>Ga0209342_10004314_pt1 | contig 14823 bp, 10 predicted proteins | sample RifCSP16_2_FD_184023 | JGI IMG/M metagenome (GOLD analysis project Ga0209342, IMG submission 184023) | Soil microbial communities from Rifle, Colorado - Rifle CSP2_sed 16_2 (SPAdes) (version 2) | ecosystem: Environmental > Terrestrial > Deep subsurface > Rock core/Sediment | place: Rifle... | reverse complement strand
CTGGTGGTGGTCGAGCACGACGAGGACACGATCCGCCGCGCCGAGCACGTCATCGACCTCGGGCCGGGCGCCGGCAAGCTCGGCGGGCGCGTGATCGCCGAGGGCGACGTCGAGGAGCTGATGAAGCGTCCCGAGTCGCTCACCGGGCGCTTCCTGAGGGATCCGCTGCGCCATCCGCTGCAGCCGCGGCGCGCGGTGAGCGCGAGCACGCCGCGGCTGGAAGTCGCGAAGGCGCGGCTGCACAACCTGAGGAGCATCGACGTGCGCCTGCCGCTCGGCCGCGTGATCTCGATCACCGGCGTGTCCGGATCGGGTAAATCGACGCTCGCTCGCGACGTGCTCTTCGAGAGCCTGCGGCGGCAGCGGCCGGTCGGGTGCAGGGCGGTGCGCGGCCGGGAGCGCGTAGGCCGCGTGCTCGAGGTGGACCAGACGCCGATCGGCAAGACGCCGCGCTCCTGCCCCGCCACCTACGTCGGGTTCTGGGACCAGATCCGCAGGTTGTTCGCCGACACCAGCGAGGCGCGCGTGCGTGGTTGGAGCGCGAGCCGCTTTTCGTTCAACGTGAAGGGCGGGCGCTGCGAGGCCTGCGAAGGCCAGGGGCAGAAGAAAATCGAGATGTCGTTCCTGCCGGACGTGAAGGTCACCTGCGAGGCCTGCGGCGGCGCGCGCTTCAATCCCGAGACGCTCTCGATCAGGATGCGCAACCGCAGCGTCGGCGAAGTGCTGGGGATGAGCGTGGACGAGGCGGTCGAGTTTTTTTCGGCCCATCCTTCCATTCACCACGCGCTGCGGCTGCTGCAGGACGTGGGCCTCGGCTACCTCGCGCTCGGCCAGCAAAGCCCGACGCTCTCCGGCGGAGAGGCACAGCGCATCAAGCTGGTCACGGAATTGTCGAAAGTTCGTCCGGACCGGCCGGATGCGGTCCACACGCTGTACGTGCTCGACGAGCCGACCGTCGGCCTGCACATGGCCGATGTCGAGAAGCTGGTTCGCGTGCTGCACCGGCTGGTGGACGCGGGCAACACCGCGGTCGTGATCGAGCACAACCTCGACGTGATCGCGGAAGCCGACTGGATCGTGGACCTAGGTCCGGAGGGAGGCGACGGGGGCGGCCGGATTGTTTACCAAGGGGCTCCTGAAGGCGCCGCCAAAGGACACACCGCCGCGGCGCTTTCCAGGTTCTTGCGCGAGCGCCGCGTCGAGTTGGTCAATCAATAGAAACAGCTCAGCTTGATACGCCGTCCAGCCAGTTCTCGAGCCTGAGTCCGGTCACTCTACCGAATTCTCGAACGTTGTTGGTCACGAGGATAGCGCGCAGCGCCAGCGCATGCGCGGCGATCAGGGTATCGAGCGGGCCGATCGGCTCGCCGCGGGATTCGAGCCTCGCGCGAAGCGGGCCGTAAGCCGCCGCCGCGCGTTCGTCGAATCGCTCGAGCTCGAACCGCGCCAGGAACAGGTCGAGCCGGTTGCGATTTTCTGCGCCGCGCACGCTTTTCGCCACGCCGAATTCCAGCTCGGCCATGGTCACCGCCGAGATCAGGACATCGCCGTACTCGCGTCTCGCGACCCGTTCGAGCAGGCGCTCGCAGCCCGGTCGGCGGTTGATGAGGTGGATGCAAACATCGGTGTCGAGCAGGAACGCCACCGCACCGCTCAGCCGAAAGCGCGCTCCTCGGCGACGGCGGGCTGATCGCGCTCGATCGCGAATTCCCTGTCGAAAGAGGCGAGCAGGGACTTCAAGCGGGCCGCGCTGTACTTCTTCGGGAACAGGACCACCATGTCGCCCACCTTCTTGATGACGACCTGGTCGCCGCTGAAGCGAAATTCCTTGGGCAGGCGCACCGCCTGGCTGTTGCCGCTGGTGAAAATCCGCGCGGTCTGCATATCGGGCCTCCGGGGAGGAATATATCCATAGTATATACATCGGGCGGCCGTCCGTCACGGTCGGCGAAAGTGTGTATAATGCGCTCCAAGGTTTCTGTTACGCGTATTCCGGTTAGCGTCTCAGTCGTTACCCGGTCCGTTCCGGACCGCTGAATAACAAGCCTAAAACGCATCTGCCTGAACCGGTCGAGGGTCGATCCTTCCCAGGCCGAGCTCAGGAGATTGTCATTACTACGTCATTCGATTCGCTCGGGCTCATGCCCGAACTGCGGCGTGTGGTCGCCGAGCAGGGCTACACCCAACCCACTCCCATCCAGCTTCAGGCGATCCCGGTCGTGCTCGCGGGCCGCGACCTGCTCGGTGCCGCGCAGACCGGCACCGGCAAGACCGCCGGCTTCGCGCTGCCGATCCTGCAGCGGCTCTCCGCCGGCGCCAATCAGAGCCATTCGCCGGCGCGCCACCCGGTGCGCGCGCTCGTCCTCACCCCGACGCGCGAGCTGGCGGCGCAGGTCGAGGAAAGCTTCCGCGTCTACGGCAAGCACATTCCTCTCAAGTCCGCCCTCGTCTACGGCGGGGTCGGCATCCAGCCGCAGATCGACGCACTGCGCCGCGGCGTGGACATCCTGGTGGCGACGCCGGGACGGCTGCTCGACCACGTGCAGCAGAAGACCGTCGACCTGCGCCAGGTCTCGATCCTGGTGCTGGACGAGGGCGACCGCATGCTCGACATGGGCTTCATCCACGACATCCGGCGCATCCTCGCGCTGCTGCCGGCGAGCCGGCAGAACCTGCTTTTCTCGGCGACGTTTCCGGAAGAGATCCGCAAGCTCGCCGCCTCGTTCATGAACAACCCGGTCACGGTCGAGGTGGCGCGGCGCAACACCCCCGCCGAGCTGGTGGCGCAGGTCGCGCACCCGGTGGACGCGGGCCGCAAGCGCGAGCTGCTGGCTCACCTGGTGAAATCGAACGACTGGAAGCAGGTGCTGGTGTTCGTGAAGACCAAGCACGGCGCCAACCGCCTCGCGCAGCAGCTCGTTCGCAGCGGCGTGGAAGCCGATGCGATCCACGGCAACAAGAGCCAGGGCGCGCGCACCCGTTCGCTCGCCCAGTTCAAGGAAGGCGAGATGCGCGTGCTGGTCGCGACCGACATCGCGGCGCGCGGCCTCGACATCGAATCGCTGCCGCACGTGGTGAACTACGACATGCCGCACGTCGCCGAGGATTACGTGCACCGCATCGGCCGCACCGGGCGCGCCGGCGCCGAGGGCGAGGCGGTGTCGCTGGTGAGCGCCGAGGAGCGGCCGCTCATGGCGGCGATCGAGCGGCTCATGAACCGCAAGGTCGAGAGCCGCACCGTGCCGGGCTTCGAGCCGGGCCATGCGCAGCCGCAGCCGCAACGCGCCGAGGAATCCCGCCAGCCCCGGCAGCACCGGGGCCAGCAGCAGCAGCGCCGCAGTCAGCCGCAGCAGCGCCGTGGTCAGCCGCAGCAACGCAGCGGCCAGCCGCGGCACAACCCGCAGCGGCAACCGCAGCCGCATCGGCACGCAGACCCGCGCCGCAACGAGCGGCCGTACAGCGAGCCGCGCGACTACTACGTGCCGAAGGAGCCCGACCCTTCGCGGCCGGCGCCGGTGGTGGTGCACCGCAAACGGCCATCGATCGCCGGCTTCGTGGGCGCCCTGCTCGGCCGCAAGCGCGAGCCGGAAGAGGCGTGAGTCGCTTCACCGAGGCCCACCGCCGTAGGGAGCTAGGCCGGCGGGTGTTGATCTGAAATATATTCGGAGTATATACTTCGAGTATATCGGAGGACACCATGGCTGGTACGGCGACCAAACGAAAGTCCCTTCTCTTCAAATTCAAGGAAGACACGGTAACTACCGTAAGTCATGAGACCTTCAGTGAGGTGGCAAAGACGTTGGGCTTCAATGAAACCCAAACCCTTCACCTCGCGATCGCCCGGTTACGCGATGAGGTCCTCGGAGATAGGCAGCACGGATCGGGAGACGGTGAAGAACGATATCCACCGCTGACCGCAGCACAGCTCCTGAACATCCGTTCCCAGGCCCCGAAGCCTCGCGGCAAGCTGGTTCGAAAAGAATCCCTGTTCTGAGCTTGGATGGCGAACTACTATTCGCCACCGAAGGCGGGCGACATCGTCCAATGTCGCTTTCCGCAGGACAGGATCTCCCAACCTGGCCCGAAAGAACGGCCGGCACTCGTCATCGAGGTTGAGGAGTACGAGCTACCGGAAGGCTCGATCGAGGTTTTCGTAACAGTCGCCTACGGAACCTCTGAGGACGTAGACAACTGCCATCCGGGCGAGCTCAAGATCGAGAGCAATCAGGATGCAGGTCTAAGTTTCGACACGAAATTCGATCTGGGCAATCGCGTCAAGCTCCCGTTTGACGAGGAGTGGTTCGCTCCATCACCAAATAGGCGGTTCGGGGATCACCCCAAGCGGGGGATTCTCAATGTCGCCGACGAGAATCTGAAACGCCGTCTTTCGTCAGCCATCACCGAACTGAAGGGAGCATCGCGAGCAAAAGCGGTCGACATGACGACGCGTTCCAGGAGCGGCAGGAAGAGAAAGCCCTAAGGAGTAGCGGTGGCGAATCGCCGCAACTCAGGAATGCAGGAACCACAGTTGGTTCCGCACTTCAGGTCCTTCTGAAGCTTTGCAAGCGTGGCGCCAGCGGCCACAGCGGAGCGGATGGCGGACTCGGGGACTTTGAAGCAGGCGCAGACGGCGCGGTCGGAGGCGGAGAGGCTGGTGTCGGCGGGCGAGCCGAAGAGCTCTTCAAGGGCGGCGAGAGCCTTGGGATCGGGATCGACGCCGGCAGCGAGGTCGAGGCGGAGGAGGATTTCAGGGCCCTCGATGAGCGAGAGCGCCGCGTAGTCGAAGCGCGGGAGCCACAACGCGGCGGCGCGCCGGAGGTCGGCGGTGGCGGTGGCGCTGAAGGTACCGCGCCAGCGCGCGGCGAAGGGCTCGATGCGCACGGCGGCATGCTTGAGCTCGGGCTGCTTGGAGTGCGGGTCGAACGCGGAGACCGTGAGGGCGTTGGTGCCGTCACCGCCCATGAAGCGCCCGCCCCAGTGCATGGCGACGAATGCGTCGCCCGGGCGCATGTCGCTCGAGGCACGGGCTTTCAGGACGATGCTGCCGCGGCGGCTGGACACGCGGGTGAGATCGCCATCAGCCAAGCCCAGATCCAGGAGAGTGTTCTTGTGCAAAAGAACCTCCGGTTCCGGGCTATGGCTGAAGAGGCGCGCGACCAGGCCGGTACGCGTCATGCTGTGCCACTGGTCGCGCAGGCGCCCGGTGGTGAGGCGGATCGGGTACTCGGCATCGGGCGTTTCGGCAGGCGGCGAGTACTCGGTGGCGACGAAGCGCGCGCGGCCCGAGCGTGTGGGAAAGACGCCGTCTGCATATAGCCGTGTGCGACCGCTTTTCGCGCCACCGGGATACGGCCATTGCTGCGGCCCGTCGCACTCGAGGAGCGCGTAGGAGAGCCCGGTGATGTCGAGGTCGCGGCCGCGGGTGGTCTCGCGGTGTTCGTTGAAGATTTCTTCGGGAGAGGCGTAGTCGAGCGCGATCTTCCTCCGGAGGATATCTTTCAATCGCAAACCGAAGTCGACCGCGATCTGCCAATCAGGGCGCGCTTCGCCCGGAGGCGACACGGCAGCGCGCACGCGCGAGATGCGGCGCTCGGAGTTCGTGAGGGTGCCCTCCTTCTCCGCCCAAGTCGCCGCCGGGAGCAGGACGTCCGCATAGTCGCAAGTCTCGGCATGTCGCCAGGCTTCCTGCACCACCACCAGCTCGGCGCGCTCGAGCGCCTTGCGCACGGCGCCGACATCGGGCATGGACTGGGCGGGATTGGTGCAGGCAATCCACACCGCCTTGATCTCGCCGCGGCTGACAGCATCGAAGAGCTCCACGGCCGTTTTGCCCGGCTTGGCGGGAACGTCGTCGATGCCCCAGAGTCGCGCGACCTCCTTGCGGTCGCTTTCGTTCGCGAGGTCGCGGTGCGCGGACAGCAGGTTCGCCATGCCGCCCACTTCTCGCCCGCCCATGGCGTTCGGCTGGCCGGTGAGCGAGAACGGCCCGGCGCCGGCCCGGCCGATCTGGCCGGTGGCGAGGTGCAGGTTGATCAGCGCCGAATTCTTGAACGTGCCGCTCGTGGACTGGTTGAGCCCCTGGCAGTAGAGCGAGAGCGCGGCCTTCGCGCCGCCGAACATGCGCGCAGCCTGGACGATTCTCGCCGCCGGCAGCTCGCACACTTCGGCAGCGCGCTCGGGCGTCCAGCGCTCGAGAAGCGGCCCGAGGCGCTCGAAGCTCTCGGTATGCGAGCGGATGAAGTCCTCGTCGAGCAGCTTCTCCCGATGCAGGACACCCAGCATGGCGTTGAAGAGCGCGACGTCTGTCCCGGGCGCGAGCGCGAGATGCAGGTCGGCCGCGCGCGCGGTGACGGTCGCGCGCGGGTCGATGACGATGACCTTGAGCGCCGGATTCTTCGCGCGCGCGTCCTCGATGCGCTGCCAGAGGACGGGGTGCGCGAAGGCGGTGTTGGAGCCGGCGATCAGGATCAGGTCCGCGGCGTCGATGTCCTCGTAGGCGCAGGGCGGCGCGTCGGCGCCGAGGGACATCTTGTAGCCCGCCACCGCCGAGGACATGCAAAGGCGCGAGTTGGTGTCGATGTTGTTGGTGCCGATCAGCCCCTTGGCGAGCTTGTTGAAGACGTAGTAGTCCTCGGTGAGCAGTTGCCCCGAGATGTAGAACGCCACGGCGTCGGGGCCGTGCTCGGCGATGATGTCGCCGAACTTCTTCGCGGCGTAGTCGAGCGCCTCGTTCCAGCTCGCGCGCTCGCCGTTCACTTCCGGGTAGAGGAGCCGGGCGCCGGGGTCGGTGGAGAGATGCAGCGCCGCGCCCTTGGTGCACAGCCGGCCGAAGTTGGCGGGATGGCTTGCGTCGCCCTTCACCGAGAGAATTTCATTTCGCGAAGAAGAAACGACGACCCCGCAGCCGACGCCGCAGAAGCAGCAGGTGGTCGCCACCTCCTTCCTCGGCTCGACGGCGACGAACCCCTCCTCCACGCGCGCGGCGTAGACAGGGAGGCGCTTCGCCTGGTCCTCCAGGCAACGGCCCGTAAGCAGGCTGAAATGCTGCTTGTAGACGGGCGAGGCGACGACCAGCTCGCCCTTGATGTCGCCGACGATTCCGCGCGAGATGACGCTGGCGCCGGAGAACGGGTCGCGGTTGCCGACGGCATGCACGCTGCCGTCCTGCAGCCTGAACACGGCCACCTGCTCGCCCGCCACGAGCGCGCACACGCCGGTGCCGGGAACGATGTCCTCCAGCCGGCAGACGCGGACCGTCGCCGGCTCAGGCGGTTTCAAGTTCCTTCTCCCGCTCCTGCGGCCGCGCCGGCCGGATCTGGCCGCGCTCGGCAACGAATATCACGTCCGGATCCGGCGCGTCGCTGTTCACGAAGTGGCGGAAGCGCTTGAGGATCCGCGGATCGCCGATCGCCTTCTTCCACTCGCACTCGTAGGAGTCGACCAGCTTCTGCATGTCCGCTTCGAGCTCGGCGGCGATACCGAGCGCGTCGTCGCATACCACCTTGCGCACGTAGTCGATGCCGCCCTCCAGGCTCTCGAGCCAGACGCTGGTGCGCTGCAAGCGGTCTCCGGTGCGTATGTAGAGCATGAGGAAGCGGTCGATGAAGCGGATGAGCGACTCGTCGCTGAGGTCGGTCGCGAGCAGCTCGGCGTGGCGCGGCTTCATGCCGCCGTTGCCGCAGACGTAGAGGTTCCAGCCGCGCTCGGTGGCGATCACGCCCACGTCCTTGCCCTGCGCCTCGGCGCATTCGCGCGTGCAGCCCGAGACCGCCATCTTCATCTTGTGCGGCGAGCGGATGCCGCGGTAGCGGTTCTCGAGCCGGATCGCCATCGCCACCGAGTCCTGCACGCCGTAGCGGCACCAGGTGCTGCCGACGCAGGATTTCACCGTGCGCAGCGCCTTGCCGTAGGCGTGGCCGGACTCGAAGCCGGCGGCGACCAAGTCCTTCCAGATGAGCGGCAGCTGGTCGACGCGCGCGCCGAAGAGGTCGATGCGCTGCGCGCCGGTGATCTTGGTGTACAGGCCGTAGCGCTTGGCCACCTCGCCCAGCACGATGAGCTTCTGCGGCGTGATCTCGCCGCCCGGCACCCTCGGCACCACCGAGTAGGTGCCGTCCTTCTGCAAGTTCGCCAGGAAATGGTCGTTGGTATCCTGCAGCGGCGCATGCCTGGGCTCGAGGACCATCTCGTTCCAGCAGGAGGCGAGGATCGAGGCGACCGCCGGCTTGCAGATGTCGCAGCCGCGCCCCCGCCCGTGCTTGCGGATCGCAGTCTCGAAATCCCGGATCTGGTTGATCCTGACGAGGTGAAACAGCTCCTGGCGCGAATGCGCGAAGTGCTCGCACAGGTGGTTGTTCACGCTGAAGCCGCGCTTCTTCATCTCGGCGTCGAGGATCTGCTTGGCGAGCGGCGCGCAGCCGCCGCAGCTCGTCGCCGCCTTGGTGACCTTCTTCAGCGCGCCGAGGCTCGCGCATCCCGCGGCCACGGCTTCGACGATCGTTCCCTTCGACACGCCGTTGCACGAGCACACCAGAGCGCCATCGGGCAGCAGCTCCACGCCGACGCCCCTGCCCGAGCTGGCGCGCAGAGGAAGGATCAGCTCCTCGGGATGCACGGGGAGCGGCACGGAATTGAGCACGAGCTGGAGCAGCGTCCCGTAGTCCGAGGCGTCGCCGACGAGGATCGCGCCGAGGAGCGACTTGCGGTCGCCGGAGACGACGAGCTTCTTGTAGACCCCCGCCGCTTCGTCGGTGAAAACGTAATTGAGCGCGTCAGGCGTCGCGCCGTGCGCGTCGCCGATGGACGCGACGTCGACGCCCATGAGCTTCAGCTTGGTGCTCATGTCGGCGCCGAGGAACTGTACGTTCTCCTCGCCCAGGAGGTGCCGCGCAGCGACCTCGGCCATCTGATAGCCGGGGGCGACCAGCCCGAAGGTGCGTCCTTCCCACAGCGCGCATTCCCCGACCGCGTAGATGTCGGGATTGTTCGTCTGGCAATGCGAATTGATCTGGATGCCGCCCCGCTCTCCAACGGCGAGCCCGGCCGCGCGCGCCAGCTCGTCGCGCGGGCGGATTCCGGCGGAGAACACGATCAAGTCGGTCTCGAGGCAGGTGCCGTCGGCGAACACCAGCTTGTGGCGGCGGCTTTCGCCGTCGACGATCTCCTTGGTGTTCTTCTGCAAGTGAACCCTGGCGCCCAATGCCTCGATCTTGCGGCGCAGGAGGCGGCCGGCGGAATCGTCGAGCTGCACCGCCATGAGCCGCGGCGCGAACTCCACGATGTGCGTCTCGAGCCCCAGGTCCTTCAGCGCCTTGGCGGCTTCGAGCCCGAGCAGCCCGCCGCCGATCACCGTGCCGACCTTCGCCCGCGCTGCCGTGGCGGTGATCACCTCGAGGTCCTCGATGGTGCGGTAGACGAAGCAATCGCGCCGGTCCCTGCCCGACACCGCAGGCACGAACGGGGTGGAGCCGGTGGCGAGCACCAGCTTGTCGTAGGGCACTTCGCGATAGCGCGCCGAGCGCACGATCTTGCGCCGCGCGTCGACTGCGAGGACGCTGTCGTTCAGCCTCAAGGTCATTTTCGATTCTTCGAAGAAACTCTTCGAGACCAGGCTGAGGTCGGCGGCGCTCTTCCCGGAGAAGAAGCTGGTGAGCTGCACGCGGTCGTACGCGGGACGCGGTTCCTCGCAGAAAGTCGTGATGTCGAAGTCCCGGCTGCGGGCGACCAGCTGTTCGAGAAAGCGCTGGCCTACCATGCCGTTGCCGATGACCACGACCCTGCTCTTGCCCGTCGCCGTCATGCGGCGCGCCTGACCGGCACGACGCCGGCGATCCCCGCGCAGCGCACGACGTCGCCGACGACGATGATGGCCGGGCCATCGAGTCCCCGGTCCATGACGTCTGTTGCAAGATCGGCGAGCGTGCCGATCACTTGCCGTTGAGTCTCGAGAGTGCCGTTCTCGATGGCGCACGCGGGCGTGTCGCGTTTCATCCCGGCCTGCATCAACGAGGAAGCGATCCGGCCCAGGCGTTTCAAACCCATGTAGATCACCAGCGTCGTGCCGGTGCGCGCGAGCGCCGCCCAGTCCGGCTCGGCGCCGTCCCTGGCATGCCCGGTCACGAAGGTGACGCCGCGGGCGAGGTTGCGATGCGTCACCGGAATGCCGAGCGTCGCCGGGACGCCGATTCCCGCCGTGATGCCGGGAATCACCTCGACCTCCATGCCCGCAGCCCGCAGTGCCTGCAACTCCTCGCCGCCGCGGCCGAACACGAACGGATCGCCGCCTTTCAAGCGCGCGACCGTACGCCCCTGGCGCGCGCAGCGGATCATGAGCCGCTCGATGAATGCCTGCGGCGTCGATTTGCAGCCGCCGCGCTTGCCGACCTCGATGATCCGGGCGCCGGGGCGCGCGTGGACGAGGCAGCGGCGATCGACGAGATCGTCGATCAGGACCACTTCGGCTGCGCCGAGCGCGCGCGCCGCCTTGAGCGTCAGCAGCTCAGGATCGCCGGGTCCGGCGCCGATCAGGGTGACCTTTCCAACGTCGGGCGCGGAAATCGTTCGTTGCTCCACACTTCAGCTTCCGCAAGCCTTGTGCCAAGGGTCGACGCTGCCTATTTCCCTTCATAAACAAGGAAGTATCCTTCCTACGGCAATTCCGCCATGCACCGCTGCGGTGCACAAAAACGAGACTCGTGCACTCAGCGTGCCACCAGGAGATATAAGAGCAGCAGATTCAGCACGAGCAGCGCCACGGCAAGCGAGCGCCACAGGGCCAAGGGGAAATAGCGCGCGGCCAGCGGCGAGCGGCGCGGCAGCGCGAGCGGCAATCGCTCGCCGCGCTCCAGCGCGAGCAGCATCTCCTCCGCGGTCTCGAACCGCGGCACCGGATCGCGCGCCAGCGCTTTCAGCAATGCCGCCTCGAGCCATTGAGGCACGTCGGGCCGGTAGCGCGTGGGCGGCAGCGGATCGCCGAAGCGCGGATGCTGGAACGGCTCGATCTCTCCGTACGGGTACTTACGCGTGAGCATGTGATACATCGTGACGCCCGTCGCATACAAATCGCTCGCTACGCTGGCGGACGCCCCTTCGAACAGCTCGGGCGCCATGTAGCTCGGCGTCCCGGGAGCACCTTCGCTCGTTTCGTGGATGGCGCCGGGGTTCAGCGCCACGCCCAGGTCGAGGATGCGCAGCTTGTCGTCCGCGCCCAGGTGCAGGTTCGCGGGCTTCACGTCGCGATGCACCACGTTCAGCCGGTGCAGCGCGCCGAGACCTTTCAGGATGCGGATGCCGATGCGCACCGCGTCCGGGACCGCGAAGTGCGCGCCCGCGTCGAGCCGCTGCTGCAGCGTCGCGCCTTCGTGGTAGCTCATCAGGTAATACAGGTAATTGCGCTCGGGCGCGGGCAGCACCTGCGGAAAATAGTGGGAGAGCACGCGCCGCGCGAGCCACTCTTCCCCGGCCAGCGCCGCGCGCTGCTCGCCGTCGGCGGAAAGCGACGGCTGCAACGTCTTGAGGACCGCGAGCGTCGCATCGCCGCGGCTTCTTACTTTGTACAGCAGCGTGGCGCGCGATTCGTGCAGCAGCTCGAGCACGTCGAAGCCGTCGATCGCGTGCCCGGGCTTCAGCCTCGGCGGCAGCGGCAGGGTGCGCCCTTCGGCAAGCGTCGCGACCCTGTCGGCTTCCGGGACGGCGTCCACGCGCAATACGACGGCGCTCGCATTGTCCTGGCCGCCCCGCGCGAGCGCTTCCTCGACCAGCGCCGCGGCAGCCGCGGCAGGGTCCGCATGCCGCTGCAGCAGTTCCTTCAGGCTGTGCTCTCCGATCGGCTCCCACACGCCGTCGCTCGCGAGCGCAAACACGTCGCCCGCGCGCAGGCGGTCTTCCGAGTAATCGACGGCGAGGTGCGGATCGAGCCCGATCGCGCGCTTCAGCACGTGGCGCATGTCCGGACGATCCCAGACGTGATCGGTCGTCAACCGCGTCAGGCGCCCGTCGCGCAACAGATAGGCCCGGCTGTCGCCGACGTGCGCCACCGTATAGCGCCGCCCGCGCAGCACCAGCGCCGTGAGCGTGGTCGCCATGCCGTCGAGCTGGCGATGCGTCGAGGCCTGGCTGATCAGCCAGCGATTGTTCGCGTTCAGCACGCGGTCGAGCGCGTGCGGGATCGCCCAGGTGTCGGGCGTCGCGTAATAGTCGGCGAGCAGCCCGCGCACGCTGTATTCGGCGGCTTCGCGCCCGCCGCGCCCTCCGGAGACGCCGTCGGCGACGGCTGCGATCACCCCCTTGGCGTCGAGCTCCGCGCCCGCGGGCGTCGCCATGCCGCAAAAGTCCTGGTTCTCCTCGCGCGACCCGGCGAGGCTGCAATAGCCGGTGGAGACCTGCAAAGACATCTCCCAGCTTAACGCCGGCCTAGATTTTCGCCGCCGTCAGATGCGCTGCGCCCCAGGTCGTGCGCCAGCGTGTTTTCACCCCGCTCAAGCCGGTGAGCGCCGCGAGCGCGAGCGCGCCGAACAGGAGCAATCCGACCTGATAGCCGCCCGTGAGCTGCTTGGAATAGCCCAGGCTGGAAGCAAGGTAGAACCCCCCGATGCCCCCGGCCATGCCGACCAGGCCGGTCATCATGCCGATCTCCTTGCGGAAGCGTTGCGGGACGAGCTGGAACACCGCGCCGTTGCCTGTGCCGAAGGCGAGCATCGCGACCACGAAAGCGGCGAGCCCGAGCCACATGCTCGCCAACCCGAGGCTGGCGACGCCGAGCGCGGCGGCGGCGGCGGCGTACATCAGTGAAAGCGAGCGGATGCCGCCGACGCGATCGGCGACCAGGCCGCCCACCGGCCGCACGAACGAGCCCGCCGCCACGCAGACCGCGGTGAAGTAGCCGGCGACCACCGGGCTCAGCCCGTACTGGTCGTTGAAGTAGATCGTGAGCGAAGAGGCGAGGCCGACGAAGCCGCCGAAGGTGACGCTGTAGAAGAACATGAACCACCACGCATCGCGGTCCTTGAGCACTTCGAGGTACGCGGCGAGCGGTTTCGGCGCGGGGCAATCCGGGCTGTCCTTGGCGAGCGCGAGATACGCGATGAGAGCGAGAACGAGCGGAACCATCGCCAGGCCGAACACGTTCTGCCAGCCGAACGCGACCGCGAGGCCGGGTGCGAACAGCGCCGCCAGCACGGTGCCCGAGTTGCCGGCGCCTGCGATGCCGAGCGCGGTGCCCTGGTGCTCGGGCGGATACCAGCGCGACGCGAGCGGCAGCGCCACTGCGAACGAGGCGCCCGCCATGCCGAGGAACAAGCCGAGCACCAGCACTTCGAAGTAGGTGGCGATTCCAACGAACTGCGCCCACGCGAGGCCGATCAGCACCACGATCTGGCCGACCGTGCCGGCGGTCTTCGGTTTCAGGTGATCGACCAGCAGACCCATCACGACGCGCAGCAGCGCGCCGGCGAGCACCGGAGTCGCCACCATCAGGCCCTTCTGCGCGGGGGCGAGCGCCAGGTCGTGCGCGATCTGCACGCCAAGCGGGCCGAGCATCACCCAGACCATGAAGGACAGATCGAAGTAAAGAAACGCGGCGAACAGCGTGGGCGTGTGCCCGGTTTTGAGAAAAGGCGTCTTGGCCATGCAAGTCCTTCCGCAAGGCCTATGCCATGACGTGTGGATCGCAACGTTTATTTTTTATTTCATGTACTTAACGGACATTTGATCCGCGCGGCCAAGGCTCGAATCTGTTTCGAGCGCACTGCTGCGGTGCACAACGAGGTGCTTGCGCACCGCCTCCCGGCAGATCGGGCGTTCAGCCGGCCGGCTGGGCGGCGCGCCGAACGCGATTGCGTGCGGCGAATTCCCAGGCGATGAGCGCGAGCGCGAGCGCCGCGCCGGCGGCGTTGGTCCAATACCCGCCCGGGACGATCTTGTAGGGAAGCAGGAGCATGACGCTCGCCGCGAGCACCAGCGCGCGCGCGGCGCGCGGCAGCGGCCGCAGCATGTAGCCCACGATCGCCATCGACATCAGCCACACGCCGCCGATCGCGGTCGCAACGTCGACCGTGACCTTGAACGCGTCGCGGTCCTCCAGCAGCAGCGTCGGCGAGAACACGAACAGGAACGGCACCACGTAGGCGGTCCAGGCGAAGCGCACCGAGGTCCAGCCGGTCGCGAACGCCGGCGCGCCGGCCATCGAGGCGGCGAAGAACGCCGCGATGGCCACCGGCGGCGTGAGGAACGACATCATGCCGAGGTACATGACGAACATGTGGGCGGCGAGCGGCGCGACGCCGAGCTCGACCAGCGAGGGCACGATCAGCGCCGCGAGAATGATGTACACCGCAAGCGTTGGCATGCCCATGCCGAGCACGATGCAGATCGCCGCGGCGATCAGGAGCAGCGAGAGCAGGCTGCCGCCGCCGACCTTGAGCAGGATCAGCGTGACGGCGAAGCCCAGGCCGGTCACCGCGAGCATGCCGATGATGAAGGAGGCGCCGGCGACGAGCATCAGCAGATCGAGGATGGAGGTGCCGGTGTCGCGCAGCGACACATATACGTCGCGCGGCCTGAGCCGCTGGTCCTTGTAGCCGAACGCGAAGCCGAGCACGAGCACGGCGAGCGAGGCCGCGATGGCCGAGGTCTGGGCCTGCCAGTTCAGCCAGAACAGCGTGTAGATCAGCACCGCAAACGGGACGATGAAGATCCAGCCGGTCTTCAGCACCGGCGCAAGGCGCGGGATCAGGCTCTCCTCGATGCGCGAGATGCCGCGGCTCGCCGCCTCCAGGTCGGCCTGGATGAAGAGCGCGACGTAATAAAGGAGCGACGGCACCAGCG
>Ga0209342_10004313_pt1 | contig 14826 bp, 12 predicted proteins | sample RifCSP16_2_FD_184023 | JGI IMG/M metagenome (GOLD analysis project Ga0209342, IMG submission 184023) | Soil microbial communities from Rifle, Colorado - Rifle CSP2_sed 16_2 (SPAdes) (version 2) | ecosystem: Environmental > Terrestrial > Deep subsurface > Rock core/Sediment | place: Rifle... | reverse complement strand
GATGATGCTCGTCGAGGAAAGCCGACTCGGTCTCGCCGACCCCGTGTCGAGGTACATCCCTGCGTTCAAGGCGACGACGGTGGTGGTGCCGCCCCCGCCGGGGGCGGTGGCGGGAACGCCCGTGAGCGCCGTCCCCGCCAAGCGCGAGATCACGATCCGCGACCTGCTCACGCACACCGCCGGCATCTCCTACGGCGACGGGCCGGCCCAGGCCCAGTGGAAGGCGGCTGGGATCCAGGGCTGGTACTTCGCCGACCGCCCGGAAGGCGTGGCGGCGGTGGTCGAGCGCATGCCCGCGCTGCCCTTCGACGCCCAGCCGGGCGAGAAGTACGTCTACGGCTACGCGACCGACATCCTGGGCGTGGTCGTCGAGAAGGTCTCGGGGATGAGCCTCGAGCGCTTCTTCCAGACCCGGATCCTGGAGCCCCTGGGCATGGTGGACACCCACTTCTTCCTGCCCCCCGAGAAGCGCCACCGGCTCGCCACGGTCTACTCGGCCAAGGACGACGGGTCGATCGAGAGGGCCCCGGACGCCGGTCAGGGTGCCTACGTCGAAGGCCCGCGCGTCGCCTTCTCCGGGGGGGCGGGGCTCCTCAGCACCGCGCGAGACTACGCGCGCATCCTGCAGATGCTCCTGGGCGGGGGTGAGATCGACGGCGTGCGCCTCCTGGGCCCGAAGACCGTCGAGCTGATGACGACGAACCACGTCGGATCGCTCTTCGAGGAGGGGAAGACGGGCTTCGGCCTGGGCTTCTCGGTGGTCGAGCATCTCGGCCGCGCTGGGCGTTACGGTTCCGTGGACGAGTTCGGCTGGGGTGGCGCCTATTACACGAGCTACTGGGTGGACCCGAGGGAGAAGCTGGTGGCGGTCTTCCTCGCGCAGCTCCTCCCGAGCGGGGGGCTGGACCTCCAGTCGAAGTTCCGCACGCTCGTCTACCAGTCGATCGTCGGCCCCCCGGTGGCACCGGCGCCCGCACGCCGCCAGCCGTGAGGTGATTCGTCCCGCCTGCATGTCGGAGGAGCAGGAGGCGGTCCGGCGTCTCCTCCGCGAGTACGCCGATGGCCTCGGGGTCGACCTCTCGTTCCAGGGCTTCGAGGAGGAGGTACGGACCCTCCCCGGCGACTACGCCCCGCCGGGGGGGGCGATGCTCCTCGCGGTGGAGGGCGAGGAGGTCGTGGGCTGCGTGGCCGTGCGGTCCCTCGAGGCCGGGGTCTGCGAGATGAAACGGCTCTATGTGCGCCCGGCGGCCCGCGGGCGTGGGCTGGGGCGGCGCTTGGCCGAAGCGGCGCTCGCCGAGGCCACCCGGCTCGGCTACGAGCGCATGCGCTTGGACACACTGCCGTCGATGGACGAGGCCATCGCCCTCTATCGACGCCTCGGCTTCCGGGAGATCGCGGCCTACCGCCACAACCCGGTGCCGGGCGCCCTCTTCTTCGAGCGGGCGCTCGGATCGGGGCCGAAGGAGAGGCCATGAAGGAGACAGAAGCGATCCTGCGGCGGCTGGAGTCACAGCTCGAGGGGCTGGACCTGGTCCTCGGCGGCGCCCCGGCGATCGACCGCCGACCCGCGAGTGGGGGGTGGTCGGCGGGGGAGAACCTGGCCCACGTCGCCCGCCACCACGAGGTCGTGCTCGAGCGGCTGCGGCGCATCCGCGATGAGCAGGCCCCGAGCCTCCCCGCCTACCGGGCCGAGAACGACCCGGAGTGGCCGCTCTGGGCGGGGCGCCCGATCGAGGAGATTCGCGAGCGCCTACAAGCCCTGCGAGCAGAGCTACTTGCCGTCGTCCGTCGCCTCGATCCGGCCGGCTGGCGCCGCACCGGAGTTCACTCCCGACTGGGGTCCCTCACCGTGGCGGAGTGGCTGGAGTTCTTCCTCGACCACGAGGCCCATCACCTCTACGTCCTGATGAAGCGGGCCCGCGGAGTCGACTGAGGCGTGTGCGGGCGCGTCAGTTCCAGAGGACGAGGAGCCGCTCGCGCCGCTCGTCGAAGCGCCAAAGCCCCGCCCGCCGCGCGGCGGCGCGGGCGGCCTCGAGCTCGCGCGTGCTGGGCGTCCGGCCGATCTCCGGGAAGCGCGGCTCGCCGTCCCGTCCCGCCTGGCCCACCTTGTGGTCGGGCCGGTACTGGGCCATGACGTTGACGTAGGTGTCGGGCGAGATCTCGCGCGCGAGCCACTCGAAGATGGCGGCCGCCTCCTCGATCTGTCCCGGCATGACGAGGTGGCGCACGAGCACGCCTCGGCGCGCGAGGCCGCCGGGCCCGAAGCGGAGCGGGCCGACCTGCCGGTGCATCTCCCGGATCGCCTCCCGCGCCCGCTCGGGGTAGTCGCGCGCCAGCGACAGCCGTAGCGCGGTCTCCGGCTTCCAGAACTTGAAGTCGGGCATGTAGACGTCGACGATCCCGTCGAGCAGGCGCAGCGAGGACAGCGCGTCGTAGGCGCCCGTGTTGTAGACGATGGGCAGGCGCAGCCCCTGCTCCACTGCCCGCGCCACCGCTTCGATGACCTGTGGCGCCACGTGCTCGGGAGTGACGAAGTTGATGTTGTGGCAGCCGCGCTCCTGGAGCGAGAGCATGAGCGCCGCGATCTCCTCCGCGGTGCACTCCTGCCCCGAGCGCTGCTGCGAGATGTCCCAGTTCTGGCAGAACACGCAGCGGAGGTTGCACAAGCTGAAGAAGATCGTCCCCGAGCCCCGCCAGCCGCGCAGGCAGTCCTCCTCCCCGAAGTGTGGGAAGGCGCTCGACACGACGGCGTGGCGCCCGGTATGGCACGTCCCGGTCTTGCCGAGGAGACGGTTGCAGCGGCAGTTGCGGGGACAAGCGCAGCAGGACTCGAGCTCGGCGATCGCCGCCTCCGCCCGAGCCCGCAGGCGCCCCTCGCGGTGGAGCCTCAGATACGCGGGCTCGAAGTCCTCGGCGAGAAAGGCCACTGCGTCCGTTTCGGCACCCATGGGTCGATCGTAGCACCGCCGGACGGGCCCGAACCCCGTCCCCGCCCGGCGGGGGCCTCCCGTGCTACCTTCCCCGCGTGAGCCGGACCGCGACGACGGGTCTTGTGCGCGAGGCCCTCGATCTCCTCAGCGTTCACAGGCTCCTGCTCGGCATCCACGACCCCGCCTTCCCATCCCGGCCCGACGAGGACACGGGTCGCGGCTCACCCTACTCCGACGGCGCACGGGATTTCCTGGAGTTCGTCCAAGAGCTGGGCTTCGACGGGGTGCAGCTCGGTCCGCAGGGCATCACCTCCGCCGTCAACCCCTCGCCCTACGACGGGACGCTCTTCTCGAAGAACCCGCTCTCGGTGGCGCTCGGGCCCCTGACGGGCGAGGAGTGGGGCGGGCTGCTGGCGCCAGGGGCCCTGGCGGCGCTCGTGGCCGAACGGCCAGGACCGCCCGACAGAGTGCCCTACCCGCACGTCTACGAGACGCAGCGCCGCGTGCTGGAGGACGCGTACCGGGCGTTCCGGCGTCGAGCCGATGCCGGCGAGGGCGGAGTAATCGAACGCCTCTCGCGGGGCCTCGAGGCCTTCCGCGCCGCGAGCGCCGAGTGGCTCGAGCGTGACGCCCTCTACGAGGTGCTGCAGCGCATTCATGGGGGCCGCGACTGGCGCGAGTGGCGCGGTGGAGACGGCCCCCATCCCGACCAGCACCTCTGGGATCCTCAGGAGGGCGCAGAGGGAAACGCGCGGGCGACGAGGCGCGAGGTGCTCACGCGGCACGCGGGCGAGGTCGAGGCCTTCGCCTTCGGCCAGTTCCTGGTCCACGAGCAGCACCGCCGGTGGCGGCAGCGCATGGCGCGCCTCGGCCTCGCGGTCTTCGGTGACCTGCAGGTCGGCCTCTCGAGCCGGGACGCCTGGTATGCCCGCGGATTCCTTCTCTCCCGCTATGTGATGGGGGCGCCGCCCAGCCGCACCAATCCCGAGGGGCAGCCCTGGAACTACCCCGTTCTCGACCCCGAGCGCACCGTCGAGGCCACTCCCGACGGCTCACGACGCGAGGGGCCGGCCCAGCGCTTCCTGCGCACCCGCGTCGCCAAGATGTTCGAGGAGTTCGAAGGCATCCGGATCGACCATCCCCACGGGCTCGTCTGCCCCTGGGTCTATCGCGCCGGTCAGCCCGATCCACTGCGGGCCGTGCAGGCGGGGGCCAGGCTGCACGACTCGCCCGATCTTCCGGATCACCCCGAGCTGGCGCGCTACGCCATCGCACGTCCGGACCAGCTCGACCGAGCCCGGCCGCGGCACGACGACGGCTGGGTGCGGGAGCTCGACGAGGGCCAGGTAGAGCGCTACGCCGCGCTCGTCGGCGTCATCGTGGACGAGGCGCGTGCGCACGGACTCGGAGGCCACGCGATCGCGTGCGAGGTCCTCTCCACCCAGCCCTATCCGCTGCGGCGTGTCGTCGCGCGCTACGGGCTGGGGCGGTTCCGCGTCACGCAGAAGGCCGACCTCCAGCGGACGGACGACGTCTACCGCGGCGAGAACGCCCGCACCGAGGACTGGATCATGCTCGGAAACCACGACACGAGGCCGATCTGGCTGGTGGCGGAGGAGTGGCGGGTGTCCGGGGCCTCGCGCCGGCAGGCCGAGTACCTCGCCTCGCGCCTGCTGGCACCGGAGGAAGACCGCGGGGCCTGGGTGGAGAGGACGGCGGGGGATCTCGGCGAGCTGGTCCAGGCCCGCTTCGCCGACCTCTTCGTGGGGCCGGCCCGCAACGTCCAGGTCTTCTTCACCGACTTCCTCGGGCTGCGCTCGGTCTACAACCGTCCGGGCACCGTCGACCTGGAGAACTGGTCGCTGCGCATCCTTCCCTCCTTCCGCGAAGACTACGCGGCACGCCGCCGGGAAGGGTCGGCGCTCGACTTGCCGCGTGCCCTCGCCCGGGCCATGCGCGGACGCGGCGCTTCCTTTGCCGCCGCCCACCGCACGCTGCTCGAGAGCCTGGAGCGCTCGCGAGGCGGCTGAGGGCGGCAGGCGGGCGGGGGGCTTCGCGGCCGGCGCCCCCGAAAGGGAGGCGGATTTGAGCGACAGGGCCCCTACGGCTAGACTGAGGCGTCCTTCTTGGTGGCTCTCACGATCTGATCAGGAGGCTGAACGTGTTCCTACGCCACATCCACGCCAAGACGGCGGGGCTCATGCCCTTCGCCGTCGCCCTCATCCTCGTCGGCACCGCGGTTTCGCAGGAGGTGAGCCCGGAAGAGGGCGCGGCTTACACCGCCTGGCACGCCGCGAGCCAGGCCAACGACACAACCAAGGCCATGGCGGCGGCCACGGCGTACCTCAAGGAGTTCCCGTCGGGACAGTACGCGGGGTTCCTCAAGCAGTGGCTGGGCAAGGCCCACCTGGCGGCGCTCGACGCCGCGATCAAGGCGTCCCGCACCGCGGACATGCTGAAGGTCGGACAGGAGATCCTGACCGTCGACCCCGACAACGTGAATGTCCTCTATGCCCTCGCCACCGGTGTGCGAAGCCAGGAGCTCCTCGCCTCGCCTGCGAACTACGCCCATGCCGCCGAGGCCGCGGCGTTCGGTCGAAAGGCGATCGCGCTCATCGAAAAGGGCCAGACGCCGGGCGAACTCCCGAAGGAGACCGCGCTCGCCTACCTCTACCAGGTCTTGGGGCTGTGCGAGGCCAAGAACGGCAACTCCGCGCAGGCGATCGGCTTCTTTGAGAAATCGACCGCCCTCGCCTCCGGCGACGTGCAGGTCGCCGGCCGGAACCTCCTCGCCGTCCTCGCCATGCGTCAGGCGAGCTACGCCGACGCCGCCAAGGCCTACAACTCGCTCCCCGAGGCCGACCGCGGAGCCGCGGAGCCGACGCCGGAGGTGAAGGCGGCGCTGGACAAGGTCAACGTCGAGGCCGACGGGCTCATCGACGTCGCCGCGCGGTTCGTGGCCTTTGCGACCGTCAAGAACCTACCGCAGAGCACGCGGGACAGGGTCTTCGGGCTTTTGGAAAACGTCTACAAGACGCGCCACCCCGAGGACGCGACGGGGCTGCAGGCGCTCGTCGACGAGAAGGTGAAGGCGCTCGGGGGCGGCTCCGGCGACTGAGCGGTCTCGGGGGTCGCGCTCGCGCGCTCGGGCCTGACCGACCCGGACGGATTCGGCATTCATCGACGACGAGCGCGCCCCCGCGCGACCCCCTCGCCCGGAGAGCTCTCAGTCGATGATCGTGACGGTCTTGACGGTCTCCGGGATCGGGGTGCCGGCCGAGACGTACCCGATGGCGCCAGGGTTCGCGGCGACAAAGTTGAGCACCTCCGCGTCGGAGGGCTTGACCTGCGGCGGGCGCGCCCGGATGCCTTCTTTCAGGAGCCGGTTGGTCCAGTAAGACTGGACGGCGTCGATCGTCTTGCCGAGGACCTCCTGGCTGAAGGCCTGTCGGACAGGCGCCCGCAGCGACTGGTCGACGGGCACGACCAGGCTCCGGTCGCCCCATCGCTTCGCCTCGCCAAGGAACACGGAAGCCAGCGCCCCGCGGGGGACCTGCGCTCCCTTCACGCTGGGGTTCACGATGACCTGAAAGGCGAGCCCGCCCTCGGAGGCATCCCCGGCCAGCAGAACCGCGGGGGCGAGCGTGAGAACGGCGGCCAAGGTTGTGCGACGCATCGGCGCTACCCTCCGAGGACGTCCTGGCCGCTGAACAAGCAAAGTCGATACCAACTCCGCTGCCTGGGCTTTGTCCAGTAAGGCCTTTGTTTAGAGTGACTTAATGTGATCAGTCGTGGGGTGCGCAGTCTGGCCTTCGGACCCCCGTCCCACCCGCGGACGGACGCAAGGAAGGCGAGCCGGCCGCTCACAGGTCCTCCCTCAGGAACGTCTCGCGGGCCTTGACCTTGGTCTCCACGAGGTCGGCTGTGCTCAGGCCCAGCCGGCCCGCGACCTTGCGCACCAGATACTCCTCGTTCCCCGCGAGCTCAGCGTCGGCGAACGCGAGCCGCCAAAGCGACTCCACCAGCTGGCGCTTCTGTTCCGGTGTGCAGCCTTGGTCGAGTCGCTCCAGCACGGCGCTGAAGGAGGCTTCCCCCGCCGCCTCCTCCGCGGCGCGGATGAGCGCCGCTCCCTCCTCCGAGCCGAGATCGAGGACGCGGCCCAGGGCGCCCGGCAGCACCCGGTGCTCGTCCTGCACGCTGGCTCCGTCCGCCCGTACGAGCGAGACCATGAGGACCGCGGCGGCGAGGCGCAATTGCCGGTCGGTGATGGCGGCGGCGCTCGCGGCGGCGGGCGATGGCCACTGCGACTCCAGGAAGTCGCGGATCTCGCGCAGCAGCTCCGATCGCAGGCGCTCGTCCACCCGTCTCCCTCCGCCGCTCCGCCGGCTCGCGGAGAGTGTACCCGCTTCAGCCTCCCGCGGGCACGACCCCCGGCGCACCGAGCAGGCGATCGGTGGCCTCGATCGCGCGCCGTCTCCGCTCCTCCCAGGGTCCCCGGATCTCCGCCACCCGGGCGCCAATGGCCTTCAGGGCAGCCCGGAAGCGCGCGAGGAGCTCCCGGCGGCGCCCGGGCTGCTCGCGCTGGTGCCCGTCCGCAATCCAGGCGACATCCACTTCTTGGAGCAGGTAGAGGCTTCCCCGACGGCGCCGCGCCTCCTCCTCGATCCAGCGCGGGCAGCGCCCGTAGTAGTGCCGGGCGTACACCATCGTGCTGACGAGGTCGGTGTCGAGGACGACGAGAGCGGCTCCCTGGGCGATCGCCCGGGCGATCGCGGCGTCCTCCCCCGCCTCCTGGCCGCGTCCGATCGGATCCACGTCGGCGAAAGAGAGCGAGGCCCCGTGCCGCTGCACGTACTCGCGCGCGTACTCGGGGGCCCACGGTACGCCGTAGTGCACGGCGAGCTCCTCCGCCAGCGAGGTCTTGCCGGTGCTCTCGGGGCCGATGAGCACGACCCGGTGGAGGCGCCGCCCGTCGCTCACGCCGCCTCGACCTCGGCGGAGAGCGAGCGGCCCCACTCCCGCAGGCCGGCCAAGGCGAGGACGAGGAAGACCGCGTAGAGCCCGGCCGTCGCGTACAGCCGCTGCGAGAGGTACATCCCCACGTACACCACGTCCACCGCGATCCAGGCCGCCCAGTTCTCGATCCACTTGCGGGTCGTCATCCACTGCGCGACGAGGCTGAAGGACGTCGTCCCCGCGTCCCAGAAGGGCAGCGCGGCGTCGGTGCGGTCGCGGAGAAGAAGCCCGAGCCCGAGGGCGAAGGCCGCGCCCGCGAGGCCCAAGCCCGCAAGCCACGGGCGCGGGACGCGCGAGACCGCGAGCGGGCCCGTCCCCGTCCCGCCGTGCCGCCACTCGTGCCAGCCGTAGACGCACAGCACCGCATAGACGCCCTGCAGCGCCATGTCCGCGTACAGGCGGACGTGGTAGAAGACGATCGCGAACAGGGCCACGTTGACGAGGCCCGCCGGCCAGCACCAGACGCTCTGGCGGATGGCGAGGACGACGTACAGGATGCCGAAGGCGACGCCGACCGCTTCACACGCCGCGTAGAAGTCCAGGGTCGCCCCCGCCCGCCGGTCAGAACCGCACGTCCAGCATCACGTAGACGCTGCGCGTGGCGAGAGGATAGTAGTACGCCGTGCCCTCGAGTGTGTCGCCCCCGGACGTGTCGCGGACGAAGTAGAGGTAGCTGTAGCCCCCCGGCCAGATCCGCTCGTCGTCGAGGAGGTTCGTGACCTGCACCCTCAGGCGCGGCTCGCCCCTCTTGACGAGGCGCGAGAGACCGACCGTCAGCTGCGCGTCGAGCTGGAGAAACGACGGCGTCCGGAAGTCCGGGTTGCCGGTGTTGTCCAGCTGCGAGGCGGCGACCCAGCGGCCCTCGACGCCGAAGCCAAGGTCGCGGTCCGGCGTCCAGCTCACGGTCCCCCGGAGGATCGCCTCCGGCGTAAGCAGGGGCGGGACGTCGCGGTAGACGCGCGGCAGGCTCTCCAGCCAGTTCCCTTCCGCGTCGTAGACGTCGTAGTACTGCGTCCACCGCGCGATCCGGTTCCGACTGAGGCTCGCGCTGCCGGTGAGCTTGAGCCGCGGCCTCGCCGACCAGGCGAGGTCGACCTCGAGCCCGCGCCGATGGCTGCGGCCGACGTTGCGGCGCGCGGGGAGGCCGATCTCGGACAGCTCGCCCGACAGCGCGATCTCGTTGTCGAACTCCATCGCGTAGACGTCCGCCCGCCCCACGAACCCGCCCCGCCGGACCTCGACCCCGGCCTCGAGGTCCAGCACCTTCTCCGGCTCGACCGCGCGCAAGTCGTAGGGAATGCTCGCGTCGTCCTCGCCGTTCAGCATGTCGCTGCGGGCGGGCTCGCGGCTCACCCGGCCCGCGAACGCGTAGAGGCCCACCGACGGCGAGGGGTCGAAGCGCACGCCCGCCCGGGAGTTGAAGAAGGTCCAGCTCACCGAGCCGAGCGGCTGGTCCCCGCTGTACTCGAACCGCGCGGACCGCACTTGCGCATCGCCCCACAGCTGCGCGCGGCCCGCCTCCCATGTGGCCTTGAGGAAGGTGTTGAGCTCGTTCTTGAGGCCGGTGTTGAGGTAGGCGCGCGGGCCGCCGACGATCGCCATGAAGTGGTCGCGGGTGAAGTCGTTGACGTGGGCGCCCCAGTTGAGGCCGAGGCGGCCGCGGCGGTGGGTCGCCCCGAGGACGAGGCCTACGAAGTGGCCGTCGAGCCCGTACTGCTGGAGGTCCTCCCGGGCGGGGTTCCAGATGCGAAACCACCCCTGAGCGCCGTTGTAGTAGGCCTGGGCCATGACCGTCGTCGCAGAGCCGACGAGGCGCGTGTACTGCAGGTGCACGACGTCCTGGCCGAAGTCGTCCATCTCCTCGGGCGTGAGGTCGTTGTGCCGAAGATCGGTCTCGAGCGTCGCCTCGTCGGTGGCGAGGAAGGCGAGCTGGGTGCGCTCGCGCCCCGAGAAGCCGAAGACCTTGAGGAGCGACCGCTCGTCCTGGCGCGTCGCGCCGAAGTAGAAGGTGCGCTGGTCGACCCCGGAGTGGTCGCGGAAGCCGTTGGTCGTCTGGGCCGAGAAGCGGCCGTAGAGGGCATAGGGGCCGAGGCGGCCCGAGTGAAGCGCCACCGTCCCGCGGCCCGTCCCCCACGAGCCCCCACCCGCCTGGGCCTCGAGGCGCGGGCGCTCCGCCGGGCCCACGCTCGCGAAGTTCACCGAGCCGCCGTACGATGCGGCGCCGACGCTCGAGGTGCCCACGCCCCGCTGGATCTGGATCGAGTCCACCACGCTCGCGAAGTCGCCGAAGTTGGCGAAGTAGAGGGCCTGGTCCTCCGGATCCTGCAGCGGCACCCCGTCGAGGGTGATGTTGAGGCGGGTCTGGCCGATGCCGCGGATGTTGAAGTAAGAGTACCCGGCGGCGATACCGGTATCGGACTGGACGTTGGTGGCTGGCGTCGCCGCGAGCAGGAACGGCATCTCCTGGCCGCGGTTCAGGGTCTGGATCTCGTCGCGGCCGACGTCGGTCTTCGTCACCGGCGTGCGCTCTTCCGCCCGCACCGCCTGCACCACGACGTCCTCGCGCAGACGGAACGGGCGGGTGAGGGTGACCTCGATCGACCCCATCCCCGGCGCCACGCGCAGCTCGCGTCGGACGGTCTCCCAGCCGGCGAGGCTCACCTCGAGCCGGTGCACACCGGGAGGGACGGAGAGGCTCCACGCCCCCGTCGCGTCGGTCCGGGTGACGGCGCCGTCGAGCGTGACCACGGCCGCCTCCAAGGGAAGGCCGGCCCCGTCGCGAACCGCCCCCGCCACGGTGATCGGGGCGGCCGGCTCCGGGACGGGCGAATAGGCGCCGCCGGCGGCGGGTGCGGGCGCCGCCGCGAAGACGAGCGCCGCGGAGAGGGACCACGCCGGGCCCGACCGCGTCCGAAATGACATGGAAGCGCCCCCTTCCCCGCGTCCTTTCGCGCGGGTGATCGAGGCGGATCGTCTGGAGTGCCGCGTAGCGAGCGGTGGTTGAGATTCCTGCCTTCCCTACGCCGGTTCGAACCGGATCAGGTTCCGAGGGTCTGATCTCAGGCCGTTCAGGCCACCCCTAGGCTTCCGCCAGCAACCAGTTTCGCTCCCGCCGCCTCCGGAGTCAACGCCCCCGCCCGATGAAGCGCGCGAGGGCCCGCGTGGCGCGGTCGACGCGGCGGAAGGTCGGCAGGCCGGCGCGCCGCATGGCGGAAGCGAGCGGGTCGTAGAGCGCCCCCGAATCCACCGAGAAGACCACGGGCTTCGCCGTGGCGCGGAAGACGGCGGCCACCCGCGCCGCGAGCCCCGAGGGCGCCTCGACGTCATCGCCGTGACCCTCGCCGCGGACGAGCGTGTCGAGAAACGGCGTCGCGGGGACGCCGGCGATGACCAGCGCGTCCACGTCCGGGTCTTCGGCGAGGGCCCGGGCCATCTCGGCGTAGCGGTCGGTCGGAGTGATCGGGGTCGCGTCGAGCGGGTTGTGGACGTCCACGATGCCGGGCGGCAGCAATCGGGCCAGTCGCCCGCGTGTTCGCTCCGTGAGCGCGGCCAGCTCCATCCCGTGGAGGGCGTCGGCCGCCGCCGTGCACTCGAAGCCGGCATTCGAGAGAACGGCCACGCGCCGCCCCGTCGGGTGGCGGCCCTCGAGCAGCGTGAACGTCAGCACGTCGTCCTCGAAGTCGTCGAGGCTCGAGGCGACGATGGCCCCCGCCGCCCGCGCGAGCTCCGCGCACACCTCGTAGTCCCCCACCGCGGCCGCGGTGTGGGAGGCAGCGGCGGCGCCGCCTTCCCTCGTGCGTCCGGCCTTGTAGAGGAGCACCGCCCGGCCCGACTCCGCGATCCGGCGGACGGCCCCGAGAAAGCAGGCCCCGTCCCCGCGCTCAAAGCCCTCGAGGTAGACGGCGAAGACCCTCGCCTCGGGGTCGCCCTCGAGGAAGGCCAGGTAGTCGGCGACCGTCACGTCCATCTGGTTGCCGAACGAGATCGCGTATCGCGGCTCCACGACCTGGTCGAGGTTCGAGATCTGACTGACGAGGAAGGCCCCGGACTGGCTGACGCTCGCCAGGCCCCGGCCGGCGCCCGCCCGCACCGGCAGCTTGTGGGCGGGGATGAAGAACGTGTTGATGCGGCCGGGGGCGGAGATGATCCCGAGGCAGTTGCCCCCGTTGAGGAGGACACCGCCGTCCGCCGCGCGATGGCTCTCCGCGAGCGTCGTCCGGATCCGGGCCTCCGCCTCTCGTCCGCCCTCCGTCTCCCCGAAGCCCCCCGCGATCAGCGTGATCGTGCGCGCCCGTCGCGTCTGCACGAGCTCCTCGACCACCCGGTCCGCCCCGCGGTCGGCGCCCACCGAGACCACGGCGAGGTCGGCCGCCTCCGATAGCGCGGCGAGGGAGGGGAAGGTACGGCAGCCCTCGATCTCCGAAGCGCGGGGGTGGATGGCCCAGATCCGCTCCCGCGGGACGCCCCCGCCCCGGACGAGGTTGCGCAGGATCACGCGGCCGGGGTTCGCGCCCTCGGCGGAGGCGCCGATCACGACCGCGCTCTTCGGCTCGAGCAGGCTCTTCAGACGCTCCACCGGCCGCGGCGGCGGCAGCGGCTCTGGTTCGTGGAGCCGCGCGAGGCCGTCGAGGGCGACGAGCCGACCGTCCACCGCCGCGACCAGGGGGTTCACCTCGAGCTCGCTCAGGCCGAGACCTCCCGGCGGCTCGAAGCCCGCCCATCGCTCGGCGAAGCGCGCGAGAGCGAGGAGGAGGTCCACGAGACGGTCTTCCGGCAGGCTCGCGCCGCGGGTCGACCGAAGGCCGCCCGTCAGCGCCGTGTGCACGATCGTTCTGCGGAGCATCCGCCGCGCCTCGTCCGCGGTGAGGCCGGCGGCGGACCGCATCGCCTTCGCCACCTCCGGGCGAAGCGACGCGAGGAGCGCCTCGGTGTCCAGCCCGCCCACGCCCAGGATGACGACCGCACCAAAGGCCGGGTCGTGGCGGAAGCCCGCCAGCACCTCCCGTCCGACCCCGCTCGTGTATCGCACCCGCTCCGCCACGAGCGCACCCACGACACGGGCGGAGGGCGCCCCCGTCCGTGCCGCCTCCAGGACGCGGGCGACGGCGGAGCGCAGCACCTTCGCCTCGTTGCGACAGTGGAGGACCCCGCCCACGTCGCTCTTGTGCAGCAGGCCGGGGGAGCTCACCTTGGCCACCACCTCCTCGGCACCAAGGGCGGCGCACAGGTCGTCGTCGACCTCGTCCGGCGTCGACACGAGGCGATGGGCGGGAACGGCGATGCCGGCCGCGACGAGGAGCGCGTAGACCTCGTGTTCGAGGAGCACAACGCGACCCTCGGCGCGGGCGGAGGCAAGGACAGCGGGGACGGGCCCGCGGTCCGTGCCCGCCGTGGTCGTCGCCGACGGCATGGGAGCGCCCTAGCCGCGGCGGTGCAGGGGGACGTAGTCGCGCCGCGAGGCGCCCAGATAGACCTGGCGCGGCCGCGCGATGCGCTGCTCCTTGTCCTCGATCAGCTCCTGCCACTGTGCGAGCCAGCCCGACATGCGGGGGATCGCGAACAGCACCGGGAAGAGGTCGACCGGGAAGGTCATCGCCTGGTAGATGAGGCCGGAGTAGAAGTCCACGTTGGGGTAGAGCTTGCGCTTGACGAAGTACTCGTCCTCGAGCGCGATCCGCTCCAGCTCGAGCGCGATGTCCAGCAGCGGGTTGCGGCCCGTCACCTCGAAGACCTGGTCCGCCATCTTCTTGAGGATCCGCGCCCGCGGGTCGTAGTTCTTGTAGACCCGATGCCCGAAGCCCATAAGCCGCACCTCGCCCCCGCTCTGCTTCACCTCCTTGATGAAGGCGGGGACCTTGTCCTTCGATCCGATCTCCGCGAGCATGCGGAGCACCTGCTCGTTGGCCCCTCCGTGGAGGGGGCCGTAGAGGGCGCCGATCGCGCCCGCCGCCGCGCAGTAGGGGTCGGCCTCGGAGGAGCCGATCCCGCGCATGGCGGAGGTGGAGCAGTTCTGCTCGTGGTCGGCGTGGAGGATGAAGAGCACGTCGAGCGCCTTCTCGAGGACGGGGCTGACGAGGTATTTCACCTCCGTCTTCTTGAACATCATGTTGAGGAAATTCCCGGCGTAGCCGAGCTCGTTGTCGGGGTAGGCGTAGGGCAGCCCCATCGAATGGCGGTAGGCGAAAGCGGCGAGGGTGGGGATCTTGGCGATGAGGCGCTGGATCTCTAGCTTTCGCGCCAGCGGGTCGTGGACCCGCTTCGCGTCGGGATAGAAGGTGCTGAGCGCGGCGACGGTCGAAGCCAGCATCCCCATCGGATGCGCGTCGTAGCGGAAGCCGCTCATCAGCTCCTTGACGTTCTCGTGGATCATGGTGTGGAGCGTGATCCGCTCCACCCAGTCGGCGTACTGCGCCTTGCTGGGCAGCTCACCGTTCAGGATCAGGTAGGCCGTCTCGAGGTAGGTCCCCTGCTCGGCGATCTGCTCGATGGGGTAGCCGCGGTAGAGCAGGATGCCCTTGTCCCCGTCGATGAAGGTGATCCGGCTCTTGCACGAGGCGGTGTTCATGAACCCCGGGTCGTAGCTCATCAGCCCGAAGTCGTCTGGCGAGGTCTTGATCTGCCGCAGGTCCATGGCGCGGACGGTCCCGTTCTGGATCGGGAGGTCGTAGGTCTTCCCGGTGCGGTTGTCGACGACGCTCAAGGTGTCCCGTCCGACGGCCGGCGGCGTCTCGCGGCTGAGCGTCGCCGCCTGTGGCTGCTTTTCCATTGAGTCCCCCCTTCGATGAAGGGCCTTGAAGGCTCGACCCAAAGTGGAACAAACGGCAGGGACGCGCCAATAGTACGGATGGTCCAGACCCCGCCCGTTTACCTCAGGCGGGGC
>Ga0209342_10004311_pt1 | contig 14828 bp, 3 predicted proteins | sample RifCSP16_2_FD_184023 | JGI IMG/M metagenome (GOLD analysis project Ga0209342, IMG submission 184023) | Soil microbial communities from Rifle, Colorado - Rifle CSP2_sed 16_2 (SPAdes) (version 2) | ecosystem: Environmental > Terrestrial > Deep subsurface > Rock core/Sediment | place: Rifle... | reverse complement strand
TTCTGAAAATGCCGGGCGACGCGTTCAGGCGGCGGATGAAGCGGTTCGGGATCATTTAAGTCAGCCCACGAAGTACGAAGAGATGTTCCGATCGGTGTTTTTCCAACTCGCCTCGCCCCGGACCGAAGCATGGTCTTTCCCGTAAAAAGCCAATAAAAAGCGGTTGACAACGGAAAGTGCATATGATAAAAAAGTGCTACTTTCTGCTTTTCAGGCAGACTTCCCTATAATTTTAAGCATTGAAAAATGAATTCTGGAGTGAGCGCTAACCCCGTCCCGCCATGGCGGGACGGGGTTAGCGAGCGAATACGATTATGTTCTTACCTTGAGAATCGAGATACCCTACAGCTTGCTGTAGGGAGCTTCAATAATGGACTGGAGAATGTGCCATGCGTGTGCGGACTTATTCCCGGACTTTAAAGACGACTAGTGCGATCACCCTCGCGTTCTTTTTGTGGTCATTCGGGCCGCTATGGCAAGCTGTTGCTTTTGCGGCAACGCCGCAGGGTCAAGGGGCAGGGGGCGCAGGCGTTCGGAGTTCTGAGTTCGGGGTTCGGAGTGAAACGCAGAAAACCGCAACAACGTCCGGGCGATTTGAGAAGGCGCTGGAGGAGATACGGGAGAAGGTAGGGCAGGTTGAGGTTAAGCTTGAGAAGAAAGAAGATAATTCGTCCGAGATCGAGACAATTATAAAGAAGCGGGCTGAGATCGATTCGCTGGACGTTGAACTGAAAAAAGAGTTCTCCGCCACGGAGAAGAAGCTCAAAGACGCCAAGCTCTCGAAAGAAATCCTTGACCGGCATTACAAATTCGTTAAACATTATGAAGACAATCTTAACGAACTCAAGACGAACCTTGCGGGCATAGAGCAGGGGGCAGAGAGCAAAGGGTTTAAAGAAGCGCTCCAGAGGACAAAACTCCACCTCGAAAAGACCAAGCCGACGAAGAAATATGTTCCGCTTGATCCGAACAAACTTCCGCACAGAATGGTGAAGGGGAAGGCAAGAGCGCCGAGGCTGAAGAAGGAAGAGTTTGAGAGGGATTTTCCGACACAAAAAAAGTCAGCTCATAGCTCATCGCTCATAGCTTCAAACCATGAACTAAAAGCTACGAGCCAAGAGCTATTTTATTCCGCATTCCGAAATCCGCAATTCAAAATTCAGCGTAAGCCAATCCTCGTTGCAGCCAACGGACCGCTGACCGGTCTCTTATCTTCAAACCAGGAACCCGTGGCGTTGCCCTTTACAGACAACGGCTTTTCGTCGGGGATAAACCCCGCCGTTACATCTGATTTAACTCCGAACTCCGAACTCAGCGCTCCGAACTATCAGGTCGCCCAAGCGACCGTCACTCCGCCTACGGCGGATGACCTTTCCGAAACCCCAGAGGTACAGTTTACACCCGAAATCCAGGCTCTTGCAACGCAACTCAACCACAACCCCGTCAAAATCTACGAGTGGGTAAGGAACAACATCGAATTCGTCCCCACCTACGGCAGCATCCAGGGGGCAGACATGTGTTTCCAGACGAGACAGTGCAATTCTATCGATACCGCTAGTTTGCTTTTAGCCCTCCTTCGCACATCGAACATCCCAGCCCATTATGTCTACGGAACCATCGAAGTTCCTATTGAAAAGGTCATGAATTGGGTGGGCGGATTTACAGACCTAAGAGCAGCCATAACCCTGATCGCTTCAGGCGGCATTCCAATAACCGGAAAACTGTCGGGCGGTAAGATTGTAGCTGTTAGGATGGAACATTCATGGGTTGAAACCTATATTCCCTATGGCAATTATCGGGGAGCAATCATGGATGACAGCATCAAAACCTGGATACCTATGGACGGGAGCTTCAAACAATACACTTACACAAACGGTTTTGACATGACGGCAACGGTGCCATTCAGCCAGGATGCTTATCTTAGTCAGGTACAGAGCCAGAACGCCGTGCATTACTACCAGAGCAAGATACAGGAATATCTTGACGCCAACATGCCCGACACCTCAATCGTAGATGTGAAAGGCTACCGCCAGATAACACAGGAAACCTATCACTTCCTGCCTTCGACTTTACCCTATGTAACCGTCGCGGTATTGGGTAAGTACTCCGCTGTACCGGGCGGCATGGCAGCAACGGCAACATTTACCCTGTCCAACCCGGCTACCGGATCAAATGTTTCATATTCTGCTTCGACCTATGATCTGGCCGGCAAGAGGGTAACGGTTTCCTACCTCCCAGCAACTTCTGTGGACGAAGCCTTGATAACTTCCTATGGCGGTTTTCTCTATAATGTTCCCGCGTATATGCTGAACCTGGTCTCGGTACTCAAGGTAGAGGGCGCAATACAACTGACAGGAGAAGCAACAACACTAGGTTCCGAGCAGAACTTGGCCATTCAGTTTTCACAGCCGAGCGGTGTGAACGAATCGATAAACAAAAAACTGATCGCCGGTGCGTACTATGCAGTCGGAATGGATCTGCAGGGTGTAAATGAGAATGTGCTTGGAAAGAGGAATTACACACTTACAACCAATGTGCTCTCACAAACTGCAGGCACGCTCGGCAACGACGATTTTATCGGAGAACATCTGCATATCCTAGCGATGACCTATTTTCTGGCGAACGATAAAATCTACAAGTCAGGCGCCAAACTCTATAACACTACTGTTACGCGGACACTTTCGGAAGGCATAACGTCGTTTACTCTTTCTGTTTCTTATATCTTCGGGATTTCGAAGACTGCGATGCCTTCAGGAGTAAACATGGATGTGGCTATGGACAGGGTGATAGTTGTTGCAAAGGACGGAAACGCCAGCAATGAAACGGCATACATGAACATCGCAGGATTAGTCAGCTCCTATCATGAACATGACATCTTTGAAAAGATAGACGGATTTTCATCGGTCTCCACTGTCAAGGCATTACAAACGGCAGCTGCAATCGGGCTTCCGATTCAGCACATCAATGCCACAAACATCAACCAAATGCTCCCAACAATTCAGGTAAGTTCAGAGATAAAAGCAGACATACAGAATGCAGTCAATGCAGGAAAAGAAATAGCGATTTCACAGACGAACGTCCAAATCGACGATTGGAACGGTGTAGGTTACATCGTCAAAGACCCAATGACAGGAGCAGGCAGCTATATGATCAGCGGCGGACTGGCTGGAAGTGATAATACCAAAAAACAAGATGGGATGCAAATCGTTGAAATTCACAAGGATCCAAATGGATGGGCAAAAGATAATGCTGATCCTCAAACAAGGAATACAATTGCGACAGTTGCAGAACTTGAAATTGGTGAAAAGATTGCGCAAGCGGCAGTGGACCTCATCCCCCAATATCCGCAGCCAAACGCATATAATAATGTTGGGACTTGTGTGGGTGTAGTCAGGAAAGCATACATGGCAGCAGGCATATGCTTGGATGAGTGGTCGGGCTGTCTAATAAAAGAAAGTGTTGGATGGAGGAACGGCATACGGTGGATTAAGGGCATGAACGGTGTGAAGTATTTGTATGATCTTGCTGATAAAATGAAACTTCATGATAGCGTACGTCGAGATGCCCCACTGATAGGTGATATGGTTTTCTTTAAATATACTGATGATCCGAACATTCGAGACCATGTTGGCGTGGTTATCTCTGTTGCTGGTACTGATGGTACAATGACGTTTGTTGATGCGACAGACTTTTTCGGCGTTAGTGAAAGCAATATGAACCTGTTGCAACCCAGTGACCCGAAATTAAACAAGCCCCTTCTTAGTAAAAAAAATGGTTGCACGCGTTGTTATGCGGGCGAACTGTTTGATGGTTTTGGAACAGTAAGAAATGTAGTAGCTCAACCAACTACTCGGTAAAGCATGTTAAAAAATTCATTTAAGGAGCTTGAGATGAGAAAAAAATATGCGATTAGCTTGGCGATCACTTTTTTGCTCACTTATTCATCTAATGTGATTGCGCAAGCAGAAATGAATGCTAAGACGCAAGTGATTGTTAAGAGTAAATATGGTTCTGCAGATGGCGAGTTTGGTCTTAAGGTATTTGAGGATCAGTCTTGGGCTGAACCCTCAGGAATAGCGGTAGATTTAAAAGGGAATATTTACATAGCAGATCCGTTAAATAATCGTATACAAAAGTTTGATAAGACCGGAAAATTTATGTTTAAGATAAGTCTCAATATTCAAAAAAAATTACAGCGATTCGGGAAAACTATAAACGATATAACTGTTGATCGAGAAGACAATTTATATGCCGTAAGCGGCCACGAACAAAGGATATTTAAATATAATGAGGTGGGCCAGTTTATTCAGTCTATCAGTCTTAAAGAAATGGATATTGCCTGGGACAGGTGGAGAGGATGGAGAAGTGGTATTTATCTGCAACCTAAAAGAATCTCAGTTGATAAAATTGGTAATATTTATTTAGAATCTTCCAATGAATTAATTAAATTTAGCAAAGAGGGGAAACTGTCAAAAAAATGGGTGCGAGAAGGCGGTTCGAACGAGGCATCATATTTTATAGAACAGACGGGTTTATTATATTTCTCAAGGCAGATAGGCGTGTGGGAAAAGTATGATCAGAATGGAAATTTATTAGGCACAGTTGTATGTGAAAAAGAGCCTTTGAGCGTATACATCCCAACTGCTGGCGGACAGTGTCAATTCCCGCCGAAGTTTATAGATAAAAATGGCCTTAGATATTATTTCGAACTTACACTAAAGACGAGCGATTTGATTTCTATTGTTAAGGTCGATCAGAGCGGTAACTTAAAAAGATATAAAGCGCCGCCTGTTGATATATGGCAGTCGCCGAATATGATTAAGTTTGATGACGATGGATATCTTTATGGATATGATTATGATAATACGAAGCAAGAGTATTGGGTTATCAGGATGAAGCTGGAATAGATGATGCTTGTTGACAATTCAGAAAATTGAGTCTGAGATGAATAATAAGCCACGAAAGATTATTGTTTTAATGGTACTTGCAGCTATGATGCCTGCGCAGGCGCATGCTCAAGATAAAAATTGTTATCAAGAGATTGCAGTAAAAAATTCTGAAGGCTCAATTGGCTTTGGAGCAATATGGAAGTATCCCGGCGATATTGAGCCCAGCGTATGGTTCCCTATTGTCCCTCGCGCACTTGCCATTGACTCTAAGGGAGATATCTATGTGGGAGATTCTGTAAATTACCGTGTTCTGAAATTCAATAGAACGGGAAAATTTCTGTTCGAGTTCAAGTTGCAGCCGCCTTTAAAGGAGATCAAGCCTAAAATCAGTCATATAATTCAAGATATAGGTCTTGATAAAGATGATAACGTATATGTCTGGAATTTTTTTGAAGACAGGGTGGAAATATACAGTCAGGACGGAAAATTCAAAGAGTCCGTTAGTTCTCGTGATGACAAACAAAAAGGTATTTTTGCACATGTCTCAAAGGGTAAGGCACGTAATTATATTTATGAAATTGACTCTTATGTCCCAGATAAAAAATATCCTGGTAGTATTTTATACGCAATTACTGTTAGAGATGGTAATAAATTGGTAGCCAAATGCAGTGGCGTGGAAATAGCTTATGATGAAAATGGAGAGATTTACAATTTTGATAATAATGGGAATATATACACTTTTGATGATTATTTGAATGTAATCAGAATAAATCCGTTCAGATAGATTATGAGATGTTCTTCAGGTTGCCGACAATTTCAGGCGATAATGGAGTCGTTATGAAAAAAATCAGTGTGTTGGTAATTCTTGCATGCTTATTATGGACAATTCCTTGCCATGCCCAGAGTCTCTCATTATCTAACGGCGCAACGTGGCTCTCAGCCAATCAGAACGCGGATGGCAGTTGGGGCGCGCAAGCAGATTTATCGTTGGTTTACAGCGTTGAGGCAGTTAGCGCATTGCAATCCTCGGGTACAGCTACTACAAATTATTCCGCAGGCATTACTTGGCTGGCGGCACAGGACGCAACCTCTACCGACGAGCTGTCGCGAAAAATTTATTCGCTGGTCAATGCCAGCATAGATTCCAGCACATTTATAAATACATTACTCAGCTATAAAAACAGTGACGGCGGTTGGAGTTACCAGAACAGCCCTGTCAGCGATCCTTTCGATTCCGCCCTTGCCCTTCAGGCCCTCAAGGCCGCAAACTATTCCGACACCACGGTCCTGTACCAAGCCATCAATTTTCTCACCAGCAATCAAAACCCAGATGGGGGATGGGGATTCCGGCCCACGAACAGCGCGATCGAGGGTGATCCGAGCAATGTGTATGTTACGGCGATGGTGTTAAAGGCGCTGAGCAACTTTAGTTCAACGTTCAATGTTCAAAGTTCAATTCAAAAGGCATCGGCATATCTTTTAACGAAACAAAACCCCGACGGCGGGTTCGGGTCGAGCCCTTCTACAATCTACGAAACGGCATTATCCGTCATCTATCTCATCGAATCAGGGCAAGGTAGCACCTTGCCCCTACAGAATGGAATAAATTATCTTACATCGACTCAAGCTTCGAACGGCTCCTGGAATGACGATCCGTATTCAACGGCTCTCGCGCTTCAGGCTTTGGCGAATGTTAAACCGAATCTTGCTCTATCGTCAAGCGATATCACCTTCTCCCAATTCACGCCTACTCAGGGCCAATCCGTCACGATCAATGCTACTGTTCACAATTCAGGCCTTGCTCAGGCGGAGAATGTCCTTGTTCAGATGTTTGATGGAGACCCCGCGGCCGGGGGAGCGCAGGTCGGCCCAAATCTTATCATCGCTTCGATTGCTCCGGGCGGTTCGGCAACTGCCGAGGTCGTCTATACCATGACGACGAACACGGACCGCCATGCCATCTACGTCAGGATCGATCCTTTCAATTCCATAGATGAACATACAAAAACGGACAACACGGCCGTAAACTATTTCACCGTCTTCTCTCCGCCCGATCTCTTCATCGACAGCAGTGAAATAAGTTATTCGCCGGCGAACCCCACCGTCGACATACCGCTTACCATCACCTTCATCGTCAGGAACCTCGGTGAAAAAGAAGCGGTGAACGTTCCCCTGCGCCTCTACCGGGGACTGCCGGAAAACGGCGGTACGGTCATCAATAACTATAACATTCCCTCGCTGCAAGGTCACGGTTTCTACCAACTGACGGCAACGATCAACAACCCGATCCAGGGATTGAATATGTTCTATCTCATTGCCGACCCGGACAACGCCGTCCCCGAGCTTGATGAGACCAACAACCAGGGCATGAACGCCATGAACGTGGCCGGCTCCAGCCCGACGGACCTCGCCGTCACCGCATCGAACATCGGCTTCCTGTTCCCCTCAGGCAGCCAGCCGGAGACCGGATTCACCATAACCGCCATCGTCACCAACACCGGCAGCAGCAATATCCAGACCAGCGTGTCCTTCTACAAAGGCGATCCAAAAACCGGAGGCACGCTCATCGGGAACACGAGCTTAACCGTTCCTGCCATAGGCATCCAGACCGCAACCATTAACTGGACTGTTCCTCAGGACAATCCTTTGATCTACGTCGTCGTTGATCCAAGCAACCTCGTTTCCGAGGCCGATAAAACAAACAACACGGCCTACCGGGCATTCGACGGCTCGATCATGCTTCCCGATCTAAGTGTAAATGCGGCGGACGTCAGCGTTCATCCCACGTGTCTCACGCCCCAATCAAACATCACCGTTAACGCAATATTTCACAACTGGGGCGGTAATACCAATACCGCGAGCGGGTCCACGTCCCTTACGGCATATCTGTATGACGGCGCCCCGGAAAACGGCGGAGTGAAAAAGGGGTCCTTTGGGTTCCTGGACATCCTCCCCCCCGGCGGCGGCGGTTACTGGGCCGACAAGATCGGCCAAATGACAAGCAGGGCGGGATTCGTCAATATAGACTATCTCACCGCGGGTACGCACGATCTGTACGTTGTTTTGGACCCGACCAATCAGGTAAATGAATATAATGAAGACAACAACAGGGCGGTTTTGCGAGTCACCGTATCGAACACCTGCGACAGGGACCTTTTCATAACGAGCAGGGATATCACCCTCTCGCCAGCACTCCCCGCTGTCGGCAGTCAAGTGAATATCACCGCCATTGTCCATAACACCGGTAGTCAAAACGAAACGTTCTACACTTCCTTTTACAACGGAAACCCGGCAACAGGCGGCAAACTGATCCAGAAGGCTAACACAGCTCTTCTCCAGGAGAGCATTGGTCCCGTGTCAGCTGTCGTGGATGCCGGCAATCAGGTTCAGGAGAAGGATGAGACCAACAACATTGCCTCAAAGACCATCGACACCTACAAGATTGATCTATCCGTCTCTGCAGGAGACATCACGCTTACGCCCACAGCGCCTGCAAAAGGAGATCCCGTCACCGTGAATATCACTGTCCACGGCACCGGATCAACGGACCTTTCCGGGACCCTCCGCTTGTACGAAGGAACGCCGGAACACGGCGGATTAATCGGCTCACAAGACATTGCAACCCACGGCAACCAGGCCGTGCCCGTTGCTTTCCCGTCTTATGTTTATCCCGGCGACGGCGTCACCCTGACGGCGATCATGGAAAATGTGACGCCCGCAGAGGTTGATCCGGCCAATAACCGTGCAAGCGCCACCTTTGGCGAACACATACAAGAGGGCGCCACGAACGAAGGCGCCGATTTCTGGATCGCCTGGCCACCCGTGAGTTACGACACGGCCAGCATCGCGATCCAGTCAAAACATACGGCGCAGGTCACCATAACCATCCCGTTGAGCGCCTATTACTCCGGCGGGAAGCAGCAGATATGGTCGACAAGCGTGACCGTGTCTCCGGGCTCTCCGGCCATCGTTCCGCTCACCTACCCGACGTACGGCAAGACCAGCAATACCGCTTCGGTCATAGAAAACAAAGCCATACATATTGTGAGCGACAAGGACGTATCGGTAGTCTTCCATACGCCCGCTGATGCCTTGACTGCGGACGATGCCTATCTCGCGTTGCCCGTGAACATGCTCGGCACCCGCTATTACGTGCTCAGTTACTCCGCACTCTTCCAAATCGCTCCCTATAAGGCGGCAGCCTATACGATCGCGGCGACCGAGGACAATACTCATGTGGATATTCCCGGAGGCTCTATTCTCCTCAATCAGGGCCAGACCTATGTCTACAACGTGAACGCGGCCAACAGTGCTTCGACCATAGACCTCAGCGGATCCTCCATTCAGAGCGATAAGCCGATAGCAGTCTTCGCCAGCACGCTTTGCAGCAACATAACGCCGGACGTCGGGACCTGCGATTCCCTCCTGGAACAGATGCTTCCCGTGTCCCTGCTCGGCACGGACTACTATACCGCGCCGCTCTATTCACCGGCGAGCGGAGACCGGTACCGGATCCTTGCGGTGAAGGACAATACCCAGGTCAGCATGAAGGACAAATACCGTATCAATACTGTTCTGCTCAATGCCGGTCAGTGGACGGAGTTCGAGGACCAGGAAGCCATGCACATTACGAGCAACCATCCGATCATGGCAGCTCAGTATGCCAAAGGTATAAAGGCCGCACAGGTCGGTGACCCGTTCCAGATGACAATCATCCCAACGGACAAACTAAAGACGGAATACCGGTTCTATAGCTACCCCGGATATGGCGGTTATAACCCTTCCTATCCTCAATATACCGAACAGGGAAATTTCGTGACCATTATTGCCCCGGAGCCCGACACGATCGCCGCATTGGACGGTGTTAGCGTGACCGATGGCTGGCTGCCTTTGCCGGACAAAGGAATCTATGTTGTAGTGCACATCGATGAAGGAGAGCACATTGTCACTTCCGACAAGCCGATTGCGGTCTCTGTTCACGGCTATGGAGCCGCCACGTCCTACGGCTACCCCGCCGGATTATCCGTTAGCCTCGGCAACCTCAAGCTCGATAATCCCGCGCTCTCACCGGCCGCGCCTTCTGTAGGCCAACTGATAACGATATCCGGTACCCTGACCAACGAAGGAGACAAGGCCGCGCGAGACGTTATTGTACGGGCTTACAACGGCGACCCGACAATCGGAGGGAAACAGATAGGACAGGAAGTCTATTTTGCTGTTGTCGATCCAAAAGAATCAAAGACGGTCTTGTTCACGTGGGACAGCTACGGATATGGAGGGACGAACAAACTCTATATCGTCGCAGATCCCGACAAGGCGATCAAGGAATCGAACGAATCGGACAACACCGTAATGCTGCCGATAGACCTTGTTGCTCCGGCAAAACCCGACCTTGCCGTGACGTCTGCGGACATTACTCTTTCCAAAGATACGGCAAGCGAAGGTGAGCTTGTTGTCCTTACCGCGAAAATAAAAAACAGAGGATCGGATGTCGGAGCAATACCGGTAAGCCTCTTCTTAGGCGATCCAGCAAGCAACGGCAGGCTCCTGGAAAACAAATTCATAAGCCAGATGCTTCCGCTCAACGGAGAGGCCGTGATCGAATTCAACGTAAACACCCTCGGCTTTGCGTCCACGAACGATATTCGTATCGTTATTGATCCGGCAAATATGATCGACGAACTTGTGGAGACGAATAATAGCGCAGCCAAGGTATTAACGGTAAACAGAAGGAAACTCACCGCAGGTGTGGTTACAAATAAAACACAGTATCCCGCGCAATCAGACGTGGGAATCAACATCTCCGTTCAGAACCTCAATACCGTCTCATGGTCGGGAACGGGAGATATTTATATTCAGACCACCGCGGGACAACAGATTGCGCATGTGGGAACCTTTACTTTGGGAGAACTCATGCCGTGGGGGCTGGAAGGATGGAAGTACCGGGTCCCCGTAACCGTGAATGACCCGCGAGACTTGAGGGACGCCGTTGGCCTGACCACTGTGGATTTCGATGTAATCTTTGCATCACTGGGCCTGACCGGCAAAACAGTTGATCAGAACTCGATCAGGATCTTTGAATTTGACGGGGCAGGTAATGCCATAGGAGAAAAGCAGGCACGGCCGGTATTCCAGACCGCGACAACGGCGAAAATCACCTGGCTGATGGATGGTTTGACTCAGAAAAATTCGCCGCGTTATTTCTCTATTTATTTTGATATCACTGAAAACGGGCTTAAGCCAGGATCAGCCATGACAAAGGTTCCGATATCAGGCCGGCTGGTCGGTTTCACCGATAATTCCGGCAAAGTATATGTAATGGAGAGTAATCCTGACGGCACATTTGGAACGTATCGAGTGGTAGATGATGTTTCTCCTTCAAATACGGATTACACCCAGGGGCTCGTGCTGGATGATTTCAACAATGACGGTTTCATCGATATTATTACCGGTTCCAGAGATAATGGCGAGCTCTATTATTATCAAAATAAAGCGGACGGCACCAATACGTTCCTGCCGAAATCGAAGATAGGCCAGTTCACCGGAGTTACCTATGTTACAGACATGGCCTCGGCAGACTTCAACAATGATGGTAACAGGGACTTTATCGTAAATTTAACCCGAAACAGTATCGATCTTTTCCTCGGTAACGGCGATGGAACGTTCACGCAACATACGTTGCCATTACCTTCGGTGAGTTCGTATTATGATTTCTGGGGCAAATCCGCAAATGACATGGATAAAGATGGGTACCAGGACTTGATTATTGCGGACGGAGGGAAGATCTATGTCTATCGCGGCAACGGTGATGGTACTTTCCTGCCGCCGGTGATGGTTGGGAATTTGAATTATTCGGCGACGTACGGCCTCATAACCGGCGATTTCGATGGAGACGGGATACTGGATATAATAGCAACTCAGGCCGGTTATAATTATACCTTTTTCTGGAAAGGAAAAGGAGACGGCACCTTTGCTGCGCAGACCCGAGTCACATCATTGGACAATAATTCCAATTCTACGTTTGACACGGGGGATTTTAATGGGGATGGGAAGTTAGACGTGATAGCGAACCAGTATTCCCCCGGGGGAGTTGTGTTTTATCCGGGGAATGGAGACGGGACATTCGGTGCAAAGACCAACATAGCTACCATTTACAGCAGTCTCGGATTGGCAGCGTACCTTGGTTCAGTGGAAGTTCATCCCACGCTTGGTTTGCCTGAAACCGTTCCGTTTCATGGATACAATTATGTATGGAATACAGGCAATACCTATGCCAGCAGTTACATGGTCCATGTTGTTCTTTCTGAAACTGGAAACGTTGTCGCGGAAAATAGAGCATCTTTCGACATTCTGCCGGACATGACGGCGAGCGCAGCGGTAGTCGCCGACAAAATCAGCTACAATCCCAATGAGACCGCGGCGATAACATCAACGATCACGAGCCAGAGCCTCAATTACATCATGGAGAATTTGACAGCGAAAATAATAGTAGCAGGGGTCACGGGTCAGGGGTCAGGGGAGGACATATACACCGAAACAAAAACCATCACCACCCTCATGCCCGAAGCAAGCTTCACCTTCAAGAGCTACTGGAATACCTCGACCTACACCCCGGGAACCTATCCCGTGACACTTGAAGTAAAAGACGCATCAGGCGCGGTCCTCGCAACAGGCACGCAGAATCTCGTCATCAGCAGCACGGTGAAGCCTTCGTCGCTGCTCAAGGGACAGGTATCCGTTGATAAACAGAGCGTGCTTTCCGGCGAACCGATATCGGTGAGCTACAGCGTCACGAACGTCGGGAACATCGATCTTTCGAGCGTCAATCTGTCTGTCCAGACCGTACATGTCCTCAACCAGACGGTTTACGATACCATTCCGGCCGAGACGCCGCTTCCCATGGGAGGCGTTTATCCGGGCGCGGGGGTGATAGACACGATAACATACAACGCCAAAGATTATCTTGTCGTGCTGCGGGCAAAGATCGGGGACATCGAGGAGACGCTTGCGGGGACGTACTTCAGAGTAGAGGGAGCGCCCACTGCGCCGTCCCTGTCCCTGCCGGGTAACGGCTCCGATGTCGAGACCTTCACGCCGGTCCTGATCGTAAACAACGCCTCAGATCCGAATGACGACAAGCTGACCTATGAATTCGAGGTCTACAGCGACAGCGGGCTTACGCAGCTTGTCGCTGCGTCGGGCGGAGTGAGGAGTGAGGCGGGAGGGGGAACGACATCATGGACAGTAACTGTCCCGCTCACGGAAAATCAGACATACTTCTGGCGCAGCCGCGCGTATGACGGCAAGCTCTACGGCGACTGGATGACGATCTTCGACGGCACTCAGTACAGGCCTGCGTTCTTCCGGGTGAACGTGGCGAACGACCCGCCCACAGCGCCCACACTTTCGAGCCCTGCTGACAATACAGCGGTAGACACATTCACGCCGGTTCTTGTCGTAAATAACGCTTCAGACCCGGACAGCAGCAGCCTCACGTACAACTTCGACGTGGCCCTGGATCCCGACTTCATTCAGATCGTTGCCACTGTCATTGGCATCACGAGCGGTCCTTCGACAGGCTCAGGAGGGACCACCTCGTGGCAGATTTCGGCAGCGCTTGCGGAGAACACCTGGTATTACTGGCGGGCGCAGGCCGATGACTGGCTCATCACCGGCCCATGGATGGCCGCAGCGAAGTTCTTTGTGAACACGGCCAATGACGCGCCGACTGCGCCGACGATCATCGCACCGATTAATAAATCGGAGATTGCCGGCCTTGCCGCTGATATCGTGATCTCCAACAGCATTGACCCCGACTCTTACACGCTCACCTATAGTTTCGAGCTGGATACGGTCATGACCTTCGACTCGCCGGACATCATCCGCTCCGGCAGCATCCCGCAAGGCCAGGGCGCGACCACCTGGCCGGTGATTGGTCTCAAGGACAACACGCAGTACTACGTCCGGGCAAGGGCAAGCGACGGACAGGCCGAAAGCCCCTCCTGGTCGGGTGAGATCAGCTTCTTTGTGAACACAACAAACGATGCGCCCGCAATCCCGGCGCTCGCCAATCCCTCGGACAAGGGAGCGGTGAACACGTACACGCCGACCCTGTCGGTGCATAATTCCACTGACATTGACAAGGATGTACTCACGTATGAGTTCGAGGTCTACAGCGACAGCGGGCTCACGCAGCTTGTCGCTGAGTCAGGAGTTGGGAGTTCGGAGTTCGGAGTCACGTCATGGACCATACCGGTAACGCTTATTGAGAATCAGACGTACTACTGGCAGGCAAGGGCCAATGACGGAGAACTGAACAGCGACTGGATGGCCAGGGCATCATTCTTCGTGAACAAGGCCAACGACACTCCGGGCGCGCCGACTCTCTCCTCGCCCGCGAACGGCAGCAGCCTGGCGACGCTTACGCCCACGCTCGCGGTCAAGAACGCAACAGACCCGGACAGCGACACGCTCACGTATAATTTTGAAATCTACTCAAACAACGTGCTCACGGCAAAGAAGGCAGGCGTGCCCCAGGACAGCTCGGGCATCACGTCCTGGACGCCGGACACAAATCTCCCGGACAACACCGCCTATACCTGGCGCGCACAGGTATCCGACGGCGACAGCAGCGGCCCGTGGATGGATATGGCGACGTTCTCCATTCATATCCCGGTCACCACGATCAACGCCACGATAGACTTCGATCCCAATACCCTCAACAAGACGAGCAACGGGACGTGGGTGGTGGTCTACATCGAGTTCCCAACAGGTTACCGGCCTGCGGACGTCGACATCTCCACGGTCCGGCTCGAAGGGACCATCCCTGCCGTGCAGCGGCCCTTTGCCGTGGGCGATCATGACAAGGACGGCATACCTGACCTTATGGTGAAGTTCAAGCGGAGCGACGTGATCAACCTTCTGCCGAATGGCGACAAA
>Ga0209342_10004309_pt1 | contig 14833 bp, 12 predicted proteins | sample RifCSP16_2_FD_184023 | JGI IMG/M metagenome (GOLD analysis project Ga0209342, IMG submission 184023) | Soil microbial communities from Rifle, Colorado - Rifle CSP2_sed 16_2 (SPAdes) (version 2) | ecosystem: Environmental > Terrestrial > Deep subsurface > Rock core/Sediment | place: Rifle... | reverse complement strand
CGACCTCGCCGAGCCGTTCCACGCCGTCTACAAGGCGACGGTCGCCGAGCGGCCACTGTTCGACTTCCCGGTCGGGACGCTCGCACGGCGCGAGGTGGCCGCCTTCCTGGTCTCGGAGGCGACCGGGTGGGGCCTCGTCCCGTCGACGGTCCTCCGCGACGGCCCGTACGGCGTGGGCATGGTCCAGCAATGGATCCACGGCGACCCCTCGGTCGACCTGGTCGCCCTCGTTGTCGAGGACGACCCGCGCCTTCGCCGGATGGCGGTCTTCGACGCGATCGTCAACAACACCGACCGCAAGGGCGGACACCTCGTGCCGATGCCCGATGGCCACGTCTTCGGCGTCGACCACGGGGTGACGTTCTCGGTCGAGCCCAAGCTCCGGACGGTCCTGTGGGGCTGGATCGGGACTCCCTTCGAGGACGACGAGCTGGCCGGTCTCCAGCGGGTCCGCGACGGTCTCCGGAATGAGCTGGCGGCGTCCCTCGGCGAGCTCCTCGATCCGGCCGAGGTCACGGCCACGAAGCGACGGGTCGCCGCGCTCCTCCGCTCCCGCCACTTCCCGCGCCCCAACGCAGACTGGCCCTCGATCCCCTGGCCGCCGTTCTGAACCTGGGACGGAGATCCGGCACATCACCCTGCCGGGCGGCGTGTGTCTCCTGGGCACCATCCTGGAACGAACACGTTGGACCGACCTCGAGTTTGAGCAGATTCCCGCAGGAAGTCGGGGGTGGTCACGCTCATTCATCCAGATCCTGTGTCCTGGGGACACACAGGGCCTGGGCGGGCCGGAAAGCCCGGGGCCCGTCGCGGGGCCACGGCGCGGGGCCCGTCGCGGGGCCACGGCACGGGGCCACGGCGCGGGGCCCGCCGCGGGGCCACGGCGCGGGGTCCGTCGCGGTCGAATGAGCGAGCAGCCCCCGGGTTGGTTCGGGCGGGCGATGCGAGACCTCCGGCATCTGCGGCGGCAGGGCGCCTCGCGGCGCCTCGCGATCCCGCACGATATGCAGTCAGGAGGACCCGTGAGCTCGGCCGACCAGCTGCTCGCGATCGACGTCGGGACGCAGAGCGTCCGCGCCCTCCTGTTCGACCCGCGCGGGACGCTCGTCGCGTCGGGCCGCGTCCCGATCGAGCCGTACGTCTCGCCCCGGCCGGGCTGGGCGGAGCAGGATCCCGAGGTCTGGTGGGCGGCCATCGGCGAGGCCTGCCGGCGCCTCTGGGCCGACCCGGCTGCCCGCCCCGATGCCGTCGTCGGCGTGGCCCTGACCACCCAGCGGGTCACGATCGTCGCCGCCGACGAGGACGGGCGCCCGCTCCGGCCGGCGATCGTCTGGCTCGACCAGCGCCAGACCGAGGGATTGAAGCCGATCGGCGGGCGCTGGGGCGTCGCCTTCCGGGCCGCCGGCGTGACCGAGACCGTGGCCCGCTTCCAGGCCGACGCCGAGGCCAACTGGATCGAGCGCCACGAACCGGACGTCTGGCGCCGGATCCGTCGCTACGGCGTCCTGTCATCGTGGCTGACGGCCCGTCTCGTCGGCCGCTGGGTCGATTCCTCGGCTGCCCAGGTCGGCTACCTGCCGTTCGACTTCCGGCGCGCGCGCTGGGCCGGCAGGCTCGACTGGAAGTGGGAGGTCGCCCACTTCGACCGCGCCTGGCTGCCCGAGCTCGTCGATCCGACCGGGACCCTAGGCGAGCTCACGGCCGGCGCCGCCGCCCACCTCGGGCTCGGGCGGGCCGTGCCCCTCATCGCCGCCGCCGGCGACAAGCAGGCCGAGGCGCTCGGGGCCGGCGCCCTGACGCCCGAGATCGCCGCCCTTTCGTTCGGGACGACGGCCACGATCGGCACGACCCACCGCCGCTACCTCGAGGCGATCCCGCTGGTCCCGCCCTACCCCGCCGCGATCCCCGGCGCCTGGTTCGTCGAGCTCCAGGTCCTGCGCGGGTTCTGGATGGTGGAGTGGTTCAAGCGCGAGTTCGGGGCCGCGGAGATCGCCCGCGGCGAGGCCCTCGATGTGCCGCCCGAGGCACTCTTCGAGGAGCTCCTGGCGGCCTCGCCGCCGGGCTCGATGGGCCTCGTCCTGCAGCCCTACTGGATGCCCGGCGTCCGGTATCCGGGTCCGGAGGCGAAGGGCGCGATCGTCGGCTTCGGCGACATCCACGGCCGGGCCCACGTCTACCGGGCGATCCTCGAGGGCCTTGCCTACGGCCTCCGCGAGGGCGCGGAGCGGACGGTCCGCAAGAGCGGCGTCCCGATCCGCGAGCTGCGTGTGTCGGGCGGCGGCTCGCAATCGAGGGCCGCAGTCCAGCTCTTTGCCGACGTGTTCGGCGTGCCGGCGGGTCGGCTCGCCCAGACCCATGAGGCCGCCGGGCTGGGGGCCGCGATCGATGCCGCCGTCGGCCTCGGGCTGCACCCGGACATCGGGACCGCCGTCCACGAGATGGTCCACCTCGGCGAGGTCTTCGAGCCCGAGCCCGGCCGCCATGACCTCTACGAGCAGCTCTACCGCCGCGTCTACCTCAGGATGTACGCCCGCCTGAAGCCGCTGTACGAGGACATCCGGCGGATCACCGGCTACCCCCGACGCTAGGGCTACGCCTCTGCGGTGAGGATCGGGCGCTCGAAGACGAGGAGCCGCCACCAGCCGACGCGGGTGATGGGACCGGCGGGCACCAGCCCTGAGGCCCGGGCCGCCGCGATGACCCGCGAGTGAGGATGGGCGTACGCCCGGTAGGCGTTGCGCGTCAGGCGGTACCAGCCGTTGCCGACGGCGATCACCGCCCGGACCGGCCGGGCATCGGGCGGGATCGTGATGGCGAGGCGCCGGCGCGTCCGGGCGGCCGCCAGGCCCACCAGCGCGTCAACGTCGCCATAGCAGCAGACGACCCGGTCGAGGGCCACGAGGTCGGCCGGCTCGATCCCCGCGGCGAGGGTCACGAAGTCGCCGTACTCGAAGCTGACACGATCGGCAACACCGAGGCGCTCGGCCTCCGAGCGGGCGGCCTCGAGGTAGGGGCGCGAGGCGTCGACGTCGGTGACCCGGGCGGCGCCGCGGGCGATGAGCTGCTGGTGGACGGCGCCCACGCCGCCGCCGATGTCGAGGACAGTGCGGCCCTCGACGCCCTTGTGAGCGAGGGCGTCCGCGATGGCCCGCGACGCGCGTCCGGGACCCCTGCGCCGGTACTCGCGCAGCTCGCGCTCGGCGAGCCTCCCGTCGAAGGCCCTGTCGTAGCACGCCGAGCAGCAGGGATCCGGCACAGCTGGAGCGTACCCCGGCCGGCGGGCCCCGAACAGACCCGGCCGCGAGGCTAGGCCCGGACCTCCTGGCGCATGAACCAGATGTAGGCAGCGGCGAAGCAGACGGCGGTCATCGCCACGAGGGCCACGACGTGCGGCCAGATCAGCAGGGCGCTCTGGTCGAAGGGCAGGTACTGGCCCTGGAGCTGCTGGCCGAGCTGCTCGAGCTGGTCGATCGTCGCCGGCGTCGTGACCGTCGTCTTGTCGGGACGGAGCAGGACCGCCGACGCCTCCTGGAACAACGTCAGCGGCAGGACCCGGAGGATCGCATTCTGGAGGCTGGCGAGGTCGAGCTGCTCCTGGATGCTGGAAGCGCTGGTGATGGGCGCGATCGCCCCGGCGATCGCCTCCACGACGAGCCGGCCGAAGATCGCGACGGCGATCCAGATACCGAAGCCGGCCAGGGCCGCGTTCGCCGCCCGGCGCATCGCGACCGAGAGGACGAGCCCGAGCGCCAGCCATAGGCCAACCCACACGACCGTGATCGCGTACCAGGCCACGAGCCGGATGAGGTCGTCGGCGCTTGGGACGATCCCGAGCCGGAAGATCCCGAACCCGGAGATGACCGCGAACACGGCGAGCATGACCAGGGCGATGACCGCCAGGCCCGCCGCGAACTTGCCGTTGATGACGTCGTCGCGATAGATCGGCTGGGACAGGAGGCGCGGCAGGGTCCCGTCGGACCGCTCGCTGTTGATGGCGTCGAAGGCAAAGGCGACGCCGAGGAGCGGGGCGACGATCGCCACGAACGTCAGGACGTTCGGGACCGGGCTGTCGCTCGAGGTCGCCAGGAACAGCAGGAGGAACGCACCCCGGTTGTCCGTCACCAGATCGGCCACGTTCCGGATCGCGTCGGCCGCGATGTACAGCGGGATGAGCGTCGCGGCGCCCAGGACGAGCAGCAGGATGATGAAGCGGGCGCTGGCGAGGTGATCGGCGAACTCCTTGCGAGCGACGATGAGCCATCCCGCCCGGCGCGGGGGCTCGGCGCGGCGAACGACCTGGACCTCCGCGGCTGCCTCGGCGGTCATGCGCCGACCTCCTCGATCGTCTCGTCGACGGCGAAGCCGCGGGTCATGCCGGCGACCGCCGTCCGGTAGATGTCCTCGAGCGACGCCTCGAGCTCGTGGAGTGACGTCATCCGGAGCCCTCCACGGGCTGCGGCGTCGACGATCGCCTCGCGAGCTCGCAGCGATGCAGTCACGGGCCGGACCGTGATGCGCCACGTCCCGGCACCCGCATCCAGCTCGACGCGGTCGACCCCCTCGACCGCCAGGAGCGTCGCCCGGGGATCCGGCCCGTCGGGCTGGAAGGTCGCCTCGAGGTGGGCCGCCCCGTCGCCGAACGTCCCCGCGAGCTCGGCCACCGTGCCGACGCCGATGAGCCGCCCATGGGCGAAGATCCCGACCCGGTCGCAGACCGTCTGGACCTGGTCCAGGAGGTGGCTCGAGAGGAGCACCGTCATCCCCCGCTCCCGGACCAGCCCCCGGAGGAGCTCGAGGATCTCGATGACGCCGATCGGGTCGATGGAGGCCGTCGGCTCGTCGAGGATGAGGACGTCGGGGTCCTTGATGAGGGCGTCGGCGATGCCAAGCCGCTGGAGCATGCCCCGCGAATACGTCTCGGTCCGGCCGTCGGCCCGGTCGGTCAGGCCGACCTGCTCGAGGACCGCCTCGATGTGGGCCTCGGCGTCGGCGCCGCCGAGGCCGTTGAGGCGGGCCGTGTAGCGAAGGTTCTCGCGGCCGGTCATGTTGCCGTAGAAGCCCACGGCGTCGGGCAGGTAGCCGACCCGCCGCTTGACCTCGAGCGGATGGCGCGTCGGATCCATGCCGAGGACCCGGGAGCTGCCCCCGCTGGGCTCGGTCAGGCCGAGGAGCATGAGAATCGTCGTCGTCTTGCCGGCCCCGTTCTGGCCGAGCAGGCCGAAGATCTCGCCGGCCCGGACCTCGAGGTCGAGCGTGTCAACGGCGATCCGATCTCCGTAGCGCTTGGTGAGGGCGCGGGTGCGGATCGGCGCCGAGCTGCTCGACGCCTCCGATGCCCCACCACGGCGGCGCCGCGAGGGGCGGGTGGCGGTCGTCATCGGGCTACCGCCGGCCGTAGCGCTGGAAGACCCACCAGACGCCGCCGATGACGGCGACGATGAGGGCGACGCCGACGATGCCCCAGATGATCGAGGTCTCGACGGTGTAGCGGATCTCGATCGAATCGCGGGTCGACTGGTCGCCCGCCGCGTTCAGGGTAACGACGTAGTCGCCGGCGATGGCCGAGCCCGACGGCGTGATCCGGGCGGTGACGGTCTCCGTGGCGTTGGCCTCGATCGACGGGATCGTCTCCTTGTCGAAGCTCACCTCCCAGCCCGACGGGACCGTGCCGGTGAGCGTCACGTTCGTGACCGCGGCCGTGCCGGTGTTCGTGACGGTGAAGCTGAACGGCGTGGCGCTGCCGGCGGCGCCGCGACCGTTGAGCGGGGCGCTGTTGCTCGTGGCCACGACCAGGCTGTACGAGCCGGTGATTTCGACCTGGAGGTCGGTGATCAGCGTCTGGCCGCCGACGCTCGTCGCGACCTGGAGCTGGTAGGTCCCCGCGTCGACGTCCTGGGGCGGCTCGACGGCGACCGTGACCCCGGCGGTCGACCCGGCCTTGACGATGGCCGAGGCGGCCTGGCTCTGGCCGGTGAGCGTCGTGTTGACGGTCCAGCCCGTCGGGCCGGCCCCGGTCGCCGAGTAGCTCTGGTCCTCGGTCGTGTCGTTGACGACGGTCAGGCTGAAGTTGAAGGTCTGGGTGCTCGGACCGCGGAGGGCCGGGATGTCGCTCCGGATGGTGATCGCGCCAGTGGCGGACTCGTCCACGCGGACCTCGAGGACCAGCTCGACCGTCTCGGTCGGGGTCCGCCCGGTGAGGGTCATGCTCGTCGTCCCGGACGCATCAGCCGGGACCTTCAGGTCGACCCGGATGTCCGTCGGGTCCGTGCCGTTCGTCTCGACCGCGTCGATGACGAACCCGCCGCCGTGCAGCTTGGCCTCCCAGGCGGCGGGTGCTCCGGTCAGGGTCAGCCCGACCCGCTGGGGCGTCGTCGTGGCAACGTCCACGTTGAAGCTGACGCTGGCGCCCGGCGCGACGACGATCGCGGGGTACGGCGTCGTGATCGTCAGGGGGTCGGCCGCCAGGGCCGTCGGGGCGGCCACCCCGAGGGCGAGAGCGGCGGTGGTCGCGAAGGCCGCGAGGCGCCCGACCATGCGTCGCCCCGTACCCGGCCCGGTGGATCCAGACACGTCCGACGTCGGGTGGCCGTTGGGCCACCGGCTCATGTTGCTCGCCACAAGTCTCCTCCAGCGTCTCATCGCCGTTCGCAATTGGCGGTTTGGCGGCGCCCGCGTCGGGGCGCCAGCCGCGGGCCGGCCCTCTGTCGATCCCGCGTAGGCATCACCTCCGGGGAGGTGCCGTGCGGGACGGAATCTGCATCGGTCTGGCCGGGAGCGCAACTACGACCCGATGAAAACTAGGTTGCGAGACCGCAATCGAGCCGCACGGCTCCCGTCGGGGGTCCAGAGGTCCGGTTGACAGGATCGTCGATCTGCCGCCATGCTGCAGGGGACAACGAGACCCGCCGAGACGGCCGCAGGTCAGAGCATCGACCGAACGTTCAAGTCGGAATCGACTCGCTCCCGCGATCGCCGCCCGGGTCAGCCCATCGCCCGACACGCCCCATCACGCGTCGTCAGGCACACGCGACCGCAATGCCGGGTCCATCACGCCCGGCGGTGCGGCCAGAAGGAACCACTCAGCTCATGCTCTCGCGATCCCAGCACACGTTCACCGTTGGACGTGCCGCATCGATGCGCCGCCTGCGCCGGCGCGTCGCCGGCTCCGCCCGGCTCTACTGCAGCACCAATGGCTGCGCCAGCTTCCTCGAGGTGGACGTCGACGGCCACGAGGCGGTCTGCCCGGTCTGTGGCTACCGTCGCCGGCTGAGCTAGTCGTCGCCCCGGCGAGGCCCTCACGGGACGGAGCCGAGCGCTCGCCCGCGCATGGCGGTAGCGTTGCGGCATGAGCCGCGATGCTGAAGACCTCAACCGGCGCCTGCTGCGCGCCCGCGATGCCATGGACCGCGCCTATGCGGAGCCGCTCGACGTCCGGGCCGTGGCCGCGGTGGCCCACATCTCCGAGGCGCATTTCAGCCGCACCTTCCGCGCCGTCTTCGGGGAGACGCCGCACCGGTACCTCCAGCGGCGCCGGGTGGAGCGCTCGATGTTCCTCCTGCGCGAGACCAACCGAAGCGTCACCGACATCTGCCTCGACGTCGGCTTCACCAGCCTGGGCACGTTCAGCCGCACGTTCCGCCAGATCGTCGGCGAGACGCCGTCCGGCTACCGCGCGGGGCACGAGCCGATGGCGGCGCCCAACTGCTTCCAGCTGGCGGCCACGCGCCCGTGGGCCGCGGCGCGAGGCACGCCGCAATCGAGCAGGTTTGGAGAAGCCACGGCGGCGGCGGCCCCCTAACCTGCACGTCACCCACCGACGACCACACAGGAGACTCGTGATGACCACCAGGCTGAGCGTCACCACCGTCAAGGTCCTCGACCAGGACGAGGCGCTCGACTTCTACGTCAACAAGCTCGGGCTGGAGAAGGGCCAGGACATCCGGAATGGGCCATTTCGCTGGCTGACGGTCCGGTTCCCCGGCGAACCCAACGTCGAGATCTTCCTGGAGAAGCCCGGACCGCCGGTGCACGACGAGGCCACCGCCGAGCAGCTCCGCGAGCTGATCACCAAGGGCGCGATGGGCTCCCTCGTCTTCGAAACGGACGACGCCCGGGGGCTGTACGAAACCCTCAAGGCGCGCGGCGTCACCGACTTCACCCAGGAGCCGACCGACCACTTCTACGGCACCGACATGGGCATCCGCGATCCGTTCGGCAACGCCATCCGGATCCTCCAGCCGGCCAGGAACCCCCAGAAGGTCACGGCCTGAGCCGCGGCGCCGATCGAGGAGAACATTCGATGGCCACAAAGCAGTCAACGAAGACCGGCTCCGCCGCTCGGGCCTCCGCCAAGGTCTGGACGGAGGAAGAGCGGGCGGCGATGCAGGAGAGCGCGCGAGAGCGCAAGGCGGCCTCGCGCCGTGGCTCGGCCGACGAGCGGGTCGAGGGCGAGCGCGACGTCCAGGCGAAGATCGCCGAGATGCCCGTTGCAGAGCGCGTCATGGCCGAGCGAATCCACGCCCTCGTGGGTTCCGCCGCGCCGTCGCTCGTGCCGAGGACGTACTACGGGATGCCGGCGTACGCCAGGGACGGCAAGGTCATCTGTTTCTTCCAGGCCGCCTCGAAGTTCAAGGTGCGGTACTCGACGTTCGGCTTCCAGCCGGACGCCCGGATCGACGATGGCGAGATGTGGCCGGTGGCCTTCGCCGTGACCGAGCTGACCGCCGGCGTCGAAGCCCGGCTCGCCGAGCTCGTGAAGAAAGCGGCGGGCTGACGAGCTGGTCACCGACTGGGGCGCCATCGAGGTCCGGGGCGCCCGCGAGAACAACCTCCGCGGCATCAGCCTCGACATTCCGAAGCGCCGACTGACCGTCTTCACCGGCGTGTCCGGCTCGGGCAAGAGCTCGCTCGTGTTCGAGACGATCGCCGCCGAGTCGCAGCGGATGATCAACGAGACCTACAGCGCCTTCGTCCAGGGCTTCATGCCGACGCTGGCCCGTCCCGACGTCGACGTCCTGAGGGGGCTGACGACCGCGATCATCGTCGACCAGGAGCGGATGGGCGCCAACGTCCGCTCGACGGTCGGGACCGTCACCGACGCCAACGCATTCCTCCGGATCCTGTTCAGCCGGCTCGGGCAGCCGCACATCGGCGGGCCCCAGGCGTTCTCGTTCAACATCCCCTCGGTTCGGGGGTCCGGCACGATCACGATCGAGCGCGGCGGCCGAACCGTGCGCCCCGCCGACGACGGCGAGCGCCGGCATTACGGGGGGTCGGTCGCGATCGAGCACGGCGCGGGCCGGACGGAGGTTCGCACCTTCACCCTTGCCGGCGGGATGTGTCCGCGGTGCGAGGGCATGGGCAGCGTCAGCGATGTCGACCTGACCCAGCTCTACGACGAGACGAAGTCCCTGGCCGAGGGCGCGATCACGATCCCCGGCTACACCGCCGACGGCTGGTCGACCCGGATGTTCAGCGAGTCGGGCTTCTTCGACCCGCACAAGCCGATCCGCGACTACAGCAAGACCGAGCTCCACGACTTCCTCTACAAGGATCCCGTCAAGGTCCGGATCAACGGCATCAACCTGACCTACGAGGGACTCGTCCCGAAGGTCCAGAAGTCGTTCCTGTCGAAGGACGTCGACGCGATGCAGCCCCATATCCGGGCGTTCGTCGAGCGGGTGGCGACGTTCAGTGCCTGCCCCGACTGCGGCGGCACCCGCCTCAGCGAAGGCGCCCGGTCGTCGAAGATCAAGGGGATCAGCATCGCCGACGCCTGCGCGATGCAGATCAGCGACCTGGCCGACTGGCTGCGGGGCCTGGCCGAGCCGTCCGTGGCGCCGCTGGTCGCGACGTTGCAGCATGACCTCGACGCGTTCGTCGAGATCGGGCTCGGCTATCTCAGCCTCGACCGACCGTCGGGCACGCTGTCGGGCGGCGAGGCGCAGCGGACGAGGATGATCCGCCACGTCGGCTCCTCGCTGACCGACGTGACGTACGTGTTCGACGAACCGACGATCGGGCTGCACGCTCACGACGTCGAGCAGATGAACGCGCTGCTCAGGCGCCTTCGGGACAAGGGCAACACGGTCCTCGTCGTCGAGCACGACCCGGCGGTCATCCGGGTTGCCGACCACGTCGTCGACATGGGCCCGCGCGCCGGCCCCCACGGCGGGACCATCGTCTACGAGGGCACGGTCGACGGCCTCATCGCGTCGGGCACGGCCACGGGCCGGTACCTCGACGTCCGGCTGACGCTGAAGTCGGAGACGCGGACGCGGCGCGGCTCGATCCCGATCCGGAACGCGCGGCTCCACAACCTCAGGGACGTCTCGGTCGACGTGCCCATCGGCGTCCTCGTCGCCGTGACCGGCGTCGCTGGCTCCGGCAAGAGCTCGCTGATCCACGGCTGCCTGCCCCGGACCGACCCGTCGGTCACGGTCATCGACCAGTCCGCGATCCGGGGCTCGCGGCGTTCGAACCCGGCGACCTACACCGGCATCCTCGACCCGATCCGCAAGGCCTTCGCGTCGGCCAACGGCGTCAACGCGTCGCTCTTCAGCGCGAACTCGGAGGGCGCCTGCCCGGCCTGCAACGGCCTCGGCAAGACCTACACCGACCTCGGGTTCATGGCCACGGTCGTGAGCGTGTGCGAGGTCTGCGAGGGCCGCCGATTCACGGACGACGTCCTCCACTACCGGCTGCGGGGGCGGAACATCGTCGAGGTCCTGGCGATGCCCGTCGAGGAGGCCCGGGACTTCTTCACCGAGCGGCCGGTCCGGGTCATGCTCGATCGATTGGCCGACGTGGGGCTCGGCTACGTGTCCCTCGGCCAGGCCCTCGACACGCTCTCGGGCGGCGAGCGCCAGCGGCTGAAGCTGGCGATCGAGATGTCCGGCACCACCGAGGTCTACGTCCTCGACGAGCCGACGACCGGGCTCCACATGCAGGACGTCGATAACCTCATCGGCCTGCTCGACCGGCTGGTCGAGGCGGGACGGACGGTGATCGTCATCGAGCACAACCTCGACGTCGTCGCCCGGGCCGACTGGGTCATCGACCTGGGCCCGGGCGGCGGCCACGACGGCGGGCGGGTGATCTTCGAGGGGCCACCGGCCGAGCTCCTCCGGACCGCGGGCTCGCTGACCGGAGAGCATCTCCGGCGACGGCTGGAGACCATCGCCGGGAGCTGAGGCGACGGCCCACTGCCGGCGATCGACGGGCGGCGGGCTGCGGGCCGGCCCCAACCGGCGCAACAAACCGGTGCCGACCCTGGCGATCCACCATGATCCGCTCGTGAAGAGCCTCGATCGCGCGCGTCTCGCCGAGCTCATGGCCAGTCAGGAGCGCACTTTCGTCGAACGCCACCCCCGGGCCCGGGCGCTCCACGAGCGTGCCACGCAGTCGCTCCTCGGCGGCGTCCCGATGAACTGGATGGTCCGCTGGGCCGGCGCGTTCCCGCTCTACGTCGAATCGGCCGCCGGCGCTCACTTCACCGATGTCGACGGCCACGACTACATCGACTTCTGCCTCGGCGACACCGGCGCGATGGCCGGCCACGGCCCGGCCGCCACGATCGCGGCCGTCGAGCGCCAGCTCCGCCGCGGGATCACGACGATGCTGCCGACCGAGGATGCGATCTGGGCTGGTGAGGAGCTCGGGCGCCGCTTCGGGCTGCCCCTCTGGCAGTTCACCATCACGGCCACGGACGCGAACCGCTTCTCCCTCCGGCTGGCGCGGCTCATCACCGGCCGGCCGCTCGTGGCCGTCCATGACCGGAACTACCACGGGACGGTGGACGAGACATTCGCCTGGCTGACCGGCGACGGCCGGGTCGTGTCCCGGCAGGGCAACATCGGGCCCGCGGTGGACCCGTCGCTGACGACGCGGGTCGTGCCCTTCAATGACCTCGAAGCCCTCGAGCGCGCGCTCGCCGACGGGCAGGTGGCCGCCCTGCTGATCGAGCCGGCCCTGACGAACGTCGGGATCGTCCTGCCCGAGCCGGGCTACCTCGAGGGCGTCCGCGAGATCACCCGGCGAACCGGCACGATCCTCATCCATGACGAGACCCACACGATCTGCGCCGGCCCGGGCGGCGTGACCGGGGCCGGCGGCTACGCGCCCGACATGCTCGTCATCGGCAAGACGATCGGCGGCGGCATCCCGGCGGCCACGTACGGGATGACGGTCGAGGTCGCCGAGCGCGTCACGGCCCTGAGCCCGGCGGAGGACGCCGACGTCGGTGGGATCGGCGGGACCCTGGCCGGCTACGCGCTCTCGCTAGCGGCGATTCGGGCGACCCTCGGCGAGGTTCTGACGGCCGCGGCGTTCGAGCGGATGATCCCGCTGGCGGAGCGCTGGGAGGCCGGGGTCAACGGGGTGCTCGCCTCACGCGACGTCCCGTGGCACGTGACCCGCCTCGGCGCCCGGGCCGAGTACCACTTCATGCCGACCCGGCCGCGCGACGGGCTGGCGCAGTGGCGCCACGCCGACGGCGAGCTCGAGCGGTTCCTCCACCTCTGGGCGATGAACCGCGGCATCCTCATGACGCCCTTCCACAACATGGCCCTGATGTCCCCTGCCACGACCGAGGCGGACGTGGACCGCCACACCGAGGTCTTCGAGGCGGCCGTCGAGGCGCTGTTCGGCTGACCGTCGGGAGGGCGACAACCGTAGTCGTGACGCCCAGTCATCATTCGGCGCTCGAATCGTCGGTGGGTGCCACCGATCGCCGTCTCTGGCCCGGATCGTGACGCCTGGTCATGAATCCGAGAGCGCTGCTGGCGTGCAGCCCGTCCGCGAGCCCGGTCTGGCGGAGTTCGTGACACGCCTGGTCATGAACGGGCCTCCGAGGTGCCTCGATGACCGCGTCGGATGGGCTTCAGGCAGGGATTCGTGACTCGGCGTCACGATCCGGCGCCATCGCCGTCGAGCCCTGCCCGGAGGTGATGGGATCCGCCTACTCGGCGGCTTGCGCCCGCTCGAGCGCCGCGAGCTCGGCCTCGAGGTCGAGGGGCACTCGATGCTGGCGGGCCGTGGGGGCCTCGAGGTTGACGCGGAGGATCGCCGCGTTCGCGTCCCGGACGATCTGCGCCAGCTTCTCGCGGTCCCGTCGTCGCCCGACGATCGATGAACGTGGCGCCCGCTCGAGGATCGCGTCGCGTCGGGCGAGCAGCGCCCGGACCTCCTTGTCGGCCTCGATCCAGGGTGGCGCGAAGCTCGCGTTCTTGAGCATCCGATAGGCCAGAGCCCATTCGCCGGCCGCGGAATCGTCGACCAGCGGCAGCGGCTCGCCCTGGTGCGGGAGGTTATCGAAGGCGCCGGTCTCCCGGGCACCACGGAGCTGACGTTCGATGAGGGACTCACCGGCCGGCGCGAGCGGGCTCCCGATGCCTGGGCGCTTGTCGTTCATGGCACGATCATCGTAGCCCGCGTGCCACGGTACCTGTCACTGGCGGCCGGTATCGTTGGCGGGTGCAGCTGATCGACGGCCGCCCCGTGTACGCGGCCACGGATCTCGTCGCCTACCTCGCCTGCGAGCACCTGACCCAGCTCGAGCGCTCCGCGCTCGCCGGGCTCGTCCACCGGCCGATGCGGGTCGATCCCGAGCTCGACATCATCCGGAAGCGCGGCTTCGCCCACGAGGCGCGCTTCCTCGCCGACCTCGCGGCCGCGGGCCGGCGTGCGGTGAAGGTCGACCTCGACGGCTCGATCGAGGACCGCGGCGACCAGCTCCGGGCCGCGGCCGCCGCGACCGCGGCGGCGATGGCCGCCGGCGCCGACGTGGTCTACCAGGCGACGTTCTTCAACGAGGCCTGGCGGGGCCACGCCGACTTCCTCCTCCGGGTTGACGACCCGACCCGCCCCAGCCGTTTCGGCCCATACCACTACGAGGTCGCCGACACGAAGCTGGCCCGCCACGTCAAGGCCAGCGCGGTCCTCCAGATCTGCACCTATGTCGACCTCGTCGAGGCCGTCCAGGGCGTCCGGCCGGAGTGGATGCACGTCGCCCTCGGCGGCAGCGCCCGGGCCGTGGAGCGGCTCCGAGTCGACGACTACATGGCCTACTACCGATCCGCCCGTGACCGATTCCTCGGGGCCATGGCCGACGAACGCCCACCGGCCTTCCCGCCGTCCGACACCTACCCCGACCCCGTCGAGCACTGCGAGGTCTGCCGCTGGGAGGCCGAGTGCGTCGTGCGCCGCCGGGCCGACGACCACCTGAGCCTCGTCGCCGGGATCTCGGGTCGCCAGCGACGCGCCCTCGGGGAGCGTGGCACCACGACCCTGGAACAGCTCGGGCGGCTGGAGCTGCCGGTCGACCCGCCGATCGAGGGCACGAGCGCCGGGGCCCTGGCCCGGGTCCGAGAGCAGGCGCGGATCCAGCTGGAGGGGCGGCTCGAGCGGCGGATGAAGTACGAGCTGCTCCTCCCGGGACCCGGCGCGCAGATCGAGCCGGAGCGTGGCCTGGCGAGCCTGCCGCCGCCGTCTCCCGGCGACCTGTTCTTCGACATCGAGGGTGACCCGTACGCCCTCGATGACGGACTCGACTACCTCTTCGGCGTGCTCGAGACGGACGGCACGTTCCACGCCTTCTGGTCGCGCGACGAGGTCGGCGAGTTCACCCTGGCCGCCGAGCAGGCGGCGTTCGAGCGGCTCATGGACTTCCTCGGCGAGCGGCTCGCCGCCGACCCGTCGCTCCACATCTACCACTACGCCGCCTACGAGCCGACGGCCCTGAAGCGGCTCATGGGCCGATATGCGACCCGCGAGGCCGAGGTCGACGGGCTCCTCCGGCGGGGCGTCCTCGTCGACCTCCTGCGGGAGGAGCCCG
>Ga0209342_10004308_pt1 | contig 14833 bp, 22 predicted proteins | sample RifCSP16_2_FD_184023 | JGI IMG/M metagenome (GOLD analysis project Ga0209342, IMG submission 184023) | Soil microbial communities from Rifle, Colorado - Rifle CSP2_sed 16_2 (SPAdes) (version 2) | ecosystem: Environmental > Terrestrial > Deep subsurface > Rock core/Sediment | place: Rifle... | reverse complement strand
GGAGCGCCGCAATAGGTTCGTTGGAGCTAAGATCAAGCGGGAAATGACCGAACTGGTAGCCTTAGAGTGCATGGCTCAAAGAATTCCTCCGTGGCAACTCAGAAAAACCCCACTTAAAAGAATGGTTTTTCTTTGGAAGCACAAGAATAGGCGGAAGGATCCAGATAATCTGGAGTTCGGCAAGAAGTTTATTTTAGACGGCATGGTACAAGCGGGAGTTTTAGGGGGTGATGGGTGGGAGCAGTTAGGAAAAGTAGAAACAGTACACAGGCATGTCATCGCAAAAGACCCAGGAGTTGAAGTCATCTTTGGATGATTACATAAGCATGATTTCTGACGCTATGTTACAAAAAATGATGAGGGATTTATTTACCCCATCAACGAGCGCCAATACCAATACTGGGTCAGTAATTAAAATTCCGAAAATTAAAAGAAACAAACATGAATACAAAATCAAAATCGAACAAGAGCTCTAAGGTTTGGGTAGCTCAAGTGTCACTAAGACTTGTGGTAAAAAATGACAGGGGACAACCAATCCCGACTCCAGAGGGAGTCAGTATCTTTTTCCATCCCACCTCCTTTTGTTGGTTTATAACGTCGGCCAGCAGGATGCACTTGGATGCCTATTTATTAAATGGTCTTTTGCTTCCTCCACCAGATGTGCTAGAACTTCCGATCAAAGAAGTCCTTGTGGAAATAGCAAGTGACGCCTTTGCTCTTGCTGGGATATTTGAAAAAGTTGACAAAATTGATCCAAAACAAATCAGGCAAATTAAAATACCGATAGAACAGGAGTTGTGATGGAGCCAACAGAATACTGGCAGGACGCGGCTGAGGGGCTTATTGAAGAGCTTTTGACGACTGGGGTTGTTTCAATTGAGATTGAGGCTTGGGAAAACGTGAGAGATCCTTTCATCGAAATGAAGGCAAAGCACTCGATTAAAATTATTCCGCCCGCTGATGCCTCTGTTCCCGACGCCTTAATTAGGGTAGAGTTACTAACGAAACCACAAGTGGTTGAGCGAATAAAAATTAAAATAGAACAAGAACTTTAGGGTTTTGGCTTCCCAGTGGTTGATCGGGCAGGTTACCACTGGGAAACCATAGCTCTGAGGTTGGAGGTGGCACAACATTTGCCCATCATAGGGCACCTCTCAAGCCCCTCCATAAAAGTTATGGCTAGCTTCCCCCAGGGCTATGTACAAAGTAAAGTAAAGAAAGGCTAAAATGCCAAAAGAATGGGTGTGGGTAATAAACCCCCACGGAGTTAGAGTAGAAGTTGACGCTGAGAGAATTCCCGAACTTAAGAAAAAGGGGTATTCTGTGATTGATCCAAGCGACTCAGATGCCGTTTTGAGGGATCCAACGCCAGCACCAGTAAAATCAGCTCCAACAATCAGCACTGAAGTAAAGCCCGATCTTTTAATGGGCAGGAGCAGATTAAATAAAATGGCGATTGACGCTGGAGTGCCAAATCCCAAAAAGCTTTCAAGCAAACAGGCTGTGATCGACGCGATCAATGCAAATAGGTAGCGCGGCCGCCCTGGTTCGCAATGCCCATGGAATGATCGTTGAAATTCCAGAGTCAATGCTTGAGCTGACCCTAAAAATTCCAGGGTTTGAGTTGGTTCGTGGAAAACGAAGCCTTGCCAAAGGATACAAAAGCCTTGAAGAAGTGCCTTGGATGTTTCCACCCCTGACGGGCTATAGACTTGACGGTTATGGACGTATTAACGAGTTCATAAACGACAATTTTGTTTCGACTCAAAAGGCTGAGGTAACTTTAAGCCTGGGTGGATTGCGCCATATAGCCAAACCCCACGATAAATACACCCACGTTTTGCTGACAATGTTTGAAGCGGACAGAATACCAGACCAATGGGTTCAGGTTTGCAATGAATGTTTTGACCATCTTTTAGTTCCCTCGGATTGGTGCATCAATGTTTTTACTGAGTGTGGAGTTGAAACCCCAATGCACAAACTTCCGCTGTTTGCCACTGACTTCAAAGTTTACGAACCAGAGACTAAGCCTTTCGTATTTGCACACCAAAATGCTCTGGTAGAAGGGGCGCAGAAGGGCTGGGATTTAGTCATTCGAGCTTTTCTAACCCTGTATAAAGGCAATCCAGACGTTAAATTATTACTCAAAGCCAGAGAACACGACTGGGCTAATGACAGGTGGTATTACGAAGAGTTGCGGAAAATCCCAAACATTGAATTGATCGTTGGCGATTTTTCTTATACCGAGCTACAAGAAAAGTTCTTTTCCAGAGTCAATTGTTTTGTTTATCCGTCTAGGGGCGAGGGTTGGGGCTTACCTCCGCTTGAAGCAATGGCACACGGTATTCCAACTATTTTGACTGACGCCCACTCGCACACAGAATTTTCCAAATACGGGATCCCGATTGGCGTTCAGGGCGGTTCTTTTAGTTTTTATGCTGGTCGAGTCAAAGAAGCTGGAACGGGCTATTGGGTGGAGCCAAGGTTCGATGAGCTGGTAAAACAAATGATGGCTGTTCACAAAAACTATCAGCATTTCAAGGTGGAAGCAGTAGCTAAAGTTCCGCTTTTGCAAAAGAAATTCAGTGGTGAAAAATTCGTCAAGAACCTTAAACAAATTATGGGAGAAATATGCGCATCATCTGGGTAGCCGACTACACACTCAAAGACTACTTGGGCGGAGCTCAAATCACCAACCTGGAAATGATTGTGGCTGGGGAAAAGCGCGGTCATAAAATCATTCAAGTCAACCACAAAGAAATTAGCGCATTTAGATTTAGGAAAACAGATCGAGTGATTTTGAACAATATGGCCATACTTAATCGAGATCACCACGACAAGCTAATGTGGATCATTCTTAATTTGAAGTTTGTGCGCTACATCCACGATTATGATTGGGTTTACAACGACATGCACGTCAGTACCATTTCTGGTATGTTCAAAAAAGCCAAGGGGATTGTTTTCCTTTCACCCCTTCAGGCTTTAATTACCCGCGACAAATTCTTCATCCGCGACAGCGTTATCATTCCCTCGCCAGTTGATACCAAGAAATTTTACAACATGCACCAGCCCAGAAAAAAGAACTCAGCCCTTTACACTGGCGAAATTAACACCCACAAGGGCATTAACCATTTGTATAACTGGGCGTTATTCCATCCCCAAATTCAGCTTGATTTATACGGCTGGATTGCCCACCCAGGTTTGACAAGCTTGCTTCCCCAAAATGTAAAAATCATGGAAAAACAACCGCACGCCGATATTACCCAAACACTTAATCAATACGAAAGATTTGTGCACCTGCCAATTTGGAGAGAGCCTTTTGGTCGGGCGGCCGCGGAAGCTTACTTGTGTGGTTGCGAGCTTATAACCAACGGCAAGGTTGGCTTTCAGTCATTTGACTGGGACTACAAAGATCCAAGTGCAGTTGCCGCTGAGATTGATAAAGCCCCAGATAAATTTTGGGATTACGTTGAAGAAAGGTTGCTGTGACTAGGTATCACTGTGCCATGTGCGGAAAATCATTTAAGAAAAAGTCGTTCTCTGGCCCGTGCCCGTTCTGCGGAAAAGATTGGGTAATAGCAGATGGGGAGCCGATACATCGAACCTCAAAAGCTCCTGCCAAGGGAAGCAAAGAGTGGTATGATGGAAAGTGGTTTAGACGAAGCGATAAAGACTGGCATGAGGACATCCAAAAACGGGTACAAAACCCAGATGGTTCGATAACCAGACGATGATTACCAAACAACAGATTGAAGATTTTTACACCAACGAAGGCAATGTTCCCAGTACCACCCAGGAGCGGGTTTACTCAAAAGCTACTTCCAGAAAAAGAAAACGTGCTGTAGAAAAAATGTTGGCCAAAGAAAAGGTGGCAACTTTCCTCGAGATTGGTTGCGCTGAGGGAATGTACTGTGAGTTTATGCTCAAGCATGCCGAGCGGGTTATGGGCATGGACATTTCCCTGCCCAAAATACAAAGAGCTGGAAGTGCAAGAGAAATTAGGTATGTCAAAGGCGACTGGGACGCCATTCCATTTAGTAACGGGAGCTTTGATTTAATCCTGGCAAGCGAGTGCTTGGAACATTCGCTTGACCCAAGTCATGTGGTCAGGGAAGTTTTTAGGGTTGCACATCGAGCAATCTTTAGTGTTCCAATTAAAGAGCCGAAAATAGCCGATCCTATGCACCACCACACTGGGCACATTCACGCCTTCAGACCCGATACTTTCAAAGAGCTCTTCAAAGATTATAAAATAACCGATGAATACCTGGACGAAGAGACTGGGTTCATGGTCTTGGAGGTAATAAACAAATGATGGACATTAACGATTTAATCAACCGAGTCAGGGGTAGCTCAAAGGATATAGAAGAGCTACAAAATATAGATCTAATTGTGGTCGAGCTGATGATTAAGTCGGCTGAGTCGATTGCTGTGAAAGAAAACGACTATGCGGCGGCTTTTTTAGAAGCGCTGGAGCTTGGATACAAAATGACAATGCAGAAAGCCGAGTGGCAAGCAAAAAGGGCTACTGGAGGCGACTATGATGCCGAAAAACGGCGTTTACATGCTCTTGAGAAGCTCCATACCCACATTCAATCAAGAATTAAAACCCTCCAGATCATCGCCGATACGAAGTAGGAATTTCGTCGTCTTCAAAAATGTTCTCGTTAGCCCGCTCTCGTTTAGCGTAGCGCTCTAGCCAAAAGGGGATTTCCCGATTGAGAGCAACCAGCATAAACAGCCAGGTGGTAATGTAAAACCGAAAGGGCAAGTGGACTAGGTATTTAAGCGTGTATTTCATTTTTTTCCTTGAGGGCATTAACTTCCGCTTTGAGTTCTTGGATTGCTCCAATCAACACTGGAATTAGCTCGTTGTAGGAAATTGACATGATGCCATCATCGTCTTTTTTGACAAGCTCTGGCAAGATTGGTTCAACTTCCTGAGCAATCAAGCCGATATGTTTTTTAGCCTCTTTGTCTTTTTTGAAAATAAACTCAACTGGGTTGAGAGCCATGATTTTCCTGAGTGACCCAACAAAAGGCAAAATATCTTTTTTGAGGCGTATGTCTGATCGGCTGTTAAAGTTGAAAGCCCAGATAGTAGTACAGTCATCAATATTAAAGTCGTTCATATCAATGTTATTTAGTAATCCAAATTTTTGAGAAGCGGAAGCAGTAAAACAGCCGCTAGTGTTTACGCCGCCATTTGCGTTGATTGATGGTTGCATATTCAAAGCTCCAGTTGGCTGATCCCAACTTGAAGAGCCTCCAGAGTGCCAGATATTGATACGAGTAGTCCCGCCACTATCTTTCAAATTAAGGTTGTTGCCAAAGATATTTACTGCCCCGCCGCTAAGACCACCGTTGATCGTTGAGCCATTGATAGTCACACCGTTGATAGTCCCAGCAGTAATCGTTCCCAAATCAGCTTTGATAGCAGAAAGGGTGGAAATGGTAGCTTGGACAGCACTCAGGACGTTGGTCTGCATACGAGCCGCGGCTAAGTTACCAGCAGTAATATTGTTGGCGTTGATGTTGGTAACAGAGAGAACGCTGGCATCAATCGTCCCAGCGGTAATAGCACTAGCGTTTAGATTGGTGACGTTGATTGTTGAGCCATCAACAGCTCCGTACTTTTCAACACCCCCAACTCCCTGAGCGCCAGTGTACTGACGGCTTGGCTCGCTGTATGGGTTGTCCCCTGGAAATGTAATTGGCATTAGGTTCTTTTCCTCTGGAGAATTGGTTTGGTTAATTCTGCCCCAGTGTTTTCGATGTCTACGATCATACCAACAACCCTCATAAACTCGTCAATTGCTACTCGCCCGCGATTAACCCTGATTTTAATGCTGTCGCCCAAACTGTAGCCAGAAAAAGGTGACAGGCCAGGAGCAAAAGCCAGGGTTAGGGTTTTTGACTGGTCTTTGTCTTGTTTGAGAACGTCTTTAGCCCGCTCATCTAGCTCACCCTGGGTGGTCATATCACCGTGAACGGGCGAAAACTGATGCCTGTAGTGGGTGGAAATTGAGGTTGCGTCGGTCTGGGTGGACGTCAGAATAGCTGGGCCAGAAGTAACAGTAAGGGCTTTAACATCATTGTGAATAAAACGAAAATCTTGGATAAAGCTGAAGTCAACAATCTCCCCGTCAAGTTCTAGCACGACGTTTGGTTTATCAGTCCCTACGTCCCGCAAGAATGTGAACGTCGGGCTTGTTGCGGGCGCAATGTCAAAGACAGTGTTTTGCGTCCACGCACCTGACGGGGAATTAGATCTGGCATAATAAACCAGCTTTAATAAAAGGGTGTAATAATCTTCATCGTAAGTAGTAAGCGTAATCGTTTTATCTGTGGAAGTGCCCGTAGTGTATGGATCTTCAATCGTTCCTTTGGAAAACAAATCGCCAGGCGCGGCGTCTGTTAAAGCGTTAATCGTGTCAAAAATAGGTGAGGCAATTTGGGTACCAAGCTTTTGGGCGGTGTAAGTCGTATTAAACCCGACTCGATACCATTTTAATGACTCTTTGTAGTCAAGACCATAAACAGTAGTTCCCTCAAGATTGTCTTCAACAGCGGCTACTAAACCCTGCCAAACTACAGTGCCGTTGCGATAAAAAGCAATTTTGGTTTTAGCTACTTCAAAAACGGTACCAAGTATTTTAGAGTCATTGTGGGGAATAGTGAAACGACACTTGCCAACATCATTTTCGTAACGCTCCCAAGCTCTGTTGGTAGCTTTTTCAAATTCGTACTGATTACCAGAGGTATCCGTAACGATTATGGTATAAATCGGTGGGGCTGTCTGCATATTTACAAAGTCCAAGCATTGTACCAGGACGTGCTCACAACCGCATTGGTGTTATTGGACACGGTAATTGTATTTACACCAGGCACTAAACTCCACCAAGTCGTGTTTGATCCCAGATAGGATCTCGACTCCGTCGAACCTAGCTTCGCAGAATGTAGCCTGGTGTCAATAGTAAGGGTTTGCCCAGATGTAAGGGCAGTAGTAACGTAAATAGTTTTACCAGTGGTTGAATTGGTAATTTCCAGAGAGGTCGATGTCGTCCCAGAGGCAACGATGGTAATAATTACATTCGTTGGAGTGTCGCCAGTATTGGTAGCTGTACCAGAACCAACTAAAGTCCCAAGACTTGTAGTATATTTTCTCGGATCACGAAGTTTTAAGCTTGCCTTGGTGGTTAAAATCTGACCAGACAAGGAGTCAATGGCTATTTTGGGAATTTCAACTGGTTTGAGCCAGGTTCGGTAATTTCTAGTTGATGCTCCAACAGTTTCAGTCCAAGTAAAAGGCAAATACCCGCCGTAATCAGTGTCTTCGCCATAAGTCGTGTCAAGCTCGGCTAATTCTGGATTAAAAGTTGCTTTAACTGTTTGGGCTAACTCGCGCATTTTAGCCTCAGTGCTAGCAAACAGGGTCAGCGGCAAAACAACCGAGCCTTTGTCAAGCTTTGAGCCGTAATCAACAATACCTGGGTCGGTTGGTAAGGAGTCTTCGACGTTTTCTACCAGCACGTCACTAATGCTTGTAGCATCAAGCAAAACAAATTCAGTTGGATCTGTGGTTTGATCGTTGATTACTAAGTCGTTGTATGTGTATTGAGTTCTTGAGTAAGCCATTAAATAATCTCGCTACTTCCAGGGTTGTCAGCGAGCCTTCGCTTTTCTTCATTAAATTTTCGTTCAAATTCGCGGGCATGTACCCGTAAGTTTTCAAACGAAACTTTAGTACCCTGTTGTAGTCGCGCCCACGTTTCAAATCGTGGGAAGTCGTCAGCTAATCGAGTATAGGCGCTCATACGCATGTGCAATAAAACCAAGGGATCGAGTCTAGTTGGAACCTCGCCAGCATTATTAAATTTTTTACTCCCTACTAAGCGAATTGCCTGGGTGTTTTCAATTCCAGCTAAATCATAAAAACGCAATTGATTGCGTTCAAACACCCAATTGCTATTTAGCACCCGCTTAAAAGTGGTCGTAATACTGTTTGGATCACCAATCCCCACTTCCCGAATTTCATAAATATTGTGGGGGACGGTGTAAATTTTGGTTTGGGTAGACGTGGTATTAACAACGGTCAAAGAAGTGTCGATTACAGTTCGAGAAAACTCTGGGTAAAGTGCTTCGATTGCTTGCTCTTTCATCCACTCTCGGTCAGCGGAAGTCCAAACCGCAGAGCTGGCGTCATTCATTGCCGCCATAAACAGGGTATCCCAACGATCCTGACCGCCTTGAACCCAAGGGCTTTTATCGGTTTCGGTGCTGGTACCAGTGCTGTACCAAGTGGAAGCATAAAACTTTGAGGTATCCCCAAGTGTGTGGTTGTAGAGCGTAAATCCTGGGGTGAAAATATCAGCCGTAGTTGAATCAATGCTTGCGGTGGTAAGAAGGGTTGAGCCAGCTCCGCTTGAATCGGTGGCTTCATAAAAGCGCGTCTTATCAAAAATAGCAGTCCCATCGTCGGGGTTCTGAGCGTACAAATAAATGACTGACATATTTTCCTATTTTTTTACAAAATACACTGCTAGCAAGTTTACAGCGATTGTGACCAAAGTCAAAATCGGCTCTGAAACTGGCTTTAGCTGTGGAAATGCAAAAACCAATAGCTCAACGAGCGCCCAAGCCGCACCCGCGGACGGGATAACGTAGGTTGCCGCTGAAGCAACATGCTCGACCATGGTCTTTTCTTCAACTTTTGCCATACTTCCTTTCAAGTCATTATAATTTATACTATTTGTCCTCTACAACCATCTTTTTCAAGTTAGCAGACCCCCCTCTGAGAGTGCCAAGCGGGTGCTGTATGTTAAATAGACCATCAAATCAGTCCTTTTTTGGCTGAAAAGTGATGGTTCTAGCTAATTGACCAGTGCTGTTGTATTCGTAGTCCGTGCTTCCAGTCTCAATTCTGGGTGTAATTGGGGGTGGAGCGGGCTGATTAGCCAACTCTTTTTCCAACTGCTTAATTCTTTCCAGTCGTTCGGCTTTTGCTTTGCTCATTGCTCCAAAAATACGACTGAGCATGTCGGGATCGTTCATTAACTGGCCCAATTTGTCTTTGTCTGGGCCAAAATCAAGCACGTCTTTGTACTGGTTCAAATTATCAGTCAATTTTTGTCGAAGCTGTGCGTCTGTCATAGGTTGTCCTGGTACTGGTGCTACTACTAATTTTTCCTTGACCTTGTTAATAAATCTGTCCCACCCCAAATCAAGGGTTCGGTGAGGACAGTATTTGTGAGTCAATGAGAAGTCTTGGTAAATGCCGCTGAACTAATCGCCCCAGTTTCGTTCTTTTAATAATTGGGCGATTAGTTCAGCGGCATTTCCTTCCGCTTTGGCAAACCTTTCACCACCGCTCTTAGAATAGCATATTTCGATGCCAATGTGTTTTCTGTTACCATCGCCATTCCCATCACCAGCATGCCAGCCGTTTCGATCTAATGGGAGTCCCTGCCACACTTCAATGTCATCAACAGCAAGGTGGAACGAGGTTTGGTTGGCGTTCCCAATCATAAAAGAGATTTCGCCTTTAGCCGAAGCGTCGTTTGCCGTGTTATGGACACAGATACCAATGGGTGTCATTGGGTTAGGACATTTAAGAGCGTACTTTGAAGCTGGAACTAGGTTCTGCTTAATGGTCATTTCCTATGTCTTTCGTTAAAACGATAATTAAGGTACAAAGCCATTCCAACCAGTAGAATAGGGTTAATAACGGCGACTGCCCTGGCTACTAAAAAGTCCAGTGTCCAGTATTCAGATAACACTCGAATTAAAAATATAGTAAGAGAACCTAGAAAATTGCCAAAAGTAATTATTCTTAAAAAGGAAAGTCCAATTCCGTCTTTAACCTGAGTTGTTTTCATAAAGAGGTAAAGAAACATAACTGAAGAAATCAGGTATAACCCAGAGCCGATGAAAAGGAGGTAGGGAACTATCATAGATTTGGAAAGACCGTTTTGACTCCTGCTAAGGCTAAAATACCAACTATTAAAGGAACAATTACCCACTTAAACATTACTGTCAATCCATCCATTTTTACATTCAATCCATCACTTTTCCCGTCTAGGTTTTCAAAAGACTTGGCGTTAGTCGTATTCTGGGCGTTTATCATTTCCTTAATCGCTCCAGTAGTTTGTTCTAAAGACTTCGTACTCTCTGAAATCACGGTGATCGCTTCCGTAGTTTTTCTGACAAAGTCGATGATTTCTGCGTTTGATTGTTTGGGCATCTTATGTTTTTTGCACTGTAGTTATTTTTGGCCTCATGTTGTACGCAACGGTCTTCGGCCTGAGCACTAAGGTAGCATACATTTCTGGTCTAACAGAATAGCCAATGGAAACGGTAATCAGGTCTGAGAGCGAAACTGTATCTGCAAGGCGACGACCAATTGCTTTAGCCAGAGCATCCGAAAGACTAAGGTTGTCAGCAAAGGTTCGGAAAAATTGCACAACCAAGGAAACGTGGTCTGCCCCTGTGCCGTCATAATTAAGCCCGCTGTTGTAATTAAAAGAGGAGTCATCATAAAGCTCGGTTTCCATTATTGAGTCGGCGAGGGCAAGAGTAAGAATAAGTCCAGCATTTATGGCGTCCGCCAGAGCCGCCGTGTCTGTTTTGGCGAGTTCTACAGCCTTCCCTTGGGCATCAACAAGAACAAGTGCAGTTTCGTCAAATCCAGCCGAAATTGCCTTACTTAGCGCGTCCTGAAGGCTTAAAGATTCAGTTTTGACAAGAGAAATCCCTTTTGCGAAGGCTTCTGCGAGAGTTACAGAATCGCTCGGGGTAACAGAAAGAGCGCCGTCACCATTGTAGGTGTAGTTTGACTGGTCGTATAGGACTGTGGCATCATCGTATAAAATTGGCATGACATCAGTCTATCACCTCTTTAGGAAACACCAAGTCCTCCTGAACTAAAGAATATGGGGTTTCCGCCACCGCCACCTGGCAACGCGGCTACAAATGTCCCGCTAGTTGTAAATGAGTGTACTGTGTTTGCTCCGTCAGTTGTAACATCTCCTCCAGTACAAGAACCCCAATCTGCGGTAACGTAGCTAATAATAACTACTCCCGACCCACCAGTACCACCTGCATAAGTTATTCCAGATGAAGAAGAAGCCGAAGCACCACCGCCCCCGCCACCAGTGCTTGCAGTTCCGTTTGCACCAACTCCACCAGTTGCAGTTCCAGCGTTCCCGCCACCGCCAGCACCACCTGTTCCACGAGTTCCGCCAGCATAGTTTCCACCACCACCACCACCAGCATAAGTAACTGCCGAACCAGTAATCGAGTTTGAAGTACCAGCACCCCCATTTCCACCAACTGTTGCAGTACCATTAGCTCCGTTTGCACCAGCACCCCCTCCACCACCCGAAGTATAGTTAGAAGCGGCATCACCACCTTGACCACCATCACCACCTTGACTGCCTGTACCGCCAGTATTGCTAGTATAGGCCGCACCTCCGCCAGCACCACCATTTGCTCCAGCTCCAGAGCCTTCAGCACCACCACCACCACCACCAGTGGCAGTTATCGTATCAAAAACACTATCACCTCCATTTGTTCCTTTGGCATTGCCATTGGCCGCACCAGCACCACCAGTGCCGACAGTAACAGAATAGGATTGAGGAGTAACAGTAAAAGTGGCGTTATATTGATAACCGCCAGCACCGCCTCCACCACCGCCAGCACCATTGATGTTTGCTCCGCCACCACCGCCAGCACCTGCTACGACTAATACTTTCGTTGTTGCCATATTTTAATCCGTGAATTTAGCTTGCTTATAGCGAATCTCAACATCCATAAGGCGAGCATCACCTGTTAGGGTGTCCTCAGATACATCGCGCATGATCTCAAAGTGAACCCATTGACCAGCGGCAAGAGTCCCAGCGAGCGTAACATCCCCAGACCAGGCAGAAAGATGGATGTCCCCTTGAGCCAACCATGTGTCAGCAACCTCTACTGGCGTGCCAACAGCCTGGTCGATGGCATCTGAATCAGCAAAAGAGCGGCCTGAGAGTTCAAAAGTAACGGTTTCAGTGGTCAAGCCAGAGGCGTTAGTCCAGACATATCGAAACTGAATTACTCCAGCGTCCCACGAATCAGGCATCTGGAAATTTACAAAAGCATTTTCGTCAGTGGCCGAGTCAAAGGCAAGAACTTGGTAATCAATGTCATTTGTGCCAGCTTCCACAGTGGCTTTAGCGGCGCAACCTGCGGTCGTAGTGGGAGCCATTCCACCAAAGATTGAAATTGTGCGCCAGGGATCAGCGTCATTAACTTGGATATTAGCGTCAGTTTCTACAAAATTAAGGTCATTATTTACGATATTGGTTTTACCAGCGCCCTTGGCAGTCAAGGAAATATCAATGTCAGTATCCCCTCCAGAAGCGGTAAAAGTAGGTGCTCCTCCTGCCGCCGCATTAGCATAAGTCAATTCATTAACTGCTGACGCTGTCGCGGTCAAAAGTAAAAGCTCATTTCCGTTAGTATCAAGAATTGAAGTGCCGATTTTAGGAGCAGTCAGTGTCTTGTTGGTAAGGGTTTGGGTGGCCGCTTTTCCAACGGATTTGTCCGTGGTAGTGACTTCGGAAAGCTTGTAATCGTGAGAAGTAGTAACGGCCGAAGCATCAATGCCAACCTTGGCTTCAAGTGCCTCAAGAATATCATTGGCGTCAGAGTGCTGACCAGCGTGAGAGGGACTATTTAATGGATCGGTAGTACCTGGATTTGTAAGGGTGTCCAGGCTTGTTGGATAACTAACCATTTAATTCCTTTAGCCGATTGTGACCGTCCAAGTGATTTGCAGGGTGTCGGAAGCGCCCTTATTAACTACAGTAAAAACGCTTCGAGCAAGCATTGTTCCAGCCGTAACATCGTTAAAAATGCCCGCCTCAGTAATTGCGCCAGTTCCGTCCCCAGCCGCCCAGTTGCCAACATAAGACACGACGTTGGTTGAGTCAGTTCGAGAGGTAAGAGCGTTTCGATCAAGTTCAATTTCTAGGGTGGTATCAGCGGCATCCGCGGCGGTTGTACCCGTACCAATAGCCATGTGGGACATTGCGGCCCCACCAGGAGCGGAGCTTAATTGGTCGGCAATGTGATTTTTGCCAGCCGTAACAACTAAATTGTGATGGTTAATTTCTTGTTTAATGTTGCCGTTTTCATCACGAAGAACGAGCTGAACGTGGCCTGTAATGCCAAATGGTTTTTCTTGAACTTGCATAATACTTTTTCCTTCGGTTTCAATAGTTGCACACTTTCCAGTGCGTGTAAAGTGTTGTTCGGTTTTTCCCCCTGCTCTTGCGAGCCTCCCGCCGAAAAGGGTGTGCTGAGTATAAGAGTGTGCACACTACTCCATTATGACTATTACCAGATTACGTTAAGATACGAACTGCAAAAGTGTCGCGGTATTCCGCTACTCCGTAGAGTACGTCAGCCACAACTTCAGTCGCAAGAGAACGAATATTGTAATCGCTCTGGATACGAACGTCTGCTTGCACAGCGGCGATAAAAGCGTCGCGGTGGAACAGTAGGTTGTGAGTGCTGACTGGCGAAGAACCAGATGTGACCACGTTGGTGGACACATAGACATCAATACCGTAAATCTGCCCGAAGTAACCCTTCGGTTTAGCGGTCTGGACATTCCCTCCAGCTAAAGCGCCTGTGACGATAGGACTCATTTGAGCCATATAGCCAACAGCATCAGCGCGAACGAACTTGTCGATCGCGAGAAGTGCTTTCATCTGAGAAGGTTTGATAACCAAACTTCGCTGACTGCCAGGTGCATCGGCATCATCGAGGTATTGAATTGCAGTTAATAAATTAGCGTCGGTAATAGCAGTACCAGCAGAGCCAACTGACTGAGAAAGGCCAGAATATAAGCTTAGTAAGCTCGTATCCATAGCTTTTGCCAGCGCAAAACCAGCTTTCTCGGTGTAGAGCGACATTAAGTCGTAAGCGGATTGAACCTTTACGATGTCTTCTACCTTGAAAGCCGCGTATTTGTGCTTATCAATCGATAGATCAGTCTTGCCTTCAGTGACAGCTTCAAAAGTGACATCAGTGCTTGCCGCCTTATCACCAGCGGTAAGATTACTGAGGTCAGGAATATGAAGAGTGTCGCCTTTAGTTTTGATGTCGCTTGAGAACATAGTGTTCACGCGGGGCATCATCACTAAATTGGCTTCAGTAGCTCGCTTAACATCCTTAGCCCAAATTTCTGGAATGAAATTTGCGGCCGTGGTAACTGTTACGTTTGCCATTTTATTTAACTAACGAACCAGAAAACAACTTAATCAACAACTCGGTCTTCAAACATAGCTTTATGGATTTCGTCGCGATGCTTCTCGTATTCTGCCATAGGCATCTTAGCGATCTCGCTTTTCTTCCAAATGCGTTTAGTCGTTGCTTGCGCAGGACGTTCGGCATCGGTCGGTTTCGCGGCTCCATCTTTAGGCTTAGTTGTTTTTTCAGTGCTTTCTTTCGTTTCAGCACCATCGGCTTGCTTTGTTAAAGTTTCCAGGTAAGCGGGTAGTCGTTCTTCAACGATACGTTGGACTTCTTCCCAAGATGCATCAGGTGTTAAATACTCTCTGATCCCTGGAACTAGCCAAGGAGCTGAGGCAACAACGTCTGCAAGTGGGTTGCTATCCAAACCGTATTGCTTAATCTGAGTTCGAGCAAAAGAGGTTACTTTATCTTGATAAAGTTGCTTGCGCAGTTCTTCGTTTTCAAAAGAAAGCTTTTCAGCTTCACTCATGTCTGCGATCCTGCGATCACGCTCCTTTTTCTGGTACTCGGCGAGCTGATTTTGTAGCGCGCT
>Ga0209342_10004307_pt1 | contig 14834 bp, 14 predicted proteins | sample RifCSP16_2_FD_184023 | JGI IMG/M metagenome (GOLD analysis project Ga0209342, IMG submission 184023) | Soil microbial communities from Rifle, Colorado - Rifle CSP2_sed 16_2 (SPAdes) (version 2) | ecosystem: Environmental > Terrestrial > Deep subsurface > Rock core/Sediment | place: Rifle... | reverse complement strand
CGCCAGCCCCGCGGGGGTTGCCCGGAAGCCGCCCGCGGCGGCGCGCGAGAGCCCCTGGGACACGTCGCCGATGGCCGACCGCCGATTCAAGGATGATACGCTGATCGGCCACGCCGGCAACCATCCGCGCGACCATCACGGCGTCGTCAATCCGCCGGTCTATCGCGCCTCGACCGTGCTGTTCCCGACCGTCGCGGCGATGGAACGCGCGGTCAAGGACAGGTTCGCCGGCGTCTATTACGGCCGCTACGGGACGCCGACGACGTTTGCGCTGGAAGAGGCCGTTGCGGCGCTCGAGGGTGCGGACAGGGCGATCGCCCTGGGGTCCGGCCTGGCGGCGGTGAGCGCCGTATTGATCGGCCTGCTGCGCGGCGGCGACCACCTCTTGATGGTGGACAGCGTGTACGACCCGGTGCGCCGACTGTGCGACGACATGCTCGCGCGCTTCGGCGTCGAGACGACGTATTACGATCCGCTCGCCGGCGCCGCGGTCGCGGCCCTGATGCGGCCGACGACGCGGATCGTCTATGTCGAATCGCCCGGCTCGCTGACCTTCGAGGTGCAGGACGTCCCGGCCATCGCCGCCGCGGCGCATGCCGGCGGCGCGCTGGCGGTGATGGACAACACTTGGGCGACGCCACTATTTTTCAAACCGTTCGAGCACGGCGTCGATGTTGCGATCCACGCGGCGACCAAGTACATCGCCGGCCATTCCGACCTGATGCTCGGCCTCGTCACGTTGCGCGACGAGTTCTACCGCCCGCTCAAGAGCGCCGCCCACGGCATGGGGCACGGCGCCGCGCCCGACGATTGTTACCTTGCCCTGCGCGGCCTGCGCACGCTGGCCGTCCGCCTGCGCCGGCACCAGGAGACCGGCCTCGCGCTGGCCCGCTGGCTGCGCGAGCGGCCCGAGGTCGATCGCGTGCTGCATCCGGCCCTGCCCGACGATCCCGGACACGCGCTGTGGCGGCGCGATTTCGCGGGCGCCAGCGGGCTGTTCGGCGTCGTGCTGAAGCCGGTCCCGGCGGCCGCCGTGGCGGCCATGCTCGATGGGCTGGAGCTGTTCGGCATGGGGTTCAGTTGGGGCGGTTACGAAAGCCTGATTTTGCCCACGAAGCCGGCGCGCACCGCGACCCGCTGGACCGCCACCGTGCCGCTGCTGCGCATCCACGCCGGGCTCGAGGACCCGCAAGACCTGATCGCCGACCTCGAGCGCGGCTTCGCCCGCCTCGCGGCCGCGACATGAGCGGCCACCGGCAATGACGACGGAGCCGCCCGCCGCCCTCGCGCCGGTGCTCGACGCCATCGTCTTCGGCGCCGACGGCCTGGTCCCGGCCGTCGCCCAGCAGCACGACAGCGGCGAGGTGTTGATGCTCGCCTGGATGAACCGCGAGGCGGTCGCCGAGACGCTGCGCACGGGCCGGGTCTGTTATTGGTCGCGCGCGCGCGGGCGGCTGTGGCGCAAGGGCGAGACCTCGGGGCAGATCCAGCGACTCGTCGAGCTGCGCCTCGACTGCGACGGCGACGCGATCTTGCTGAGGGTCGACCAGACCGGCGTCGCCTGCCATACCGGGCGGCGCTCCTGCTTCTTCCGGGCGGTGCGCGACGGCCGGCTCGTGACCGTCGCCAAGGTGCTGATCGACCCGGCTACGCTCTATTGAGCGGGGCGGCCCGATGCCGGCGCCGCAACTTCGCATCCTGCTCGGTTCCGCCATCGCCATCGGTCCCGGCAAGGCCGACCTGCTCGAGGCGATCGACCGCAGCGGCTCGATCTCCGGCGCGGCGCGCGCCATGGGCATGTCGTACCGCCGCGCCTGGCTGCTCGCCGACGCCATGAACCGCAGCTTTCGCGGCAACCTGGTCGAGGCCGCGCCCGGCGGCCGGCGCGGCGGCGGCGCCGTGCTCACGCCGCTCGGCCGTCAGGCGCTGCGCCGCTACCGCCGCATGGAGGCGAAGGCGGCGAAGACCCTGGCGGCGGAAATGGCGAGCTTCCGCGCGCTGCTGCGGCCGGAGAGGATCGATTGAGCGGCCGCCGCCCGCGCCGGCGAAAGCGCTTGCGCGCGGCGTTATATTCCGTGAAACATAACGGACGATGACCGTCGCGATCCCCGCTGTCGCCGCCCTGCTCGCCGCCTGTGCGGCGGCGATGCCGACCGCCGCCGCGCGCGCCGCGGAGCCGACCAACATCGCCGCCGCCTCCGACCTCACCTTCGCGCTCACCGAGGCCGCCGACTTGTTCGCCGAGGAGACCGGACTCACGGTGCGCCTGAGCTTCGGGTCGTCCGGCAACTTCCGGCGGCAGATCGCGCAGGGTGCGCCGTTCGATCTGTTCCTGTCGGCGGACGAGAACTACGTGGCGGACCTGTTCCGGGCGGGTCTGACGCTGGACGAGGGCGCGCCGTATGCCATCGGGCGGATCGTCCTGTTCGCGCCTCACGGCTCGGCGCTGCGTCCGGACCCGGAGCTCAAGGACCTGGTCGCGGCGGCGGCGGACGGCCGGCTCAAGGCCTTCGCGATCGCCAACCCCGCCCACGCCCCCTATGGCCGGGCGGCGCGCCAGGCGCTGACCAAGGCCGGGCTGTGGGACAAGATCGCGGATCGCCTGGTGCTCGGCGAGAACGCCACCCAGACCGCGCAGTTCGCGACTTCCGGGTCGGCCCAAGGCGGCATCATCCCGCTCTCGCTCGCCACGGTCGCGGCGGTGTCCGCCCGGGGAACCTTCGCCCTCTTGCCGGAGACCTGGCACGAACCCCTGCGGCAACGCATGGTGCTGCTGCGCGACGCGGACGAGGTCGCGCGCCGGTTCTATGCCTTTCTGCAGGACGATGCGGCGCGGTCGATCCTGCGACGCCACGGTTTCGCGCTGCCGGACGGCGCCTCATAGCGGGCGCGGCGATGGACTGGTCGGCCCTCGATCTATCCCTGCGCCTGGCGTTCTGGACCTGCGTCGTGCTGCTGCCGCTCGGCGTTCTGGCGGGCCGCGCCCTGGCCTATGGGCGGTTTGCCGGCAAGGGCTTCGTCGAGGCCGTGGTCGCCCTGCCCCTGGTCTTGCCGCCGACCGTCCTCGGTTATTACCTGCTCGTCGCGTTCGGCGGGGCCTCGACCGTCGGACGGCTCTACGAGGCCGTGGTCGGGCACGGCCTGGTGTTCCGTTTCGATGGCCTGCTGCTGGCGTCGATCGTCTTCAACCTGCCCTTCGCCGTACAGCCCTTGCAGCGGGCCTTCGAAGCCATCCCCAGCGACGTGCAGGAGGCGGCCTGGTGCAGCGGTATGTCGCGGTGGCGGACCTTCTGGCGGATCGAGCTTCCTTTGGCCTGGCCCGGCGTCGTCTCGGCGCTCGCCCTCACCTTCGCCCACACGCTGGGCGAGTTCGGCGTGGTGCTAATGATCGGCGGCAACATCGCCGGCGAGACCAAGACCGCGGCCATCGCCATCTACGATCGGGTCCAGGCCTTCGACGACGCGGCGGCGGGGACCATGTCGGCGGTGCTGCTCGCCCTGTCGTTCCTGTCCATCGGCCTGGTCTACACGGTTGCCCGCCATGGCTCGCGACGCCGCGCCTGAGCCGGTGGGCGACGGGCTGAACGTCCGGCTGCGCCAGGAGCGCCCGATCCCGCTCGACGTCGAGTTGCGCTGCGCCCCCGGCGAACTGCTCGCCCTGGTCGGCCCTTCGGGCAGCGGCAAGAGCACGATCCTGCGGGCCGTCGCCGGCCTCTACCGGCCGCGGCACGGCGACATCGCCTGCGATGGCCAGTCGTGGCTCGACACCGGACGCGGCCTGAACCGGTCGCCGCAGCGCCGGCGCGTCGGGCTGGTGTTCCAGGACTATGCGCTGTTCCCGCATCTGTCGGCGTTGCACAACGTCACGGCGGCGCTCGGCCATCTGCCGCCGCGCGGGCGCGGCGCGCGCGGGCGCGAGCTGCTGGGCATGGTCAACCTCGCCGGCCTCGAGGACCGGCGCCCGGCGGAGCTGTCGGGCGGGCAGCGTCAGCGCGTCGCCCTGGCCCGCGCCCTGGCGCGCGACCCGGCGGTGCTGCTGCTCGACGAGCCGTTCGCCGCGGTCGATCAGGTCACGCGCCGCAAGCTGCGGCAGGAGCTGGTGGTGCTCCGCCGGCGCGTGGACATGCCGATCGTGCTGGTGACCCACGACCTCAACGAGGCCGCCCTGCTCGCCGATCGCCTGTGCGTCCTGCATCGCGGGCGCACGCTTCAGGACGGACCGCCCGCGGAGGTGATGACGCGACCGCACAGCGCCCTGGTGGCACGGGTGATGGACCTGGGAAACATCTTCGACGCCGTGGTGGCCGAGCAGCGCCCCGCCGCCGGCCTGACCGTCCTGAGGTGGCTCGACTACGCCCTGGAGGCGCGGCACGCCCCGGCCTTCCCGCCGGGGGCGAAACTGACCTGGGTCATCCCGCCCTCGCATATCGTCCTGCACCGCCGCGACCGGCCGTCGCGCGGCGAGCACGAGAACCCGGTGCGCGGGACCGTCGGCGAGCTGGCCGTGCTCGGCGAGACCACGAACGTCACCCTGGCGGTGAATGGGCGCAAGGACTGCCCGCTGTTCTTCACCGTGGCCACCCATGCGGCCAGACGCAACGGCCTGGCCATCGGCGTGGCCGCGACCGTATCCCTGCTTTCCGTGGGCATCCACCTGATGCCGCGCGAGGAACGGGGCGAACAGCGGGCCGTGGACCCGGCGCGGCACGAGCTGGCCGCGATCCGCTGATCGGTTGCGGCCACGCCTGGCTGACCCTCACTACTTGGACAGCCGCAGATTCGACAGATTGTTGGCGATTTCCTGGAACGCCGCCTGCAACTGCGCGGCCGTCGGCGCGTTGAAATAGTAGGGGGCGTTCGGCTCGCTCGCCACCGACTGCAGCAGCGCGGTCAGCGTCGGGTTCGTGTTGTCGAACTGAATGACGAACAGCTTGATGCCCATGGCCTTGACGTTCGTCGCGAGCCGGACCAGTCGATTATTGAAGTTGTTCTTGGTCCCCGGCGCGTCGGGCGGCGGCATGTCGCCGTGCTGGATGTTCGTTCCGGCCGCCGTGCCGGCGCCGAACCGTCCCTTATAGGAATCGCCGTTGCCGCCGAAGTTCTCGCCGTCGGTGAGGAGCACGATCGCCCGCTGGCGGGGAAACGGCACCGTCGCAAGCGCCTGCGCGAACGGCTCTCCGGGCATCAGCACTTCCCAGGCCCAGGCCAGCCCTTGCGGAATATTGGTCGTGCCGCCCGTGGACAGGCTGTTGACGGCATTGACCATCGTCGCCTTCTGCTGCTGCAGCGGCAGGATGCCGACAGCGGGACGCGCCACGCAATCGTTGCTGCCCGCGTTGTTGATCGTCGACAGCGCCCGATACCAATAGGCCGCCGCATTGCCAACGGCGTTCGGGCGATTCGGATCGTTGAGATTGTCGTTCCAATAGGCCCCGCTGCAACTTCTCGATTGACCGGTCCACGCGCCGCCGCCTTCCGCCAAGGTCCAGGAACCCGATCGGGGCTCACCTTCCAGCGCCGGGATCGGCTCCCACCCGATCCAGGCGGCGCCGCCGACGGTCGTCGGGCCGAGCAGTACGTCGGCGTCATTGGCGTTGTTGCCGTCGCCCGTATAGCGGGCGTACACGCCGCCGGTCCAGGTTGACGCCGGCGCCGACAGCAGCGGCACGGGCGTGTTATTGGCCAGATAGGTCGCGCTCTGGCTGGCGCCGGTCACCGGATTGGTGAACATCGGCACCGGGACGGTCTGCGTCAAGGCGCTGTTGAACGCGCTGCCGATGACCCCGATATTGACCTTCGAGTTCCAATTGACGAGGCCGATGTTCAGAAGATTGTAGGTCGTCCCGTCGATGGTGACGGTCGGCGAGACGGTGTTGCTGCCGAATAGGATGTTCACCAGATCGATGGCGGCGGCCTTGGCCGCATCGATCTTGCTGCACGGGGAGCACATCGACCCGGACGTGTCGATGGTCAACACGATATCGAGCTGATCGACCTGGCGCGTGACCTCGCTCGAGGCCGACACGGTTATCGTATTGATGCCCAGGACGCGCATGAAGGTCGTCCCGATGGTCGCAGACGCCGATAGCCCGAGGACGGTGTTGTCCGGATTGATCGTCAGGTTCGGTCCCGTCACCGTCGCCCCCAAGTACCCGGTCGGAAAATTGGAGACGAAGAACATTTGGACATCGGCGTCGCGGTTGGCCGATAGCATCGCCTTGCCGCCGGCAAGCGCCGCCGAGTCGAGGGCCTGCGACAACCTCGCCTTGAGCATGTAGCCGCGCGCGGCATCGGTCGCGAGCCCCAAAGCCCCGACCAGCGGAATGATCGCGGCGCAAACGAGAATCGCCACCGCACCGCTGCGGTCGCGCCAAAACCCGACCGCGTGGCGGGTGAGCCGGCGCATCATCGGAAGACACTGCAGCGTGCTTGCGGTCCGCATCACTCGCGACACCCGTGGCCCGTGACGCGGCTAGGCATACCGGCAAGTCGTGAAGAATCGGTGAACGAGATCTCGACATTCTTTGGTGCCGTAGACACGGGAAAGAAGAACGACAGTTTTTCTAGGTTCCTCCACATTAAGACAAATATGATCACAATTAATATAAAACAAAACATACGCGAGCGCCGCGGTCCATTGCACGCGCGGTCTCGACGGCCACCGCGATAAAGGCGTTCTTAATCTATTTCGGGCTGACTCTTGACAGGCTGCGGGTCGCGCCGATGCACCCGCTCATTACGAGCGAGCGCGATGATGATCGACACACGTCGAGGGCGTCCAGGAGTTCTGCGGTGTACAGCGGCCAGCGCCGCCGTCGAGTTCGCGCTGGCAGCGCCGATCCTGCTTGTCTTGATCGTCGGAATGATCGAAATCGCCATGGTGATGTTCATTTCGGTGGCCGTCGAGGGTGGTCTCCGCGAAGCCGCGCGGTTCGGCATCACGGGCGCCGCGCCGGTCGGCCTGACCCGACAACAGCAGATCATGAACATCCTCGATGCGCACACGCTGGGCTTGATCGACATTGCCACCGCCACGATCACTCTCAAGGCCTACGGCAGCTTCGGCGACATCGGGCAACCCGAGCCCTTCAACGACATCTCCCCGGCAAACGGGGTTTATGACCTCGGCGAGACTTTCACCGACCTGAACGGCAACTCGCAGTGGGACGCCGATCGCGGCGTGGACGGCGTCGGGAACGCCGGCGAAGTCGTGCTCTACAAGATCGACTACGACTGGCTGCTGTTCACGCCGATCGTCGCGCATCTGCTCACCGGCGGGGACGCACTGCACTTGACCGCAAGCGTCGCCGTGCGCAACGAGCCGTTCGAATTCGGCGGGGGTTGATAATGAGAGTCGGACTTCGATCGCTCGCCGGTCTTCCGTGCGACCGCCGCGGCGCGATACTGGCGGAGCTCGCGATCGTCTTGCCCGTCCTGGTCGTGATTCTGCTCGGCTGCTTCGAGGCGACGCGCTTCGTTCTCCTGCGCCAGAAGCTTGACCGTGCCGCCTCCTCGATGGCCGATCTGGTGGCTCAATCCGACGGTATCACGGTGGCCCAGATCAACGATCTCTTTACAGCCGCCGCAGACCAGCTCTCGCCCTTCGACCTCGCCGCCAACGGTCGCGTCATTGTCTCCTCGATTACCCGCCCGACCGTCGCTGCGGCGCAGGTGGCCTGGCAGCGACTAAGTTCCGGCACCCTGTCGGCGACCAGCGCCGTGGGAAGCGAGGGCGCGACCGCGGTCCTGCCCGTAGGGCTGATCGTGCGGACCGGCGAGAACATCATTGTCGCGGAATCTTTTTACAACTACTCGCCGTTTTTCTTGAATTCGTTTCTCTCGCCTGCAGTTTTTCGCCACGTGGCGTTCAACCGTCCGCGGCTCATCAATTTGTCGGTGATCTCACCCTGAATACGGCCCAGTCTCGCGCGGAAAGTCACAGGGTTCCCAACGCATTAACCGAATTCACACACTTGAGCCGCTAGCATAGGCGGCGCTGCGACAGGCATCGACCGGCGACAGGATATGCGGTCCGCGCCGGCCGCCACCGATCGGACAAGCACATGACGTTCGCCCTGCTCATCCCCAAGGCCGCCCTGCTGATCTTCGCCGTGCTGCTGCTTATCAGCGCCGCGGAGGATGCGCGGCGTTTGATCATTCCGAACCGCTACTGCTTGGCGATCGCGCTCCTCTATCCGGCCTACGTGCTCTCGGCGCCGGCGCCGGTCGATTGGCCAGGCGCCGCAGCGGTTGCCGCCGGCGCGCTCGCCGTCGGCTTCGTGATTTTTTCCTTCCGCGCCGCCGGCGGCGGCGACGTAAAGCTATTTGCCGCTGTCGCGCTGTGGGCGGGACCATCGCTTTTTCCGAACTTCTTGCTGGTCACGTCCCTGATCGGCGCCGGGATTGCGCTCGTCGTTCTGGCGCGCAGGCGGCTGGCCGGAGTCTTTGCAGCCTTGCCGCGACTCTCGGCCGGTCTGCCGCCCTCTGCCGCAGCGGTCGCGGCACGCGTCGAGGCGCAGGCGGGCACGCCCCAGATTCCTTACGGCGTCGCCATCGCCGCCGGCGGTTTGCATCTCGCCGCAACCCTTTTCTTGAAAGGATGAGCAGATGAATGCCCGCGGTATTGTCCTGCTCTTGGCTGCGCTTGCGATGGCTGGCACGGCCGTCCTCTTCGCCCGAATATGGCTGACTGCGGAACGGGCGCAGGTGCAGCCCCAGGTGGCGGCGGCGCCCGTTGAGCCCGCCTCGTCGGTGCTCGTCGCCAAGAGCGAGCTGCCCGCCGGCCTGTTCCTCAAGGAGGAGCACCTGCGGTGGCAGGCCTGGCCGAGCGAAACGCTCGACCCTGGATACTTGGTCGAGGGCAAGCACGATCTGGCCGCATTGGTCGGCGCCGTGGTCCGCAGCAGCATCGCGGCGGGCCAGCCGATCACGGAAGGTCGGGTCGTACGACCGGGCGACCGGGGCTTCCTTGCCGCCGTCCTCAAACCTGGCATGCGCGCGGTCTCGGTCGCCGTGACGCCGACCACCGGTATCTCCGGCCTTATTTTTCCCGGCGATCGCGTCGATCTCGTCCTCACGCAGTCGCTGCCGATAGACGAGACCGAGTCGCCCTACGCCCATCGGGCCAGCGAGACCGTGCTCGAAAACGTGCGGATCCTCGCCATCGACCAAAATCTGAAAGACCAGACCGAGAACGAAGAAGCCGCTCCGGCCCAGACGGCCACCATAGAAGTGACCCCGAAGCAGGTCGAAGTCGTAGCGGTGGTCGCCGAGCTCGGCCGTCTGTCCTTGAGCCTGCGCAGCCTTGGCCGGGCCGAGTTCGATGCTTCGGATCCCGTGCGGACGGCCGTGAACGGCGTACAGACCGTCAGCGACACGACGTCGATCGGCAACCCGGCACATCCCGGCGGCGACAACGCGGAGCCGCGGCGGGGCAAGACGTACACGCTCGACTCGGACGTGAGTCGCCTGCTCGGAGACAAAAAGACGGGCGGCGACGGGCCGACAATCATCGTCATGCGAGGCAGCACCGTCGAAGAAGTAGCGCTTGATTGAGGTCGAGGAAATGGGGTCTTCACAGCGTTTAGCACCGGCCAGGGACGCGGCGGCGGGGACACAGTCGGCACACAGGGCCGACTGCGTCGCCTTCGTCGTCGACAATCAAACCCTGGACGTCATCAGCGCCGCCTGCGAGCCGCGCTTCCTGTCGGTGCTGCTGCGCGACGGCGGCAGCCGCGAGGCGCTCGAGTATCTTGCCGAGGGCGTGCCGCCGCGCGTCCTCATCGTCGACGTGACCGATTCGCAGAACCCGCTGACCGCCGTTCTGCCCATCACCACGACCTTCGGCGAAACCACGCGCGTCATCGCGATTGGCGGCGTCAACGACATCAATCTCTATCACCAGATGATCGAGGCCGGCGTCGTCGAATATCTGGTCAAGCCGGTCATGGAAAATGCCCTGGTCGGCACCTTGGCGCGCCTCGACAAGAAAATCGTCGAGGCGGCGCCCTCCCCCGAGGCCGCCCAGCGCCGGCTGGTCGCCGTCATGGGGACGCGCGGCGGCGTCGGCGCCAGCACGGTGGCCGTCAACTGCGCCTGGATCGTCGCCCACGAGCTAAAACGCAGCGTGATGCTGCTCGACCTCGATCTCCAATACGGAACGGTGGCGTTGTCGCTCGATATCGAGCCGACCCGCGGCCTGCGCGAGGTTCTCGAGAATCCGGCCCGCATCGACAGCCTGTTCATCAGTAGCGCGACGACCAAGATTGGCGAGCGGTTTTCGGTCATGGCGGCCGAGGAGGCCGTCGACGAAGATTTCCGATACGACGCCTCGGCGATCGATCTTCTGCTCGATGAGCTGCGTCGGCAGTCGCACTGCGTCATCGTCGACATCCCGCGCACCGTCGCCGCGACGCGCGTCCGCGTGCTGAGCGCGGCGACCGACGCGATCGTGGTGACCGAGCTGACGCTCGCCGGCCTGCGCGATTCGATCCGGCTGAACGGGTTGATCCAACAGGTCGCTGCGAAGGCGCGCACGACCTTCATCGCCAACCGCGTCGGCGCCAAGGAGAACGGCGTTTCGAAGGTGGAGTTCGAAAAGGCGCTCGGCCGATCCATCGACATCCTGCTTCCCGAGCAAGGCAGAGCGGTCGCGGCCGCCGCGAGCAGCGGCAAGGCGCTGGCGGCGGTGGCGTCGTCGAACAAGATCGTCGCGCTGCTGCGCACAGTCGCTGCGGGTCTGGCCGAAACCAGGACCGGCAAGGCCGCAAAGAGGCGCGGATTCTGGCGCCGCGGGAGATCGTAGCCGATCATGGCCGGACCGACGACATCGGCGACGCGGCAGGCGACGCCCACGCGACAAGATCTCGCCGCCATCGTCCAATTGCTGCAGCCCGTCGTGGCCGCCCGCTTCGCCGGCCAGGACGTGGCGGGGCTGCCGCGACAGTCGCTCGCGCTGAAGATCGGCGAAATCGCGGCGGCCGAGCTCGACGGCGTTGATCACGGCCTCAATTTGATCGAGCGGCGCGTCCTTATCTCCGAATTGATCGACGACCTCGTCGCCGCCGCGGCGAAGGCGGCCCCCGTCGCGTTGCTGGAGGCGCCCGGCGACGCCAAAGAGACACCGGCAAAGCGTCTCGGCGGTATCGGGCGCGCCGCGCAACATCCGGCCAAGGCGGCCGACGGCGCCGGCGCCGCCAACCGGGCGAGCATGGATGGCGCCAAGCAGCGCGTGCAGCCGGTCGTAATGGAGCGGATCGACGTCGCGGCCGCCGCGCAGCTCGATCGCGACGAGCTGCGCCGCCAGCTCCGCGATCTCGTCACCGAAGTCCTGGGCGAGCAAAAAATCCGCCTGAACCAGCGCGAACAGGAAGGGCTGGCCGAGCTGCTCCTCGATGACATGCTCGGCCTCGGCCCGCTCGAACCGCTGCTTGCGGACGAGTCCATCACCGACATCATGGTGAACGGGCCCAGTCAGGTCTATGTCGAGCGCGGCGGCAAGCTCATCGTCACCGACGTGAAATTCCGCGACAATGCCCACGTGATGAACATCGCCAGCCGGATCGTTTCGCAGGTCGGCCGCCGCGTCGACGAATCCACGCCGCTGTGCGACGCGCGCCTTCTTGACGGCAGCCGCGTCAACATCATCATTCCGCCGCTCGCCATCGACGGGCCCAGCATATCGATCCGCAAATTCGCGAAGAAGGGCATTACTCTCGATCTCATGGCGCGGCAACGCAACCTCAGCGAGCCGATCGCCACTGTGCTCAAGATCGCCGCCCGCAGCCGCCTCAACATCCTGATTTCCGGCGGCACCGGATCGGGCAAGACGACGCTGCTCAACGCCATGTCGCAACTCATCGACGTCGGGGATCGCATCGTCACCATCGAGGACGCGGCCGAGTTGCAACTGCAGCAGCCGCACGTCGTGCGTCTCGAGACCCGGCCGGCGAACCTCGAGGGACAGGGCGAGATCGGCATGCGCGACCTGGTGAAGAATTCGCTGCGTATGCGCCCCGACCGGATCATCATGGGCGAGGTGCGCGGCGCCGAGGCCGTGGACATGCTGCAGGCCATGAACACCGGTCACGAGGGGTCGATGTGCACGATCCACGCCAACCGGCCGCGCGAGGCGCTGACCCGCCTCGAGAACATGATCGGCATGACCGGGATCAACCTGCCGGCCAAGGCCGTGCGCACGCAGATCGCCGCCGCCATCGACATCATCGTGCAGGTCAGCCGCATGCGCGACGGCATGCGCCGAGTCACCCACGTCATGGAAGTCGTTGGCATGGAAGGCGACATCATCACCACACAGGACCTGTTCGTCTTCGAGTACGAGGGCGAGGATTCGGACGGCCGCCTGCGCGGCACATTCAAGTCTTCGGGTCTGCGGCCGCATTTCACGCCCAAGGCCGCCTATTTCGGGCTCGAGCGGCCGCTCCTGGAGGCGATCTCGTGAACCAGCTCGCCGCGCGCTTGCCGGACATCGCCACCCTGGACATGGCCTTGCTTGCCGGCGGGGCGGTCCTGGCCGTCGTCCTGCTGATCGTGTTCGCGCTGCTCGGGTCCGGTCGGGACAAGCTGCGCGCCCGCCGCCTCGCCCGGGTCGCGCAGCGGCCGCAGGCGACGTCGGACAAGACCAAGCTCCGCGTCAAGCGCTCCACCGCGAACAGCTCGATCGTCGCCATCGACCGGATCATCAAGCATCTGTTGCCGAACGCGGCCAAGCTGCGCGTCCGTCTGGCGCGCACCGGCCATCGCATTTCGGTCGGCCAGTATCTGGTCGCCTGCCTGCTCGTCGGCGCAGCCCCGGCCGTCGGCCTGAAGCTCGCCGTCGGCCTGCCGGTGCTGGCGGCGCTGATGGTCGGCCTGATCCTCGGCGTCGGCCTGCCGCATCTGGTCGTCGGCTTCCTCGGCAAGCGCCGCCTGAAGCGGTTCAACGATCTGTTTCCCGATGCGATCGACCTCATCGTGCGCGGTCTGAAGTCGGGCCTTCCGGTCACCGAATCGATCAAGATCGTGGGGACCGAAATCGGCAAGCCGGTCGGCGAGGAGTTCCGCCTGATCGGCGACTCGATCAAGTTCGGCATGAATCTGAACGAGGCGTTGACGGCGGCCGCGGCGCGCATCGACACGCCCGAATTCCGCTTCTTCAACATCACCCTGTCGATTCAGCAGGAGACCGGCGGCAACCTGGCGGAGACCCTCGAAAACCTTGGCAACGTGATCCGCCGCCGCCGGCAGATGCGGCTGAAGATCAAGGCGTACTCGTCCGAGGCAAAGGCCAGCGCCTATATCATCGGCTCGCTGCCCTTCATCATGTTCGGAATCATCCTCACGATGAATTACGACTACCTTATGACTCTGTTCCGCGACCCGCGCGGCCTGATGATGTTCACCGGCGGCGTCCTCAGCTTCATGATCGGGGTCGCGACGATGGCCAAGATGGTGAGGTTCGAAATATGAACCCGGCCGACCTGCTGCCCCCCGGGATCGAGATCGAGGACGCCATCACCGGCCTCGCTGGCGCCGCGGCGTTCCTCACGGTGCTGGCCGTGTGGTACGCGCTCCTGTTGCGCCCGGTCGGCAGCCGCCGCGTCAAGGAGATGGCGTTCCGGCGCGAGGCGCTGCGCAGCGGGCTCCTCGCGCCAAGCCGGCGCAGCGATCGGCTAGTCTCTACCGACTTCATGCGCAGCGTGGTCCGCCGGCTCAACCTGGAGCGCGGCAAGAAGGCCGAATCGATGTCGCTGCGCCTGGCCCAGGCCGGTTGGCGATCGAACGACGCCCTGGTCCGCTATCTGTTTTGCAAGGCCGTGCTGCCACTGGTCTTCGGCGCCGGCGCCGTCATCCTGCTCTACGTGCTCGATTTGTACGATCTCGATCCGATGGTACGCTTGGTCGCCACCGTGGCGGCCGTGATCGTCGGCGGTTTCGCCCCCGAGATCGCGATCAAGAACCAGATCGACAAGCGCAGCGCCAAGCTGCGCAAATCGTTGCCCGACGCGCTCGATCTCATGGTGATCTGCGCCGAGGCCGGCCTCAGCCTCGATGCCTTGATGAGGCGCGTGTCCGAGGAGTTTGCCCGGACCGGCCCGGAGCTCGCCGACGAGTTGGCGCTGACCTCGATCGAGCTGGGCTTCCTGCCGGACCGCCGTCAGGCCCTGATGAACTTGAGCGGCCGGACCGCGTTGCCGGGCATCCGCGGCCTGGTGAACAGCCTGGTGCAGAGCGAGAAATACGGCACGCCGCTTGCCCAGTCGCTGCGCGTGCTGTCCGCCGAATTCCGCGAGGAACGGATGCTGAAGGCCGAGGAAAAGGCGGCCCGCCTGCCCGCGATGCTGACCGTGCCGATGATCCTGTTCATCTTGCCGCCGCTGTTCATCGTGCTGATCGGCCCGGCCATCATCATCACGATCGACGCGATGCGCGGCGTCTGATCCCGCCGCCGCGCCTACAGCTTGCCCGGGTTGCCGGGCAGCAGGCTCAACGTTCGGCTGTAGCGCACGCCGTCGTCGGTGTACAGGGACACCGTCCCGTCGTCGAGCGACAACCGCGCGCAGAAATCTCGCCGGCTGCCGGTGTAATCGAAACACATCGCCTCGCCCCGCACCGCCCAGGTCCCTTCGACGGGGACGTTCCGCCAGCGGCCCGATATCCTGCCGTCGGGGGCGTAGTATTCCATCCGCCAACTGCCGCGCAGGAAGCGTGCGGCGGTATTGCCGACGACGAGCGTGCGGATATCGTCTCCGGTCAGCATGCCGGCCGCTGGCGCCGCCTCGGCCCCGACCGTCGTCTCCGGCGCCGCTTCCGCCTCCGCTGCCGGCGCCGCCTCG
>Ga0209342_10004306_pt1 | contig 14835 bp, 9 predicted proteins | sample RifCSP16_2_FD_184023 | JGI IMG/M metagenome (GOLD analysis project Ga0209342, IMG submission 184023) | Soil microbial communities from Rifle, Colorado - Rifle CSP2_sed 16_2 (SPAdes) (version 2) | ecosystem: Environmental > Terrestrial > Deep subsurface > Rock core/Sediment | place: Rifle... | reverse complement strand
CCGGAGCCCTCTGTGATCGGGTGTGGTCAGGAGCGAGAGAAGGAGGTGCCTTCCGTAACGCTTCCTTGGCCCGCGAGACCTCTCCTGCGAGCGCCTGGCGCGGAGGGAGGTTCTTCATGCGAGTTCTCTGGCTGATGACCGCTGTCGCACTGCTCGTCGCTCCGGCGGCGCGCGCCGAGGGAGATCGCGGCCCCCGGGTCGTTCACGAGGTGGGGGTCGCCCTGGCCTTCCCGACCGGGGTCGTACCGTCGGTCTCGTACACGCCGACGCTCACCCTCTTCGGACAGCGGCTCCATGTCGGGCTCGGCGCGCGCTTCTCGTCCTACCTGGACGAGGGCCGCGTCGCCTACCCCAACGGAGACGCGCGGCTGCTCGCGATCGGCGCGAACAACACCCTCACGGTCGACGGGCCGCGCAATCACGCCCTCAACCTCATGTTCGGCGTCTCGGTCCGGATCTACCGTGGGCTCGAGGCGGGCCTGAACATCGATCTGCTGGGGGTGGGATTCGGTCCCGAGGTGACGGGGACCTACTCGGGAGCGGACCCCGCCTTCGCGGGCGAGCAGCGGGCCAGCCCCACGCGCTTCAACCTGCTCCTCTTCGGGACCCACGACCGCGGCCAGCTCGACTCGGAGTTCTTCCTGGCCTACTGGTTCGGCGCGTGGGGCGTCCGCGCCGGCGTGAGCCACATGAGCACCGAGTACACGACCGCCCGGACGCTCGACGCAGGGAACGACCGGTTCAGGACGTCGGCGACCCGCTTCTTCGTCGGAGGCAGCTACCGCTTGCCTGGCCTGTGATGTCTCCCGCACGGCGTCAGCTCAACCGCGCGAGCAGGTGGTCTCCGACCCGCAGGGCGTTCGCCATGATGGTGAGCGCGGGGTTCACGGCCGACTCGCAACCGGTCGCCCGCTGCCGCCAGCCGCTTGTCGATACCCTGGCGCCACTGCCGCACGACGGCGTCCTTGCGCGCGACGATGGCGGGGAAGTCGACGCGCACCACTCCCGCATGGATGCCCAGCCTGCCGGCCGACCGCGCCACGTGGGCGGCCCGCGCGCTCGCGACGAGGGTCTTCGTCGGCGTGCATCCGTAGTTGATGCAGGTGCCACCCAGACGGGAGCGCTCCACCAGGAGCACCTTCCGTCCCGATCCGGCGAGGCGCACGGCCAGCGGGACGCCTGCCTGCCCTGCTCCGATGACGATCGCGTCCACGTGCATGATGGCTCCTTGGTTGCGTCGGCCAATCGTCCGGCCAGGTGGTGTTCAAGTCAGGTGTAGAGGCGACGTCGTGGCGTTACGAACCCATCCGGACCCATCAGGCCGGCGGAATAGTGGGGTGAAGACCCAGGCGGGAACGCTGGCGCTCGTGACCCCAACGCAGATTGCAGCGATGGGGAGGTGATTCCCATGAAAGTGACGTGGCTCGCGACCGGCGCGGCGCTCGTGGCGCTCGCGTCGTGCGGCGGAGACGGGGGCGGGGGCGGGGAGACCGGCACCTGTAACCCGTCGTCCACGGCGGCGATCACGATCAGCGCCAGCGGCGTGTCGCCCACGGCCGTGTGCGTGCTGCCGGGCGGCACGGTCACGTTCACGAACAGCGACTCGGCGCAGCACGACATCGAACCCATCGGCAATTGCCCGGCGCTGGCCCTGGGCCAGCTCGCCCCGTCCGAGAGCAAGACTGCGACGTTCTCGAGCGCGCAGATCTGCACGTTCGAGGACGCGGACAACGCGGGCAACGCCGCGTTCCAGGGCACGGTGGCCGTCAGCCAGACCACCACCACCGGTCCAGGCTACTAGCGGCTCCCGATCGTGGAGCACCCGTCGTGGAGTGGCTCGGGACTGGTCGGAGCAGCACTAGATGCCCGTGCGCCCGCTCGCGTTGTTCGTGATGCTGATGGCCCTGGGTATGCCAGAGAGAGCGCGCCCGAGCCCGGTGACCTGGGTCGCGGATCTGAAGAGGAGCGAGCTCGTCGTCCACGTCTTCAAGAAGGGGCTCCTCTCCGGGATGGCTCACGACCACCACTTCGCCGCCAGCGACTGGAGCGCGACGGCCCGCCTCGACCCGGCGCAGCCGTCGGAGGCGCACTTCGAGGTGATCGTCGCGGCCGGCTCGCTCCGGGACCGGCAGCCAGAGCTCTCCGCGAAGGACCTCGCGAAGGTGAACGCGCAGGCCGTCGGGCCGGACGTCCTCGACGCGCGCCGCAACCCCGAGATTCGCTTTGTCTCGACGGAGCCGGTGCGCGGCGGGGGCTCCGCCCAGCCCGAGGGCAGGATCGAAGGCGAGCTCGCCGGGACCCTGTCGCTGCACGGGCGCGACCGCCCCCTGTCCGTCAGGGTCGCGGCGTCGCGGGACGGCGACGGGTGGCGCGCGCGGGGCTCCGCCCGCTTCAAGCAGAGCGACTTCGGGATCAAGCCCTACAGCGGCTTCCTGGGGACGATCGCCGTCCACGACGAGGTCGAGGTCGCCTACGACCTCCTCCTGAAACCCGTCCGCTGAGAAGGGCTCGCCATGCACATCCCGAAACGCGCCGCCGCAGTGGCGCTCTGCGCCTCCGCGCTCGTCGGCCTCGCCCGCTGCTCGTCGTCGACCGCGTCGATCGAGCCGCTAGCGTGGCAGAAGGTCCCCGGCCCCGGACCCGCCGGGGCGCTCCTGGAGCTGGGGATCGCCGGGAGCTTCGACGAGCGGGGCACCTTCACCGAGCAGGCCTTCAAGTCCGGATCCGTGGTCTCGCTCTACTACGGGGGCAGCGACGCGACCGGGCCCGCGGGCTGTCCGGGGATCAACGGCTCGCACTGGCGGATCGGGCTCGCGCAGTCGACCGACGGCGTGAGCTTCACCCGGGTCCCGGGCGCCGAGACCGGCGGCGCCATCCTGGACAACGGCGCCCCCGGGAGCTTCGACAGCCAGCTCACCTACCGTCCGTACGTGCTCGAGGACGGGGGGCTCTTCCGCATGTGGTACAACGGCAGCGATCACCCGTTCAACTGTCCGACGGGGACGCTCGCGCTCGACCGCCGGATCGGCTACGCCGAGTCGTCCGACGGCGTCCACTGGACGAAGGCGTACGATGGCGACGGGCCCGGCGGCAGCGTCCTGCCGCTGGGCGCGGCGGGCGAGATCGACGAGCAGCAGGTCGGGTATGTCTGGGTGCTGAAGGACGGCCTGCAGTACAAGATGTACTACTCGGCCAACGACGCGACCAACACCTGGCGCGTGGCCCTGGCGGTCTCGAGCGACGCCCGCCACTGGACGAAGGTCCGCGGGAAGCCGGCGAACGGCTCCGTGCTCGACGTCGGCCCCGCTGGCAGCTTCGACGTCGCGTGCGCGTACCAACCGTCCGTGGTGAAGGAGAGCGGCAGCCTCTACCGGATGTGGTACCGGGGCTGCCAGCAGGCGTCGCCGCTGGGCGGGCCCAGCCTGGGAGTCATCGGCTACGCGGAGTCGAACGACGGGATCACCTGGGTCAAGATCGGACAGGGCGGCCCGAGCGGCGAGGCCCTGTCCCAGGGTGCGTCCGGTGAGCTCGACTCGACCGGGCTGACCACGCCGTCCGTGTTCCTCGACGGTGCCACCTGGAACATGTACTACACCGGGTTCGACGCCACCGGCCGGTTCCTCATCGGCCTGGCGAGGGCCCCGCGGTGACGAGGCGCGCGCTCTCTCTCGCCGCGCTGCTGACCGCCGCCGGCCCCGCGGGCGCCCAGACCATGCTCGACCAGGAGCAGCGGCTCATCGAGATCCACTCGCTGCTCCTCGATCTCCCTCCGGTCCAGGCGCCTGGCGCGCTACGCGCCTGGCAGGTGAGCCTCGGCCTCGAGCTCATCACCATCCCCCCGATCGACGGCACCACCGGCGGCAAGAGGCAGATCACGGCCTCGGATCGGACGCCGCTCTTCCCGCGGCCGCGGCTCGCCGTCGGGCTCCCGGCGCCGGAGGGGTTCCGGGCGTTCGCCGGGGCCTCGTACATCCCGCCCATCTCCATCAACGAGGTGAGCACGCACTACGGGGCGGCCGAGGCGGGCATCGCCTACGCGCCCAGAGCGCTGCGGGTGGGGCTTCGGGGCCACATCCTCTACGCCGAGTCGGAGGCCCCGGTGAGCGATCCGAACACCCGCGACACCCTCCACACCCTCGAGTTCGGGGCGGATGTCTCCTGCGGCTACGCGTTCGCCCTCGGGCCCGGGAGCCTCACCCCCTACGTCGGCCTCGGCGTGACGCGGCTCAGCGGCCGCTACCGCGTGACGAGCGACGGGGTCGTCCTCACGAGCGACTACACCGGACTCGCGGTGCAGGCGGGGGTGCGCGTTCTCCTGAAGGACCACTGGGAGGCGGTCGGCGAGCTGGACGCCTTCCCGGGCCGCCTCGTCCACCCGAGCTTCCGGCTCGGGTACGTGCTCGCGTGGGGGGGCGGGTAGCGGTGGTTACTGAAAGGTTCCTTGCCCGATCTTTGGGCAGTGCCAAGCATGGAAGTCGGTGCTTCGAAGTCGATGCCTCGAGGTGATGCCGTGCCGCCGCCCCTGCGAGCGCTGGCAAGTCCTCGTGGCCGCGCTGGTGGCCGCCTGGGGCTTCCCGGCGGGAGCGTTGCAGCTCGTCGAGGGCGACGACCTCCATGTCCGGTGGGATACCTCGGTCAAGTACAGCGCCGCGGCGCGATTGCAGGGACGCTCCTCGGCGCTGGTGGCCAACCCCAACACCGACGACGGCGATCGCAACTTCGGCCGGGGGCCGATCTCCAGCCGCCTCGATCTCCTCTCGGAGCTCGACGCCACGCGCCGGAACGTGGGCGTGCGCGTGAGCGGCGCCGCCTGGTACGACCTCATATATGACCTGAGAAACGACAACGATTCGCCGGCGACGGCGAATCCGGTCTCCGTTCCGCACGATCGGTTCACCGATGCCACGCGCCGGCTCCACGGCCGCGACGTCGATCTCCTCGACGCGCTCGCCTTCGCGAGCGGGCACCTTGGTTCCGCGGCGGTGAGCCTCCGGGTGGGCAGGCACACGCTCCTCTGGGGCGAGAGCCTCCTGCTCGCCACCAACGGGATCTCCTACGCCCAGGCGCCGCTCGATTTCGTGAAGGCCCTCTCGGTCCCCGGCACGCAGGCGAAGGAGCTGTTCCTGCCGGTCGGGCAGATCTCCGGGCAGCTGCGGCCGACGCCGTCGCTCAGCCTGGCTGCCTACTACCAGTTCGAGTGGCGCAAGACGCGGCTACCCGCGGTGGGCAGCTACTTCAGCAGCGCCGACCTGCTCGACGACGGCGGCGAGCGCCTCTTCGCCGGCGGGCCGGGGGAGGCGTTCTTCCGCGGCCGGGACCTGACCGCCGGCCAGGGGCAGTGGGGCGTCTCCGCACGCTATCGCCTCGAGCGCCTGAACACCGAGCTCGGGCTCTACTGGATCTGGTTCCACGAGAAGCTGCCGCAGCTCTACCTGCGGCCAGGGGCCGGGCTGGATCCGTCCCGGGGCCAGATCGGGGAGTTCGTCCTCGTCTACCCGGAGGACGTCAAGCTCGCCGGCGCGAGCTTCGCGACGACCGTGGGCGGCGTCGCGCTGGCGGGCGAGGTGCACGTGCGCTTCAACACGCCGCTCGCCAGCACGCCCCAGGTCGCGGCGCCAGGTCAGCCGGCTGACAACGGTGAACACCCTTTGTATGCGGTGGGAAACACCGTGCACGCGCAGGTGTCCTCGGTCTACGTGCTGCCGACGCTGCCCCTGTGGAGCAGCGCCACGGTGCTCGCGGAGATCGGCTGGCAGCGCCGGCTCGCGGTCACGCGAAACGCCGCCGCCCTGGATCCGACCAGGGACCGGTACGCCTTCGCCTTCCAGATGCTCTTCACGCCCCTCTGGTTGCAGGTCCTCCGGGACTTCGACGTGAGCCTCCCCGTCTCGTTCGGTTACAGCCCTGCGGCCAAGGCGCCGCTGCCCGCCTTCGACGCCGTGCACGAAGGCGGCAGCGTCAGCATCAGCGCCTCGGCCGTGTACCGGAAGGTGTGGAACGCCGGCCTGCAGCTCACGTACTACTTCGGGAGCGTGGAGTTCCAGCCGCTGAAGGACCGGGGGTTCGTGTCGCTCAACGTGCAGCGCACGTTCTGAGTCGACAGGGGGCGAGCACCGATGAGCGCGAGGCGCGCGGCGACGATCGCGGCGATGTGGGCGCTGGCGGCCTACTGCCAGCAGGCGCAGGCGGGGGTCTCCGCGCAGGAGGCGGCGAGGCTCCGGGGCGAGCTCACGCCCGTGGGCGCGGAGAGGGCGGGGAACCGGGAAGGGACCATCCCGGCCTGGGACGGCGGGTACACCACCCGGTGGCCCGGCTACGAGTCCGGCCAGCGCCGTCCCGACCCCTTCGCCGAGGACAGTCCGCTCTTCCGCATCACGGCGGCCAACATGGAGCAGTACGCCGATCGGCTCTCGGACGGCGTGAAGGAGCTGCTCAGGCGATTCCCGGATTACCGGCTCGACGTGTACCCCACACACCGCACGGCGGCGGCGCCGCAATGGGTCCACGACAACACCTTCGCCAACGCGACCCGGGCCCGCGCCACGAACGGCGGGCTGACGGTGGAGGGCGCCTTCGGCGGAATCCCCTTCCCCATACCGGCGAGCGGCCCGGAGGCCATCTGGAACCACCTCATGGCCTGGAAGGGCGAGGCCGTGGTCGAGGACGGGGGCATCTACCTCGCCAGCGGGGGGAGCCCCGTGCTGACCGCGCAGCGGAGGGCCGACTTTCAGTACCCGTACTACTACCGGGACGGCTCGCCGGACCGCTTCGGAGGCTTCTACTACATGGCTCGATACCTCGCGATCCGGCCGCCGAGCATTGCCGGGACGCTCTATGTGGTCCGGGAGCCGGCCGATTGGGCCAAGCGGGAGACCGAGACCTGGGCGTACCTGGTCGGCCAGCGCCGCGTGCGGCCGGTCCCGACGCTCGTCTACGACTTCCCCGACGAGACGACGTCCGGCCTCACCCTGATCGACGAGGTCTGGCTGTTCAAGGGGTCGCTGGATCGCTACGAGTGGAGGATCCTGGGCAAGAAGGAGCTCTTCGTCCCGTACAACGAGAACGGTTTTCACGCGAGGCGCATCGACGAGGTGCTCGGCCGCCAGCACCTCGACCCCGACCACGTGCGCTGGGAGCTGCACCGGGTCTGGGTGGTCGAGGCCCAGCTCGCCAGCGGCAAGCGGAACGTCGTCGCGCGGAGGCGCCTCTACCTCGACGAGGACACCTGGCTGGCGCTCATGTACGACGGCTGGGACGCGCGCGGGCGGCTCTGGAAGGTCGCCCACGCGCTCCCCCTGCTCGTGCCGGAGCTGCCCGCCGTCGTGAGCTTCCCCGACGTCGTCTACGACCTCTCGAGCGGCCGCTACGCGGCGCGCTACTTGCTGAACGAGAGCCGACTTCATTATCTCGTCGTGCCACGGAGGCCCGAGGACTACTTCACGCCCGCCGCCCTGGTCGGCGAAGGGGTCCGGTGAAGAGCTCGTACGGGGCCGTCGGCTACGGGATCGGGCGGAGGTGCCTGCTCCATGAGGAGCGTCGTCGTCCACCACGAGTACACGGTCATCGAGACGCTCCATCGCGGCCGCTGCGCGACGCTGTTTCGCGCCTTCCGTGGAGGCGATCGTCGCCCCGTCATCCTCAAGGTGCTCGATCCGCAGCGCTGCCGCGAGCACGACCGGGAGCGGCTGCGCCACGAGTACGAGATCGGGGCGTCGCTCGACGTCCCGGCGATCGTCAGGCCGCTCGCCCTCGGGACCTACCAGGGCATGCCGGCCCTCGTCCTCGAGGACTTCGGCGGCCAGCCCCTCGATCTCCTCCTTGGAGAGCCGATGCCGGTGGAGAGGTTCCTCGACCTCGCCATCCGCATCGCCGGGGCAGTCGCCGACCTCCATCGGCACGGCGTCACCCACAAGAACCTCAAGCCCCAGAACATCCTCGTGCACCCCACCACCTCGGAGGTGAGGATCGCCGACCTCGGTCTCGCCACCCGGCACTCTCGCGAACAGCTGGTGGGCGAGCCGCCCCAGTTCATCGAGGGGTCGCTGCCGTACCTGTCGCCCGAGCAGACGGGGCGGATCAACCGCGCCCTGGACAGCCGGACCGACCTCTACTCCCTGGGTGTCGTCTTCTTCCAGATGCTCACGGGCCGCTTCCCCTTCGAGGCCCGCGATCCCCTGGGCTGGGTCCACTGCCACGTGGCCCGGGAGCCCAAGAACCCGACCCGGCTCGTTCCGACCTTGCCCCGCACGCTCGCCGAGATCGTCACGAAGCTCCTCGCCAAGATGGCCGACGACCGGTACCAGACCGCCAGCGGCCTCCAGCAAGATCTGGAGACCTGCCTCTCGCAGTGGAGGGCGCTGGGGCGGATCGACGCCCTTCCGCTGGGAGAGCGGGACAGGCCGACCCGGCTCCAGATCCCGCAGAAGCTCCACGGGCGCGAGGAGCAGGTCGCCGCGCTGACGAGCGCCTTCGAGCGGGTGGTCGCCACCGGCAGGCCGGAGCTCGTGCTCGTGTCCGGCTACTCGGGCATCGGCAAGTCCTCGGTGGTCCGCGAGCTTCAGAGGCCCGTGGTCCGCGAGCGGGGCCTCTTCCTGGGCGGCAAGTTCGACGAGCTGGCTCGGGGCGCCCCGTACTCCGCCGTCGCCCGGGCGTTCGCCTGGTTCGTGCGCGGGCTCCTGGCCGAGGGTGAACCGCGCGCGAGCGGCTGGCGTCAGGAGATCCAGGGGGCCCTCCGCGAATACGGGGAGCTGATCGTCGACCTGATCCCCCAGCTCGACCTCCTCATCGGCGACCAGCCCGCGGTCCCGGAGCTGCCGGTCACCGAGGCGGAGCCGCGGTTCCGCCGCGTGTTCCGGGCCTTCCTGAGCGTGTTCACGAAGAGAGCGCACCCGCTGGTCCTGTTCCTGGACGACCTCCAGTGGGCGGACGCGGGGAGTCTCAGGCTCGTCGAGGACGTGATGGGCGACCCCGAGACCCGCGACCTCCTGCTCGTCGGCGCCTACCGTGACAACGAGGTGGATGCCGCCCATCCCCTCCCGCAGATGCTGGATCGGATCCGGAAGCGGGCCGCGGCCGTGACCGAGGTGGTCGTCTCGCCGCTGCGGCTGGAGCACGTCGTCGCGCTGGTGGCGGAGATGGTGCGAGCCGATCCGGAGCACGCCCTGCCGCTCGGCGCCGTGGTGAACGAGAAGACCGGTGGGAACCCCTTCTTCGTCATCCAGTTCCTGACGGCGCTCCATCGGGAAGGGCTCCTGCGGCTCGACGGCGCCAGCGGGACCTGGCGGTGGGACATCGAGGGCATCCGGCAGAAGGGCTACACGGACAACGTGGCAGACCTCATGGCCAGAGGATTGAACGTGCTGCCCGCCGGCACCCGGGACGCGCTCGGGATCGCCGCCTGCATCGGCGCCAGGGGGAAGTTCTCACTGCTCGCCCTCGCGCACGGGAAGTCGCAGGAGGAGACCCTCCGCGACCTGTCGCCCGCGATCCAGGAGGGGTTCGTCCTGCCCGCGGGGGACTCCTACGCCTTCGCGCACGATCGCGTCCAGCAAGCCGCCCGGCTGCTCATCCCGGGAGATCGCCGGCCCGAGGTCCACCTCCGGATCGGGCAGCTCCTGTTCGCGCACACCCCGCCGGAGGAGCTCGGCGAGCGAATCTTCGACGTCGTGACGCAATTGAACCTGGGCGCGGAGCTCCTCGCCGAGCGCGATCGGCCGTGGCTGGCAGAGCTCGACCTCCGCGCGGCGCGCAAGGCAAAGGCGGCCGCGGCGTACCCGGCGGCGGTCGGCCAGCTCTCGACCGGCGTGGCCCTGCTCGGCGGCGACGCGTGGGCGCAGCAGCCCGATCTCGCGTTCGGGCTCCACCTCGAGCTGGCGGAGTGCCAGCTCCTGTGCGGGGCCTTCGTGGAGGTCGAGCGCCTCGTCCCGGTGCTCCTGCAGCGCGCCCGCGGCCGCCTCGAGCGATCGAAGGTCTACCGGATCCGGATCGACGCCCACTGCATCAAGGGAGAGGGCGCCCGGGCCATCGAGAGCGCGCTCGAGTGCCTGCGGATGTTCGGCATCGACATGTCGCCTCACCCTTCCGCCGAGGCGGTGAGGGCGGAGTACGAGGAGGTCTGGAGGAACCTCGGGGACCGGGAGATCGAAGAGCTCGTCGGGCTGCCCCTGGCGACCGATCCGGAGGTGCAGGCCGCCATGGAGATCCTGGCGCGCCTCTACATCCCCGCGTACTACTCGGACAACAACCTCTTCCACCTGCACCTGTGCCATGCCGTGAACCTCAGCCTCCGTCACGGCAACTCGCCGGCGTCCACCTACGCGTACGGCTGGTTCGGTGTCATCCTCGTCTCCGCCTTTCACCGCCCCCGGGACGGCTACCGCTTCGCCCGGCTGGCTCACGACCTCATGCAGCGGCACCGGTTCCTCGCCTACCGGGCGAAGGCATGCTTCCAGTTGATGATCGTCGCCCGGTGGACGAGGCCCCTCGACGAGATGATCGAGCACGCGCGGGCCTCCTTCGAGGCCGCCCTGGCGACGGGCGACGTCCCGGTGGCCTGCTTCAGCCGCAGCGAGACGCTCCTCGGCATGCTCAGCCGCGGCGATCACCTGACCGAGGTCCAGCGCGAGGCGGAGCGCGGGCTCGAGTTCGCCCGGCGCGCCGGGTTCGACGACGTCTGCCGACTGATCACGGGCACGGCGAGGTTCGTCCACGCGATGCAGGGCCGCACCCGGCACCTCTCGACGTACGACGACGAGGGCTTCCGCGAGGCGGAGTTCGAGGCGGCCCTCGACCCGGCCCGGCAGCCGTCGCTGGTCTTCTACTACCAGGGCGTGAAGCTGATGGCGCGCTACCTGTCGGGCGACCACGAGGCGGCCCTCGCCGCCGGCGAGAGGGCGAAGGCCCTGCTCTGGGCCGGCCTCTTCTCGACGCAGAGCCACTGGTTCTACCTCTACTACGGGTTGACGCTGGCGGCCGTCTTCCCCCAGCTCTCCCGCGAGGAGCAGGAGGAAGCCCGCCGCGCCCTCGCCGCCCACCGGGAGCAGCTCCGGGAGTGGGCGGAGGCCTATCCTCCGACCTTTCACTGTACGTGGGCCATCCTCTCGGCGGAGATCGCGCGGATCGAAGGCGAGGGCGAGGGTGCGATGCGGCTCTACGAGGAGGCGATCCGCTCCGCCCGCGAGAACGGGTTCGTCCAGAACCAGGCGCTCGCGTACGAGCTGGCCTCGGGATTCTACCGCGCGCGCGGGTACGACGAGATCGCCGACACCTACCTCCGCAACGCGCGCGCCTGCTACCTGCGCTGGGGAGCGGACGGAAAGGTGAGACAGATCGATCGCCTCCATCCTCGCCTCCTGGGGGTCCCGCCCGCCGCCTTCGCCACCTTCACCGCGCCAGCCGAGCAGCTCGACCTGCTCTCCGTGGTGAAGGCGTCGCAGACCATCTCGGGCGAGATCCTCCTCGAGCGGCTGGTCGGAACCCTGCTCCAGGTAGTGCTGGAGCAGGGGGCGGCGAGGCGCGCCTGTCTCATCCTCGCGCGCGGCGACCGGCTCTCCCTGGAGGCCGAGGCGGCCGTGGGGGAGATGGAGGTGACCACCCGCATGTTGCCGTCGGTGCCGCTGGAGTCCTCGCCAGGCCTGCCCGCCTCGATCGTCGACCACGCCCGGGCAGCGCGTGAGCCGGTGCTCCTCGAGGACGCAGCGAGCCGCCCGGGGCAGTTCGCCCACGATCCCTACCTCGCGCGCCAGCGGCCGAGGTCCGTCCTCTGCCTGCCCATCCTGCGCCAGGCGGAGCTGGTCGGCCTCCTCTACCTCGAGAACGACCTCGTCGCCGGCGCCTTCACGCCCGACCGGTTGACGGTGCTCTCCCTCCTCGCCGCCCAGGCGGCGATCTCGATCGAGAACGCGACGCTCCTCCGCGACGAGCGCCTGGCGCGACAGCGCTCGGCCTTCCTCTCCGAGGCGGGAGCGCTCCTCTCGGAGTCGCTCGAGTACGAGGAGACGCTGGCCCGGCTGGGACGGCTATGCACGCAGTCGCTCGCCGATACGTGCTTCCTCGATCTCGTCGAGGGCCGAGAGATCCGCCGCCTGGCGGGCGCCTGTGCCGACCCAACCAAGGAACCGCTGCTGAAGCGGCTGTGTGAGCGCCACCCGGCGCGCTGGGACTCGCCGTATGCGGCGACCATGTGCCTACGCAGCGGCGAGCCGATCCTGATCCCCGAGGTCACGGATGACGTCCTGCTGGCTCATTGCGATGACGAAGAACACATGGAGCTCGTCCGCGCCATCGGGACCCGCAGCGCAGTGGTCGTCCCGCTCGTGGCCCGCGGCCAGACGCTCGGGGTGCTCAGCATGGGCTCGGCGATGCCCGGGCGCTACGGCCCGGCCGATCTCGAGCTCGCGCAGGAGGTGGCGCGGCGCGCGGCGAGCGCCGTCGACAAAGCCCGGCTCTATCGAGAGGTCCAGCGCGCCGACCAGCGCAAGAGCGAGTTCATCGCCGTCCTCTCGCACGAGCTGCGCAACCCGCTCGCCCCCATCCGGATGGGCCTCCAGGTCCTGCGTCGCTCGCTGCCCAACGAGCCGATCGCCGCGCGGGCGTGGGAGATCATGGAGCGCCAGACGGAGCACCTGACGCACCTCGTCGACGACCTGCTCGACGTCACCCGGATCTCCCGAGGGAAGATCGAGCTCCAGCGCGCGAGGGTCGACCTGGGGGAGGTGGTCCGGTCGACGTGCGACGATTACCACTCGCTCTTCGAACGCGGCCCGCTGAAACTTGCCCTGGAATTGCCGCCTGGCCCGATCTGGGTCGATGCGGATGCGACGCGCCTGTCGCAGGTGGTCGGGAACCTGCTCCATAACGCGGCGAAGTTCACCTCCGCGGGCGGGAGCGTGGTCGTGGGGGTCGCGGCGGGCGGTGGGCGCGCGGAGATCTCGGTCCGGGACACCGGAGTCGGCATGGAGCCCGGCGATCTGGACCGAATGTTCGAGCCGTTCGCCCAGGCGGAGCAGGGTCTGGCGAGGACGCAGGGCGGCCTCGGGCTCGGCCTCGCCCTGGCGAAGGGCCTGGTCGAGCTGCACGGAGGGTCGATCCATGCTCGGAGCGAGGGGCCTGGGCGGGGGTCCGAGTTCGTCGTCAGCCTGCCGCTCGGGGCGTAGACACGCGTACCGGTGGGCCGGGTTGCGTGGTGGCGTGTCGCCCGTCGCGGGTTCGGAGGGGCAGAAGCCCGTGGGCGCGGGTTCGCGCGGGAACAGCCGGTCATAGGTCTCCGGGCCCCGGTCTCCGCTGACCCGTGGCCTCGAACTGCGCCGCGCACGATCGAGCCCCCTCTTCCGGACGCTTTGATTGGATGGCGGCAACCACGCGTGGGCACACGCGAAGCAAAGAGGACCTGCGGGCGCCGCAGCCGCCGGATCGCGAACCGCCAGTCGCGATGCGAAGAGACCCGGTCGCCGACGCGGCGTGCAGAGAGGACGGAACAAATGCCATGCATGGCGTCCTCCGCTTCAGCGAATCTGCTCCAGGCGCTAGCTCGTCTGGCCGGCGAGCACGTGGCCTTCCAGTCTCCAGTCTTCTTCCTCGCCATCGTCCGAGTGCTCTCCTGCGAGGGCCGTGAGAGCTGGCCGAATGGGAGGACCGCATGAAGGTCGCCTGGGAGCCCTGGCTCGCTGTCGGCCACCCGGTCATCGACGAGTGGTTCGGCCGAGAAGGCCGCCGTCACCGACGTGGCGAGCCCCCCGGACTCGGCGGCGATCCCGAGATCCCTCGCTCCCTTGCTTGCGCATAACAGCGAGTAGTCCAGCGCGACACGGTCGGGCGGTTGGAACGGATCGCCGGCGATCGCAGGGCGGAGCTTGGCGAGCCGGCTCCGCACCGCCGCCGGCAGTCCACCGCCCTGGTTGACCTTGAAGCCGCCTTGCCCTTCGAGGGCCCTCGCCGTCTGCTCGAGATCGACGAGCATCTCGGCGGTCGCGCGCATGCTCGTCGACTCCGGGGCGCTCCCGCTCGGCGCCGACGCTTTCCACTCGAGGGCTGCGGCCGGCTCGACGAAGGCGTGAGCGAGCCCGGGTCGGAGGCGTCGGCCTGGTAGGCACGCGCGACGCCCAGCTCCGAAGCGAGCTTCGCGGAGATCCCGGCGCTGCGGGCCACGAGCGCCACCGCGTAGCCCTCCTCCGCGAACCGGCGAGCGATCGCGGCGCCGTTCCCTGGGCCGACGCCGACGACGACGCAGACTGGTCTGATCATGGGCCTCTCGTAGTCGTGCTCGCTGAAGGGGGCCGCGAAAAGCAGATCCAGTCCGCGCGGCTCGGACTTCCCGTTGAGCGCCAGGATGCGCTCGATCTCCCCGCGCAGCACCTGGCGCAGCTTCGGTGGGGCTATTTCGTCAGGACAACATGGGTGGCGTGGTCCGTGGAGGCGTGCTCTATGCACTTGTAGCCGAGGCTCACCGTATCGATCCCGGCGAGGAGGTGCTCGCCCCGGCCGAGGAGCACGGGGGAGATCACGAGGTGGATCTCGTCGATCAGCTCCGCGGTGAGGTACTGACGAATGCTGGCAACTCCACCGCCGAGTCGGACATCCTTGCCCTGAGCCGCCTCCTTCGCGCGTTTCAGCGCGGCATGGATGCCATCGGTCACGAAGTGGAACGTCGTTCCGCCCTCCATCGCGATGGGCGCACGAGCATGGTGCGTGAGCACGAAGACGGGTACGTGGTAGGGCGGGTTGTTGCCCCACCATCCCTTCCAAGTGTCGTCGGACCAGGGGCCCCGCAGCGACCCGAACATGTTGCGGCCGAGGATCCAGGCGCCCACGTTCTCGAAGCCGCGCGCGGCGAAGTCG
>Ga0209342_10004304_pt1 | contig 14837 bp, 14 predicted proteins | sample RifCSP16_2_FD_184023 | JGI IMG/M metagenome (GOLD analysis project Ga0209342, IMG submission 184023) | Soil microbial communities from Rifle, Colorado - Rifle CSP2_sed 16_2 (SPAdes) (version 2) | ecosystem: Environmental > Terrestrial > Deep subsurface > Rock core/Sediment | place: Rifle... | reverse complement strand
GCACATGCTGGCCAACACGCCCTATGCCGTCTTCTTGCTAGGAGATTTTCCGATTCCACCTCTGCCTTCGCCATGAACGCCTTGATAGGATTTGAAGGCCGATCAACTGATCCAAGCCGCTGGGCTAACATGGACCGCGCCGGATATGAGCTTTGCGCGCATGTCCCTGCACGGCGCTATCGAGCGAATGGTCTTCGGCATTCTGGAAGACTTTGGAATTGTGGCGCTAGAACACAAGGATAAGCCGCTGGGCAAGGGCATGATCTCGGAGCTGGTTGCTTTTCAGATCACACCTTTCGGCAAGCAGTTGCCGGAAGCCCTTTAACGCCTCCCCAACCTTCGCTCTAACTCCTCCAGCCTCAGCGTCACAAACACCGGGCGACCGTGCGGGCACGTTGCCGGAGAATACACCTGAAGCAATTCGTCCAGGAGCGCCTGCTGCTGGGCAGCGTCCAAGACATCGCCGGCTTTGATCGCGCTGATACAGGCAGCCTTCGACGCGAGTTTGTCGCGCAGCGCGTTGCCCTCGAGCGTCCGATAACGCTCGTGCTCCTGCAGGAGCGCGGTGAGGAGTTCCGCCGCGTCCAAGCGGATGAAGGCTGGAATCCCCGTCACTCGAAACGTGTTCTCGCCAAACGGCTCGACGTCGATGCCGAGCGACCGATACTCCTCCAAATGTGCAAGCAGTAGCCCGGCCTCTTGGGGCATCAGTTGAATCTGGCGATTAACGGTAATTGGGGATTGGAGATTGGAGATTGTCAGACGTTCGTAGAAGACCTGCTCCTGCGCGGCGTGCTGATCAACGATCACCAGCCCGTCTGCGCTCTGCGCGAGAAGGTAAGTGTTGTAGACTTGCGCGATGGCGCGCCATGGCCCGAGGCCATAGTCCGCATGCGGTTCGCGCAGGGCGGACGCCAACGGCTCAACACCGGCAGCATCCGCGAATGACCAATCCGTCCCGACGGGCTGAAGCAGTGGGAAATCGCGCAGCGCCTCTCCAACGGCCTGCGTGACGGCGTTGTAAATCGCGCGCTCCTGGTAAAAGCGCACTTCGGCCTTGCGCGGATGCACATTCACGTCTACCTGGCGCGGGTCGACGTCGATCTGAATGACGGCCAGCGGATGGCGATTGGGTGGGAGGCGTCCGGCGTATGGACGTTCCAGCATCACGGCCAGCAGGCCCGAACGAACCGGGCGACCGTTGACGAAAAACGCCTGCCACTCGCGGCTCGCGCGCGCCAGCGTGGGCCGCGACACAAAGCCGTGTACATGCAGGTCGAGGCTGGTGGTGTTGACCTCGACCATCTCCGCCGCGACCTCGCGTCCCCAGGCGGCGCCGATCCGCTCCAAACCTTGCGAAGGCGCGGAGCGTGAAACCTCGGCAAGGTTCGCCGTCTCGCGCCCGTCCACGACGAGGCGGAACGCGATGTGCGGATACGCGAGCGCGTACGTTACCACCGTCTTTTGGATCAGCTCGGTTTCGCGCAGGGGCGACTTGAGGAACTTGCGCCGCGCGGGCGCGTTGTAGAACAGATCCCGAACTGTGACCTGCGCGCCGATCGGCGCGCCGGCGACCTCGGTTTGCGCCTGGCCATCCACCACTCGTACTCGCGTCCCTTCGATTTCATCGCGCGTTCGCGTCAGAATCTCCAACTGTGACACGCTGGCGATCGAAGGCAGTGCTTCGCCGCGAAAGCCGAGTGTCCCAATCGCGTTCAAATCCTCCGCCGTCGCGATCTTGCTCGTCGCAAATCGCTCGACCGCGAGCGGGGCATCCGCGCGCGACATCCCGTTTCCATTGTCACTCACACGGATGAGCGACACGCCGCCCTGGCGAATCTCGATCGAGATCGCGCGCGCCGCCGCGTCAATTGCATTCTCGACGAGTTCCTTCACCACCGAGGCGGGCCGTTCCACGACTTCGCCCGCGGCGATGCGCTCGGCGACGATTCTATCGAGGATGTGGATGTGGGCCATTGCTGATTGAGGATCGCTGATTGTTGATTGCAACAGTGTACCAAGAGTGAAGCAATTGGGCAAACCCTTAGCGGCAAGCGGCGCGTGCATTTGCTTCTGCGAGAGATGTGTTCTACAATCAAGAACGGCTGGGGCAAGGGAGTATTGAGACCACGGAACGATACACGCAAGTGTCGGGTAACACAGGAATTTGACCGTGATCCACGACACTTTCGTGTCGTGGTTTCCAGACATTCCGCTCTTTTCCTCTGCGGCTTGGGAAAGCGAAGTATCATGCTCATCTATCTGGACACAATGATTGTCCAATATTGTGCAGGCTACGAAGACTTCATTTTTGGAGATGATAGAAAGAACCCTGCTAACGAACCAAAATTGGCGGGAGAGTTGGTTTCGTTACGCCAACTTGTTGAATTGGAACAGTTTGGTGATTGGACTTTTGCCGCCCCAAGTCACCTCATGAACGAATTGCTGGCAGGCAAGCCGAATTCTAAGCAACGTCGGGGATATCGCATTCTGCTGGAGGTGTGGCAAGATTCGGCGTGGAGTGAGTTCTGTGAAACAAGCGAAGATAAAATCTTGTCCATTTGTGAATCACTCAGACCACTTAAACTCAAGGGCGCGGCAGACCAACGACATCTTGCAGAGGCAATCGCTTTGAACGCGTCGTGGTTTCTCACCAATGATGGGAACGTCATTCGGAGAACGCGTACGAAAGGTCAGAAATTGGGCAGGGTATATCAAGTTCGCGTCGCCCGACCCTCGGAGTGCATTGAGGAAATATCGGTTGGTCTGTTTCTGCGCTGAAGTTCAAACGATGAACGTCTGGGAACACACTCACGCCGACCACGCCACGTACGCGGCTTTCTGGCAAAGGTGGTCGGCATAGTTGGACGGTGACTTCATTTCGCGCGGCGGTTCGGGCGTGGTCGGCGTGCTCCAGCGATTCCTGCCATCCCATCGCTATCGCAAGCCCACACAGAAAGCGGGCGCTAGATGTTAGCAAGCACGCGACAGGTAGCCGCTGAGCGTGTATGATTAAGGTCTCGAACTCAACATACTGCTCAGGAGGCTACCTGCCATGACAGTCTACACCCGTTCCGCGGTGCCCGCATGTGTGACTTGGCCCGAACCCATCGAGTCGGTGTGGTCGATGGTCTCCCGCGACACCACTCGCCTGGCCGACTACAAACGCCCTGACTTGGGTCTGGCCGATCGGCTGTTCATCGGCGCGGTGGTCAATCTGCCCGCGGCGCGGCGTCCGTGGGGCTGCCTGACCTGGCTGGCACAGATGTTTGCCACCAGTCGGACCACCATCTATGCCATCGGTGAACGGGCACGGACGAGCCTGACCGCCCGGCGCGCGGGGCGACCCGCGCGCGCGCCGACTTCGGCGACTCCCGCTGCCGCCGTGAGTCAGGCGCCGGCCATCACGGTGACGCCGAATCGACTGGCGCGTACCGTCTTGACCTTGCTGATGCCGGGCGGCGTGTCGGGGCGCACCGTCGATGACTGTCTGCACGTCGCTTTCGACCGAGGCCGGTCGACGGGCAGTATTTCTGAACTGCTGCATCGGGCCGGTCAACGGGCGGGCGAGGTACTGGAACAGGTCAATCACGCGCCCTTGGGCGCGGTGGTGCTGGCCCGCGACGAACTGTTCACGGGCAAGGATCCTAACCTGCTGCTGGTCGAGCCGCGCAGTTTGGTCATCACCGGGCTGTATGCCACGACCGACCGTGACGCCGAGACCTGGGCCTGTGCGCTCCTGCTCACCCAAGATCGTCAAGTGCAGATTCAGGGGCTGGCCGAAGACGGCTGCCTTCCGTATGCGGCGTCGTGTCGCCTGGCGCAGCTGGACGCCGCTATCCAGAAAGATGTGTGGCACCCACTGGCAGACGCTGGGCAAGTCATCACCGATGTGGAACGGGAGGCCTTGCGCGAGATGACGGCCGCCGAGAAACTCGAAAAGCGCTTGCGCCGACGTTGGACGGAGGCGGAGTTCGAGCAGTGGGTGACGGTGACTCAACGGGCCGAACGCCTGCTGGAGCAGAGCCCCCAATTGCGCTTTTGGCACGAGTGCCTGTGGGATGCCGTGGAAGTGGTCGACCTGCGCAGTGGCGAAATCCGTGACCGCGCCATCAATCAGTGGCTGCTGGAGGAAACGCTGGCCGGTCTGCGGCAGCTGGCGCATCCCCGGATTCAGAAGTTGGTCGAGCGGCTCGACGCGCAGGCGCCGGAGTTGCTCACCTTCCTGGACGGCTTGGCCCAGCCCCTGGCGGCTTGGCGCGCCCGGCTGGCCCAGCATGTCCCGGATCAGAAGTGGGCCGACTTCTTCCAAGCCCGCGTCGCCCGCCTGTGGCGCTTGGAACACGCCCTGCGCAATGGACACCCGCACTTCCAGGCAGCGACGGTCACCGCCCGCCAGTGGGTCGCCGAACTCGTGGCGGAGGACCCCCAGGCGCACCGCTTGGCCGAAGCACTCGTGACGCTGTTGGAGCGCACCGTGCGGACCAGTTGTGCCGCCGAGACGATTAACAGTGTCCTGCGGCCCTACCTGAACGGGCGACGCGAGTGCACCGATCTGCTCAGCCGACAACGGTTCCTGAATCTGTTCGCGCTGTGGTTCAATCTGCATCAGTTCGATCGCGGTCCGCGCCAGGGCCAAAGCCCCTATGAACTGGCGGGGATTGAGGTCGGCACAGACGACTGGTTGACCTTGTTGGGTTACCCGCCCGACTGACCGCGCGGCGATTCTGTCCGGCCGCATGACCTGGCCCGACGATGTCGGGGATGTTGGCTTGGCCCCACCGTCATCCGGTCAGCCAATTTGTAAAGGTGTTTCCGGCCCTCGGATAGGGTCTATTGAACCGTGCCCGAATGTGACAATTAGGACGGCAGGAACACACGCGCCTCGACAACGACATGCGCGCGGCTTTCTGCGCGTGGTAGGTTGGCGAAAGGCAAGGTGTCTTCACGTCGGAGCGTGCCGTTGCGGAGGGCTTGAGCGTTTGCGGACACGCCGTTGCAAGACGAGCGTTGCGATTGACCGCAGGTTGGGCGGGCGTATAATGCAATAGCAAGGAGAGTGCAACTATGGCATCTACAGCGATTGCTACGATGATAAAAATGGTGGAGTCTTTGCCAGAACCTATGCAAGACCAAGTGGTAGAGCATCTGCGAGAGTATCTCGAAGACCTACAAGACGAACTGCAATGGGATACTCTCTTCAAGAAAACGCAACCACAACTGATTGCTGCAGCACAACGCGCCAAGCAGGAAATTGCTCAAGGTCTCGCAAAATCGATGGACCATGACCAATTATGAAATCCGCGACCTTGCCATCGTTTTGGTCCACCTACGCGCGTCTGGATGAAAATATCAAACGCAGTGCGAGAAAAGCCTACCGCTTGTGGGCCGAGAATCCTTTTCACCCCTCTCTGCACTTTGAATGTATCAACCGTGAAGAAGACATCTGGTCGGTAAGGGTAACGCGCGGCTATCGTGCTATTGGCACTCTGGGAGGCGATACGGTCACGTGGTTTTGGATTGGTAAGCACGACGATTATGAGCGTTTCTTCTCGTAGAAGAAGATGATTCGGTATGAAGTTATCATCTACTGGAGCGAAGAAGACCAAGCCTTCATCGCAGAAGTGCCAGAACTGCCAGGTTGTATGGCAGATGGCGCAACATATCAGGAGGCACTCGCCAATGGTGAAGTAATCATTCAGGAATGGATTGAAACCGCGAAGGAATTGGGACGACCAATTCCAGAGCCGAAGGGGCGACTGGTCTACGCGTAAGACTCTTGAGAGAACAACGGCTGCTAACACACGCCTCCCGACAAGAGCACGCGCGGCTTTTGACCACTTTGGTTTGCGAGACCCAACGCGTCATCCATTTGGGAGCACGGCGGACGGATCGGGAAAGAATCGCCTGTCTATTCAACGTTCACGAACATCTGAACAGCATTGCCGCCATCGAGCGCAAACGTCACCACATATTTTCCGATGGCGGTGCCGGCCCGGAAGAAGGCTGTCAACCGAGCTGTGGGCACGCCAGTGACAGGCGAGTTGACCAGCGAGGACGGCCCAGTGGTAAACACCTCCTGCCCTGTGGCACCAGGAGGCGTCCTGATCACGACATAACCTACAACCTTCTCCCCCTGTTTGATCTGCCCATAGTGCGGATGGACCATCTCGACACTCACGTCTTCAAACGGATCGCCGGTACGATCCCAAAGCAGAAAATCGTAAGGCAGCGGCGTCAGCTCGCCAGGGACGGTTGTCTGGTAGATCGTATTCGGGGCGCCTGAGTTGAAAGCACTGGTGACATTGATACTCGGCCTGATCCGCGGTCGAATGTGTACTAGTCCGATCCCTCTTTCCACTTCGCCATTGACACCTGTTTCGGCTTCGACGGCGATCCGGTAGAGGCCGGGACGCGACGAATTTCTGAACCCGTTGAGGATCAAATGAATCTGCTTAATACCCGGGCCGGAAAGCGGCACGCCTGGAACGAGGTTTACATTCGCCGTGAACACAATCGTATTCGATCCCTCGAGGCTCAGAGAGTACTGCGGTACACCGGTACCGGGTGGAGCAGGTGGCGCTCTCGGCAGAATCGGGCGTTGCGGCCAGCCCTGAAGCAACACAGCCGTACTACATTGCAAGTTGCCCGGTACACAGGTCGGCGAACTGAAGACGTCCCGCAACGGTATCGAACCGGTGTTGACGAACTCATCGGGGAGGGTTACCTTGATCGTGTGTCCCGCGAGCAAGGTGCGGCCCGGCACGGCTGGATCGAGGGATGTGTCCAGGTTGATTACCACGTCGGTTGCCGCGTCAACAACATCTCCGTCGGCTACGACGGGCGCCTTCACCACCGCACTGACGATATTGTCCCTGCCTCTCGCCTGCGTCGGGAGCGCCGTCGTGAGGAGAGCGATCATGACAGCGACAAGAATTCGATGAGCTTTCATCTTTGTGCCTCCGGTTATTTGTTTTGCCTTGAACTACCCACGCTCGAACTCCGCTTCGATCACCGCAATCCGGTCTTCAGCCAGATTCCGTACCTGATTCTTGAACGCTAGACCGAAGTTCTCCCCCAACAAGAGGTGGAGTCCCAGGGGCGGCAGTGCTCCGCCTGCAAAGGCGGCCGCGCGTTGCTGAAACCATTCGAGAGAAGGCCTTGAAACATCCACCCAAGATACTTCGCGAAAACCTGTTGCCTTAATCAAAGTTCGTATTGCTTCGGCAGGTCGTAAGAAACTGATCGCGGAACCAGACGCCCACGGTACCGGAAAGTGAATCGGCTGAACCGCGCTCGCCATAATCTCATACAAAGCCAACCGTCCGCGCGGCTTCAGCACCCGATAGATCTCGGCATAAAGCTGCTGTTTGTCTTCGATGTTCATCGAGCTATGTTGGGTCCAGACCACGTCAAAGCTTCCGTCCGGGAAGGGCATCACCAGAGCACTGCCATGCTCGAAGGCAACCCGGTCAGTTAAGCCGGTACGCGCCGTCAGCATCTCGCCGACCCGACAGTATTCTTCCGTCAAATCGAGGACTGTAACGCGACATCCGAACTCCGCCGCGAGTGTTCGGGCTGCCCCGCCCAGACCACCGCCCACGTCCAAGACATGCAAATCGTTCCGCAATCCGACTTGAGCGGCTAATTTCAATGTGGCGTCCTTGCCCCGGATGTGAAAATGATCCACCGGCGCGAGGTCGTCGTGGCTGAGCTGATTGAGGTCCTTCCCTGCGGCTTGGAGCCCTACGAGAATAGCCGAACCGAGGTCTTGACGGCCATAATGCTGATTGACATCTTGAGCGTAGTCAAAAGTAACCATGGTCATACTCCTTGTGTGATAGCCTACAGCGCCTCACACTAATCAACGCCTGGCAGTATAGATCGCCGCATTCAGCCAGTCCAGTTCAACAAATGAACTAGCCCATGCCGATATGTGTGCTATACTGTATGTATGAACAAGTATGGACAATACTGCCCCGTCGCGCGCGCCGTCGAAATCTTGGGTGATCGGTGGACGTTGCTCATCGTGCGGGACGTGTTGTATGGCACGCACCATTTCAACGAGTTGGAGCGCGGGCTGCCTGGCATCCCACGTGCACTCTTGGCTGAGCGACTGCGCCGCTTGCAGCAGGTCGGCGTACTCGATCGGCGGGTTGGATCCGATGGCCGGCAGGTCAGCTATCAACTGACTGAAGCAGGCAAGGAACTCAAACAAGTCATCGATGTCTTGATGCAGTGGGGCGCGAAGTGGGCCTTCGGCGAACCTGAGCCAGCCGAACTCGATCCGGTCTTGCTGCTCTGGTGGATGCACGATCGGGTCTGCTCCGAGCAGCTACCTCGACGGCGGATCGTGGTGCAGTTTGCCTTTCGCGGCGCGCAAAAACGAAACTTCTGGCTGGTGCTGAGACCCGGCGACACTTCGGTGTGCCTCAAGCATCCGGGCTTCGATAGTGATGTGCTGGTCACTGCGGATCTGGCGGCCTTCTATCAGGTGTGGTTAGGGCGCATCACCCTTGCAGACGCCATGCGCGATCAGCGGGTCGAACTGGATGGGACGCCAGCACTGATCCGCGGTTTCCCGCGTTGGTTCGCCTTGGGCCCCTCAGCTGCCGTTGTGCGTGAGGTGGCCGATCGCCAGCGGTTCACACGCAATAGAAGCGAAGGGCGATGAACGGCTACCACTGGCGCATGAGGCAGAGCCGCGTTGCAGAGATTGGTAAGTGCGTGACCATACGACTATCCGACCGCACGACTATTCGACTCTTTGACCTTCACCTGTATCTCGTTCAGAAAGTTTAGCGCCTGCAGCGGCGTCATGTTCGCAATATCCACGACCATCAGTTGCTGCAAAACCTCCCGCCACACCTCGATCTGCGCCTCGTAAATCGCTCGCTCTTCCCGCGCCAGCGCGCGCCCATCAGCCGCCAGCGCATATTCATCACGACCGCCGGCCACCGGCGACTGCTCACTGATCACTGACGACTGATCACTGATCACTATCCGTGGGCTGCCAACCGCCGTCTCCCTATCCCTCAGTTCCTTCAGTTCCCTGAGTTCCCCGATCTCCTTTCCTCCCGTTCGGTCTTCTTCCAGCTCTCGCAGCATCTCCTCCGCTCGTCCGATCACCCGCGTGGGCAGACCCGCCATGCGCGCCACGTGGATGCCGAAACTCTTCTCCGCGCTGCCCGGGATCACCTGCCGCAAGAAAATCACTTCATTCCCTTGTTCGCTCACCGCCATCGTATAGTTCTTGACCGCCGCACCGAGAGCCTGCTCCAGGCGCGTCAGCTCGTGATAGTGCGTGGCGAACAAGGTCTTGGCGCCGACGACGCCGTGCAGCTCTTCGGCGATCGCCCAGGCGAGCGAGATGCCGTCGTAGGTCGACGTGCCGCGCCCGACCTCGTCGAGCACGACCAGGCTGCGCGGCGTGGCGTGCCGCAGGATGGTGCTGGCTTCGCTCATCTCGACCAGAAAAGTGGAGCGTCCCTGTGCGATGTCGTCGCTGGCGCCAACGCGCGTGAAAATCCGATCGGTCAGGCCGACACGCGCGAAGCTGGCCGGGACGAAACTGCCGATCTGCGCCATCAGGACGATCAAGGCCACCTGGCGCACGAACACGCTCTTGCCCGACATATTCGGCCCGGTGAGGACGATCACGCGCTGCGCGTCGCCGTCGAGCCGCGCGTCGTTCGGGACGAAGCTCTCCTCGCGCAAGAACCGCTCGACGACCGGATGCCGCCCCTCGCGAATGTCGATCGCGCCGCCTTCGTCCACGATCGGCTTGGCGTAGTGATAGCGCGCGGCGGCTTCGGCCAGCGCGGCGAGCGCATCGATCTGCGCCAGGATGCGCGCCGCCGTTTGCAGGCGCGCCGCGTGCTCGGCGACCCTGCGGCGCACCTGGACGAACAGGTCATACTCCAGGTCCTTCACCCGATCTTCGGTCGCCAGAATGTGCGTCTCTTGCGCTTTCAGCTCGGGGGTGACGTAGCGCTCGGCGTGCGTGATCGTCGCGCGGCGCTCGTATTCCGGCGGCACCAGATGCGCAGCGCTGCGCGGCACCTCGATGAAGAAGCCGAACACCTCGTTGTAACGCACCCGCAGACTCTTGATACCCGTGCGCTGGCGCTCCGTCTCTTCCAATGCGCCGAGCCACTCCTTGCCGCGCGTAGCGTGCTCGCGCAATTCGTCGAGCGTCCCGTCGTGGCCGCGCTTGATGAGGCCGCCCTCGCGGATGAAAATCGGCGGATTGTCCACGATGGTCTGGTCGATCAGCCTGAACACATCCTGCAGCTCGTCCAGATTCTGCTCCAGCTCGCGGAGACGTGCCGATTGCGCCTGCGCGAGCCGCGCCTTGATCTGTGGCAGGCGGGCGAGCGTCTGTTTCAGCGCGATCAAATCGCGCGCGTTGGCGTTTCCAAACCCGATACGCCCCACCAGCCGTTCGACATCGTACAGACCGTCGAGCAGCTTGCGCAAATCCTCGCGCAGGAACGCGTCGCGATGCAGATCGTCCACCGCGTCGAGCCGGGCGTGAATCTGAGCCAGGTCGAGGAGCGGCTGCTGAATCCAGCGTTTGAGCAGCCGCGCGCCCATCGCCGTCACGGTCTGATCGAGCACGCCGAGCAGGCTGCGCGGCGACTTGCCGTCTGCCTGCAGCGACGCGGTCAGTTCGAGATTCCGGCGCGTCGCCGCGTCGAGCGTCATATAGTCGGCGAGGGAAAATGTCCAGAGGTGATTGAGGTGCAAGAGCGCCCCCTCCCTGTCTCCCTCCCCCGTTTCACGGGGGAGGGATGGGGTGGGGGTGGGCTGATTGCTCTTGAGGTAATGCAGCGCCGCCCCTGCCGCCGACACGGCCAGCGGCATCCCCTCGCAGCCGAACCCGTCGAGTGTCGCCACGCGGAAGTGCTCGGTCAAGGCGCGCCGCGCCGTCTCGACCTCGCAGGCGTGCTCCTCGATGGGTGAAAGCCGCGCCGGGCGGATCGCTTTGAGACGCGCGACAAACTCCTCGTCATTTATCAGAGAGGGCGGCAGCACGACTTCGCTGGCCTGCACGCGCTGCAATTCGTCCAGCAGCTTCGCGCCAGCGTCCGCACCCTCGATCTGCGTCGTCGCGAACTCGCCGGTCGAGAGATCGATCAACGCGAGGCCGTAGCCCCCCCCCCCCGACCCCTCCCCCGCGTGCGGGGGAGGGGAGATCGCCGCCAGGTAGTTCTCGCTCTTGGCGCGCAGCAGTGCATCCTCGACGACCGTGCCCGGCGTGATCACGCGGATCACGTCGCGCTTGACAAGTCGCTTGACCTTCTTGGGGTCTTCGAGCTGCTCGACGAGCGCAACCTTATAACCGCGCTCGATCAATTTGGCGAGATACGATTGCACGTGGTGATGGGGCACGCCGGCCATCGGCAGGCGCACGCCTTTCGAGAACGAGCGCGAGGTCAGCACCAATTCAAGCTCGCGCGCAGCCGTTTTCGCGTCGTTCTCGAAGGTCTCGTAGAAATCGCCGAGGCGGAAGAGAACGATCGCGTCGGGGAAGCGCGCCTTGATGTGACGATACTGCGCGAGCATCGGCGTCGTGCGTTCGGTGTCCATAGGTTGCAAGCACCTCACTCGCAATGGGTTGCGATTCAGTATACAATTGTAGATAGGAGTTTGGCAAATTGCCGGACTCGAGGTTTTAGCCGGGCACATCTGGCGGTCAACACCGGCTAAAGCCTCGACTCCAACCCAAGATGTGACACTTGCCAATTGTGATGTAATGTTGCCAAAGATATGACTTTTGCCACTAACTGGGCTGCTGTCATCAGTCTATTTTAACTGATTGGGGGGTCATCTGCACCGGCTTCGGGGTCTTCACGACAATCTCTCTGCATGTCCCCACAGGAGTTGCCTGAGGCTACTCTCATTTCCGCTCCCGCTGGGTCTGTGACCCAGCGGCTCACACCGGGTAAGACGCGGGTCACAGACCCGCTTTGAGCTGCGCTGGGATGGCCGTCGCGGAGTTCAATCTATCGGTTCATTTAAGCCCGCCTGTACTAGAGCGGATTCCACTTTGATTTACGCCGGAGTCGAGGCCGGAAACCGCCTAAAGGCTCGATTCCGGAACGGCGTACACGCAATCGGAATCCGCTCTGGGCAACTTGATAAACCCCTACGGATCGAGAGGGGTCCGCAGAAAGGAGTTGCAACACGACAGGAAACCCAAACACAGCCTTTCCCCGATTGTCCGCCAAGCGTGAACTATCCTGAAAGGAGGATGCCATGAAACGGTTCTCTCTCGTAATGTCGCTGGCGATGATCCTGAGTGTAGCGCTCGCCGCCTGCCAGCCCGCTGCGCCTTCCACGATCAAAATCGGCCTCAACACCGAGCTGACCGGCGGTATTCCCGTCGTAGGCGAATCGTGCAACAATGCTGCAGAGCTGGCAGTCAAGGAGATCAACGACGCCGGCGGCCTGGAAGTGGCGGGTCAGAAATACAAGATCGAGCTGATCATCGAGGACAATGAAGATAAGGCGGAATCGGCCGCCGCCGCGGCCCAGAAGCTGGCTACGGCGGGCGTCCTGGCGATGATCGGCCCGAACGCCAGCCGCAACGCCATTCCGGCGGCTGAGGTGGCTGAATCCAGCAAGATGCCGATGATCAGCCCGTGGTCCACCAATCCCAAGACCACGGTCGACGCCCAGACCGGCCAGCCCAAGCAGTATGTCTTCCGCGCGGCGTTCATCGACGACTTCCAGGGTCGTGTGGCAGCCAGATTTGCGCTTGACCAACTGAAGACGGCCAAGCCGGCCGTGCTCTACGACGTGGCCTCGGAGTACAATAAGGGCATCGCCGAGTTCTACAAGAAGACCATGGAAGAGAGCGGCATCTCGGTCGTGTCGTTTGAAACGTACACCACCGGCGACAAGGATTTCTCTTCGCAACTGACGAAGATCAAGGAATCCGGCGCCGATAGTCTCTTCCTGCCCAACTACTATAGCGAGGTTCCGCTGCAGGTGCAGCAGGCGCACAAGCTGGGCTTCGCCGGAACAGTGGTGGGCAGTGACTCCTGGGGTAACCTGGAACTGATCACCCTGTGCGGCGCCGATTGCGAAGGACTGTACTTCACCACGCATTATGCGGCCGACATCGCCACGCCCAAGGCCCAGGCTTTCATCAAGGCCTATGAGGCCGCCTATGGCAAGACCCCCGACGATGTCGCCGCTCTGACCTACGACTCCTTCGGGCTGCTCTTCCAGGCCATTCAAGCCGCCGGTAAGACCGACCGCCAGGCCGTGCGAGATGCGTTGGCGGGCATTACGGCCTACGAGGGCGTGACCGGGAACATGCAGTTCAAGGGCACCGGCGACCCGATCAAGAGCGCGGTGATTCTCCAGATCAAGGGAGGCAAGTTCACCTACTTCTCGACGGCCAACCCCTAAAAGCCTGTCCGAAAACGTAGCCTAGCCCCTCGTGGGCGGCGGGCACAAGGCCCTATGCTACAGGGTTTTCGGATAGGTTCTAAGCCGATCGAGGCAACGGATGAGGAGGGCAGTTGTTATCCAACCGCCCTCCCTTCTCACTTGGAGAAGGCACGATGGAGTTTTATATCCAGCAGACTCTGAACGCGCTGCAGGTCGGCAGCGTTTACGCCCTGATCGCCCTTGGTTACACGATGGTCTACGGTGTCCTGACCATGATCAATTTTGCCCACGGCGATATCTTCATGGTGAGCACGTACATCGCTTTCTTCTTTTCGACGGCGATCCTGGGCGCGGTCGCCAATCTCTCCCCGATCATCGTCTTTGTCGCTACGTTATTGACGGCCATGTTCGGCACCGCCCTTCTGGCCGTGATCATCGAGCGGCTGGCGTACAAGCCGCTGCGAACGGCGCCACGCATATCGGCCGTCATCACCGCGCTGGGGGTCGGCCTGTTTCTCGAGAACTTCATGGTCGCGTTCAAGCCGATCGGCCCGGCCCCGCGCTTCCTCCCACCGCTCATCCCGGTTGTCAATTACACCATCGCGGGCGTGACGGTCTCTACCATCCAGGTGGCGATCATCGTCGTCTCGGCGTTGGTGATGCTCTTGCTCGATACGATCGTGCGCCGCACGATGGTGGGCATCGCCATGCGCGCCATTTCGTGGGATAAATTCACGGCGCCCTTGATGGGCGTGCCCGTCGATCGGATCATCTCGCTGACCTTCGCGCTGGGCGCGTCGATTGCGGCGGTGGGCGGGACGCTGTACGGCATGGCCTACACCATCGATCCGTATATGGGGATTCGCATCGGATGGTGGGCGTTCATCTCTGCCGTAGTGGGGGGCATCGGCAACATCCGAGGGGCCATGATCGGCGGCTTCATCCTGGGGTTTGTCGAAATCTTCACTCCGGTTTTCCTGCCGGCTTCAACCTATCGCGACTTCGTGGCCTTCTCGCTGCTTCTGGTACTCCTGATCTTCCGCCCCACAGGCATTCTGGGACGGCCCGTCGCGCAGAAAGTCTGACCGCCGGAGAGATGCGCCATGAAGACCTCTCTTTGGAAACGCTGGCGACTGCCCATTATTCTTCTGGCGGCGTTCCCCCTCACCATCGTGCTGCCGCAGGTTGGGATCATCGACCCCTACGTCGAGTTGGTGCTGAAGTTCATCGGCATCAACATCATGCTCACCATCGGCCTGAATCTGGTCAACGGGTACATGGGGGAGTTTTCGGTCGGCCACGCCGGCTTCATGGCAATTGGGGCGTATGTCGCGTCCATCCTCACGGTGTGGGTGTTTCCGCCCGAGGCCGGGCCGCTTCTCTTTCCGGTAGCGCTGATCGCCGGAGGGATCGCGGCGGGACTCACGGAAAGA
>Ga0209342_10004303_pt1 | contig 14841 bp, 13 predicted proteins | sample RifCSP16_2_FD_184023 | JGI IMG/M metagenome (GOLD analysis project Ga0209342, IMG submission 184023) | Soil microbial communities from Rifle, Colorado - Rifle CSP2_sed 16_2 (SPAdes) (version 2) | ecosystem: Environmental > Terrestrial > Deep subsurface > Rock core/Sediment | place: Rifle... | reverse complement strand
GCCGTCGTGGAACTTGACGCCCTGGCGCAACTTGAACGTGTACGTGATCCCGTCGGGCGAGATCGTCCAGGATGTCGCCAACCCCGGTTCCTGGGTAAACGACTCTTCCTTGAACCGGACGAGCGTGTCATAGACGCTGGAGAGCACCCGCATCGAGTTGATGTCGGTCAACTGCCCCGGGTCCATCGACGTCGGCTCTGCCACCAGGCCGACGACCAGCGTCTTGCCCGCCGGGCCGGCGGACGTGCCGGTGCTGAGCAGTGCCAGCCCCAACGCAAGAACGATCAAGAGTGCGACGTGCCGCTTCGTCATTTCTCACCCTCCCCCCAGTGATAGGGTGCCTATTCCCTCCAGACGAAAAGCATCCTGCAGACTGTTGTGCCAACGCTCAAGCCACCGGACCACTCGGATAGCGTCCACCTTGAGGTGCCGCAGTTCGAGCACCGCACCCTGCCTCAACCACCCGCGCAGGCGCAACAGGGCGCTGTCGTCACCAAAGGCCAGCAACCGGGGTTCGTCGGGTCTCCCGTACCGCCACTCGAAGACGGCCAGGCTCTCGCGCTCCGCGATGAAGATCCCCACTCTAGATCCATGGTCGTGACGCGCCCCTCAGGGCCCACGAGTGCGGAAAGGATCGCCGCGTTGTACCCGGTGCCGGCGCCGATTTCCAGCATCCGGTGGCCCGGTTCCAGTTCCAACTGTTCGGCCATCACGGCCATGATCGCTACCTCGCTCGACGAACTGTACGGCAGGCCGTCCGGTCCACGCCGCGTCAAGATCGCGTTACCGCTGTAGACCTTGTCGAACGGAACACCGGGAAGGAAGATGTGTCGGGGCACCGCGCGGAACGCGCCTTCCACACGAGCGGTCTGCACAAACCCGCGCTCGACGAGCCGATTGACCATCCGGTCGAGCAGGCCGCACTCTGGGTCGTTCACATATGGATTATTGTCACCCACAGGGGGAAAATTCCCTCCGCCGACCGGCGGCTTGGGCGGCCCGCAGGAAGCGCACACCGGGCGCCGAACCCTAACAGACCAAACAAGACTCTGGTACCGATGTCAGGGAGGCCAGCGTATGAGTCGCAAACGCGAGGTAAACATCGAGAAGATCCTGCGGGATCTTCCATCGTCGACCCGCCGCGAGTTCCTCAAACAGGCCGCGCTGTTCGGCGCCGGTGCTGTGGTGGCGCCGGTCTTCATCCGAAGCCCGCTGATCGTCGAGGCCGCGCCCAGCGCGAAGCGCGGCGGGCTTGTCAAGGTGATGGGGCACCAGGAAGTATCGAGCCTCAGCCCGGACGACGCGGCGCCCTCGGTGCACTGGGTCGTCGTGTCCCAGATGCATAACGCGATGATCGAGCTCAACGAGTACAACGTCATCGAGCGGGTCCTGGCTGAGAACTACGACGTGAGCAAGGACGGCCTCCAGTACAGCTTCAAGCTGCGGCACGGAGTCAAGTTCCACGACGGCAGCGAACTGACGGCCGACGACGTCAAGTACACGTTCGAGTGGTACAAGAACCCGGCCAACGCCGCGAATAACGCGACCCGGTTTGCCAGCATCGACAAGATCGAGACGCCTGATAAGTACACGGTCGTCATCAAGATGAAGGAGCCGTTCGCGCCGTTCCTCCTCCAGACCGCCTCGACGTACATCTACTCGGCCAAATATCACGGCCGGATCGGTGAGAAGGCGTACAAGAGCCAACCGATGGGCACCGGACCGTTCAAGCTGCGCGAGTGGCGCCCGGCCGAGTACACCATCGTGGACGCCTTCGACGGACACTTCCGCGGGCGACCGAATATCGACCAGTTCCGCCAGGACATCGTACCCGAGGCGTCGGTGCGGACCATCGCGTTGCGCGCGGGCAACTCCGACTCGGCCACGTGGCCGCTGCTTGCCGAGGACAACCTGGCGTTTGAGGCCAACACCAACTACACGGTATTCCGCACCTCCAGCGTCGGCGTGAACCACTTCCCGATCAACAACAAGCTGCCGCAACTCTCGGACAAGCGCGTCCGACAGGCGATGATGCACGCGATCGACCGGCAGCGTCTGATCGACGACGTCTTTAGGGGCACCGCGATCATCGCCGACTCGATCTACCCGCCCTCGATGCGGCTCTGGTACGACCGCGGCCTGAAGAAGTACCCCTACGATCAGACCCGCGCGCGCGCGCTGCTCGAGGAAGCGGGGTGGCGCATGGGCCCCGGCAACGTGCGGGTCAAGGACGGGGTGCGGCTGTCCTTCACCTGTGCCGTCATCACCGGCGACCGGGCCCGCCGGCCCGAGGCCGAGATCGCCCAGCAGGACCTGGCGGCGGTCGGCATCGAGATGCGCATCGTCGAGCGACCGGTGGCCACGATTCTCGAACAATTGCCGAAGGGGCAGCTCGAAGCGTCGCTGTTCAACTGGACGTACAACAGTGGCGTCGCCGAGCCCGACCCGCAGACCACCCTCAAGGGCGGCGGCGTGCGCAACTTCGCCAACTACAGCAACCCGAAGATGGACGAGCTGCTCCAACAGGGGCTGCGCGAGGTCGACGTCAAGAAGCGGCAGAAGATCTATCAGGAGGTCCAGCGCATCTTCGTGGAAGACGTCCCGATCATCTACGTCATGTACTGGGATTGGTTCAACGTCTTCTCGAAGCGCATCAAGGGGCTCCCGACCAAGCCCGAGCTGGCATTCGAGATCTACCGCAACGCCTACAAGTGGTGGATCGAAGGGTAGGCGCCTCAGCGTGAGATCGGAGGGGGGCAGCAGGCTGCCCCCCTTCTTTATTTCCGCAGGAAGCCCAATGTACACGCCGAACTGGCGCTGAAAACCGGTCAGTTCAGGGGGGATCGTCATGAGCCGTGTGTTTGACCTTGAGAAGGCTCTCCGCGACCTGAGCCCCACGACGCGCCGTGAGTTCCTCAAGCAGGCGGCGTTGTTCGGTGCGGGCGCTGCGACCGTCCCGGCCGTCCTCATCCGGAACCCGATCCTGGTGACGGCGGCCCCAGGTCCGAAGCGTGGTGGTACGGTGCGCCTTACCGGCCACCATGAGATTTCCAGCCTCAGCCCCGACGATTCGGGTCCCACCGTCCACCGCACGATCGTCACCCAGATCCACAACGCGCTGCTGGAGGTCAACGAGCACTACGTGCTCGAGAAGGTGCTGGCCGAGAACTACGTGGCGGCCGCCGACGGCCTCTCGTACAGGTTCACACTCCGGCGCGGCGTCAAGTTCCACGACGGCCGCGAGTTTACGGCCGAGGACGTCAAGTACACGTACGAGTGGTACATGAACCCCGCCAATGCGGCGATCAACGCATCCTCTTTCTCGAGCATCGACCGCATCGACGTTCCCGACAAATACACCGTCATGATCAAGATGAAGGAGCCGAACGCGGCGTTCCTGCGCAATACCGCGACGACGTTCATCGTGCCCGCACACTACCATAGCCGCATAGGGGAGAAAGCCTACAAGGGCCAGCCGATGGGCACCGGCCCCTTCAAGCTCAAGGAGTGGCGGCCCGCAGAGTATACGGTCGTGGAAGCCTTCGACGGCCACTTCCGCGGGCGGCCCAACATCGACCTGTTCCGCGAAGACATCGTGCCGGAAGCTTCTGTGCGGGCCATTGCCCTGCGGAGCGGCCAGTCCGACTCACCAGTCTGGCCGTTGTTGGCCGAGGACAATCTCCGGCTCGAAGCCGACACCAACTATGTCACGTACCGGACCTCGAGCGTCGCGGTCAATCACTTCCCGATCAACACCGAACTGCCCCAATTTTCCGACAAGCGGGTCCGACAGGCGATGATGCACGCGATCGACCGCCAGCGCCTGATCGACGACGTGTTTAGAGGCACCGCCGCGATCGCGCAGACCAACCTCTCCCCTTCGCTGCAGTTCTGGCACAACCGGAGCGCAAAGCAGTATCCCTACGACCCGGCGCGCGCTCGCACGCTACTTGAAGAAGCCGGCTGGCGCGTAGGCCCCGGCGGCGTGCGCGTCAAGGATAACGTGCGACTGTCGTTTACGTGCGCCGTTATCACCGGCGACCGGGCTCGTCGGCCCGAGGCCGAGATCGTACAACAGGACCTCGCCGCGGTCGGCATCGAGATGCGCATCGTCGAGCGACCCGTGGCCACGATCCTGGAGCAACTGCCGAAGGGGCAGATGGACGCCTCGCTGTTCAATTGGACCTACGGGGGCGGCAACGGCGAACCCGATGCCTCAACGACACTGAAATCCGGTCAGCCCAGGAACTTCTCGCGCTGGAAGAACGCCCGGGTCGACGAGCTGCTGGCCGCCGGCCTGCGTGAAGTCGACCCCAACAAGCGCAAGCGGATCTACAACGAGATCCAGGCGATCTTCGCAGAAGAGGTCCCCTTTCTGTACATCATGTACTGGGACTGGTTCAATATCTTCACCAAGCGTGTCAAGGGTCTGCCAAGTACGGCACAGCAGGGGGACACCGCCCTGTTCCGGACCGCATACAAGTGGTGGATTGAGGGGTAGGCGACCCTACGCGCGGTTGGAGGGGGCAGCAGTGCTGCCCCCTCTCTATTCTTTCGAAGGAAGCCCGTTGCGCGCGCTTGTGAGGGCGGATCGTAATGGTACAATGTGATGTACAGAATATAGTACGCAAGTTGGAGGCCCTCCGTGGAAAAGGTCCGGCTCAGCCAAGACGTACGTCCACTGTCAGAGTTTCGGGCCAACGCCGCCACGTTCGTGCAGCAGGTGCGCGGCACAAAGCGGCCGCTCATCCTCACACTGCACGGCCGGAGCGCCGCCGTCCTTATGGACGTCGCTGCCTATGAGGCTCTCATCGAAGAAGTCGAGGTCCTCCGCGATGTGCGCCGAGGTGAGGACGAAATTGGTCGGGGCAGAGGCACGGCGCACCGACGGGCTAGGGCGGAGGTCTTGTCGCGCCTGCGCAGGTGAGGATCGTCTGGGCACCCGTGGCCCTTTTCCGTGTGGAACAGATCGCACGGCGCATCGCCGAAGGACGCCAGGACGCGGCGCGTGCGTGGGTGATCGGCCTATTCGACGCGGTCAGCAGCCTTTCAGATTTCCCAGAGCGGGGCCGTATGGTCCCGGAGGCCGGCAGGCCCGATATTCGTGAAGTGATCTACCGTGACCACCGGGTCATCTACCGTCTGGAATCGCGCAGGGTGGCCATTCTCACCGTGCGCCACGCGCGCCGCATGTTCGACTCCCGCGAAGTCCCTCGCGACTGATGGCCGCAGGAAGCCCGTTCGTGATGCCGAACTGCCGCTGGTACCGACCATGCAGGCAATCCGCAGCCACGTCTTTCCCGCGCCGCGGGTGACGGGATGAAGAGGTACCTGGCCCTGCGCCTCATGCAGGGCGTCATCGTGATCTTCCTTGTCAGCATCGGGACGTTTGCGATGATGCACATCATCCCGGGCGATCCCGTGAGCCTGTTGATCGGTGAGGCCCGGATCAGTCAGGAGCAAATCGACCTCATCAGAAAGAAGTGGGGTCTCGACAGGCCGCTGCACGTACAGTACCTGACCTGGATCGCCAACATGCTGCGCGGCGATTTCGGCCAATCCGTGGTCCGCAGCGGTACCCCGGTCCGGAACATGATTATCGAGGCCGGTGCCGTGACGGCCACGCTCAACGTTGTCGCGTTCGCGATCTCGGTCGCCCTGGCCGTGCCTCTGGGGATTATTGCCGCCGTCCGGCGGTACTCGGGCTTCGACTACGCCATCATGGTCGCCACGACGCTTGGCGTGGCGCTTCCGAACTTCTGGGTCGGCCTGATGCTGATCGTCATCTTCTCGCTGGTCTTCCGGCTGCTGCCCACGTTTGGACTGCCGTCCTGGAAAGGGTACGTCCTGCCTGTCGCGGTGGTCGTCTCGAGCCAGCTTGCGTTGCTCGCGCGCATCATGCGTTCGTCGGTCATCGACCAGATGGGCGAGGACTTCGTGCGCACCGCCCGCGCCAAGGGCCAGCAGGAAAAGCTCGTGGTTGCGCGTCACGTCGTCCGCAACGCCCTGCTGCCGGTGATCACGGTGATCGGCTACCGGCTGGCATTCATCCTCAGCGGCACCATCGTCATCGAAACGGTGTTCGCGCTGCCCGGACTTGGGCAACTCTTCGTGGACTCCGTCAACCGCGTCGACTATCAAGTGGTACAGGCGATCGTGATGGTCCTGAGCATCCTGGTGGTGCTGGGGAACTTGGCGACCGACCTGGTCTACGGGTTCATCGACCCGAGGATCCGCATCCGATGAGCCGCGCCGCGGCCGAGGTTCGGCCCCGCGAAACGCCGCGGACGACCTCGCAGCCTCGTCGCTCGGAGTGGGCGCGGGCGTGGCAGCGATTCAAGCGCTACCGCCCGGGCATGGTGGCCCTGATCTTTATCGCCATCCTGATTGTTCTGGCGGTCCTTCCCAGTCTGTTTTCGCCCTATCCGTACACGCAGGTCTTCCGCGGCATGCGTGGCGCGCCGCCGTCACACGACCATCTGCTGGGCTTCGACCACATTGGCCGCGACATCCTCAGCCGGATCATCTGGGGCACGCGCGTGGCGCTGATCGTCGGGCTGCTCGCGACGGGGATCGCGGTGGGCATGGGCGTCACCGTCGGGGCCGTGGCCGGGTACATGGGCGGCTGGGTTGATGTGTTGCTCTCTCGCATCATCGACACGCTGATGGCCTATCCGCTATTGGTATTGTTGATCACGCTGGCGGCGGTGCTGGGACCAAGCCTCACCACGGTCGTCGTGCTCATCGGGTTCACGACCTGGGCCCAATACGCGCGTGTCGTTCGCGCCGACATCCTCAGCCTCCGAGAGCGCGAGTTCTCGCTCGCCGCTCAGGCGGCCGGCGCGAGCAACGCACGCATCATCTTCCGCCACATCATCCCCAACGTCTTGAGCCCGGTCATCGTGATCGCCAGCCTGGGCGTCGGCGGCATCATCTTGCTGGAAGCGGCGCTCTCGTTTCTCGGATTGGGCGCCCAGCCCCCGACACCATCATGGGGTGGGATGCTGGCGGACGGCCGGTCGTTCATTCTCACGTATCCGCAGATCGCGATCGCGCCGGGCGTGATGATCTCGCTGACGGTCCTGGCGTTCAACCTGGTCGGTGACGGGTTGCGGGACGCGTTGGACCCCCGCCAGAAGGACTCGCCGGTGGCGAGGTAGCCGCCAGGGCCTCGGTCGCCGGATCAGGCCGGCGAGGGCGAGTAGGTGGTATCGCGATCCAGTGGATAGATCGGCCGCCGCACCTTCTTGTAGGGAAACCTCGACAGGTTTGACGTGCTCAACCCCGGCGGGTCGGTGGTGATGATCGCCTTCGCCAGGGTGTCGTAGCCGGCGCGGAAGTGCGCGCTCGACTTCAACCCCACGATGCGACACCGCGTCACGTCGATCCCGTGCAGCAGGAACGGCTCAGGATCGAGCACCTGCGTCCGATGGCTCGCCACGACGATGTCGACGCCACCGCACACGAGCCGCGCCATCTTGCCCAAGTCGACCGGCGACCCCTTCCCCATGGGCGTCGACAGCTTGAACTTCCCGTCCGTGAGGACTTTCACGTAGACCTCGAGATCGAGCGGCTCGCCGTGCATCGCATCGGTCTTGCCGCCCACACGCACGCGGATCGTCGCGCCCACGCCGGCTTTGTGCGCGGCTTCGGCCACCTCGGGATCGTAGAGCGTCCCAAAAACGCTGTCGGTAAGCCCAGCCTGCAGCATGGCGCGCAGCAGGTGCGTGCCGTCGCCGGGCGCGCCGCCGCCCGGGTTGTCGCTCAGTTCGTTCACGATCACCGGCGTGCCGGATTCGGCGGCCTTCACCGCGAGCGCCACCGCCTGATCGGGTTCGGGAAACTTCGCCTGAAAGGTCTCGCGCCGGTCCCAAATCTCTTTCGCAATCGCCCGTACCGCGCGCCCGGCCAGTCCCGCGTCGCGGTCGGCCAGCGCCACCACCGTCACGCCCACTTCGGGGATGTCGGTCTGCACGAATCCGTGGATAAACGTGCAGTGCAGCATGCCCGGCTCACGTTCCCACTGGTGGCACAGGGTGTTGATCGAGCGCGCGGGCTCCAGGCGCGTCGTCGAGGCGGGGATCATCAGCGGCAACACTTCGATCGCCATCACGGGGTGAGTCTTGCCGCTGAGCACGCTGACCAGGAATTCCATCGCCTCCTGCCCGCGCTCGAACGCATCGGTGTGCGGGTACTCGTGGACGCAAAACAGCCCTGTTGCCAGTTCCACGGTGCGCGGGGTGATGTTCCCGTGGAGGTCGAGCGTCACGGCAATGGGCATCGACGGGCCGACGACCTCACGGACCGCCGCGAGTACCGCGCTCTCGAGATCGGTGATGCCTTCGGCCACCCCCGCGCCGTGCAAGGCCAGACAGAGCGCGTCGAGCGGCATCGCGGCCCGGATCCGCGTCAGCAGCTCGCCGAGCATCGTGTCGTAGGCCTCCCGCGTGATCGTCCCCCAGGGTTCGGTGGTCGCCGCGAACGTGGGAATCAGCGTCACGCTGAGGCGCTCACCGGCTTCGACCATCCCCCCGAGATACGTCCGCACGCCCCGGGCGCGCTGGATCACCTCGTCGTCGCGATACCACATGCGGTCCTTAAACATCTGCAGCGTCGTAGCCGGACAGAACGTGTTTGTCTCGTGGCTGATCTCGCCGATTGCGATGCGATACACAGTCAATTCCTCCTTATCATATTGCCGCCGATGGCGTATAGATCCGCGCGAGTCCCGCGCCTCTCCTCCACAGCAGCACGAGCCCGGCGACCGCCACGGCGGCGGCGGTCAGAAACGTCCCATCGTAGCCAAACTGCCGGGCGACAACGCCCAAACCTGCTGGGCCCGCGGCAAACCCGAGCGCGAGAAAAGATGTGAGCGTCCCGACCACCGCGGCCCGCTCGTGAGCCGGCGCCCGATTCACCGACAGCGTCAGCATGGAGGGAAAGAGCAGGGAATGGCCCACCGCAAAGATGATCGTGCCCGCAAAGAGCCCTCCGGGCACCTGCCACAAGCCTGCGAGCGCCAGCCCGACGCCGGTGCCGACCAGTGCCGCCCGTGCCGAGCGAACCGGACCCAGACGGTCGGGGAGGCGGGAAGCCAGGGTCCTCATCATGATGACGACCGCCGAGAACGTCACAAAGACGTACCGCGATCCCATCATCCCGAGCTGCTGCGCGTACAGCGGGACGAAGGCGTTGAACCCAGCCGCCCCGACCCCGCCGCAGAGCAGTACGAGACCGGGCAGGATGGCGCCCGGATGCACCAGGGGCGCGGCCGCGACACCGGGCGTGACCACCGGCCGCGTATCGGGCAGCCAACTCGCAACAGCCCCGGCGAGCAACGCCAGCAATGCCGCGACAATCCAGACGGCCCAGAAGCGGCTGCCGGCCAGCACCGCCTCGCCCAGCACGGGACCGATCGCGATCCCTGAGTGTAGGGCAAGAGAAAAGAAGCCGATGGCCTCGCCCCGCCGGGCGTCGGGTGCGATGTCATTGATCGCGCTGGCACCCCCGACGAAGAACATGGCGTCGCCGACCCCGCCCATCACGCGCAGGGCAAACACGACCGGCAACGACTTCGCAATCAGCAGACCGGCCACCGAGGCGCCCACGATGGCCGCGCCTACCAGCATCAGCAGGCGGCGCCCCCGCCGATCGCCGAGTTTGCCGGCCCACAGGTTGAACGCGAGCGCCGAGAAGTTCAGCAGCCCTGCCGAGAGTCCGACCGCGACGCTCCCACCGCCGAGCGATCCCTTGACGAAAAGCGGCAGCGTGGGCAGCAGCGTTCCAACCGAGACGAAGTACGCGAACGTGGACGCGACGATGACAAAGAACGCCGGTGACGTGAGCGGCGCGTGCAGATCCTTCAATCGCTGTTACCCGTCAATCGTCAGGCGCTCGAGATCCCTCGGATAGTACGTGAGGAACTCGATACCGTCGTTGGTGACGAGGACCGTGTCCGAATGGCGAAAGCCCGCAAACCCGGGTACGTAGATCCCCGGCTCGACGCTGAAGACCATCCCCGGTTGGATCAGTCGCTCGTCGCCGATGTCGAAGAACGGCGCCTCATGGATGCCCATGCCGAGCGCGTGGCCCACGTGGTGACGCCAGTACGGCATCAGCGCGTGCTTGTCGAAAAACGCCCGCACCGCTCGGTCGACATCGGCGCACGGACGGCCCGGCTTGATCGCGTCGAACCCCACCTGCTGCATATCGACCATCAACTGAAACGACCGTCGCTGCTCGGACGACGGCGTCCCCACAATCATGGTCCGCTCGAGTTCGCTCGTGTAGCCGCCGACGGCCGCCGATGCGCCGGTCACGACCACGTCACCGGCGCGAATGCGCACGTTGTTGGTCATCGCGTGCGGGATCGCCGACTGCGCGCCGATCTGGCCTCGGAATCCCGCGTGCGCGCCGGGAGAAGTCCATGAGAGTGGCCGGTAGTCGGGGCCGAGCGCGCGGATCATCGCCGAGGTCGCCTCATTGGACGCTCGCGTGGCGACTTCGCTCTCGACGGCACCCGGGTGCGTGTACTCCTGCAGGTAGCTGTGCGCCAGGTTGCCCCACCGTGCGCTCTCGCGGATCAGGTCGACTTCTTCCGTCGACTTGATCATGATCATGTCTTCGATCAGATCGCGCGCAACCGTAACCGTAGTCTGCGGCAGCGCCTCGCTCAGACGCGGGCCGCGATAGCCCATCACGCCCGGATAGCCGTCGCCGTCCACGCCGAGCCGCGCCCGGTCGAGTGTGAGCCCAGTCATTGTGTCGGCCAGCCGCTGCATCGGATGCTTCTCGCTGGGATACTCTGGGTAGGACACCACCCGGTCGACCGTGGCGTAGGCCGTCGCGTGTTCTTCTTCGAGCCTGGGGACGAGCAGCAGCGTCGTGTTGGTCGCGACGACCAATGCGATCGGCCGCTCGGTGGCGATGAAGGCGAAGCCGGTGAGATAGAACACCTGCGTCGGGCTAAAGAGGACCATCCCGTCGAGCCCCCGCCGGGCCGCCTCGGCGCGGACCTGTGCCGTGCGCCGCAGATGCTCGTCGCGGCTGATATACAGTTGCATTGATGCCTCCTTGACAGGTGGGATGCGTCTAAGGGGTTCTGGTGCGACGCGCAGGACTCCTGGCGGGTAGCGTGGAAAGGCCTGCACGTCAGCGCGATCTGTGAAAGGGGGAACGTCATGTCAGGCCGGAGGATCACCCGACGGCAGGCTTTCAAGGCCGCCGGCGTGCTGGTCGGCGCGAGCGCCGCCAGCCGCTTCATAGGGCCGCTCTCGATCGACTCCGCGCTCCGCTCCGCGGTCTATGCGGGCGCGCCATCCGGGACGCCGCTGCGGATCGGCTTCCAGGTGCACCGCACGGGCATCGGCGCTACCTACGGCAAGTGGTACGAGCGCACCGGCGCGGCGGCGGTCGCCGAGATCAACGGGATGGGCGGCATCGGCGGGCGGCCGGTCGAACTCGTCGCCGAGGACGACGGCACCGATCCCAAGCGCGGCGTTGAAGTCGTCGAGAAGCTTGCCCAGCAGCACAAGGTCGACTTCATCTTCGGCACACTGTTTTCGCACGTGGTCATCGCTGCCGCGCCGCGGGCCGGCGAACTGAAGATCCCCTACCTGGTCGTCAGCGAAGGCTATCACGTCGCGTCTGGCAAGATGAACCGGTACACCTTCCAGCCGGGTATCACCGACGTGCGCGCCCAGGTCACGGCGCTGGCGCCGTGGATCGTCAAGAACCTGGGAAAGAAGATCACGATGGTCTACCCGGACTACGCGTTTGGCTACGACCACCGCGACTTCTTCAGCAAGGCGGCGGAAAAGCAGGGCGGCAAGATCGCGGCGTTGGTGCCGATTTCGCTCGCGGAGTCGTCGTTTACAAAGTTTTTCCCCAAGATCCCCAAGGACACCGACGCGATCTACCACGTCATGGTCGGCCCAGGTGTGCTGACGTTTGTGAAGGAGCTGGGCGAGTTCTTCGGCAAGCGCAAGCCAAAGCTGTTCGGCTTCATCGACTCGCTCGAGGGCGTGGATTTTGGGACGCCGGGTCTCGAATACCTCGAAGGCTCCTACATCTGGGAAGCCTTCCCGCGGTACGCGACCGGCGACGACACACAGGCGAAGAAGACCTACCGCCAGAAGGTGGGCGTCGACGCGAACGGCGCCAGCACGCAGGACGCCAAGGACGTGTCCACCTACTCACACATGTTCGGCGTCTGGGAAACGCTGTTTGTGATCAAGGACGCGGTCGAGAAGAGCGGCTACAAGAGCCCCTCGGACTACAAAGGGTTCATCGAAGCCATCGAGCGGATGGAGGCGTTCTCCGCGGGTCTCGCCCATCCGCAGGGGCCAAAACGGTTCAACGGCAAACTGCATCAGGTCTACGCGCAGCAGTTCGTCTCGCAGGTGTCCGGCAAGAAGCTCAAGGTCGTGTACAAAACGAAGATCGAAGACGGCATGTACGCGCCCGAAGCAGACTACACCAAACAGCCGCTATAGAATCGCCGAGACCAGCCGTGGCGCCGGCCCGTAGCCGCCCGCACGCGGCGCGGACCGGCGCTCGGCGTTTCCACCCCTCATCACGATGAGCCTCGATCTCGGGCAACTCGTTCTTGCACTGCTCGAGGGCCTGACGTCGGGGTCGATCATCGCGCTCACCGCCCTCGGCCTCTCGTTGGTCTTCGGGGTCATGCGCATCGTCAACGTTGCGCACGGGGAGTTCTACATGATCGGCGCCGTGACGGCCTGGTACGTCTCGACAGCGACGGGCAGCTTCCCGGCCGCCCTGCTCGTGGCACCGCTCGTCGCCGGCGGCGTCGCCCTGGCAGCCGAGCGCCTGGTCCTGCGGCCGCTCGAGTACAAACCCGAAGCCACGATCGTCGCCACGATCGGCATGCTCTACATCATCCAGCAGGCCGTCTTGAGTATCTACGGACCCGAAGCGCGCGCGGTCGTGGCGCCCGTCGCCTTCACGATCGAGTTCCCCTGGTTCGGCTATTCGGGCTACAAACTCGTCGTCGCCGGTTTGGCGGCCCTGTTGCTGCTGGCCACCTGGCTGCTCATCACGAAAACGACGCTGGGACTCTACATGCGCGCTACCCAGCAAGATCGCGAGATCGCCCAGACCTTCGGTGTACCCGTCCATCGCATCTACGCCGCATCGTTCGCGCTTGGCGCGGTCCTCGCCGCCGGCGCCGGGGTGTTGATCGTGCCGGTGCAGCAGGCGCACTACCTGATGGGCCTCGACGCGCTTCTGCTGTCGTTCATGGTCGTCATTGTCGGGGGATTGGGGAGTCTGAAGGGCACGGTCGTCGCCGCGTTCCTGATCGGCCTGATCGACGGGCTGGTCTCAGTGCTGTTCTCGCCCCCACTCGCCCGCATCGTCGCCTCACTGCTGGTGGCGCTCGTGCTCGTCTTCCGGACCCGCGGGCTCTTCGGGGAACAGACGGCATGACACACGCACGGCACGCGGCGATAGTGCACCTTGGCGTCGCGGCCGGCCTGTTTCTCTTGCAGTTCGTGCTACCGCCCTTCCATCACGGCATGGTCGCGCGCGTCATGGTGCTGGCCGCCTTCGCGATCGGGTACAACATCCTACTCGGTTACACCGGTCTGATGAGCCTGGGGCATGCGATGTTTTTCGCCGCCGGGATGTACGGGACCGGGCTGACCGTCTACTACCTGGGGTTTGGCGCTGGCGAAGCCTTCCTCGCCGGCGTGCTCGCCGGCGTCGTGCTCGCGGCGATCGTTGGGGCGATCACGCTGCGCACGAGCGGCGTCTCGTTCCTGATCGTCACGATGATGTTCGCGCAGGTCTTCTTCCTCTCGATCCTCTACTTCAACCGCGTCACCGGCGGCGACCAGGGATTCAACCTGAGCGGACGCCTGGCCCCGTTTGCGCTCGCAGGCTTCGTCGCGCCCTTTTCCCACCCAGCGGTGAAGTACAACCTTGCCTTCACAATCTTCGTCGCCTGCCTCGCCGCAAACCTGTGGCTCATCCGCTCACCGGTCGGGCGTGTGCTGATCGCCATCCGTGAGAATGACGATCGCACGCGCATGCTCGGCTATGACACGTTTCGCTACAAATGGTTTAGCCTCGTCATCTCGGGCGCGCTGTCCGGTGCGGCCGGGTCGATGTACACACTGCTGTTCTCCTATGTCGGCGCCACGTTTGCATCGATCCTCTATTCGATCTACCCACTCCTCTGGACGCTGCTCGGCGGGGTGGGCACGGCGCTGGGGCCGCTCGTCGGCACGGGCGCGATGACCTACCTGATTGATAAGACCAGCGAGTACACGCCAGGCTACCTGATCGTCGTCGGGTTGGCGCTCGTGTTGATCATCCTGAAGTTTCCGACAGGGATCATGGGTGGCGTGCGGTCCAGGTGGTGGAAGTGGCTGCCGTGACCCCAGCGACGCCGCTGCTCCAGACCACGCGTCTGAGCCGCACCTTCGGCGGTCTCCAAGCCGTGCGTTCGGTGGACTTCAGTCTCGAGCGCGGCGAGATCCGCGCGATCATCGGTCCTAACGGCGCCGGTAAGACCACGCTGGTCGGCATGATCTGCGGCCGCCTCGCGCCGACGTCCGGCCGCGTGTCGTTCAAAGGCCACGATATCACCGCGATGGCGGCTCACCGACGTGTACAGCTCGGCATCGTCTACACCTTCCAGATCATCAGCATTTTCAAGAATCTGTCGGTCTTCGAGAACGTCGCCCTCGCGTCCCAGCGCCGATTGACGCGCACGCCGCGCGAGCACCTCACGCTCGACCCGCGCGCGCTGGATGACCGGGTTGAAACGGCGCTGGGACAGGTCGGACTGGCCGGGGTTCGGGCGCAAATCGCCAG
>Ga0209342_10004302_pt1 | contig 14842 bp, 35 predicted proteins | sample RifCSP16_2_FD_184023 | JGI IMG/M metagenome (GOLD analysis project Ga0209342, IMG submission 184023) | Soil microbial communities from Rifle, Colorado - Rifle CSP2_sed 16_2 (SPAdes) (version 2) | ecosystem: Environmental > Terrestrial > Deep subsurface > Rock core/Sediment | place: Rifle... | reverse complement strand
ATCAACGGAAATCCCATCTGATCTGAGTTTGTCAGCGGTAAGGGTTCGGATGTCATCGTAGATAGGGACGTTGGGCCAGTGTTTTCTAAGGACGGCTTGCGGATAAGGTTCAATCTCACAGAAGGCAACTGTTTCAAATCCATTAGTTCGTTCAAGTCCAAGCGAGAAGCCTCCTATTCCTGAAAATAAGTCTAGCATTTTCAATTTACGTGGTTTAGTTTCTATAGGCACGGCCAAATCACCAATGCCTGCTCAATAGCGGCTTGAGGTTCACAGTCCTCTGCCCGTCTTGTGAGGGGCGCTTGGGTTTGGTGACTCTGGCCTTGTAAACTTTCTTCGTGGGGTTCAGTTTGCTTCGTCTCTCGGCTTGTCTCTTGTTCTTGGCGATGATCTGACATTCCATGTGATGATAGATCATGCGGGGGTTTTTCTGGATGAAGGACTTTTGGCACTCAGGACAACGAGCTACAATAGGAGTGTAGGGGCTGATGGTGGTCATGGTTTAGTCTTCAAGGCGCGGATGATGTTACTGCAATTATTTATCCATGCAGGAATATCGGTTGATCCTTCACCGTCTTCATAAGATTTTTCTTTCATTTTATCACATATATTCGCGGCTTCTTCGTAGGCTTCTTGTTGGGCTTGGCGGATTGCGTCTTTGCATAACCATTGTTTTCTTTGTTCATATTTATGGTCAGCTAAAGACTCACTTTTAATCTGTCTTGCTTTGACATTATCAGGATGATGAATTTTGCAAAATCTATCTTTCCATATTTTTCTTGTGCATTGATGTGAAGAAAATCCGCGATTTGTATAAATAGTCTTTTTGCAGCGTTCTTCAGGAGTCATGGTTTCTCAGTCCTTATCCATTTCCTCGCTTTCTGGTCTATCCGTTTCTCGAATATCCGTTCCAGCAATTCTATCGCTTTACCGTTTTTAACTTCTTGCGGCGTCGTGCGGTATATTTTCCAGCCAAGAAGTGTGGCTTCGTTATACTTTTCAATATCACGCAAGATCGCTTTCCCGGTGTTATGCGCTCCTTTTGCCATCCATATACCGCCCTCCACTTCAAACGCAATTTTTGCATGGGGCCAACAATGGTCAAACTTCCATCGGCGTTCAGGGTGAAAACGGTATTCGGATTCATGACCAGGAAATTGTTGTTTAAGGATTTTAGTAAATAGGTCACTCAAATTATCCCCGCTTTATGCAAGAGCATAAGGCTTTCAAAATGAGCTTCGTAAATTGCCATGCGGATAAAATCACTGTCCATGTTAGTTTTCATTCTGCCATCCGCTACATCATGGCAGTTTGAGCAAGCTATGGCACCGCAAATATCTGGTGCCTTCTTGCCACGTCCTGCGCCCCATCGGATAGAGTTTATGTGCATCCATACCGTTGTCTCATGATTGCCGTTGCATTGAGGGAGGCGAACCGTGCAGGGCTGGCCTTTGGCAAATTTAGTTATTTTGCTCATTCTGGTTCGTTATTTTCCAGGCTTTCAACAATATGAGCGTTAATACTAAGCTCAGCGCGTCTAATCAAGACTAAAATTTCTCCGAGTTTCCCGGTGTTAGAAGCCAAATAAAACTTTCCTCGCTGCTTGCCAATAATGAGCACCGTTTCCAAAGGCGGTTCTGTTATTGCGGCTTCCAGAATACGATTTGCCGGTAAATCCAGAGTTGTGATGACTGGTAATACAGTTACATTACTCACTCTAACGCTCCATTAGGCTTTCAGCCTGATCTGGTAAATGTACTCCCAAACTCGCCGCTATCTGTTGCCCGGTCTGGATGAGTCCCATGAAATCCATTGTATCAGCGGTTTCGGGGCTAGTAGTGCGTCGTCGTGGATACTCACGTTGATGGCCGCGAAAGTCTCTGACTTCCCATCCGTAATAAGCTCCGAGCAGTTCATCGTGCATTTCAGCAGGCGTGTATCCGAGAGACTCAGATAATGGAGTAATCACACAGGCCCAGTAAAATTTATTAAGCTCTGTGCTTCGTTTCTTCTTGTACTTTTGAACTGTGACGGTAAGTTTAGCCTTTCCTCTGAGGTTTAGCAGATATTCCAGACATGGCTCCCAGTCCGCGTCGGTCAGGAGTTGGAATACCTTTTTCATTTTACCGATAATACCGAGGCCAATTATCTGGCACACCCAAACCTCCATAACCCGTATTTTTCTGTGGTTGAAGAGCGGCAGCTTGCATGCCTGCAAGATGCTGATTGAATGTCTTGTTAGTTTCCATATCATCCGCCGTCTTTATTTCTTTCGCATGAGTTGGTTTTCTCGCTGCCCAATCCACCGCCCATCTTTCCAAGGCGCGTTGTTCCAGAAAAGGTTTGCGATGTTCAGGACACCAGATGTTAAACGTGGCTTCTTCTCGTGGGTTTAGTTCAAATAACAATCCACAAGTCGCACAAGATTTGTAATCTTTGATGCCGAGTTTGCGTTTCAGATATTTAATCATATTGCCTCCGCCTTGATCTTAATGGTTTCGTCTTGAGGCGGGATATCGCAAGCATAGGCATCCGCTATCCATAACCCCGCGACGACGATAGTAACCACTGTCCCTGCGATCACCCACCATGCCATGACGGAAGCCCACCAGGTTTTGTGATCGAACTGTTCTACCCGATGTCTGGCGGTTACATAATCATGCACCTTCTGTTGCTCACGGACACTTAATAGTCGTGCGATAAGATCAATCTTGCTATTAACAGAACGAAGATATCTAGCGCCTTTCATAACTTCTCGGCGATGTTCTTTCAGGTTATCCATTAAGTTGCCTCTTTATAAGCTAACAATACCGCTTCATCCGTTTCATCATCGTGTACCAGCCGTACCTTCCTCTTCCTTTTGAATCGCGGTCGGCGGCGTTATCTTTATACGTCCCAAGAAACAAATGTTTCGGATTTACACATTGTGGGATATCGCAACGATGAAGCACTAAAATTTCATTAGGAATTTCGCCGAAATAAAGTCGATAGGAAATCCTACTAGCTACTTCAAATGTCCCATTAACACGCATTCGGCCATATCCACCTTCATCTGTTTTAGCCGTCCAAATCCAACAACCACAAGAAGAATGAATGAATTTTTGATAGAACCTTTCCGGAACGGTTCTTCGGAGTGGGTGCTGAAAAAGTGGGTTTTTATATTTTAACCATTTTTTATAATGTTTATGGCATAACCCATGAGCATGAAATGCTCGCCCACATGCCTTCACAGTACACGTTTTCACCATTTCAACATTCATAATGTCAGTCATTAAATATGATTAAAATTCTATCCTCTATATCTTCATCTGCGGTTGCGTAAACTTTTTTTGGGCAAGGAGAATCCATTAATTCTCTAACGAGAATGGTCTTTGTTTCGACTAGCATTTGTTCCTGGTCCATTTTTGTGTTCCAACAGAAGGCCGACGAATGAGCGTAAAGGCCAACCCTTGTTCAAATCTATAAATTCCTGATGTGTCGTGTTCGTGATCTTTTCGTAGTCCAAATCAAGTCGGTCACACCAGAGCGCCATCTTTCCCATCGTGCAGGATTCTGTCCATTTCGGCAGGTCATAGCTTTTCAGATGCTTTTGGGCAAGCTCGGACCAGTGTTCTGCGTCGGTGAAATCAGCCCTTAACATCGTTATTTCTCGATGAATCCTTGTTGCTTTTTAGAGACTTTTGATAATCTTTGTAAACCTGCTCAATGTACTGTCTGGAGCATCCGATTCGTTCCGCGATCTGGGCGGGTTTATGGCCGCTGGCTCTCAGGGCGATAATCCGTTTCTTCTTTCGGCGTGAGGCTTGTAATGTTTCGATGTAATCCATGAGCGTTTTATAGCATAGCAACATGCCACTTGCAAGTTGCATTTGTCTGTGCCATAGTCACGTTAATGCTGGTTAGTTGCAGATGGGCAGGCGAGAAAACATCCTGATTGACAATGCCCCCGGAGAAACCGGGAATGGCCAGCAGATTCACGAGGCAACAGGAGGATTTATGGGAAAACGCAAGCAAAAAGATCAGCCTCTAGAATCACCCAAAGAACTTGAAGCTATCGAACACGATTGGCTGGTAGAAATGGTTGGTGAAGAAGACGCGGCTTATTTTGAAGCTGCCGGAATTGATGATATCGGGGATAAATAGATCAGATTCACGGAGGAGTAGAGAACTGGGAACCTCAAGGGCCGGTAACCGGATTCCTGTCAGTACCATAGTTAGGTGCCCCGAGCTTTTAACCATAGAGAACGGGGGCTGGCCAGTACCTAGCGGGCAGTCTATTAGAAATAATGGGCTGCTCGGTGGATCAGGTAAAGACTTTAACAGGAGGAAACATGCAACTTGAACGCTTAACCATGCAACGAAAGTATTACGGTCCTAACGATGGCAAGCTGGAAGGGACTATCTCTTTCAAAAATCCTGATGGTGAAATCCAGATTATATTGGATGATAATTCTTGTCACAATATTCTTGCTCTTTGTGCTGAGGGATTGGTCAACTCTGCTCAACAAGTCGCGCAAAATCTGACCGCCGCCGTCATTACACAAACTGGCCCCTTATTGGAAAATAAGGAATGAATCTTGTCGAAGCTCAGTTGAGGAAGAAACGATGAAAAGATTACCCAAGACTTTATATGTAGTTCTCAAAGAGAAAGGTACTGAAAATGAATACCTTCATGCTTCCGCCGATCCTGATGTTTTCGACAATGACGACATGGTGGGTATCTACTATCAGAATGTCAGAATGAACTCACCCGAATGGTCATTAACCATGAACTTCGCACTGTGATAAAGAGGAAGAAACGTGGCAAGCGTTGAACAAATCGTGGACAGACTTCATAACTATTATGAGGCCCGCGATACTGTTAAGTCACTCAAAATAGAATTGATGAAATTATGCGTAGAGTGTGGACAGGACCAAAAAGACGCGATAGAAGGAAACCCGGTAAATTATCTTGATGGATATTTGGCTGGACTAGGCGTATTGCCGCAAGCAAGGAGAAATAAATGAAAACATTCAAGTGGTCGGACAAGCAAAAGAAAGCCTTGCGTGGTTCTATTCGCAAATGGAAAAGAATATCCAATGGATTGGACGCGGATGGCGGAGCAGAGAATTGCCCATGTTGCAAATTGTGGAATACCAAGGGTAATAATTGTGTTGGATGCCCGATTAGTACATTTACTAAGCAAAAATTTTGCGCTGGAAGCCCTTATGAAATCTGGGAGAGAAACGGCTATTACATGAATGATCCCAAAGATATCCTCGTAGAAGGAATTGAGATAGCCACGTCTGAATTAAATTTCCTTCGGGCGCTTTATCTGGCTGGTGGTGGGAAATGACTGAACTAATCCCGATGGAGGAAAACGATGGGCAGCAACAAGAACAAGACGTGGCAGAAAGAGAGGAAAGGCTAGTGGATGTTCTGAAAGAACTGTATCGGTTATTTCATGTAGACCGTATTAAGGATTATACCGATATAAGATCAAAAGACATTGACTTCATTGCTACCTGCTGTGGTGTAGCGGATTATCGTAAACCTAAACTTTAACTCAAACAGGAGCCTGAACATGCGTATCGGTGAAATGAAAAACAGTAAATTTCTCAAGAAAGAAGATGCTGGTGAAGGCAAGTTGGTAACGATTGCCGGCATGGAACAACAGAATGTGGCTTTGGACGATCAGCCGCCTGAAATGAAATGGATTCTGCACTTTCATGAATTCGACAAGGGCATGGCTTTGAACTGGACTAACCTTCAGTTAATCGCTAAAGCTACGGGGTCGGAAGAAACCGAAGATTGGATTGGCAAGAAGATCGTGATCTATGAGGACCCGAACGTGTCATTCGGAGGGAAACTGGTGGGGGGGATTCGTGTGCGTGCGGTAAAGAAACAACCGACTGCGCCTGTTGATAACGGATATCTGCCGCCTGAGAGTGAGAATCCGTCAGACTTTTAACCATGAAACTTACTAACCGTGCTGATCTGCCTCAAGCCATGATAAACGCCGTCAGCAATGACGGCTATCGTCAGACAGATGGCATATCCGTTACACGCTTGATCGACAGCCCATTAGTCCGTCATTTGAGAAATCTACACCATGACGACATCGAAGAGGACGTGTCAGACAGAATATGGGCCTTGTTCGGTCAGGTCGTCCACACCATTCTGGAACGAGCCAATACGACCGGGATGGTCGAGCAAAGGCTTTACGCGACCGTGGAGGGGAAAACTATCTCCGGTCAGTTTGACCACCTGGAAAACGGGATTCTGACGGACTGGAAACTGACTTCTGTGTGGTCCGTGGTTTACGGGAAGACAGAGTGGGGAAAGCAACTTAACGTCTTGGCTTATCTATGCCGACTCAAGGGGCTGGAAGTCAGGCAGTTACAAATTATCGCCATGATGCGGGATTGGCAGAAGTCGAAAGTGGAAGCAGAAGGAAACTATCCCAAGACACAAGTTATCACCATCCCTATCGAAATGTGGCAACCAGAACGGCAGGAAGAATATATCAAAGAAAGACTGGTGGCGCATTACAGCTATCAACCGTCCTGTTCCGATGAAGAACGATGGAAATCTGAAACAAAGTTTGCTATAATGAAACGTGGTCGTAAATCAGCATTAAGACTTTTAGCTACAAATGAAGAAGCGATAGATTGGTGTAAATCAAATAATTATGAAATAGGAAAAGATGGAATATATTTTGAAACTCGTGAAGGCGAATATAGAAGATGTGAGAATTATTGTAATGTAAAACAATGGTGCCATTTATATGCCAAAATTGAAGATAAAGACAAGAATTTGTCCACAATGCCAGAAAAATGAGATGGGAAAAACACGTGATTTAATGAAAGTTTTCTGTAGTAGAGATTGCTATTTATCTTGGCAAAAAAATGTAAAGAATTATGTATATATGCAAGGTAATAATTATGCACATAAACATGGACTCAAGAATACCAAAGCATATTCAGCATGGATTGACATCATGCGTAGATGTTACGATAAAAAAAGACCCGCTTATAAATATTATGGTGCTAGAGGCATTAAAGTATGTAACAAATGGCTTAATGTTGTGAACTTTATTTCAGACATGGGTCAACCTAAACCACAAATGACCATTGAAAGAGTAGATAATAATAAAAATTATTCCAAAAATAACTGCAAATGGGCTACTCAAAAAGAGCAGAGCAGAAATAAAAGAACAAATTATAAAATAAAATTCAATGGAACTGAAAAATGTTTAGTGGATTGGGCCGAACAATTCGGATTAAAAGAAAGTACATTGAATAGAAGAATAAAAAAATATGGATGGGATATTGAAAAAGCATTAACTAAACCAATCCAAATACATAGGACACATTCGCGGTGATGAAAAAAGGCAGAAAGTCGGCATTACGAGTTTTAGCCAGTGAGCCGGAGGCTGTCGAATGGAAAGAAGCGAACGGTGGAGATGACATAGTGAAACGTCCTGGTTCTTTCACTCGCTGTGAGAACGGCTATTGTAATGTTCGTAAATGGTGTCCTAACTACAAGGAGCCTTCATGAACCGACAATCTCAAAAGTCACGCATATTGAAATACCGCAATGAGAGCTAATACAGTGGCTACTTTTTATTTGAAATATATTCCTGAACTAAACTCAGGTTGTTGGCTATGGATAGGTGCTTTAAGTTCTTTGGGGTATGGCACTTTTACTTATAAACAAAAAAATATGCTTGCTCATAGATTTTCCTATGAATTATATAAAGGGAAAATCCCAGATGGAAAGGAAATAGACCATTTATGCTGTGTCAGAAGTTGTGTTAATCCGTGGCATTTAGAAGCAGTTACACATATTGAAAACGTGAGACGTGGCAAAGCTGGAGAAACAATTGGTAAAATCAATCGTTCAAAAACTCATTGCCCCAAAGGTCATCCATATTCAGGAGATAACCTTGTTATAAATTCATCAAATGGTGGAAGATTATGTAGAGAATGCGCCAGATTATACGATAGGCTGCGCAGACCAAGGAAACGCCAATGAAAAGAACAAGCCAAAAAGATAAAATTCTACGTTGGTTGCTCTCAGGCAAGAAGATCACCACCTGGATAGCCATTCAGAAGTTTGGCTGCACTTCCTTGCCAAAAAGAATTTGTGAGATTCAAGGGGATTTTAATAAACAATGCACCAAGCCGGCAGACTGGATGGAGATTCAGAAAGGCTGGAAGAAGACCAAATATTCAAGAGTCAGGGAATATTCTCTCTAACCGCCATGATTGACAGGAGAGAGTGAGATGACATTTAAACACGGTCAAAGTCCGCATAAATGCAGAACGCGGTTATATCGCATTTGGACTATGATGCGTTATAGATGCCGTAACAAAAAGAACCATCTTTATTGCCTTCGCGGTATAAAAGTATGTAAACAATGGGAAGATTTTATTATCTTTGCAAGATGGTCCATGAAGAATGGATACAATGATGATCTTCAAATTGATCGAATAGATAATGACGGTAATTATAAACCATCTAATTGTCGATTCGTTATACCTAGAAAGAACGCCCAGAATCGCTCAGATTTTAAAGGTGGTTATTTAAATAAATATGGAACTTATTGTCTAAGTATTAAATTTCACAGAGAAGCGATTTATCTGGGTTCTTATTCAACATTGGAAGAATCTAGAAAAATTTATTTCAAAGCGGCTGATATGGCAGAAAAAGGCATAAGACCAACAAGGAGTAACATCAATGTTTAATTTGTCAGACGACGAAACCCGCAAACTGGCGGAAAGAATGCTTTCTGATTATTCATCTTCAGTATCGGGCATTACTTGTAGAACGCTCGCTCACAAGGTGAAAGAGCTACTAGATAGGCAGCGGTGGATTCCGGTGAACGAGAGATTGCCTGATTCAGATCGGCATATTCGGATGTGGGGGCAACTTGTTGAGATTTATGGTCCAAGAGAATTTCTTGGAAACTATATTGATGGCGAGTTTATCCAAGATCAAGGATTTCACATGTTCAAGGTTTTGTACTGGCGAATCCCACAACCACCGGAGCAACAGTCATGACCACTGACGCGGATAGAATTGAAGAACTGGCTACACGGCTTATGGATACTAGTGAGTCTGTAGGTGGGTGGCCGATAATGGAAACGGCAGCGGAAGCTCTCCGCTCTCTCTCTATCGAACTCACCGAGTGGAAAATTCGTTGCGCGGAACTTGAACAGAATGCGGAGTATATAAAATCCTCTGACGAGGCCGAGGACTTAAAACGAGCGTTGACTGACTGCTCTGTTGAACTCACCGAACTGCGGCAGGCGAAAGAAAGCTTGGATTGGCTGATTGAACATAAAGGAACGCATCTTTGGAATAGATATATGTTGGACAATTACCCGCCCTACCTCAAATCCAGACTGAAGGAAAAGGAATGACTCAATATAAACTTATAGCCCGCGAGCCGACGGATGAAATGCTTCGCGCTATTGATGAGATGGAAGACTACACACACGTCGCCGGTTTTCAGGCCATGTTCGATGCCGCTCCTCACATCGAAACGGAGGCGGAGAAGAGGATAAAAGAACGTATGGAAATACTTAAGCGTGAAATTGATAATTATATCCATGAAAAAGCTCTTGAGATGTTTGAAATCATCCGCGCCCTACTCGTTGAAAGAGGGATCAAATGAGTGATACTGAAGCAACCAGTGGCGGTTGTGCTGCCACTCCCCCAGAAGAACTTCGCAAGGAGTTTATGTCTTATCTAACCCCAAAATCAGAACGGGAATGGTGGGCGATGAATGAAATTGAACGTCTGCAACACGAACTCGCCCAAGCCAAGGAAGATATGGCTCAATGGAAATTCAGATTTGAAGAATGTGAGAGCGATTGGGAGAAAGCCATAAAAGATTTAACCCAGATCAAGGAGCAATAATCACTTAGGCCAAGCGTTCTCGATGAAGTCCACCAAAGCATCATGTTCCGCTGCTAGTTGTCGATAGTCTGTAGCACAGTCAGCATGATACTGGACCTCGGCTGATTTTGTAATGGTAGAAGGGGTTTGCTTTTCTGCATCAGTGAGGATGGGGGTTTCGGGCACTCCACGGGCATTGTTGAGCAACCCGACAGCCCCGCGAGACAGATCACACTGAGAATTATCTTTGACATATTTGATGACCTCCTGCTTGACGAAGATTTTATCACGCTGGATGTTCAAAGTTTTGACTTGAAGATCAGACAAGGCTTTTTCGGAGGCTTCCCTAGCCTGTTTCTCAAGTTGAACGGACTTCTCCAGTCGAGCAATCTCTCCGGCGTTATAGAACTTCTTGACCACCCATCCACCCAAGATCATGCCGATAACCAAGGTAATCCCGCCAATCCAGAAATAGGACTTGAATCTGGCGAGCAGGGCGATCATCGCTCAGTCAGGACGACTTCATTGTTTTCATGCTACCTTCTTCCTGCTTCCATCGGTGGAAACAATCTCATCCGGGATGCAGTCATCAATAGCGTCAGCAGCCAGCCAAGCGAAATTCCAGCAGACTGTTTTCCACGATGATGGTTTTAAATCGTCTACTTGTTTCGGATGATTCATCATAGATTGGTTGTTCATGCCAAAATGATAAACATCGTTAAAGACTTCTCTCGCCTTGGGCGACCATTTCATCCATTGTTTCTGGGGGACTTTGTGCTGATTTTTCATAAATAACCTCTCTTAATGTCTGAACTTGAACTTGGCGAACAAGGCGATCAATGTCTACGTCTTTCCTTGAGAATCCTGACCTTCTTCTTCCTCCGGTCTATTGGGACATTCATTCTGCGATAGACTTCCGGGGCGGCTTTACCGACCATGCGTTTGAGAAAGACAGAATAAGCCAGATTGGAGAACAAGGAAGCCGTTAGAGCGGCCCCCATCCAGTGAACTGTGGCATCAACCCAGATTAACAAGGCCAGTAATCCCGTGACCAATGGAGAGATGACAAACCAGATCAGTTGAGCCGGAAGATTCTTTTTCAGGTAGATCGCTACCCACTTGACCGCTTGGGTGAGCATGAGAGAGCCGATGACCAAGTAACCCATTGAAGGGGTCAGCATGGCAGTGAAAGTCGAGACGATGGCGTTAATGATATTCGTTATTGTTTGAGGGTCCATTATTTAGTTATCTCCACGCGATTAAACCATCCTAGAGCGTTTTGTGTTATACTTCCAATATGGCAAAACCACTTAATCTTGCTGGTAGGAAATTCGGTAGATTGACAGCAATTTCTAGAGAAAGACGTGGTTCTCATGGGCATTGGATTTGTCGTTGTGATTGCGGGAAAACACATTCCGTCCGTGTTGGGCATTTGTTTAGTGGCGCAATAAAAAGTTGCGGCTGCTTTCATAATGAAGTTCTTTCCATAAATAAAAAAACTCATGGTAGAAGAAAAGACAGAATATATGCTGTCTGGTGCTCTATGAAGCGACGCGCAAAAGGTAATCATCCTTCGTATAAAAATATCGACATGGACCCAAGATGGGAAAAGTTTGAAGCTTTTATTGAAGATATGGGGGAGCCAACTAAAGAATCTTACACAATTGATAGAATCAATAATAAACGTGGATATTGGTTGAATAATTGCCGTTGGGTTAGCATGAAAGTTCAACAGAGAAATAGAACTAACAACCGCATGATTACTCATTATGGTAACACGCTTTGTGTGGCCGAGTGGTCAGAGAAACTTGGTATTCCATATTTTTCTTTATACTCAAGATTAAAAATCATGGATTGGAATATGAAGTTAGCAATTAGTTCTTTTTATAGTTATTCTATTCATCCAACCAACCGCGAATAATTCTTGGCTCGGGTCTTGAAGTAGTTGTAGATACCGACAACCTTGAGCGACATTTACCACCTTCAATAAAAATTCAAGTTTTCGGGTGGCTAAAAATGCACTAATAGCGCCTAATGTCTGTTGTCCTATTTTTCCATCCTCGGAGATATCTTTATAAAGTGTTTGATTTTTGTTGAGGATGTTGAGGGAGTTTTGCAGGATTTTGATAGCTGCCACGACGCCCATGTTGACTCCGGTATCATAAAGCTCATCGGCAATCTCCTGCTGTTGAATCACGTCCCCGTTGATCGCGGTCCAGAAGTTGTCATGGTAAAATTTGACGACAAGGTTTGAAATATCCGGGTCAATTTCCAGATTTTTAGGAAAGTCGGATTCCAGCTTGAGCCGGTCCACAATTTGCCAGCCTTCCCAATCAGGATGCCGTTTGCGGGCGATGCCTCGGTAAGTCTCGCCGCCTCGGTCATTGGAATTATCCGCATATCCTCCTTCATGGCCGGAAGTTTTGCGGTAACTGATCGAGAATTGAGCCATTATTTATCCACCCGGCGATGGTTCATTGCTTCTCTAGTACCCGGTCTATCCGTTGTGACAGAGTTTTCATATCCTGTTTGACCTCAGTTATGGAAGATTTGACATTCTCCATATCGGTTTTGAAAGTCCCATAAAGTACTCCCCCGATGATGGCGGCGGATATAATCGTTTCCAGCAGCCGGGTTTTATTGAGTTTATTGGATTGCCCCACCTGTAGGACAAAAGGTAACGATTCGACTAACTTATGCCAATGTTCCATTCACGAACTCCTGATCGCTTCAACGTGATATTTCGGCCATCCTAGCGGACTGAAATGCGCTGCATCCTCACCAGCCACTATCGGCGGGTCGAGGTCGCGCCCGAACCAGTTTATCAGCCGCGTTCCACCTCTCAGAACCAGCGCAGGCCCTTCCCGCTGGTCAACGTAATGCGAATGGGCATCCAGACCTTTCAGCCCGACAAACTCAAATCCCGGCCCCTGGCGGACGCTGGTATGTCCGCCGAACAAACGCATGGCGGTCAGAAACGAGCCTGATAGCTTTTTCGCGCTCCATTCTTCTCGTAGCTCGTCGCCGACCGCGTCCTCGAACAACCAGCCTCCGCCGTCTGTTTCCACCACCACATCCCGGAACGAGCCGAGCGTCGCTCTGGCGCAGCGCTTTTCCTCCCCCCGCTTAGGCCACGATATCCAGCCATCGGGCACGCCGTCGGGCGTGATTCTGATCGTGAGTGCGCGGGTGTCTATTGGATTGTGGATCACTACATCGTCCAACAGCGGTGAACCGCAGTTTTCCAGAATCACCGGAGCGCGAATGCAGACGTTGCGAATTCGCGGATGCCATGCGCTCAACGTAATTGGGATATCTATAAATGTATTGCCGGAACCTGTTCCCTCAATGACGACATTTGGATCGTAACGGTGAGCCGACAGAAACACCGCCAGCCGCGAGAGCGGGCCGTATACTCCGGCGTAGAGGCGGATGCTAGGCATAGGGTTTATTGACGAAAGTCATGAATCCTTCCAGCACCAGAAAATCAGTGGCAACGGCTAACTGACCTGTGAAAGTCACATCCTGATTGGTGCTCGTATCAATGGTCCCCGTTATCGTGGCGGCGGTTGATACGGAGAATCCGAACGAAGTGGAATGGGTTCCTATTTGTTTGTCCAACACGCCACGGTTACGGATAATAATGAGGTTTTGTAAAGTCGCAGCCGCAGTCTGTGTTTGGCTAGAAAATACAGTAGCACCCAACTTTACTCTTAATATCTTGTTGTTCGCTGAATTGTTCATAGTCCATAGCGGGCAGCTTTCCAGCGCGCCGTTTATCCCCATAAGATTGCCGGGGACAGGGACGGTCACCAATGTTGTTTCCGCCGTGATGCCCGTATAGGCTCCCGGTCCTGCCGCTACAATAGCGACAGGGGCGGCGGGGACGTAGGGAGTATCCGTTCCCAAAACATTGTCATACACCGTGCCGAGCGTAGTGCTTGACATGACGGTATAATATGCCCCCGCCGCCGAGCCGGCATAGACAGCTCCCGCTGGAAAATACAGCCAGATACTTGAATAAGTCAAGTTAAGCGCCGTGCCGCAAGTCAGGGCACCATTCGCCGCCATCGTGCCGGTGGGAGCTATCCCGACAGGAACGGCTGATTGCGCCAATGCCAATGTTACGGGCACGTTGCTGGAACGGATTATTGAGCCGCCACTATTCAGTATTCCCATTACACAACCCTCCGGCCTTGAACTTTGGCCCCCGTCCCGGTGATGGCCGTAACCTCCATCCAGATATAAGTCCAGTAGTGCTCATCAACATGAACGGCGTCCGTGTCTGCCACAACATCATTGTTCGTGACCCCCGTGCCGGACAACGTAAGCGTTCCGATTTCAAACTTCTCAGCAGCGATAGCCGAAGCCATCACTACGTCAGAACCATAAATTTTCACCGTGGCGGTGGCTGCTATTGTGTTATTCGCGCCCAGTGTTGCACTATAGCGGCATTTGGATTTCAACCCCGCGCCGGTAAGTTGTGTGCTGGTCGCCGTGCCGGTTGCTGTGGCGTTGGTGAGCATTATGGTAGATGCCCCTTCGATACCATCCGTGACCAGCCCCGCGCCGGAGATGCTTTTTTGAGGAATTTTATCCCCATTTGAATCTAATTGATGAACTAAAGACATACATTCTCCTTATAGATTTGGTTGATGTATTTTTTACTCTTAATTTACTCCTTATTTTGTCCCACATTTCCAGCCAGTTGCCTGACCATGATTGTCGAATTCAGGTCCTTTATTGCTCTCAAAACCAGACTTGTCGGATTGAATCCTGAAAGTGACGGCGGGGACTCCGCTCAATCGCCAGCCGATGTGAGTCTGCAAGAACGATTTCTTCACGGTGGAGCCTGACCAACGAATCATAATCCCGATGTAGAACGGCAACATCAGACGTAAGAAGAAAACGCCATTATAATATAACGATACTGTCCTTTTTTTTCCGAACGAGACA
>Ga0209342_10004301_pt1 | contig 14842 bp, 14 predicted proteins | sample RifCSP16_2_FD_184023 | JGI IMG/M metagenome (GOLD analysis project Ga0209342, IMG submission 184023) | Soil microbial communities from Rifle, Colorado - Rifle CSP2_sed 16_2 (SPAdes) (version 2) | ecosystem: Environmental > Terrestrial > Deep subsurface > Rock core/Sediment | place: Rifle... | reverse complement strand
CAAGTGCACCATGCCTGCCGAGAAGGCTATCTTGTTTCCTATAATCAATGCAGAGTGGTCGGTTGTGGAAGCGAATTCGATTGATGGTAAATGTTTCCTTCCCGATGTTATTAGCGGTACAACCGAGGAAGCATTAAGGGCCTGTGCAAAAGCCCAGATAGACCATGTAACTATAAAAGAGGCAAGCGTTGATGGTGTGCAATTACAAGATTTAGATAACTATAGAGTGGAATCACCGCTCTTCGAATTTACACTCCCGAAAAATAACATTCTTGGGCTACCTGCGGGATCCAGTCCGTCGGTATCTGATGGCTACTGGATTCTCCTGGCACCGTTGCCTGTGGGTAAGCACACTGTCCACTTTCGTGGAGTGGCGGTATTCCCGAACCCCAAGCCTAAGAAGCCGCCATTTGTCTTCGAGACTGAAGTGACGTATTCCCTCAGCGTGAGATGAAGCCATAAAGTTTGGCCGTAGAGAGGTATTCTTCTCTTAAGTACTTCTATCGTCGGCTTATAAAGTCGATGATTGGTATACCTTTTTTCATAGTTAAGCAAATGGTAATCCATAGAATTACAATAAATGATCAAGGTATATTTTCCGAATGCATGATGATCCATAAGGTCCATGGGTATGCGATTTGAATACCACGTAATACCCTGTAGACAGCTTTTTTCTACAAAATCTACAGGCAGTCCTTTCTTCTTGCTTTACGATTCTGGGCTTTTCAAACTCAAGATTTGAGGCTTCCGGAGTTATTATAAAGGTTTTTTCAGTTCGTTGAAGAAGCTTCTCTTTTTGGGCGGTCTCAAGGATTTTATCGATTGTCCTGTAATCATTCGAAATCAAATTGTATAGCAAATCCCGTATTTCAATCGGTTTTAATTCCACGGCACCGAGTGCAGAAATCAACTCAAGTCCTGCATCTATTTTAGAGTTCAATTCTTCCCTGCCTGTAACTTGCCATGCGTCATTTCCAGCATTAAATCAAAATAAATCTGGCCAGATAGTCACATCTCCCATCATTTTCAAGATTTCTGATTTCCATTTTTACTTCACATTCTATGTCCACCTGTTGAGCAATTCCTTCAAAAAAAGGGATCAGAGTAGGCCAGGAAAGGTATGTCTCGATCTTCAACTTCTTGGCGATCCGAAAATATCTGCATGACCCGAAGATTCTCATCACTGTCTCTTCAGGAGTATATTTGAGAGTCTCAAAATTATATTCTGGGCTACTGGTATATATCGCAGAAATAAGAACTATTGCAAGTGCTCTGGTGTCTCCTGGTATATCTACTTCCATTTCCTGAGCCTCTATGGTCTTCAGTCTGCCTAACTCTCTGAAAAGAGACCTGGAAATTGGATCCACCTTGTCCCAACCACACTGCTCACCAATATATTTCAGTGTAAATCCATAGAATGCTGCTGTGACATTGGAAAGTCTCAGGGCCAGCTCTTCGGTGCTCTTTGGGAATATCTTCTCTAACAAATGTTCTTCTGTTTCTTTATCCTGGTATTTGTCTTCTCCTCTGATACGCTTCATTTCTTCATAACATTTTATTTCCGTCATAACAATTCTCCATTCCTGGACTTGAAAACCTTATTCTTGTATGATAGATATGGTTTCCGTGGCCCATTTATATTCTCATGATCAGTTCACGTTGAACCTCTCCACGGCTGAGAAATGCGACGGCAGGTTGTTAAGATGCTATATCTCCATACCGCCAGAGATGATGGATTGGGAGCATATATTTTGGATGATTATTTAGATTTAACCATAGAGAAAGTACCTGGTGGACTCCTGATTGAGCCTTTTACTGAAATAGAAGCTCTCAGCAATTATGTTACACTCCCCTGCTACTCCGCCTGCTTGCGCTCTTTGATGCCGCGGAAAACCATAACCACGCCAGTGATGTTTCCTTTATCATCTCTGATAGCATTACTGCTGGTTTCAACTTGTATCCTTGCCCCATCATGAGCTATTAATACCGTTTTATTTGCCTGCTCCTCCCCTGTTGTTTCGCTTATAATATTGAAGACATCCTTCAGAGGTTTCCCCTCTGCCTCTTCCATTTCCCATCCAGTCACAGACTGGGCGACAGGATTCATGAATAGCACATAGCCTTTCGAATCTGTGGCGATCACTCCATCTTTAATGCTCTGGAGTATTGTGGAAAGCCACTCCTCCTTTTCTTTTAATTTCCTTTCCATTTCATGCTTGAAGAGAGCGATCTCAATCGTAACCTGCAACTCTCTTTCTTTGAATGGTTTAATGATATACCCGAACGGTTGTGTTATCTTTGCCCGCAACAGCGTTTTATCATCAGAATAAGCGGTGAGAAACACAACAGGGGTATTAAAGCGCTGGCGTATCTGTTCTGCAGCTTCAATCCCGTCCATTTCACCCTGCAGCACAATATCCATAAGCACCAGATCCGGATTATTCTCCTCTACCTTTTTAACAGCCTCCTCTCCGGAAGATGCTGTTGAAGGAACTGCATACCCCAGTTTTTGCAACTTTCTTCTTAAAGCTTCTGCTACAATAGCTTCATCTTCAACCACCAGTATCTGAGTTTCTGCCATCACTTCATTCCTTTAAATTTAATTTTAAACTTTGTTCCTCTGTCTCGATTCAGTGTGATCTCACCATGAAGTTGATTTTCGACCAACACATTAACTATGCGCAGACCAAGGGATTCAGTTCTTCTGAAATCCAGATCTTCTGGAATGCCAATACCGTTATCGCCGATTGAAAGTTCAATCATATCTTCATCTGTTGAATGAATCAATATATTAATTTCACCGCTTTCGTCTTCTGGAAATGCATGTTTTAAAGAATTGGAAACCAGTTCGTTAATTATCAATCCGCATGGAATAGCAGAATCAATTCCCAGCAAAACATTCTCTGCATTTATATTTAGTGCAACTTTGTCTTCACTAATTCCATAAGACTGAAACAGGCCGCTTACCAGGTCGTCAATATATTCTTTAAGATCTATTCTCGAAAAGTTTTCGGATCGATAAAGTTTTTCATGAATTAGAGCCATCGATATTATTCTATTCTGGCTATCTTTAAGCATTTCAATAACTTTTTCATCCTCGCTCAACTCTTCCTGAAGCATTAGCAGGCTGGAGATGACCTGCATATTGTTCTTAACCCGATGATGAATCTCCCGCAAGAGGATCTCTTTTTCTCGAAGGGATTCTTTGAGCTGCTCCTCAGCATGCTTGCGTTCGGTGATGTCAGTAATCGTCCCGATGTAGTTAGCAACTCTCTCAGAATTGGTACGCTCGATTATTGCCTGACCCAATACCCAGGTCGTTGTGCCATCTCGATTGAGAAAACGATACTCTGATTTAAACGGTCGGTGCTCTCTCACAGCCTGGTACCACTCTTCAGAGATCCGATTTCGATCATCCGGATGTAAGCTCTGTACCCAGCCTTTTCCAAGTGCCTCTTCCAGCGTGAGTCCCGTAATCTTCTGCCATCGCTCGTTAATATAAGTACAATCACCCTCAGCATCCGTGCGGAATATTCCCACAGGTGATAGTTCGGCAAGTGCATGATATTTCCGCTCGCTTTCTCTCAGGGCTTCATCTGCCCGCTTGCGCTCCACCCGCTCCTCTACTTCACGTAATGCTCGCAGTACTGCTGGCGCAAGATGCGATAACCGATGTTTAAGTATATAATCTGTTGCTCCTTTCTTGAGGATTTCAACCGCCATTTCTTCGCCAAGTGCTCCAGTAACGAAGATCACCGGCACATCCTGGCATTCTGCCTTTGCAATTGCGAGTGCAGAAGAACCATTAAATGATGGAAGCTTATAATCCGTGATAATAATATCAGGTGTAAAGTTTTCAAGTTCTTTTATGAAGGAATCTTTTGTCTCAACGCGCTTTGCAGAGAAAACTATTCCTGCATCATGGAGTTCATGCTCCATCAACTCAGCATCTGCGGAATTATCTTCAAGTATCAGAATGTGAAGTTCTTTTTTCATTGTTCCTTTATTCAATGCGGTGGTCTATTCAGCAATACCCAGTATAAACTCAGTTTAGCAACAGCATCAATAAACTTATTAAAATCTATAGGTTTAATGATGTAACTATTGACGCCCAGGTTATAACTCTCCATAACGTCGCGCTCTTCCTGTGAGGATGTCAATATAACCACAGGAATTTTTTTTGTCCGTTCGTCTGATTTCATTTTGCGGAGAACCTCAAGCCCATTTACTTTGGGAAGCTTAAGGTCAAGAAGCATAACTTTCGGAATGTTCTTAATGTTCCTTTGCGCATGGGCGCCTGTGGCGAAAACAAACTCCAGCGCCTCAGCCCCATCATTCAAAACGTGAACCTTGTTGGTCAGGTTATTTTCCTTGAGCGCTGTAAGCGTGAGTTCCACATCATATGGATTGTCCTCAACCAGAAGTATTTCAACCTCATTCAAATCCGTCATATTTTTCCTCCTTTATCGGCAGTGTAAAGTAAAAGATTGCCCCCTCATCGATTTTTCCCTCAGCCCACACTCTTCCACCATGCCTGTGAATAATTCGCTGAATAATGGCAAGCCCGATGCCTGTGCCTTCAAAATCCTTCTCGCTATGTAATCTTTGAAATACTCCAAATAATTGATCTGAATACTGCATATCAAATCCTACTCCGTTGTCTTTAACATAATAGATGTTCTCATTCTTTTCATTCCAGCCTTCAACCTCAATAACCGCGATTTCTCTTAATCTTGTGAATTTTATTGCGTTGGATAAGAGATTAACAAAGACCTGTCGGATCAATTTTATGTCTCCAATAGCCGCAGGAAGTGTTTTCATGTTGAATTGTAACGCCCGCCCTGGAACAGTGGCTCTGAGTTCTTCATATACGTCTTTTGCAAGTCCACACATGTCGATATCTGATAGTGCCATTTCCTTTCGTCCTAAACGGGAGAGGGTAAGAAGATTCTCAATAAGTTCTCCCATTTTCTGCGTATTAATTCGAATGATATCCAGCACACGTTTGCCTTCATCATCAAGTTTATCTGCGTGTTTCTTCAACAATATATTGGAAAAGCCATCAATAGCTCGAAGCGGGGCCCGCAGATCGTGGGAGACAGAATATGAAAAAGCTTCAAGCTCTTTATTAGCTTCTCCAAGCTGGATTATATGTCGTTCAAGTTCTCTGTTGAGCTTCAGTATTTCTTCCCCGGTGCGTTTGCGATCTGTGATGTCGGTCGCCGTACCCTCAAAACACACAATGCCACTTGAATCCCGCAATACGCGGGTATTCAATAAGAACCACACAATTTTGCCATCTTTGCAGTAAAACTGAACTTCAAAGTTCTCGACAAACCCCTGTGCCTGTATCAGGCGAATGAGCTCGTCCCGGTGGTCCGGGTCAACATAAAGGTTCCTTACATTTGTGACTTCAGTAATAAGTTCTTGAGGCGATGCATAGCCCAGTGTGCGCGCAAATGCAGGATTTGCGGATGCGATACGACCATCAAGCGTTGTCTGGTAAATACCTTCAATTGCATTTTCAAAAATGCTGCGATATTTAGCCTCAGCTTTGCGAAGCTCTTCTTCAGCATGCTTACGCTCTGTGATATCCTCTCCAGAACTTAAGGTACTGATAATTTTTCCTTTGTCATTCTTCAATAGAGTATTGTGCCATGCAACAATCTTTTCCTCACCGCTCCTGGTCAGAACAGGATTTTCAAAATATTTAATCGGCTCTTCTTCCATCAACTTCTCGAAAATAGCTTTTACTTCATCCTTAACTCTTGTCGGAAGGAAGTTATCGAACCAATTTTTGCCCACAATTTCATTTTCTTCATACTCTAAAATCTCACAGCCCCTTTTATTTATGAGAGCCACTTTTTGATCAGCATCAATGACCATGATAATAACTTTGGCAATGTCAAGATACCTTTGTGCGTTATCACGCTCTTCCTGAAGCTCTTTTTCATTCTTCTTGCGCTGGATTACCGAACCCAAATGAGTCGCGACTGCTGAAACTATATCAACCAGTTGTTTGTCCTTCTCACGGGATCCCAGCATGAAAAACAGGAGAACAGCCATTACATCTCCCCTGGCAATAATCGGAACTCCCAGACTGGCTTTAAGCCCGGCTTCCTTCACGATCTGAACACGGGGAAAAACTGTTTCTGGACTCATCGATACATCAGGAATCCACTCGGGCTGCATCGCTGACCATATGCGCCCTGGCAGTCCAATGCCAGGCGGAAATGTGAACTTCTCGCTCAAACTTCTGAATCTTTTCAGATTTCCGGTACTGGAATACCAGACCGGGCTGAATTCGAGAACTGTTCCATCCGGGCTTGGAATCCATGCTTCACCGTAATCCCATCCAGTGGCTTCACATACTTTTTTTAACGCAATCTCCAGTGCAGCATTTAAATTTTCGGCCTCACTTATTGCCTGGATCAATGATAGCAAGAGACGGATTTCTTCATCCACCTGCTTCTGCTTTGCTTCCAGTTCTTTCAATCCGGCAATGCTCTGGCGCAACTCTACTAATTCATTTTTGAGCTGCTCTTTTGTCTTATCTTTATTCATTTTTCCATTATCTCTCTTTAGACTCATTAAAGTGCATCAACACTAACATATCATAACCTTAAAGCGACATAAATCTCACAAAAACCGTTTCCTGTTGTTGTTGGCGTTGTATGAAGTATTTCTATCTGTTCACCGAAAGCATGCGAAATCCACCCATCGAACATGCCCTTTATAAACGCACAATTGAGATTATTGAATTTATCATCATCTTTTACCAATGGACAGGCGATAATTTTGCCATGAATGACATTCTTGCTAATAATCTCCCATTTTGAATTCTGTTTGAGGATCACACCAGTTTCTTGCATATATCTGATAAGTGTTTCTGCATCCCAGACATCTATCTTTTTGTCTTTTTCATAATTTTGTATCATCATTTCGCCAAAGTCACAACCTAACGATTTTATCATCTCCTGATTAGTGGGCATATTTTTTAGCAGATCTAACATTTTCAGGAGATCTTTATGGTAGTTTTCGAAAGGTTCTTCTGTGGTTTTCAGTTCATCTATCATTTTAATAAGTATCTTGCCTGCTCTGGGTACAGGTTTAAGAACTATGAGATTTCTACTGGTTACAGAATTATATGTATGTCCACTCATTCTCAGTAATTCCACGAACATACAGGCAAGCTTTTTAATAGCCTCAGGCTCGGTAAATGTGTGGTGCAGAATTAAAGAATCTTTATCGATGTCCACATTTTCAATTATGCCAGTATATTGATATATATCCTTGATTTTCTTTAATAGATCTTCCAACGGAATCTGGTTGATAGGGCAGCCGTAAAACCTTTCAATGCATGTAGTGATTTTATGAGATGTTCTTCCGCCAAGAATTTCTTCGAAGAATTGCTTCGGTATAGCCACCATGTCATAGTTCATCTTTGAATAAAGAGTTAGTATCATGTTCCAGAAATCTGGTTTTTTGTATAGCTCAAAAAAAGCATTATCCATATACCCGAAATTGTCTGATATGCTTTTAAGCACACCTTGCTTTTCTCCTCTTTTCATATACATCTCAAGAGATGTATTTGCATTTCTGATACTCAAAACACCAAGATTGTATTTTTTTGATGAGAATACGGCAACAATAGCAGCCAGAAACCTGTTCATATCCTGGTTCTTTCCAGTTATGGTAAAAGAGACTTTTTCTGGCAGCCTGGCATCATCAGAACTTATTTTGATTGAAGAATCCCAATAGACTTCTCCAATAAGCTCATTCAAACGTTTTTCAAGAGAAGAGATGGTAGTAATATCATTCCCAATGATATTAAGAACGATTTCTTCATCCGGGAGTCTACCAGCAAGATTTTCTAATGCCCATATAAGAGTGGATGAGGTCAAGCTCTGCTTATTTCTTAATCCTAAAATAAGTCTTTTCACAGAATCCGGATCCTTAAAAGCAACATCCGCGAGATCAATTATCTCACGTATGACAGCACTCAGATTGCCGTTGTGCTTTAGAATCAGGGGTTCGATTTTTTTTAGGTACTCCTCGTTCAGAGAGATGCTTTTCCTGAGATTCATTTGGCTATTCACTAAACATTACAACGCTTAATTAACTTTTCCCCGTTAACTTTAACGAAATTTATGAATTGTGAACATTCGTAATAACAAACATTATCCTGTTATGAATGTGGTTGTAGGCTTGTCTGAATAAAAGCTGATAAAGGGGTGATGCATCCTGGGAGAGAAACATTCATTTCTCTCCTTTCATGTTCCCCTTTCAATTTATCCAAGGTAATATAAATGATTGATATACGGATAAAATTAAAAAATAAGTTAAAAAGGAGTAAAATATCATGGCTAAAAAAAATGAAGAGAGAAAAGATATAAACGAAGAGCAAAAGAATATTTCCCAGACCTGGGCTAAGAGCTATACTGCAGTTTCAAAAATGTGGGAGGATTCCTACACTAAACTATACAAGCCCTGGCTCGAATCAACAGGAGCACTATTTGACAAAGCGATTGAAGTCTCAAAGGATGCTGCACCTGAGAAATATAAGGAATTTTATAACGAATGGATGAAAACATACCAGAGTACCTATGGTAAATTTTATCCCATCCCAACACCTGAATCCAACAAAGAGACACTTGAGAAGCTCTTGAATAGCGCGGAGGAATCAAATACACTCTACAGGTCGTGGATTGCTGAGTTAGAGGAGAATTCCAGGAAGACAAAAGAGATACTTCAGGGCGAAACTGACCCTGTAAAATATAAAGAATCCTATGATATGTGGATAAAGTCATATGGGAAAATATTCGATGAGCTTCTTACACTGCCACTCAGGCAAAATATAAAAGAGATATTCGTAAATTATACAGGCGTACCAGATATATATTCTGAGACCTTTGTACAGATATCAAAACTATGGGAGGATTCCTATACCAAACTATACGGGCAGTGGAATTCATCCTTATCAAAGTTTTATGAGAAATCAGAAGAGATCTCTCATGGAAATGCAGGTCCTGAGGCCTATAAGGAATTTTACACCCTATGGATGAATACATATCAGGAGACCTATGGCAAGTTGTTTGACATCAGCTCAATGAAGCCTTCAAAAGAAATATTTGAGAGTTTTGTGCAGAGCACCAACATTTACCTGAAAATTTACAAGTCCTGGATCGCAACACTTGAAAAACTGTCACAGAAGGCCAGGGAGATATCAAAACAAACCGCCAATCCGGAGGTAAATAAAGAGTTTTATAATCTCTGGGCGAAGACCTATGAAAAGGCTTTTGATAGCTTCTTCGAGAATACGCCCACGGTTGCTCCGCTGAATGGAATTTTGGGGCCTGTAAAGAACGCGGCCAGGATATATGCTGACACATTTACCAGGATATCCCAGATGTGGATGAAATCGTACTCTGGCTCCGCAAGCCAGGTTTAAACATGGAAAAGTCTAACAAACTGAAAACAAAAAGGTAAATTAGATGAATACGGATATCAGTGCATCAAATATGCTTGACAGCATTGCCCAGGAAATCGATCCTTACGGATCATTTTCTAATGTCGCGGTTGATATGGAAAATGGGAATTATACATATTCCAATATTTTTTCCAGGGAATTACCTGTCCATGACCTGTCCTCATGGGATAACCTTGAGGAGATAGACCTGGAGAGAGCGAGATATTTGCAGAGTACAGACGATTTGTTAGAAGAAATACTGAGCAGATCATAGAGTAAGATAACTGAAAATAGGATAAATAAGTGGATTATTTATGGTTAAAAAAATTGAAGAAAAAAAAGATGTGAGTGAAGAAAAGAAGGACATTTTCAAGACATGGGCTGACAGCTATACAGCAGTCTCAAAAATGTGGGAGGATTCCTACCTGACGCTCTACAAGCCCTGGATTGACTCCACGGGAGAGATGTTTGAAAAGGCTGCTCTTCTATCAAAAGAGGCGGCACCAAAGCAATATAAGGAATTTTATAACGAGTGGATGAAAACATACCAGAGCACCTATGGTAAATTTTATCCGATCCCGACCATGAAAACCAATAAAGAGACACTTGAGAAACTCATGAGAAGCGCAGAGGAAACTAATGAGCTCTACAGGTCATGGATTGCTGAGCTGGAGGAGGACTCCAGGACTACCCGGGAGATACTCAAAGGTGAACCTGAGCCTGAAAAATATAAAGAATGCTATGATATGTGGATGAAGTCGTATGAAAAAATATTCGATGAAATCCTTGCACTGCCTGCTCAAGAAAGTACAAAAGAGATATTTGAAAAATACACAGGTGTTCCAGACGTCTACCTGGGAAGCTTTGTTCAGATGTCAAGACTATGGAAGAAAACATACTCCAGGCTCTACGGGCCATGGAATGAGTCCATGATGAAGCTTTCCAGGAAAATGGCAGAACTCTCCAGGGGAGATGCAAGTCCCGAAGCGTATAAGGAATTTTATACTCTATGGGTGGATACATATAAAGAAACCTACGGCAAGTACGTGGGGTCCATGCAGCCTTCAAAAGAGGTATTTGAGAGCTTCGCGCAGAGCACCAATATTTATCTGAACATGTACAAGTCCTGGATAGCAGCACTTGAAAAAATGTCAAAAAAGGCTGAGGAGTTATCAAAGCAAACGAGTGATCCAGAGGCATATAAAGAATTTTATAATCTCTGGGTAATAATGTATGAAAAGGCTTTTAATGACTTCTTTGAGGACATGCCCGCAATAGGCCCGATGAAAGAACTGATAGAGCCTGTAAAGAATATGGCCAAGATATATGCAGATACCTTTACCCGGATGTCCAAGCTGTCGGTGAAATAGGATTATAAATCCAAAAGCGGGGTTTGAGTATGGAAAAATCAAGTTTTGAATACACACAGGAGTTATTTGACCAGTGGTTAAAGATTTATGAGGCTACATTAGGCAGACTGGCAGAAATGCCTGCCATGGGTCCAACTCGTGAGAAATCGGAAAAAATGATAAAGGGTGCATCTCTCTCTGTTAACCTTTATACAACCTGGGCGGACTCCAATATCAATTTCCAGAATGTATTCATGGAAGCAATGCGCAGAATGCATGAAAAAATGCCAACCGAGGTGGATGGGGAAATCAGTCTGGAGAAGTATAAAGATTTTTATAAGCTCTGGATTGAGACGTATAGCGAGACCTTCAAGGAATTTCTGAAATCAGGTCATTTTGCTTCGGACATGGGGAGATTAATGTCGTATTTCATGGAATTCCAGAAATACAACAGGGAAATGCTTGAAGAGAATTATCTGAAACCAATGAATCTTCCCACGAAAACCGAGATCGATGAGATGAGCAAAGAGTTGTATTCACTTAAAAAGGCAATAAAAGAGTCAAATCAGAAAACAGCGGATCTTCCCACGAAAACCGAGATCGATGAGATGAGCAAAGAGTTATATTCACTTAAGGAAACTGTAGAGGAATTAACCCATATCAAAGACCCATCATTAACGAACCCGTCTGAAAAGAATGAAGATCCTGGAACTCATCAAATCGAGAAAGAATGATGCCTTTTTGGGAAAAGAGATGCTATGAACCAACTTAATTCAATAGAATTTTTTGAGAAATTCAAAAACGGAATAGAACTATTTTTAAAACCTCCTGATTTTTCGGTTGGAACAACTCCTTCCGAGATAATCTTTACCGAAGATAAAATGAAACTTATCCATTATATCCCGGCCGTAGAAAAACCATATCCAGTTCCAGTACTTATAGTGTACGCGCTTGTGAATAGATACTACATTCTGGATCTCCAGCCTGATAAGAGTGTGATAAAGAAACTTCTGGATGATGGTTTTGATGTCTATATCATTGATTGGGGATATCCTACAGGCCTGGATATGTATCTCACAATCGATGATTATGTGAACGGTTACATAAATAATGCTGTGGATAAGATCAGAGAGCGCTCAGGTTTTGATAAAGTCACGCTGCTCGGGGTATGCCAGGGAGGGACTTTTTCTATCATGTACGCTGCACTTCACCCTGAAAAGGTAAAAAACCTGGTTACTTTAGTGGCTCCTGTGGATTTTGATACTGATAAAGGGATTCTTCATTTCTGGGCAAAAAGCCTGGACGCGGATAAAATCGTGGACTATTACGGGATAGTGCCAGGGGATTTCTTGAATGCTGGATTCCTTCTCACAGACCCTTTCCGGCTTATGATTGACAAATATGCAGGTCTGTTTGAACGAATCGAATGCGAACCCGGAGATAAAGAATGCGAGCTTAGAAATGAAGAAACTATCAAGAACTTTTTGAGAATGGAGAAATGGATATTCGACAGTCCTGACCAGGCCGGGGAAACCTTCAGGCAGTTCATCAAAGATTGCTATCAGAAGAACCTTCTCATCAAAAATGAGATGATGCTCAATGGTAAGAAAATTAATTTGAAAAATATTTCGATGCCTTTGCTTAATGTCATGGCGGAATTCGACCATCTCGTCCCTACCGATGCAAGTAAACCCCTGACCGGGGCGGTATCAAGTTCGGATAAAGAAACTCTGGTTTTCCCGACCGGACACATAGGTATCTTCGTGGGCTCAAAATCCCAGAAAGAGGTCTGTCCAAAGATTGCGGAGTGGTTAAAACCCAGGTCTCTTCTGGATGGAACCAGAGAAGAGAAACCTGAATCATCTAAGGGAAAGACACGTGAACACAAAAGAAAGAATCGCAAATCAAAGGTGAATAAAAAATGAGACTTGAAAACAAGGTTACAATTATCACAGGTGCAGGAAGCGGTATTGGCAGAGAAACTGCGCTCCTGTTTGCAAAAGAAGGAGCTAGAGTTGTTGTCGCCGATGTGAATGAAAAAGCTGGAGAGGAGACAGCAGCAGAGATCAAGAAAAACGGAGGCGATGGATATTTTGCTAAATTGGATGTATCCAACAGGGCAGAAATAAAACAGGTTGTCAGAGATGCTCTCGAAAAATATGGTACAATTGACGTGCTGATAAATAATGCTGGTATTATCCAGGATGCCCTCGTATTGAAAATGACAGAGGAACAGTGGGACAGGGTTATTAACGTCGATCTTAAAGGAGTTTTTAATTGCATCCAGGCTGTGGTTGAAGTCATGATCAACCAGGGAAATGGTGTAATCATCAATACCTCTTCTATTGTGGGATTGAATGGCAACGTGGGCCAGGTCAATTATGCTGCTGCTAAAGCTGGTTTAATTGGAATGACAAAGACTCTGGCAAAGGAACTTGGTAAAAAGGGGATAAGGGTCAATGCAATAGCACCCGGATTTATAATGACTCCAATGACCTCAAATGTCCCTGAAAAGATCCTTGAAATGATGAGAGAAAAAACTCCATTGCGAAGGCTTGGTGAACCTGTGGATGTTGCATATGCATATTTGTATCTTGCTTCAGATGAGGCAAAGTTCATCAATGGTGCGGTGCTTTGCGTGGATGGAGGATTAATAATATAATGTTTATGACATAAAACAAGTTATAGAGATGAAAAATAAAATAGGTGAAAAGAATGAATAATGTAGTTATTGTATCGGCAACAAGAACTGCAGTTGGGAAATTCGGGGGGAGTCTGAAGGATTTTAGCCCTGGACAGCTTGGTTCTGTGGTATTGAAAGATGCTCTGAAAAGGGCAAATCTTGAACAAAGTGAGGTTGAAGAAGTCGTCATGGGAAATGTTCTTTCAGCAGGTCACGGTCAGAATGTGGCAAGGCAGGCTGCAATCTGGGCGGGGATTCCGAAAGAGGTTCCTTCTTTTTGCGTGAACAAGGTATGCGGTTCAGGTCTGAAATCTGTTGTTCTCGGAGCACAGTCCATAATGCTCGGCGATGCTGATGTTGTTCTGGCTGGAGGAATGGAGTCCATGTCTTCGACACCTTACGCATTGAAAAAAAACCGCTGGGGAGCAAAGATGGGCAACGACGAAGTTGTGGATTTGATGATATATGACGGGTTGTGGGATATTTTCGGAAATTATCACATGGGAATTACAGCAGAGAACGTGGCGGAAAAATACAGTGTTACAAGGCAAGATCAGGATGAATTCTCGGCAATAAGCCAGAATAAAGCTGAAGCTGCGATCAAGGCAGGTAAGTTCAAAGAAGAGATTGTCCCGATAGCAATCCCACAGCCAAAAGGCGAGCCTGTGATCTTTGATACAGATGAGTTCCCCAGGTTCGGCACGACAAAGGAGACCCTGGCAAAACTGAAACCTGCGTTCAAAAAGGACGGAACCGTAACTGCGGGTAACGCATCAGGTATAAACGATGGAGCTGCTGCAGTTCTATTGATGTCCGAAGAAAAGGCAAAAGAAAAAGGGCTTTCGCCTCTTGCGACCATCAAAAGCTACGGGTATTGCGGCGTGCCCCCTGAAACAATGGGTATGGGACCTGTTTGCGCAACAAGAAAAGCCATAGAGCGTGCCGGTATTGCCACTGACAAACTTGACCTGATAGAACTCAATGAGGCCTTTGCAGCGCAGAGCCTGGCGGTTGTTAGAGAACTTGGCTTGAACCCTGAGCATGTTAACGTTAACGGCGGCGCCATAGCCCTGGGGCATCCCATAGGAGCCAGTGGCACGAGAATCCTGGTCACACTTCTGCATGAATTGAGAAGAAGGAAAGGAACTTACGGTCTTGCATCCCTCTGTATTGGAGGAGGTCAGGGCATTGCCATGGTGATAAAGAGGTAGATAATATGGTAAAGGGAGAGAGATTGGACGGCAAAGTCGCCCTGGTCACCGGGGGCTCAAGAGGAATAGGGAGTGCGATTGCTTTGAGGCTTGCAGAAGAGGGTGCTGATGTTGCTATTAACTATCAGTA
>Ga0209342_10004295_pt1 | contig 14860 bp, 36 predicted proteins | sample RifCSP16_2_FD_184023 | JGI IMG/M metagenome (GOLD analysis project Ga0209342, IMG submission 184023) | Soil microbial communities from Rifle, Colorado - Rifle CSP2_sed 16_2 (SPAdes) (version 2) | ecosystem: Environmental > Terrestrial > Deep subsurface > Rock core/Sediment | place: Rifle... | reverse complement strand
TATTTTAGACAATTTTGATTTTATTAAAGTATATAAAGTTATGGATTCTCTAAATTGGACATGGGTAAAAGGAGATACTAGGTATTTTCCAGATATTCTTGAATTGAAGAAATGTGCAAAACAATTATTGGAACAAGCTTCTTCTGAGGGAATGAAAGCAAAGGAAGATTTTTTTGTTTCTACGGGGGGTTTTACAGCTGAATTTTTTTATTTAAAAGAAACAAAATTATTAAAACTTAGTTTTGTTATTGAGGAGTGGGAAACAAGATTTTAATGCTTAAAAATGAAAGGAAAGGAAAATAATGTTACTTAATAAACAGAGATTAGAGATAAAAAAAGATAAAAATTATGCAGAGATGGTTTTTATTGGGGATGTGCATTATGGATCAAAACAATGTAATGTTGAAAAATTTGAAAAAATGTTACAATATTGTTTAGAAAATAATTTATATGTATTCTGTATGGGGGATATGATAGAAGCTAATTCAAGACACTCTGTTGGTGCAGGAGTTTATGAACAAATATCCCCCCAGAAGCAAATAGAGGATATTTCAGAATATCTTAGACCTTTGGCAGAAAAGAATTTAATTGTGGGCTATCTCCAAGGGAACCACGAGTCCAGGGTGAATAAAGAATTAGGTATAGATATATCCAAAATTATTTGTAAAGAATTAAAAATACCTTATCTTGGGTATGCTGGTTGGTCTTTATTCTATGTCGGTAACCAAAGTTATTCCATGTATTCCACACATGGGGCTTCTTCGGCTACATTAAAACATACAAAATTGAAAGCTATACTTGATATAGCCAAATCTTTTGAAGCAGATATAGTTACTTGTGGGCATGTACATGATATAATAATAGATAGTGCAGAATACCAAAGAGTTAATAAAAAAAGGAAAACAATAGATATAAGGAAATCTTATGTAATTGTTACTGGGCATTATTATAATTATGGTGGGTATGCACAGGAAAAAGGGTATTCTTTGACAAAGATGGGTAGCCCAAAAGTGAAACTTTCTGGGGACAAGTTTGACATTCATGTGAGTGTTTAAAATGAAAGAAATTTGGAAAGAAATAACAGATTTTGAAAATTATGAAGTTAGTAATTTTGGGAATATTAGAAGTTTAATAGATTCACATAATAAAATAAGAGAATTTCCTTTATTAAGAAAACAACAAAAACAAAAAACAGGATATCTTTATATAGGTTTGAGTAAAAATAATAAGATATATACAAAATTAGTTCATAGATTGGTAGCTAAAGCCTTTATAGAAAATAGTAATAATAAACCAGATATAAATCATATTAATGGTATAAAAACTGATAATAGGGTACAAAATTTAGAATGGGCTACAAGAACAGAAAATCAAATACATGCATATAAAATAGGATTGCAAAAAATACAATATGGGGAAAAAACTTCACAAGCTAAATTGAATGGAGAACAAGTTATTCAAATTAAAAAATTAAGAAAAGAAACTTCTTTAACATTGAAACAAATTGCCAAAAAATTAAATATACAAAATTATAGGAATCTTGAAAATATTTTATATGGGAAAAGTTGGAATCATTTAAATGACTAATGAACAAACGATTACATTTTTACTTTCCCAAATAATTAAATTAAATCAAGGAATTAACTTAGTAATAGACAACTCCATTGCTTTAATTGAAAATAAACAATACGAAGAAGCACAACAACATTTGAAAGACATGAAGAAAGTTTTAGCAGATTTAGAATTTGGTCTTGTTGTATATTTATCGGATTCAGGGGATAAAAAGAAAAATGGAACATTATAGAGATGATTTTTCAACATTGTATTTAGGGGATTGTTTAGAAGAGTTAAAAAATATCCCCAATAATAGTATTGATTGTATTGTAACCGATCCACCATATCAATTATCAAGTATTACTAAACCAAGATTGGATCAAGTAGATGAGGAAGGTAATTCTTTTAACCCTTTCTATAGAGTTCAGGCAAGGAAAGGGTTTATGGGGAAAGAATGGGATGTTTTACCTCCAATTGAAGTTTGGGAAGAATGCTTAAGAGTTTTAAAGCCAGGGGCTTTTGCTTTTATAATGACTACATCAAGGCAGGACAGTTTGTGTCAAATATTAATGGATATTACTCAGGCAGGATTTAGAACAGACTTTAGTAGTATTTATTGGACATATTCGTCCGGCTTCCCAAAAGCAACTAATATAAGTAAAATTTTAGATAAAAGATTGGGATATGAAAGAGAAGTTATAGAAAATAGAAAAGTAACAAAAAATATGGCAGAAATGAGTAAAGTTAATTCTAATAAACAAGGGTATCCAAAACAACCAAGACTAAAAGATAATTATTGCACAGGGGAAATTTTAGATGATACTCCAATATCAGATCAAGTAAAAGAATTTTCTGGGTCTTTTGCAGGATTCCAACCCAAACCAGCTATAGAAATTATATTAGTAGTTATGAAACCTTTACCAGAAAAAACTTTTACTGAACAAGCATTAAATAATGGGCATGGAATTACTTGGTTGGATGATTGTAGAATTCCTTATGTGGATGAAAAGGATAATGAAAGAAAAGGAAATTTAGATAGAAGTGAAAGTAGGGAAATTTATGGTTTTGCTAATAATGGCAACATAAAAAGTGGATTTAGAAACAATACTGGAAGATTTCCAGCAAATCTTTTGGTTTCAGATGATATATTAAATGATGGGATTGATAGAAAAGGTGTTTCCGGTGGTGGCCCTAAAAAATATGGTGGGGGTGGTGGTTTTGATGATAAGTTGAATAGACAAGTTGTAAAAAATTATTATAATGATGCTGGTTCTTTCAGTAGATACTTTGATCTTGATGCTTGGTGGAAAAATAAAATAAAAGAATTACCTGAAAATATACAAAAAACTTTTCCTTTTATAATAGAATCTAAAGCACCTAAATCTGAAAAAAATAAAGGACTTGATTTTGAGAAATATAAAGTTGGTGGGGGAATTCAAGGAACTGAAGATAAATCATTAAAAACAGGTAGTGGAAATGAAAGAAATAATCTAAATAAAAATAATCATCCGTGCGTGAAGCCAATAAAATTAATGAGTTATTTAATAACCTTGGGTAGTAGAAAAGGAGATATGGTTTTAGATCCTTTTATGGGAAGTGGATCTACAGGAATTGCTGCTAAATTATTGAATAGAAAATTTATTGGGATTGAAAGAGAAGAAGATTATATTAAAATAGCTGAACAACGAATAAAATCTGTTAATTGTCAACAAAAATTATTTGATTAAAATGAAAATAGCTTTAATAGATATAGATTCTAAAATTCCAAATATAGCATTGATGAAATTATCTGCTTATCATAAAAATAAAGGAGATGCAGTTGAATTTTGGAAAGGGGTATTTTTTAATGATGAATATGATAAAATTTATGCTTCTAAAGTTTTTGATTTTTCTTCATTACCAAAGGGTTTGGATACAAAAACAATTATTGGTGGAACTGGTTATGATTTAAACATTAAATTACCAAATGAAATTGAATATTTGTGCCCTGATTATACTTTATACCCAAATTGTGATTATTCTATAGGGTTCATCACAAGAGGGTGTAGCAGAAATTGTTCATTTTGCAAAGTCCCTAAAAAAGAAGGTAAAATTAAATTTAATCAATCTTGGGAAAATTTTAAAAATCCAAAGGGGAAATACTGGATATTTTTAGATAATAATATACTTGCCTATGATAACCATATAGATATTTTAAAAGAAATTTGTGAAAAGAAAATGATTATAGATTTCAATCAAGCAACAGATATAAGATTAGTTACTGAAGAAAATGCTAAAATATTAGCAGGAATTAAATGGCATTCTTATTATAGGTTTTCTTTTGATTGGGTATTTTTGGATAAGCAAATTATTGAAAAAGTTAAATTATTAAATAATTTTGGTTTATCTTCTTCTAAAATGTTTTGTTTCGTCCTAATTGGTTATAATACAACTCTGGAAGAAGACTTATATAGAGTTGAATTATGCAGAAAATTAAAAATAAATCCTTTTGTTATGCCATATAATAAATTTGATAAATATCAAAAAGATTTTAGTAGGTGGGTTAATCATAAAGCTATTTTTAAATCTGTAGCATGGAAAGATTATAAGAAAAAACAATGGAAAAAAACTAACATAATTGGGCAACAAAATTTATTTGACTAAATTAAATATAAATGATAATATTATATTATGATTTATAAATGGAAATGCCCAAAATGTTCGTACATAAAGAAAAGTTTTGATATAATCAGAGGATATGTTTATTGCCCCATCTGTTCTAACCTTATGAAATTATTGAGAAAATAATGGAAAACATCTATTTTGATGAATTTAGTAAAAAAGGGGGAAATCCTTATATAGATGAGTTTAGTAAAAAATGGTTCTGGTATGATGAGACAGAACTTAATTATGGTCCTTATAATACTTGGGAAGAAGCTAATAAAAATTTACAAAAATATATAAAAGAAGTTTTGGGAAAATGAGTATAGCAAAAGGAAAATGAAACTAATTAAAAATTTACCAAGAAGATTAAGTAAATCAGGGAGATTGGAAAGTTGGGCCTTATTTAAATGTTCTGATTGTTTACAAGAAGTTGAAAGATACCTAAGTTCAGGAAAAATAGCAAAATCCTGTGGGTGTGTACAATATAAATTATCTGCAAAAGCTATTACAAAACATGGGGGAAAAGGAACAAGATTATATCATATTTGGACACAAATAAAACAAAGAATTTTTAATCCTAAAAATTGTAATTATCCCAATTATGGTGGTAGAGGGATTACTATTTGCCCAGAATGGGCAAATGATTATATAGTTTTCAGGGATTGGGCACTAAACAATGGATACTTAGAAAATCTACAAATAAATAGAATAGAAAATGAAGATAATTATGAACCATCTAATTGTAATTTTGTAACTGCTAAAGAAAATGCAAGAAATAGAAGAGGGCAAAAGATTAAAAATATAGAAATAGCTAATGAAATCAGAGTCTTATATAATACTGGAAATTATACCCAAAAAGAATTAGCTATAAAATATGGTGTACATCAAGGAAATATTTCTTTAATTATAAACAATACTATATGGAAAAATTAATATGGAAAATAAAAATAGAAAAGCTATAGAATATATAAATAATGCCTTAAATTCAATGGATGAATATGCAGTAGACCCCCCTATTATTAGGGATAATTTACAAAATGCTTTGGTGGAATTAAAGCATAATAAAGAGGATTGTTGGTCAAATAATCAAAAATGTGATTGTGGGCAAAATTCTGTTTGCAATCTATTTCAAAAAGATGGTTCTTATATTTATTTTTGTTGGTCTTGTTTTTTTAAATATGAGGGAAATAATGGAATTTCTTAGAGAAATAGAAAGTAGAATAGATAAAAGAGGGCACAAAATTAAATGGGCTATATTTAAATGCCCTGATTGTTTACAAGAGGTTGAAAGACGATTAAGCAATGGATATAAACAAAAATCTTGTGGTTGTTTAAAACATGGGGGAAAATGAATGAATCTATCAATAGTAATTTTTTATTATATATTGGAGCAATTAACTTCTGAGGATATTGACTATTATGACAAAAAATTAGACAGTTCTATTAGAAGTTTGATTTGTCAAGGATTCTTTGTTAAAAATTTTCAAGATAAGACTCATTGGAATTAAGAAAGGGGATAATAATGAATAAAATCAAGTGTTTAGAATGTAACGTAGAACTTGAATCCAAACATAGACACGACTTTGTTAGTTGTAAATGTCCCAATGGTTCTTTTACTGATGGTGGCAATGATTATATGAGAATAGGGGCTAAAGATATAACAAAAATAAGAATATGGAATGAAAAGGAACAAAAATGGAAGAAATTAAAGGGGTTCTGAAATGAATAGCCAAAATATAAAGCATATTCCTTTAAATAGGCAAGGTGCTTTAGAATTAGGTCTAAGTCCTTGTTTATATTGTAATAGTGGTTTTGGTTCTTATTCTCCAGTGGGATGTAACTCTTGTCATGATACTTGTGAATATTTAAAATTATATTTTGATGAAGAAAAAATGAAACAAATTAAATTGAAAGGGTTAAAGTAATGTTTAAAAAAATACAAAATTTTCTAAATAAAGTAGATTATACCAAATTAGATGATTTTCAGAAAACACTCTTTTACTTAATTCATACAGGGAATATACGAAAGGCTTGATATGAAAACTAATATAAATAATATTATGGATACTGTGGATGAAATTAAAAGCCTATTATCTGATATAGATAAAACACTTGGAAATATAGAGGAAAGATTAGAAGATTTGGAATTAAGTAAACCTTGTGATTGTACTGTTGACATAAATTTAAATAAAGTAAATAATTTAATTTGGGAAATTCAACAATTATTACAGAGGAAAAAATGAGTGAATTAAAAGTAGAGATTTGTAGAATAGAAAAAGTGGAACATCATATAGGGGCAAATAGATTAGATATTGTTCAAATTAAAGGTTGGCAATGTGTGGTTCAAAAAGGTTCTTTTAAAAAAGGGGATTTGGCATTATATATTCCTATAGACAGCCTATTATCAGAAGAATTGGAGTCTAAAATTTTTGGGCCTGATTCTAAAATTAAGTTAGAGAAACGGAGGATAAAAACTGTAAAATTGAGAAAAGTAATAAGCCAAGGTTTGGTTGTTTTACCAGAAACAGTTGGGATAACTTCTTATAAAGAAGGTCAAGATTTTACCGAATCTTTAGGAATAAAAAAATATGAACCCCCACAGGAACTCCCCAATATTTATGGTCGGATAAATAAGATTAAAAAAATGTATATTAATAGTAATTTTCATAAATACACAGATATTGAAAATATAAAGAATCATCCACAAGTATTTAAAGATGGGGAACAAGTAAATATCACTGAAAAATTGCATGGTAGCTCTGTGCGTTTAGGATGGGTATTAAATGAACCAAATACTATATGGAAAAAGATAAAGAAATTTTTTGGCTATTTCCCTGCGTATGAATTCTTGGTGGGGTCTAGAAATGTCCAGTTAAATTCTTCTCATAATAAAAAAGATTATTTTTATGATGAAAATGTTTATGCAAGAATAGCAAAGCAGTATAATCTAAAAAATAAATTACTGCCTGGGGAAGTTCTTTATGGAGAAATTGTGGGATTTGGGATACAAAAAAATTACTCCTATGGGTGTAAAGAAGGTGAGATTAAATTTTATGCCTATGACATATTAAAAGAGGACAAATGGTTAGATCCACATGATTTTAGTAATTTATGTTATTTAAGAGGAATCCCCAAAGTTCCTTTATTATATGATGGACCTTACAGCAAAGAAATTGTTGAAAAACATACACAAGGCCCTTCTGTTTTATGCCCAAATGAACAGACGATCAGGGAAGGCTGTATTATTAAAACAAGTCCTGAAAGGACAAATCCTTATACTGGGCGTACTTGTTTAAAAAGTATTAATAATGAATATTTGTTATTAAAAAATAATTCTGATTTCCACTAGGATTTTTTAAAATGCCATATTACTCATATCGCTGTGATAAATGTAACTATATATTTGATGAGTTCAGAGATTGGATCGTTAGAGATGAAAAATTTATGGTAGAAGGTGGGGACTCTTCTATCAGCATGTGCCCTCAGTGTCAAAACATAGCAAACAGAATTATTGCCAATATTGGTGGAATAATTTTTAAAGGTTCTGGATTTTATAAAAATGATTATAAGAAAAAAGGAGAATAAAAATGAATATACCACATAAATGTCCTGTATGTGAAGGAACAGGCAAAGTTCCTTTTAATTTTTATAACGATACTACAGGAACAGGGATGATGGAACCATGTAGATCTTGTGATGGTAAAGGCATTCTTTGGGATAATGTTCCTAATAATTTACCATATTCCCCATTAACAAATTTACCCCAAAGAGAAAATAATTTACCATCAAAAAATTATGACCCTTGTGAAAACTGTCCTGTTAGATTAAGCCCAAATTGGAGTGGGGTTTGTCATTGTACAATACCTTATTTTGCAAACCCAATTAGGTGGTGATATATGAAAAAATTAATAATTACACAACTTGAAATAGTAAATGCTACACCACCAACAGTTTTCCCTTATTTTACCCCAGAAGCTTGGACTATATGGTTTAATAGAAGATTACAAAATGCTGGATTTGATATGAAAAGACCTATTAGACAATGTAAAAGTTTTGATACAGATTATATAATTTTTGAGCAAGAAGATGAATAGTATTAAAATGGGTCTAGAATATGAACTCCAACTTATGACAGAAACCGAAAAAGGTTTGGAAGTGGTGTGGTTCCCAACACAGAGTTATCATGAGGAATTATTGCCTAAAGGAATTGTTGCAGATTTTGGAAATATAGAAATTAGAACAGAGCCTAAATCTTCCTATAAAGAAGCGGTAGAGGACGCTAATAATGTATTATTAAATAAATTAGTGCCCACACTTATAGAAAAACTTAAATTACAAAAATTCGCTTTGTTTCTTCCAACTCCCCTGTGCCCATTATATTATAATGAATCCCCCAATGGTTTTGTCACCATTCAGCATTATGATGTTTCTTGTCTGAAGCATTGGAATATTTCTTTACCATTCCATAGACCAGAATTTACAAATTCTTTTGGTATTGATCATATTTTTGAAGAAGTCACTCTACAGTCTTATTACAAAGAAGCTACAAAGTATCTCCCAAAATGGAAATATAATTATAAATTATTGGAACAGAAAGGGTATCTAATTCAATTGAAAGATTGTGAGCATAAACATTTAAGTAGGGTTCATATTAAAATACCATACCATTATGCTCCCCCACAAGGTAATCCAGATTTAATGCCAAATTTTGAGGATACAATTATACCATCGGATAAATGGAAAAATTTAGTGGGTTATTACAAAAATAATTGTTTTGTAAAAGTTAGAGATTTGGTTTGACAAAAAGCAATTTATAATATATATTAAAAATATAGGGGGGGATTTTATGCATCCAGATACAGCAGAATTTAACGAGACAAATTTTATTTAGGATATACCACAAGAACTTAAATTAGAAATAAATAATCTTATATGGGTGTATAGTCCAGATAGTTTATCATTGGGGTTAGCAGAAGAACTTTCTTTAAAAATTTGTGCATTGGTCTTAGGTCTTAGAAAGTAAATAGAATAATAAACTAAAAGGAGTTTTACATGAAAAGATTATTGTTTTTATTCACATTTTTAATCCTATTTGTAGCAAGCCAAGTATTTGCGGAAGAGTGGGAAGTTATAGAAACTCCTTTTGTAACAATTGGATCTGTCCCTATGGATGAAGAACATGTACAGATATTTGATGATATTATAGTAGAATTTTTAGATGGGGCTTGGGAAACAGAAAAAACTTTCCCTGATGGGGATTCCTATGTTCAAAAATTGGAAGGGATTAAACTTGTTAGAATTGATGCTTTACCAAATAATGTGGAAAGGTATGTAACATACCTAACGTTTGAGGTTAGAAGATATTCTAAAGAATATGCACAATATACAGAAGAATTTATATTACAACCGCTATATTTAGATGTGGATAAGATTACTAAGAAGCTTGTTCGTGCAACAGCTTTTGAAACAATTGAGATGTCTAATATTCTTTTAAAGAAGGGGATTTAAATAAAAATCCTTACTAAGGATATATGAAAATAATAATGGTAAGTAAATGTGAATTATGCCCCTTCTTAGGAATTATTAGAGATATCTATAGAATAGATAATGAATATGTCTGTACACGGCGTAATTTAAGATTTATTGTTAATAACAATATACCCTATTGGTGTCCTTTAGAGGATTATAAATTTATTAAATAAGGGGGGATATTTCTATGGCTAATAAAGATCTGCTATTAAAACCACATCAAGTAAAGGACGCTGTTAGAGATACTTGGTGGTATGAAGAAAATTATGGTTTTCATATCTTTATAGCTGATTCCAAGGAATTAATTGAAATAAAAATTCCTTGGAATTCTATAAGAGCGGCTTTGAAAAGGAGAGATAAATGAGGAAATATGCAATCCATCCAGGATATGTATATAGCCCTTTTGATGGGGAAAAGCATTTCATTGGTTATACCCAATTAGTTATTTTATATAAATTAAAATTTCCAGAGTGTATATGTTGGGACAGGGAAAATCCAGAACTATTTAGAGGAAGAAATTTTAATGATTTCATTCACTTATATCCAAGACAGAATGGTATATATAAATGATTAAAATAACTTATTGTATCATTTGTGGTGAAGAAATATGTAAAACAACCCTTTTTACCAATTATAATAATAATGAAATTTGTTCAAGCTGTGATAGGGAAATGTTTGAAGATTCTATTGGATATGAGGAGGGTTAATATATATGGACTACTTTTATTGATAAAAGAAAAAATAATAAAAATTTAAGGTTGTATTATTTAACAGGGGGTATATGAAAGTATTTGATAGAAAAAATTTAATTCATTTAAGAGATGAAATGGAAAAAATACATCAACAAGAAATAGATTCAGGACACCTTATGGCTTATTATGATGAGCTTGGTGAACTCCAAAGTAATATATGTTTAGTAGAGAATATGATTAAATTAATTGATAGTAAAAAGAAGCAGATATGGTGTTTTGGTAAAATGATAATATTTGATATTTAGGATTATATATGGAAATTTACATAGGTGGTTACTTATTTGATACCGTTTGTCCATTAAATTGTCCTGGTAAAGAGGGGAACATTGTTCAGGGTGGGCTTTGTTACAGATGCCCAATATTTAATTGCGTGCCAGATAAGGATGGTTTTTCTTTAATAGAGCCAATTGATTATAGGGACGATTGGGCAAAAGAATGGGCGGCTTGGTTTAATAATGGATATAAAGGATATCCAAATCTTATATTGTAAAATATTTTCTACCAAATTTTTTAGAATTTAATAGTACCCCTGCCTTAGAAATTTAGTATTCTTACTAAATTATATCCTATTGCAGTTCAGAAAAATACCATCGGTGTTTTTGCCCCCATTCCGACATTTGACATGGCCTTGATTAAAAATAATCATAACTCATTGAAAACATTGAGGATTTTTCAGTACAGGCAAACAGAGAAAACAATTAGTTTTTGATATGATGTTTGCTTACCATTACTTATCCTTGTAAGTCATTGAAAACATTGGGAATAGGTTTACAGTTCTGCCAAAATGTAAACCATCGGAAAATGTCATGTTTTTGTCCCTAAGTCATTGAAAACATTGACTTTTTAGGTAATAATTAGTCAAAATAAGCTATTTTATCCCTTGCACCACTCTATTTTATCACAAAAACTTACACCACCGGTATCTAACAACCTTTATTTTGAGAAAATGACAAGGATGTTACACATAAAATCTTATATTATTTAAAATCATCATACTTTAAGAATAGTAGGATAGCAGGGAATATTTTATCAGGTCTGTTACAGTGTACATATAATAGGTAATTATCTTAAATAGTGGCATGGTATTTCATCTATATTGACATATATTGTCATAATTTATTATCTCATCTATTACATAACTCATTGAAAACATTCATGTATTCTCTGCCGGTGACATTTTATGTATTCTCTGCCATATATTGTCATATACTTTTACCTATTCAAGAAATTGTATTTCATAACTCATTGAAATTGTTAAGAAATAATATTTTATTTAATTGGTATAGAGTATGCAATATATAGGATGTATGAACACAACAAAAAAGGGGGACACAATGAAGACCACAACTTACAAGGTAAAGTTTGAAAACAGGTTTGCTACCTTAACAGAGGATGAGTACAAGAAATTGATAGCTAAGGGGAAGAAAATCATAGTATTATATAAGGAGGTAAGATAATAAATACATTTCTGTCAATAAGAACTAAGTATATTGAAATAGACGTTTTAACCGATAGTGAAGTATACTATCTGTTATCAGTGACGGGGGAAGAAAAATCTTTTGCTCAATATCCTTCCGAGATAGAAATAGAAAATTTTAGAAATTATGTCTACAAATACAAATAAAGGGGGATTGTCATGAACTTAGAAGACCTTATTACATATTATTTACACTCTGTTAAATGTTTTATAGAGTCGGAGAATGAGAATAGCAAATTTTATTGGAGAAAGTCCTTAAAATTTTGGGGAAATGCTATACAGAGTTATTTATTAAAGGGTAAAGCTGATTTTTTTGATGATGAGAAATTTTGTATTAAAAAGGAGATATAAAATGTATACTTACACACAAGAAAATGAGGACAAAGTAATAACATCGGTTATTTACAAAGGAATAAATTTATACAAGTATGAAAATAACGATGATACTTTTGTATTAATAAATGGTAAAAAGGTGTCAATAAAAGAGTTCAGGGAGAGTAAATAATAATCATTAATGTTTAAACCATGATATCCGATAAGGTATATAGAGGGGGGAAATAAAGATGGTATTAAGATTAAAAAATGGGCAAATTTTAACAAAGTATCTTGGAATAAGTATTTGTTATGATGAGAAAACAAAAGGATACTTTATTATAGATGTTTTTGGCCATGAAAAGTTTTATAGTCAATATCCTACTGAAATTGAAATAGAAAATTTTAGAAATGAAGTATTTCATTATGAGTACTATTAAAGGGGTGAAAATGAATATTGAAAATAGTATCAGAGAATTACAAAAGAATATTAAAAAAATGCTGAGGGAAAAGAAAATGGTATGCGATTTGCAAATAGTAAAGTCATTATTAATAGATGATGAATGGGGACAGGATAAAATCGAAAAAATCAGAGACGAGAAAGGGGGAATAAAAGATGAAAAATAAGTATAAAATACAAGTGAGGAAAGATAATAAAATTATAGAAGTAATTGGAAGAGTTTTATATGCTGAAAATATAGGGAATTTCACTCCAATTTTTTGCAGATATAAAAATGATAAAAGGTGTCTTGTTAAATCAGAAATGGGGGATATATCAGATCCCTTTAGAAGGGAAGAAAGTTATTTAAATACTTTATTCATTGAAATAATAAATAAAGGGGGGGATGAAAATGGTTAAAAAAATTGCAAAACAAGAAAATGAAACTAAGTTGCAGAAAGAAGTTAGAAATATTATAAATCAGTATGGAAAAGATTATGACGCTGGAATTGAAGGATTTTTAAAAGATCTATTTTATGGGGGATGTCAATCCGGTATAGTGGGAGAATTGATATATTATAATGATACTATGAATTTTTATAAAAAGCATAAGCAAGATATATCAGATTTATTAAAAGATACTTTATCCAATTATGGGGAAAAATCTACTCCTTTAGATATTTTCGGGGATAAGTGGGATATAATGGACCCCTTATGCTTAGATGGTGAAAATCAGAACTTGTTAGCATGGTTTGCGTTTGAGGAAACTTCAAGGCAATTTGCTGACAGTTTAAATATTGAGGTTTAAATAAGGGGGAAATGAAAATGTTATATTATATAATAGCATCGTTTAGTTTTTGTTTAGGATTTTTGTTGTGTGCTATTTTAACAAACTCAAAAAACAGAGAATATCAGGAAATTAAGACATGGCAAAAAGAATTTGAAGGCAAAGATATAATACATGATGGATCTTGTTATAAAGCAAAATTATAGGGGGGAAATGAAAATGAAAATTTATCAAAAATTAGCAAATTTACAAATAGCAAGGTCAAACTGTATTAAATCAGGGAATAAAGAATGGGAAAAAAAGCATACCGAAAAAATTGAACATATAATGTATAATTTTTCCCCCTCTGGAAGTGGTCTTGATAATGGGACAAAGTTTGATTATGAAAAATCAGATGAGTATAAACTTATATTTTATACATCTTATCACGTATTGAATGGCGGGGGATATTATACTAATTGGATAAATTTTAGTGTTACTGTCATAAGTTCTTTATGTTTTGAAATTGATATCAGAATAAAAGGGTCTTTCGGAAAAGATCAAGACGTAAAGGATATAGTATATGATAGATTTTATGATTTTTTATTGTCGGAAATAGCATAAGGAGTAAAATAATGAATTATGAAAATATATATTGCATAAATGATAAGAAAGCAATTTTAATAGGGTATTGGATAGACTTAGTTGCTTATTATTGGGAACTTGAAAATGATAGGGTATGGCAATATCACCGTTGTTTAAATTCGCTTGTTTGTTTATCCAATAATTATGAAAATTTTAAACAAGATTTTTTAAACAACAAATACAGGGGGATATTAATATGAAAAATATTACAAAAACATATCAAGTTTATGACTATGCTGAGTTATCAGAAAAGGTGCAAGAAAAGGTTATTAATGATTATATTACTTTTATTTTAGAGGCTGTCCCTTATGAGAATATGAGCAATGATATGAGAAAAGCTTGTGATAAAGCCGAAAGAATGCAAACTCCCTGGTTTACAGGATCTTATATATGGGAATACTGTCAAGAAGGAATTTTAGACAATGTTATGGATTATCAATACTTAGAAAACGGGGATGTTTTTAACGAATAGTTTATTTTATGGGGGAAAGTATGCATGAAAAATTTTGTGACATGCATAATATCGCTTATCAGATAGAAGATTTTTTTAAAGATCGGGGGAAAGATGTTTGTGATTTTTTATCCGAAACTGAAATAGACTTACTCTATGTCATAATAGATGACCTGGAAGGACGATATATAATTGATAGAATAACAGGTCATTGTAGCTTGCAAGATATGTTAGATAATCCCCCTGAAAAATTGGAAAAGAGAATAGATGATAATATAGCAGAATTGCTAAA
>Ga0209342_10004294_pt1 | contig 14861 bp, 12 predicted proteins | sample RifCSP16_2_FD_184023 | JGI IMG/M metagenome (GOLD analysis project Ga0209342, IMG submission 184023) | Soil microbial communities from Rifle, Colorado - Rifle CSP2_sed 16_2 (SPAdes) (version 2) | ecosystem: Environmental > Terrestrial > Deep subsurface > Rock core/Sediment | place: Rifle... | reverse complement strand
CTCGGGCCGCGCGAAGGCCGGAGAGCGCCGAGGCGAGCGCCGGAACGGCCGCGGCGGGCGACGCGGGATCGAACGCGGCGCGGGCCGCAGCCAGCTGCCCGTCGAGCGCGACGAGCGCGGGCCCGAGCGTCGGGCTGCCGGGCGCGAAGCGCCGCAGGCCGGCCAGCGTCGAGTCGACGCCGTCCAGGATGTCGGCCTCGGGAGCCGTGACCGGCGGCTCCGCGTCGACGAGCCTGAAACGGCCCTCGGCGGGACCCGGATCGGCGCCGAGCTGGCCCGTGCCCTGGCAGCGGTGCATGGCCCGCGAGCGCATGCCGAGCTGTTGCCAGGTCATGGCCAGCAGCGGGTCGTAGACCCCCGTCGGCACGCGCACCGGCGCCGTGTCTTCGAGCTCCCCGAATCCGCCGATGCCGCCCGCGTAGATCTTGCGGGCCTGCCAGGCGCGAAGGCCCTGCTCCGTGAAGCGAGCGGGGTCGGCCGCGGCCCGGAACGCGTCGCGCGTGAGTTGGGCGACCGCCTGGTGGTGCTGGCCGCCGCCCGTTCCCTGAAGCGGCAGCGTCACGATCACGTCCGGGCGGAAGGCGCGCACGACGCGGACGACGTCGCCGAGTGTTTCCTCCCGGCCCCACTTCGCGAACGTCTCCTCGACGCTGAACGAGTAGCCGAACTCGAAGGCGCGGCCGAAGTACTGCTCGACCGCGTCGTAGCGGTGGAGCGACAGGAGCTCGCCCGTGCGCAGGACACCAAGCGCGTCGAACAGCTCCGGGCCGATCGCGTTCTGCCCTCCCTCGCCGCGCGTGACGGTCAAGAGCGCCGTGCGCAGCCCGAGCCCCCGCGACAGCCGCACCAGGATCCCGTTGTGCTCGTCGTCGGGGTGGGCGGTCACGTAGAGCACGCGCGCGGTCGTGCCCACGCGCCGCAGCGCGAGCCCGAGGCCGATAGCACCGCGATCGAGGTCGAGGGACTCGAAGGCACCGGGGCCCGCCGCCTCGACACCGGCCGCGGCCAGGCTCGAAAGCACGACGACGAGCGTCAGGGATCGCAGAAAGCGTGTGTTCATGGTCGTGACCGATTCTATTCCCTGGTTCCTCAGTCGGCGCTCACGCTGATCGACAGCACCCGGCCCGGCTCGCAGCGGACGAAGGCCTCCATCGGGCGGCAGCACACGGGGCAGTCCTCGAAGTAGCTCTGCTCCACCCCGGCGGTGGTGTCGACGTCGAGTGCGATGTGCTCGCCGCAGCTCGGGCAGTCGACGATGACCTCCTCGACCACGCCGCTCCTAGAAGCGCAGCGGCTCGGGGAAGAACTCCGAGACCAGCTCCCGGTAGTAGGGCTCGAGCAGCTTGCGGTCGGGCCGCACCGGGCTCTTGGAGTAGAGGTCGTAGGGGTTGAAGGCGCGCACCCACGCCATCAGCTCCCGGTCGCGCTCGTTCATCAGGTAGCCGTAGTCGCCCTCGCGGTGCGCCGCGTAGAAAGAGTGGTAGCGGATCATGGCGAGCGCCTCGGGCGGGAGCCGGTCCTGCACCACGTGGTAGAGGTACTCGTCGTGCCCCCACGACATCAAGACGCGGTCGAGGCCGCATCCTTCCTCGTAGATCCCGAGCCGTGTCGAGTAGGCCGGCACCTGTGTGTCGGGGTTCTCCGCGAAGAGCTGGTGCAGCACGACCTTCGGCGAGAAAGCGCACCCCACCGGAAATGTGTCGCCCACCACCGCCCACTGCGGCTCGCCGAACGAGCACAGCAGCTTGCCGAGGTCATGGATCAGGCCGGTCACGACGAACCAGCGCGGGTGCCCGTCCGCGCGGATCGCCTCGGCGGTCTGCAGCGCGTGCTCGATCTGGCCGAGGTCGATGTCGGGGTCGCTGTCGTCGACGAGCGTCTCGACGAGCTCGAGCGCGTCCCAGACGCCCATGCGCTTGCGGTCGAGCGTGAGGTACTCGCGCTTCTTCGCGCGCACGAACTCGAGCGTCTGCTGGCGGTGGTTCTGCCGGTAGAGCTCGTGGACGGTCGCGCGCGCGCCTTCCCCGTAGTTGCGGAAGCCCGGTGCCTGTGCGGGCACGCTCATGGAGTACCTGCGCCGAGCCTACCACGATGCCCCCGGCTGCGCGCTACTTCGAGCCGTCGGCGAGGACCGCCGTGCCAGCCATGCTGTAGTAGCCTCGGGCGCATGAAGCCCTATGGCCAGCACCCCGATGACAAAGAGCCACCCAAGGCCGTCGCGGCGCTCCTGGCGCAGGTCGACGCGGACGGCGGGCGGGTGCTCGCCGTGTACCGCGAGCCCGTGGGCGGGCACTGGCAGGCGTTCTGCCTGCTGCCGCTCGCCTCGGTCGCCCCCACCCCTTACCAGCGCGACCTCTCGCCCACCCACACCAAGCGCCTGACCGAGGTGGTGAAGAAGATCGACCGCTTCGTGGACCCGATCGTGGTGGTCTCGCCGAAGCCGGGCGTCTATTGGACGCCGAACGGGCACCACCGCCGCACGGCGCTCGAGAAGCTCAAGGCCGAGTGGGTGCCCGCGATCCTGGTGCCCGACGCCGAGGTGGCGTTCCAGATCCTGGCGCTCAACACCGAGAAGGCCCACAACCTGAAGGAGAAGTCGCTCGAGGTGATCCGCATGTACCGCGGGCTCGCCGAGGAACAGCCGAAGACGAGCGAGGAGGACTGGGCGTTCCAGTTCGAGTCGCCGCACTTCGTCACCCTCGGGGTGCTCTACGAGGAGAACCGTCGCTTCGCCGGCGGGGCGTTCGCACCGATCCTGAAGCGGGTCGACAAGTTCCTGAAGGGAACGCTCGCCTCGACGCTCGAGGAGCGCGAGAAGCGCGCGGCCAAGGTGAAGGCGGCCGACGAGGCGCTCGCCAAGGCGGTCGCCGCGCTCAAGAAGCGTGGGATCAACCACCCGTACGTGAAGAACTACGTGCTCGCGCGCACCAGCCCGCTCACGCGGGCGCGCAAGACGCTGCCGTCATTCGACCAGACGTTCTCGAAGCTTCGGGCGGCGATCGAGGGCTTCGACGTGTCGAAGGTCAACTACCAGGACGTCCAGCGCGCGGCGGTGTTCTCGGCGCCTGCGGGCGCAACGGATTGACGAACAACGAGCCACCCAGGGGGTGCGGCGCAACGGACTAACGAACAGCGAACCACCCAGGGGGGTGCGGGGGGATGGATCCCCCCGCCTAAGAGAACGCAAGCCTCTTTGCGCCCCTTCGAGAGCCGCACTTGAAGAGTAACGACAACCGACCAGTGCCAGGGTTCTCTGGACTGAACTTTCGGGGGGCTGAGCGCCCCCCGGGCCCCCGCTAGAATCCCCCGCTAACGACGATGCAGGTTCAGCACCAGGCGGATGTTGAGGCTGACGCGGGTCGTGCCGGGGGCCACTTCGATGTCGATCGGCACCTCGACCTCGGTGGTGCCCGCCTCCGGGTGGAGGATCGGCTCGGGCGCCGTGGTCTCCGGCGGCGGGCGCCGCGGGACCAGCTTGCCTTGCGTGGGGTGGTCGAGCTCCTGGATCTCCTCGAGGTCCATCTCGAGATCGTCGCTCGGCATTCCGGGTGCGGCGATCGCCCGACGAAGCTCCGCGGCCTCGTCGCGTCTCGTCTGCAGCGTGTTCTGCGGCCGGTGGCCTGCAGCCGCGGCCCGAGCGGCGGGGGCCGGCGCGCGTGGGGCGGGAGGCGGAGGTCGCGGCGTCATTGCCGCGCGTATCGCCGCCGGGTGCGAGGCACCCACGGGGGTGTTGCCGTCGATCTCGAAGGAGGGCACTTCGGCCGGAGCCGGCCCACCGAGCTCCAGCTCGCTCAGGAGGTCGTCGTTGGGCGCAGGGAGCGGAGGCTGGGAGGGCGGCCTTGGTGTCGGGCCCGACCGGGGCGGCCCCGGGGCCCGACCGGGGGCCGAGGCGGCGTGGGCGCCGTCCCCGTACTTCACGGACAAGGACTTGAACACCAGCTTGGTGACAGCCTTGAGCGTGTCCTCGACGCCGATCCCCTTGACGGCCACCGCCTCGTAGAAAGGGGCGTTCAGCGGGTTCATCCGCTCGTTCAGGATCTCGATCGGGAGCGCGTTCGGCAGGTCGCGCTTGTTGTACTGCAGCACCACCGGGATCTCGTCGGGGTCGATCTCGTTGGCCTCGAGGTTTTGCCGCATGTTCTCGTAGCTCTCGAGGTTGGCGTCCAGCATCGCCTCCTGCGAGTCGGCCACGAAGCACACCGCGTCGGCGCCCTTCAGCACCATCCGACGGGTGGCGTTGTAGAACACCTGCCCGGGCACGGTGTAGAGCTGGATCCGGGTGCGCATGCCCCGGATCGTCCCGATCTCGATCGGCAGGAAGTCGAAGAACAGCGTCCGGTCCGTCTCGGTGGCGAGCGAGAGCATCTTGCCCTTGTTCTTGATGGGCAGCTTCTCGTGAATCCACTGAAGGTTCGTGGTCTTGCCGCAGAGGCCCGGGCCGTAATAGACGACCTTGGCCGTCAGCTCTTTGGTCGAGTAGTTGAACAGCACCATGCGGTTACGGGCATTCTAGGCTCCGCTCCCTGAGGGCGCAAACGGGCCTGCTAGAATCGGTCAGAATCGCTGATTTCGGAGGCCAGAACGCCATGTCGATGCTCGCCCTGCTGCTCAGCTTCGCCCAGGCCGCCGCGCAGGCGCCTGCGCCCGCCCCCACGCCGACCCCGAAACCCGTGCCGACCGGCCCCTTCGTGGCGCTCGACGTGACACAGGGGCGACAGGCGCTCGGGACGCTCGTGATCGCGCTCAACCGCCAGAAGGCGCCCATTAGCGTCGACAACTTCCTGCTGTACGTGAAGGCCGGCCACTACGACGGGACCGTCTTCCACCGGGTCATGCCGAACTTCATGGTCCAGGGCGGCGGCTACACCCCCGAGCTCGAAGAGCGGCCGACCCGCCCGGCGATCAAGAACGAGGCCCGAAACGGCCTCAGGAACTCGCGCGGGACCGTGTCCATGGCCCGGACCAGCGACCCGAACAGCGCCACCAGCCAGTTCTTCATCAACGTGCGGGACAACCACCGGCTGGACTTCGGCATCGGCGGCGCCGGCTACGCCGTCTTCGGCGAGGTGGTCGAGGGCATGGACGTCGCCGACCGCATCGCCGCCACCCCGACCACGACCCGCGGCCAGCACGGCAACGCCCCCCAGACCTCGGTCGTCGTCCGCAGGGCCCGCGAGCTCAAGACCTGGACGCCGCCTCCCCCGCCGAAGCCGGCCGCGGACGCGCCCCCGAAGCCATAGGGCCGGACGCGGCTTCGCTATCCGGCCGGCTTGAACGTGTCCCTGTCGATCCGGAGCAGCCGGTCCCACAGCTCGACGTCGATCTCGTCGTAGCTCGCGCCGCGCCAGACCACGAGCTTCATCTTGGGAGACTGGCTCAAGGCCCTGATGAGGTTGTAGGCCTCGTAGTCGTGCACGCGGAAGCCGTCGGCGGCGACGATCACGTTGCCCCACATGATTCCGTATCGGTTCGTGTTGTCGTTCACCGACTTGACCACGACGCCGTCCTTGGGGGACGCCGGGAGGCTCGCGCGGTCGAACGGCTCCAGGCCTGGCGGCAGCGCGAGCGCCAGGGCATCGCGCAGCCGGGTCTCGTAGGACGCGTCCTTATCGACGCGGGCCCGACGGTAGTAGAAGCCCACGAGCTCCGCGCCCTGGTTGTAGCGCTCCTGGATGCGGCGGTAGTGCTCCTCGGCCTCGCGCGCCCGCCCCATGCGCTCCATCAGGCGGGCCATCACGAACAGGCCCTGGGCCGAGTAGACTCCGGCCGCGTCTCGAGCGATGGCCTCTGCCTTGCGAAGCTGGCCGTGGTCGAAGTAGTAGTCCACCAGCCAGCGGCTCTTGTTGGCCGCCTCGACCCGGTCGCGCGTCCGGTCGAAGCCCTCCTGATAGGCCAGGGCGGCTTCGTCGGGGAAGCCCAGCTCGGCCAGGCGGTAGCCCAGCGTCAGGCAGTACTCCCCGCTGATCTCGCACAGCGCGCGCTGGCGCTTCCTGAAGTCGGGCGGGTCGTACCACGCCGCCTGGGCAAGCGCCCCCATGACCGGAACGTTGATCTCGACGAGTGGGCCGTACACGGCCGCGAGACCAGTCGAGGAGCGCTGCTCAACCGGCAGCCGATCGGCCACGAAGAGCGCCAGGTCCGCGTTGTGAGGCGCCTGCTCGCGCAGCGCACGCAACTCCTCCGCTCCGCTCGGGATCAGATCCTGCGCCAGCCGAAGACGCGGGCCGACTTCGAGCAGCTTCCCCGCGGGCAGCGCCGGGTGGAACCAGGTGTTCTGGTCGGGCAGGTCCCGGGGCACCGGCGCGAATGGCTTCGGCCTGCGAATCTCCTCCCAGTTGGCGCCCGTCACGAGCTCGGGCGAATGCAGGGCGAGCTCTCGTACGGCCGCCATCGCTTTGCGGTAGAGCTCCGCGTCCTCGCCGGCGAAGCTCCGCAAGACGAGTGGGAACATCGAGAGGCGACCGAACCGGACGCGCGCGTGATCGGCGTAGGCCTTGTACTCTCCGCGCTGCCCTGTCATCCAGCGCTGGTCAGCGCCGCTCGCCACGTCGAAGATCAGGTTCCTTTGCCAGCGGTAGGCCCAGAGTCCCCAGCCGAGAACCGCGACATGCTGATTGCCGTCCGCGTCCTCGTACACGCCGCCCTGCGGTCTCTCGTCGAGCCTGGCGAGGAACGCCGCCTCGTCCGCGGGCGCGCCACGAAGCCGCGTCAGGACCTCCATCGTTTGCGCCAGATCCATCGCCATCGACATGTCTGCGAACCGGTTGCTGGTCTCGACGGAGCTCGGCCTCGATTCTCCGCGACAGCGCCTGGTCCTCACGAACCAGCACGCTCGCCTGCGGATCCAGGAGCGCTGTGAGCAGGGCTGCATCCTCGCCGGACCCGCTCGCCGGGCGTGAGCCACTCGCGTCCACACCGGCGAGCGCCTCCCGGGCGAAGGGCTCGAAGGTGCGCGGCGCGAACAGGTGCTCCACCACCCGGATCGGCTCCGACTTCGCGGGCTCCGCGTCGCCCGCCGCCGTCGTCCGCCCCGCGCCGAGAGCCGCCATTTCGCGGATGTCTCGCTTGATGCGATCGACCAGCCATTTCTGCTCGGTCGCCCACGCCGACTGGAATCGCGGCGGTGGCGTGGGAGTCGGCTGGACGGGCGGCGGTGCGGGTGTCGTCGCCAGCCATCCCTGGCGCCAGGCGCCGGCCGCAGCCACGACCACGAGCAGCAGCACGAGCAGCAGAACGCGTCTGGTCATGACGAGATTCTGCACTCGTTTGAGCTGCCAAAGGACGACTGACGGGGGGCTTGCGGCCTACAGCTCGCTGAAGGCCTTCAGCAGCTCTTCGGCTTTGGTCGGGTCGAGCTTCAGGATGGCGGAGTCGCCATTCCTGCGGGCGTAGAAGGCTCCATCCTTCTGGCCGAGCTCGATCCAGGACTCGGCCTTGGCCTTGACCGTGACCTTGAGCTTCGGCGCGTCGAGGCCGTAGTCGGACGCGGCCTTCGGGGCGTCGACGAACTCGGCCACCTCGACGCCGCCCATCTTGAAGAGCGCGTCCTCGATCTTCGTGGTGTCGAGGTCGTTCGCGTCGGGCGCCGTCCGCTTCCACTGCGTCTTGTCGAGGCCGTCCTTGTCCTTGGTGGTGGTCTTGGCGTAGGTCTTCGTGGCGCCGGCGGCCACCACGTCGAAGCCCTCGGTCTCGTAGGTCGCCACCTCGAGCAGGCGCTTGGCGCGCAGCTCCCCCATGCCCTTGGCCAGGTCGTCGGCGAGCGTCGCCGGAACCACCGCCACGAGCGCACTGCCCGCCTGGCGCGCGTAGTACTTGGTGGGCTTCGGCTTCTCGGGCTTCTGGCCGGGGGAGGGCGAGGGGGCGGGGGTCGGGCTGGGGTCCGGCGCAGGCCCGCCGATCTCGAGCGTCCGTGTGGCGCCGTCCTTCGTGACCAGTGTGACCGTGCGGGCCGGCTTCGCGAGGCCGTAGCGCGCGACCTCCTTCGCGTCTGACACGCTCTCGCCCGCCACCGAGTCCATGCGCAGGTTCTCGACCGTGCCGAGGAGCCCGTCCACCGACCAGCGGCCCGCGCGGGTCGCCAGCGGCTTCGTGAACGCCCACTCTCCCGCCTCCGTCCGCGCGAGCGCAAAGCCGCCGTCGGGACCCGCGACCTCGAGCGAGCGCACGTCGTCGCGCTTGACGTGAAGCAAGTCGCGGTCACGCAGGTCGAAGGGCTTCTTGTCGAAGGTGCCCTCGACCCAGGAGGCCACCAGGTACACCTTCGCCTCGCCGGGCTTTCTGGCGTACACGCTGCCGCCGTCCGGCGACTTCGCCCCGAAATCGACGGCGAGCGGGGCGGGCGCCCCCTCGACGACCGCGCTCACCTTGCGGCTCGGCGTGGCGAGGCCGTATTGGGCGAAGTCCGTCACCTGCTCCGCCACGACCTCGTCCGCCTCGAGCTTCTCGAGGCTGGTGAGAATCGACTCGACGGCCGACGTATCCGCGGGCGCGGCGAACGGTGCGGTGAGCTTCCAGAAGCTGCCCTCCTTCACGAGCCGGATCCCGTCGCCGGCCGTCGCCCCGAAGGAGACTTCCTTTGCCTTGACCTTGTCGACCGCGATGAGCGTGACCTTCTCGTGCTCGCCTTCCTTCTTCGGCTCCTGCTTGCGCTCGACAAACCAGATGTACGAGCCGAGCGCGGCGAGCGCCAGGACGGCGAGGCCCGTCTTCCAGAACTCCTTCATCACCGCTCCTAGCGCCGGCGCCACCAGCTGACGACGCCCGCGATCACGAAGAGACCGGGCAGGATCACGAGCGACGACCAGGCGACGTTCTGCTGCGCCTGGCGGCTCAGGAACAGCGCCTGGTTCTCGGGCTCCTTCGGCCGGATCGAGATGAGATCGGCGTCCTCCGCGAGCCAGGCGACGACGTTCAGGAAGAAGTCCTGGTTGCCCTGGAAGCCGAGCAGGGCGTTCGAGGCGAAGTCGACGTCACCGATCGCGACGACGCGGCCCTCGGGAGCCTTCGGCTCCTCGGGGGCGGGCGAGGGCAGAGGCGACGGTGTGGGCGTGGGCGCCGGGGTCGGCCCCTTGACGGTCGCGACCGCCGCGAGCGAGACCGGCCCCTTGTGGTCCGGGCCTTCGTCGAACTGGATCGGTCCCTTGAGCTTCAGGTCCGACTCCGCCCAGGATTGCTCCGACGTCTTCACCAGGTCCTGGGCCGTCACGCCCTCGAGGGTGGCCTTGCCGGCCGCCACGCTGCGCGCCCCGCCGTAGAGCGTCGGCAGGCGGAAGTCCTTGGTGATCGCGTGGTAGGGGTACTCGATCGCGAGCGGCGCGAGCTCGGAGAAGCCGAAGAGCTGCCCCATGCCCGAGACGTCTACCACCACGTCCGAGCCTGCCTCGATGTTCCAGTCCTTGAGCAGCGCGACCAGGTTCGGATAGGGCTCCTTGAGCTCCGCCTCGACCATCACCAGCGCCTTGCCGCCCTGCTTCACGAAGTCGCGGATGGCGGCGGTCGTGTCGGGCAGCATGTCCTTCTCGGGGCCGCCCACGACGAGGATGGTGCAGTCCTTGGGCACCGTCTTCTCGCGCATCAGGAAGACGCCCTTCACCTCGTAGAGCGCCTTGCTGAGCGAGGACTTGGCCCCGGAGAAGCCACGCTCGCCGCTGTCCTCGCTCGACCGCTCGCCTTCCCCCTCGGCGAGGCACACCGTCTTCTTCGTCTCGCGCGTGATCTTGATCAGCGCGTTCGTGATGTCCTGCTCGCCGTCGTTCGAGATCTTCTCGCGCTTGTCGCCCCGCTCGACCACCAGGATCGGCCACGGCCCGCGCACGTCGTAGGCCTGCGCCTTCGCCGGGCTCTGCACCGGGTCGACGAACTCCGCCTTGAGCCGCGACGAGAGCGCCTGGTACTCCTGCAGCCGGTCCTGGCCGCGCGTCATGTCGCGCGAGCGCTGGAAGTAGGTGATCTTGATGTCGTCCTTGAGGCCGGCCAGCACCTTGTGCGTCTGGTCCGAGAGGCTGTAGCGCTGGTCCTTGGTGAGGTCGAGGCGCTTCGGGTGGCGCGCGGCGAGGTAGTTCAGGACCCCCAGGATCCCGAGCACCGCCACGACCAGCACCAGCGTGTTGCCGCCGTACTTGAGCTGGCGCCGTCCGAGGCCGCGCACGACGTCCTCGAAGCGCAGCACCAGGTGTACGAGCGCGAGCGCCAGGGCGGCGATCAAGTAGGGACGCAGCCCCCCGGGCAGCGTGCGCCCGGAGCGCGTCCACGCCACGACACCCACCGCGAGCGCCAGGCCCAGCGGGGCGAGAAGATCGACGAATCGCTTCAGGAAGCTCATGCCGTCACGCCCTCCAGCGCTGGCTCTCCACCGACTGGTGGGCCAGGAACAGGCCGAACGTGATGACACTCAGGTAGAAGACGACGTCCTTCAGGTCGATGACGCCCTTCACGAGGTCCTCCAGGTGCGTCGTGACGCCGAGGTAGGCGACCGCCTTCATCACGGGCCCCGAGGTCGGGTCGTCGGCCCAGCCGAGCGTCCACATCCCGAGGAACAGACAGAAGGAGAGGATGCCGGCCACGATCTGGTTCTTGGTCAGCGTCGAGACGAACGTCCCCATCGCCAGGAAGCAGGCCCCCAGCAGAAACAGGCCGAGCGCACCCGTTGCGACCGGCTTCCACTCGGGCGTGCTCGTCGCGTAGGTCCAGATGAGAGCGACGTTGACGAGCCCGGCCAGGATCATCAGCGAGTAGAGCCCGCTCGCGGCCAGGAACTTGCCGACCACGACCTGCCAGTCGGTGATCGGCGACGTGGCGAGCAGCTCGATCGTGCCCTGGCGCTTCTCCTCGGCGAAGAGCCGCATCGTGAGCATCGGGGCGACGAACAGCGCCACCACCGCGAGGTTGTGGAACAGCGGGCGGATCAGGTACTCGTTGAGCGAGATCTTCATCCCGCCGCCGCCGTACTCCATGCCCTGCTGCGCGATGCGCATCGACTGCTCGAGGAAGAAGCTGAACGAGAAGTAGAAGAACACCCCGAACAGCATGGTCCAGACGAAAAGCGCCACCCAGGCGATCGGGCTGCCGAAGTAGTGGCGCCACTCCTTGCCGAAGATGGCGGCTATGTTGCGTAGCGAGGTCACTCTGGTTCTCCTCCTCAGGCGGCGGGCGCCGGTTCCTCGGCGTCCGCGGTGGTGAGGTGGAGGAAGATCTCCTCCAGGCTCATTCCCAGCTGCTGCAGGCCGACGAGTCCGTGGCCCTTGGTCACGATCGCCCACGCCAGCTCGGCGCGCACGTCGCGGCCGGCTTCGGCCTCCACGTCGACCACGGCCGTCCCGTCGTGGCCGCCGCGCGCGTGCGCCGCGATCACGCCCGGGACCGCGCGCACGGCTTCGAGCACCGTGGCCTCGTCGCCGCGCACCTCGATCCGCGTGGTGCCCGCGCCCTTGAGGCGCCGGGTCAGGTTGTCGGGGGTGTCCTCGGCGACGACACGGCCCTTGTTGATGATCACGACCCGCCCGCAGGTCATCGAGACTTCGGGCAGGATGTGGGTCGAGAGGATCACGGTGTGGCTGCCGCCCAGGCCGCGGATCAGCTCGCGCGTCTCGATGATCTGCTTGGGATCGAGCCCGGCCGTGGGCTCGTCCAGGATCAGCACGTCCGGGTTGTGCAGGATCGCCTGCGCGAGGCCGACGCGCTGGCGGTAGCCCTTCGAGAGCTTGGCGATCAGCTTGTGCCGCACGTCGCCGACGCGGCACTTCTCGATCGCGTCCGCCACGCGCCGGCGCCGCTCCCGCCCCGGGACTCCCTTGATCCGCGCGCAGAAGTCGAGGTACTCGGCGACCTCCATGTCCGGGTAGAGCGGGGGCGTCTCGGGCAGGTAGCCGACGCGTCTCTTGACCTCCATCGGCTGCGCGAAGACGTCGTAGCCCGCCACCCGAGCGGCGCCCTCGGTGGGCGGCAGGTAGCAGGTGAGGATGCGCATGGTGGTCGTCTTGCCGGCCCCGTTCGGGCCCAGGAAGCCGAGGATCTCGCCCTTCTCGACGCGGAACGAGATTCCGTCCACCGCCGTCGCACGGCCATACCTCTTGGTGAGGCCTTCGACCTCGATCATGCGATCGTATCTCCCGTGTTTAGTCCCTTGGACGCGCGGGCTCCCGCGCCGGTCGGGGCTTCTCCGGCTCGGTGCAGCCGTACGCGATCAGGGTGCCGGCGGCGCTTCACGGGCGTGTCGGTGCCGCCCACGCCGCAGGAAACCGTGCCCGTTGCCCAGGCGCGGCCTCCGGCTCCAGCACCAGTATCATAGCGACGGCTTTTTTCGCGTGTCAAACCAGGACGCCACGTGCCCGTCTTCTCGCTGACCTCGAGGCGCCGAGCCACGCTCGCGACGCTCGCCGAGCGCGTGCTCGAAGCGCCGGACCTGACCGGGCTCACGCGCCTGCTCACCGTCGACCTGCGCCAGGCGCTCGCGGCCGAGAATGCGAGCCTGCTGCTCTGGGACCGGCGCCTCGAGAGCTTCGAGAGCCTCGAGCTCGACGAGTCCTATCGCCTGCGGCGGCAGCGGCCTCCCGCGGGAGGCCCCGCCTCGCCCCGCACGCGCTTCCTGCTGTCGGAAGGGCAGCTCGTCGAGACCTCGCCCGACGCCGCGAACGAGATGCTGGTTCCGCTGCTCGCGCGGAGCGGCCTCGCCGGCATGCTGGTGCTCGGCCCGGTGCCGCGAAAGCGGCGGCCCGTCAGCGACGGCGACGCGCGCCTCGTCTCGCTCATCGCCGCGCGCGCGGCGCTCGCGTTCGAGAACCTCGCCTACCAGAAGGAGCTGATCGAGACGGAGCGCCTGGCCGCGCTCGGAACCATGGCCGGCATGCTGGTCCACGACTTCCGCGGGCCGATGACGCTGATCCGCGGCTGGGCCGAAACGCTCGTCCTCGGGGAGGTGGAGCCCGGCGAGGTCCAGACGCGCGCACAGGCGATCGTGGACGCCGTCGACCGGTTGGAGCGGATGACCGGCGAGACGCTCGACTTCGTGCGCGGGGCCGAGAAGCTGGTGCTGCGCTCGGTGCCGCTCGGGTTGCTGGTCGCCGAGCTCGCCGCCGGGATCGAAGCGGAGCTGCCGGGCCTGCGGGTCGAGCGCCAGATCGACCTGCCCGGGGGCCGTCGCGGCCCCGTCGACGTCGACAAGATCCGCCGGGCGGTCTCGAACATCGCCGCCAACGCGCGCGACGCGATGGGCGGCTCGGGGCGGCTCGTGATCGCCGCCCGGATCGGGCCCGGATCCGACGGACCGGGCGAGCAGCTGCTGCTCGAGCTCGCCGACGACGGACCCGGCATAGCGCCCGGCATCCGCGAGCGCCTCTTCGATCCCTTCGTGACCCACGGCAAGAAGCGCGGCACGGGCCTGGGCCTCGCCGTGGCGCGGCGTTTCGTGGAGGACCACGGTGGACGCCTCGAGCTCGTGGAAGGCGCCGCGCGAGAGCCGAGCGGGGCGCGCTTCCGGATCTCGCTCCCGCTCAACACCGCCGAAGAGCGACCACGCTAGAATCGCGGCATGGGTGGAGCGCGCGGGGCGGTCGGGCTGGCGCTCGCGCTCGGGCTCGCCCTCAGTGCCTGCCGCCGCCACGACCCCGCGCGCGAGCTCGAGCTCAGCGGACTCGAAACCTACTGGATCGTCGACAGCCCGCGCCAGGGCCAGAACTACATCGCACCCGTCGTCCGCTTCCGGCTGAAGAACGTGTCCGCGGAGCCGCTGCGCTCGGTCCAGGCGCGCGCCAAGTTCCCCGCGGCCGATCAGGAGGAGGCCTGGGGCTCGATCCAGGAGCAGGTCAGCACCTGGCGCCGGCCGATCGACCCCGGCAAGGACACGCTCGTGACCGTGCGCTCGGCGGGCCGCTACCAGTCGCCCGCGGATCCCGAGGACATCCTGCGCTCGCCCGCCTTCAAGGACCCGCGGGTCGAGGTGTTCGTCCGCATCGGCGCCTCGGAATGGGCGCTCGTCGCCCAGGCCAGCGTCGAGCGGCGCATCGGCGCCCCGGGCGTGCTGCCGCTCGCGGCGCCCTGACCGGAGCGCGATGAGCGTCCGCGTCCGCTTCCGCCACCTCGACGGCCAGGACCGGGACCGCTTCGACGACGTCCGGCTGCCGGCGCTCATAGGCTCCGCGGACGAGGCCGACGTGAAGGTGGGGCGCGCCGCGGCCCACCACGCCCGCGTGTTCGAGCGGGACGGCGAGATCGTGCTGCAGGTGGTCGAGGCGGGGCTGGTGCTGCGCCTGTCGGGCGAGGACGTGCGCGAGGCCGTGCTGCGCGAAGGTGACGTGGTCGAGCTCGGCGAGCGCGGCCCGCGACTGCGGCTCGAGGCCGGCGACGACGCCGGCGAGGAGATGCTCGAGGCGGCACCCTGGGAGCGCGAGGGTTCGCTCGCCTCGACGCGCGCGTTCGTCTCGAGGAGCTTCGCCCAGATCAGCCCGCCGGCACGCGGGCTGCTCCTGATCGGCCTCGGGCTCGCGCTCGCGGCGCTCGGTTACAGCCAGTTCCAGGACCGCAAGCTGCGCCGCGAGGTCGAGCGCCTGCACGAGGCGCTGCAGGAGTCCCTGCGCGAGCGCGAGGGCTTCGCGGCGAGGATCGCGCAGGAGCGGGAGCGCGCGGAGACGGACCGGGCGGCGCTCTCCACCCGGCTCGACGAGCTGCGCCAGCGCGAGGAGGCGCTCTACTCCCAGATCCGGGCGGCCGCCGAGGCCGAAACGGGGGCGCTGCGCAGCGAGCTCGCGGCCACGCGCGCGCGACTGGCAACGCTCGAGACCGAGCGCGCGGTGGGCGAGCGCATCGTGCGCGACTACGGCCCGGGCGTGTGCCTGATCCAGGGCGCCTACCTGTTCCGCGACGCGGAG
>Ga0209342_10004293_pt1 | contig 14862 bp, 22 predicted proteins | sample RifCSP16_2_FD_184023 | JGI IMG/M metagenome (GOLD analysis project Ga0209342, IMG submission 184023) | Soil microbial communities from Rifle, Colorado - Rifle CSP2_sed 16_2 (SPAdes) (version 2) | ecosystem: Environmental > Terrestrial > Deep subsurface > Rock core/Sediment | place: Rifle... | reverse complement strand
CCAGTAGCGGGTCGTCTTGCGGGTCATGTCATTCTCCGTACACGCACCCGAAGTCTGGCGCGGTCAACAAAATCGCCTCAATCACCAGATGTCGCTTGAACTTGCTCTCCGATACCGTATAGTCGAGGAACGCCTTTGTGCCCCAATTACCCCCGTGGTTTTGTGGTATCCGTTCACAGTAGCCGCCGAAGCCGCGCTCAATATCCACGTCATTCGCCGGATGCGGCTTCCGCGACCAGTGCTTGCAATCCTTGCATAGGGTCATGCGAATAACTCCATCTGTCTGGCGGTTTGCGTTCGTGCTCGACTTCGTGACCTGTGTGGCGCGTCATGGCGATTGTGGCAGCGCTGGCACAGCGCCTGCAAATTCTCCCGGCGGTTGTCGGTCGGATCGTGGTTCAGGTGCGCGGTAGTTAGGACGATACGAACCTCACGATCAACCACGCCGCGCTCTTTGCTTTCGTGGCGAACGACCGTATCACCGTTTTCCACGCCGCACCGTTCGCAATATCCGAGCCCGCGAATCCATCGGGATATCTCCCGCCACTGCGGATGATAGAGCGCTTTGTTTTCAGGCTTGATCGGCACGTCTAATGTCCTTCCTGCACGCGGGGCAGTAATCCATGCCCCCGCGCTGGCCGACTAGCCAGCCCCACACGCGCAGGCGTTCACGTATGCGATGAGCGCGTGGGCTTTGCGCCCCGCGCTCGGTGCGCGTGCCGGGGGTCGTAAATTCAATGACGCGCGACGTTACGGAGCACCCGTCGCAGATGATGCGGAGTTCGATCATGGCTGGACACCATTGTCCACAATTGAATCTGGCACGTCGAAAAATCCGAGGCTGCCCTTATATGGGATAAATGGCAGCGGGCGCGGATTGCGGAGCACAAAGCCGTACTCTCCAAAAAACCACCGCGACGGGCTGTCGGTCACGCAGTCAACGATTTCAACTATTCCGATAATGCCTCCGGTACGCACTTCTCCGCTTCCCCGCCCCGTCAGCTTTCGGATAAAGTAATCTCCGTCGCGGTCAATTAGACGGCCTGCATGAATCAAGCAGTCGCCGCGAAAGTGCGTCGGCCACGTTCGATTCTCGATATCTTTCCCCAGAAACATAATCGCATTTGCCCAGGGCTGTCGAATGGATAGACATTTCATGGCCGTGGCTTCCAGAACTTCCTGCGCGGGCCGCAGCCGAATATGTCCCGCCGATCTTCGGCTGGTATTGCTGTCGCCGATGCCGGATGATCGCAGTGCGGGATAAATTCGTCGTTGAAATACCTGCACGTCTCGCACGTCCGCGAACTATCAATTTTCCGCAGATTGACAGCAAATTGATAGATGCGGCGCAGCCAGTTAAGCATGGTTCCCCACGTCCCACGCCAGCGCGACGCGGGCGATCTCCGCAAGGTCAAGTGGCTGTCCCGCAGCCGCATCCGCAGCCCACGCAGCCGCAGTCGCAGCCGCATCCGCAGCCCACGCAGCCGCAGCCGCAGCCGCAGCCCACGCAGCCGCAGCCGCAGCCCACGCAGCCGCAGCCCGCGCAGCCGCAGCCTGCGCAGCCGCAGCCTGCGCAGCCGCATCCGAACGATCAACACCCAAAATCCAACTCCACGCCCATTCGTTCCAGTTTTCGTCTTTATACACAATACCGGCGCACAAAATCCCGAACGCGATGCGTTGCTCTGTCGTAAATATCGGCAAGGGCATTTCACTCACGAGTCTTAACCGGCTGCGTCCCAGTTTCAATTGCCCGTCGCGCTTTATCCCACCGTCGCCCTCCGCGCGAAATAAGCGGGGCGTTCTGAAATCTGCGTGAATCGGGTTCAACAGGATCGCAAGTTCTGGCGTTTTGTAGCAATGGAGCCAGCCAGCCCCGCAGAGTTCGCCATCGCCGCTGGTCTCCTTCCATTCGCCGAGCGTCCACTGGCAAGCGCTATGCGTCCGCATGTTTTCGTCGGTGAGCTTGTAATGTATCTCAGGCATGGGGAGACTCCGTCAGGGCGCGGATGGCGGCAGCGGTTTTTGTGAGTCCGTCTGTTGACTTTTTAGCGAGTACCGCCGCCGCCTCGATGCCGTCCGCGCGACCCCACGCATAGGCGGCGTCGCGCTCCGCCTGTACCGTTTTCAGGCAGTCCTGCGCCCACGACGCCGCGCGGGAGAGCTTGTCGTTCTCCGCCCGCAGCGCCGCCAGCACGGGGGCAATATCGGCATAAGAGACCCAATCGCCGTCGTCGCTTCTACGTTCGCCAAGTGTGCCGACGCTGTACCGCCGTAGCCCCTCGACCGGCGCGGTGAGCGCGGCCAGCTTCGCTCGTAAAACATTCCGCTCATCTGTTACGCGGGTAAGCGTCGGCCATAGGTAGTCCAGCTTCGCGGCCAGCACGTCGTAGGCGGCGAGTAGGTCAATAGCGGCGCAATCCTCGTCACTGACGCCGGATAGTTTTTCAACGACCGCGCGAATCTCGGCCAGCCGGGCGGGGGTGAGTTCACTTGCCACAGCGAACCTTCCTTTTCGGAGCCTCGACCATTTTCCGCACCCGCAATCCATGTTCGAATAGTTCAGCCCATGTGCAATTTTCCCCTCCGTGCCGCCGATCCCACTCCACTGCATCGTCTATCGCCTCTGCTTTCGACTGACCGCAACCATACGTGAAGCCGTGCCCAAAAACGACCCATGCCTGTGGCTTATTTTTCATCGCGTGCGCCATCCAAGAGCACTTGCTTCAGGTTGTATGACATTTCGTTACGAATCGGCCAACTCGCATGGTCATCGCCAGCAAAACCAAGCGCGCCTTCAGGCAACGATTCAATGGCCTTGATCGTTTCCAATATCGCCGCCTCCAACTCCTTTCCCCGCGCCGCCAGCCGCGCGTTCTCCGCCTGCAATTCGCAGACCTCACAGTTTCTTGCAAGCGCACCGTGCTTGCATTCAATCGCTGACATGTTCACGATTGTCGCGCTCATTTCGCGTGCTCCCTTTCGTATGCCGCGAGCGCAAGCGCCCCGGCGATGGTGAGTCGAAGATGATGTCCGTCATAATCACGTTCAAGCGCCATGTGTCTCACTAAACTTTCTTCCCATGACCCACCGCACGCGCGCTGCCAGTCGCCGTTTACGAATTCCCGCAGCACCCGCACCTCGTCTGCGGTTAGCTCAGCGGGCGGCATCGGCGGACTCCTTGGCGTGCAGGTTGGCGAACAGCGCCGCGCACGTCAGCGCCAGCGGCAGATGCGCGGGGTCGGTGTAGGCAAACCTCTCGACATGTCGCTTGATGCTGTCGAAATGTGGCGCACCCGGCATGCCTTTTAATGGATTCGGCTCGATTACATGGGGACACAAACAAACGACGATCATATCGGTTAGGTGTGCCGTAGTGTCGTACCCCTCCGGCCACGGCACACTCAGGGCGCAGTCCGCAGACACGCAGGGGGCGTGGCGTCCAAAGTAGCGCCACAGTCCGGCTAACCTGCTTTCATATTTTGTCGGATGCCTCGTAAACGCTATATCCCAACAGGCGTCGCTGAGCGCGTCCAGCGCCGCCACGTCGCCAGCCTTCGCGCGCTCGAATAGGACGGGGATGTCACTCAGTTGCATCGCGTTCTCCCCATCCTCCGCGCCGCCCAGCGGTTCAGTTCGGCGACCGTCGGTTCACGCATGGCCGGCCTCCCGCGCGCCGAGCGCCGCGATCTGTAGATCTGCGATATCAATTGCAGCGTCGGATATTGAATGACCATGTGGAGCTACCCCAAGCAACGCTTCCCGATTCGGGCAAGTTATCAACCCAACCATCGCCGCAGCTACGAAGTACTCCCGCACCGTGAGCCCCCCGCCCACCAAGCCCGTGCCGCAGACTTGTTGCGGGAACGCGGGCCGGGAGCCGATGCTGGCTTTTTCACTCATGTCGTTACCTTTGCCCTCGCCGCCGCATCCTTGACCCGCTTGCGCGCGGCCAGAATCCCGTCGCGCGCGGCCAGCGATTCGTCCATCATTGAAATCAATTCTTCACGTCCGAGGTTTTTCCACAGCGTCCGCGCGACTGCCACGCGCCCGTCCATCATGTAGTCGCGCAGAAATGCGGCCAGCCATTCCGTGAACGCATCCTCTCCCGTCTCGGCGTCCTCGGCGTGTTCAATCCGCCAGCGAATCGCGTCCTCGAAGTTCACCGTCTTGGACGCTTCGCACGTCGCGCATAGCTTCCCGTTGTCATATCGTCCGCTGCCCTCACAATCGGGACAGGTCGCGATGCGGGTGGGATATGTGGACATTATTCAATCCCCGCGAAACTTAGTAAAGCGGCAAGGCCGATGCCGAGCAACATGATTGAAAATCGCGTCATTGAATTCGTATCCTTGTCTCCGCCGGTTTCCCAGCGCTCGTTCATTGCTTGGATACAATAGCATACAGTTGATACTTTGTCAATAGGCGATTTTTAGCTAGATTTTGCGCGGCGGCCTGCACCGATTCCCGCGCTCAATATTGCGGAGAGGGACGCGCCATCCGCTTGCGGTCGGCGAGCAAGCGCCGCCCGGCCTGCGCACCGACGTGACCGGCGGCTACGCGGATTCGCGTAACGGGGAATTCGATCACGGTCTCTATGCGCCGATGCGCGCACAGCCGGACGGCCACGGGCTTGACCTCGACGGCGGCGGACGCCATGCAGATCGCCCGAAGCGCGGCGGACTTCGCAAGCTCCGCCGCGTCAATCCCCGCGCTCGTCCGCGTCCGCGCCATAGGCTCACTCGGTTTCGGTAAAGACAGCGGCCTCGACAGCCCTGTCAATCCGCCCCGAGGTGCCGGGGAGCGCAGAGACCACGGCGGGAATCAGCGCGCGCACGGCCTTGACCGCCGCAGCTTTTTTCTCCGCGCCAGACTTGTCGCCCATCGTCTGCTCGACCATGTTGACGGCGACCGGCGCGGCGACGGCAATGATCTTCGTCACCCACACCGGCACGCCAAAGAGACTCAGGACGATTCCAATGGCCGTAAGCACGGCGTTGTCGGTCAGGATTGAAAGCAGAGTGTCCATTTCATTGTCTCCATTTTGTGAGTGCGAAAAACGCGATCAGAATTCCGATGATGAGTGCGACCGGAATCAGCGGAAAAATCGCCGCCGATTCCGTAATGCAATATCCCTTGACGCACCATTCGCGCATTAACATCCCGTCGCGTATTGAAAGTGCATCGGATCGAGCCGCTTGAAATCCCCGCCCCATATCCAGCCGAAACTCTTGAACGCGGACACGATGCCGGGGTCAATGTCACCCCGGACGCCGAGCCCATTGGTCGCCGCATTCAGATCAATCGCCATGCCCCACGTGTGAATACTGTAGCGTGGCGGTACGGCGTTCTCATATCCGCGAATCGCGCGCACCTTGAAACAGCCATCGAAGGTTTTGATTTTCGGCGCAAGCCCGCGCGCCGCGATTTCCGAGAACGTCGCCTCGGTCACGGCGGCGATATATTTGTTGACGTAGATTCTGTCCCTCGTGTTGAATGTGAACGCATCCGCCACTTTGACCGCTGCCTGATTCGCCGCCCACCATTTGCCGCCGTCCGGCGTGCCGTCCTTGTACGGCTCACCGAAAAGTCGAATCAGTTCCACGTATCCATTCGGCGGCTTCGGCAGCGTGGATGTTTCGGCGGCGACGTTGCGGAAATAGGCAAGCTCATCGTCGGACACCGTGCCGTCGGCGTAGCGCTCCTGCTCCCACTTGACCAGCGCCGCCTCTGTGCCGGGGCCGAAATCCCCATCCGGTGCGCCCGGCGCGTAGCCGAGCTTGGCCAGCGCGTTTTGGACGATGCGTACATCCTCTCCCCGGCTGCCCCGCTGTAGCGTCATAATTGCGGCGCTCCGCCGCACGGCTGGCCCGCCACGCGATGATCGGGCGTCCGGGGGGAGGACGCACGCCGGACTGACCGGACGCCGCCACGGGCAAAAACGCACCCTGTATAGGGAAGTGAAATAGTAATAATATTCATTGAACGGCAACTATAGCGTTGACCACTGCTTATTTGCTGCGTGTATAGAATTTAGTAATTGATCGTGGCTTGGTAGTCGTAGGAAAGTGTTTCTGGTTCTAAGCTGTCTATAACAGGTACTCGGAATTACTCCGAAAGTAGCCAATGTAGAGATACCAAGTGCATCGGTGGAATCTTCGCGTCCCTGAAATCGCGGACGCGCAATGAAAAGTCCGGAAGTTCAATCTCAATTGAGAGTAGCGCGTCATGCTCGATTTGAAACTCCGCCGCGCGTTCCGGCGGAATTGCAATGCTACCTTTGCCATCTGGTTCGCCGAGCCGCGCGCCGATGTTTTTTAGCGCCGCCATGTAAGCGTCAACCTCATCTTGTAGTTTGCGCAGAAACTTTGCAACGCGGAACGCTGTTGTTGCGTCAAGTGGAACCGACGAAACAAATTTGAGCGCTTCGGCGGATTGCAGGACTTGATTAAGTTTGACGATCATATAGCCGTAGACTGCAACTGTCGGTAATCCGTTCCGTCGTGATAAATAAATCTTCCTCCCGCGTTGTCATACCATAAATCCCCTTCGTTTCCATTAACCTTACCTCCTCCGTCCGGAAATAGAATGTGTCCATCATTCCCAAATACCCAGGTTTTTGAAGTATTCCCAGCGGAAATAGATACATCATCATTTGAAAGAATGGATATATCAGCCCCAGCTGTTCCGCCTTCATTCGTAATGACGATGCTTTTATCAGCCGTAATCCGCAATGATTCCGCAGCAACTATTTCAATTACATATACCGGCGCCGTTAGATCATTCCTGATTGAGAATTTCTCGGAGCCATTCTCTATTATTGAGAACTTCTGATCTACGCCACTCCCGCCGGGCGAAAAGTTAAATCTGTACGTAGGGTCTGCAGCATTTCTTATATAAATTATTTTCGAGCTTGACGCAACTTCAAGAAAAATTTCATCTCCAGAAGATAGTAGAATGTCCCTTGCGGCCCCTGATGTCAGGCTTAGTGTTCCGCCCGCTCCGCCGGTGATATCGTTCAGCGTGATCGAAATACCGCCAGTGATCGTAATTGATCCCGTTGCAGGAATGATAATTGCGCCAACATCGTTAATGGTAACGGCGCTATTCTGAATCACCCCGCCCGTCGTACCGTCGAAACGGGCGATAGCATTGTCCGTCACCGTCCCCAGCGACTTGACCAGCGCGCGCAGCGCCGTGCCGTCATAGACCGACCACGTCCAGACGCCGCCATTGAGACCTAAGACCGCAATCTGCGTAAGCGTGATGTCGTTTCCGTCCGTCCAGCTTGCGGACGATGCGTAGTCAATGACGATCTCCGCATTGTCTCCGAACGATTCTCCAACGTCAAAGTGAATCAATAACACAGGGAGCGTGTCGTCGAATACGCCGCGCGGATATCCATTCACCGGATCGGTATTCGCGCCGGCTAAAATCGGCCCAGTGATAAGCGAATTTGGGTCGCAGTTGATTCCGATGTCCAGAAAAACAACATCGTTCGCTCCGCCTTCTATGTGGCCTGCGCCGAAACGCACCCGGTACGGCGCTCCGCCCATCGCAAGCGCGACGCCCGCCGCGAACTTTTGCAGCCTGTCGAAAATTTTAGAGCCGCCGAACTCCGCATCGTCTCCCCCGAACGCTGGGTTGTTCGTCCACGCCCGCGCGTCTTCAATATCCACGTCATTGATGACCGTCGCGCCGCCGGACTGAATCGTGACGGCGGCAATGACCATCTTGCCGTCGTAGCGCGCTTCGATCTGTCCGCCGGTCGAGTTGACAAGCGCGCCGACGGTACGGATGAATGTGAATCCGCCCGCGAACCGACGATCTTTGATCGTGTGCGTGCCGTTGTTGGCCGATGCGCCGGACACCGTGAATTTCTGCCCCTCAAGAAAAATCGCCGTCAGGTCGCCATGCGCGGAATCAATCTTGAATTCCTGCGTCGTCGCAAGCGCGGACGCAGCGGCGTCAAGAAAGTATGCGCGCTCAATTGCAAGCGCCCCCGCGTCCGTCAGGTATAGAAGGTCAACCCGATCAATCGTCGCATGCGGCGCTGCGAATGCCAGACTGTCGCCGCCCGCGAAATTGATGAGGCTCCCGCCGATGCGGAAGCGGCCGGCGGAAACGGCCACCTTATCATCGTCCGGCGCGACCTTGGCCGTGGCGAATAACCCCTCTAGCTCTAGCTGGTTAACCAGCGATTGCAGCGCGACGCCGGAATCAATGGCATTTAGAATCGCCAGAACGGCGGCGCGCGAAACGGTATCCGTACCGTCGGGTAAAGGGATTGCAAGCCGGGGCGATGAGGTTGGCATGTGTTAATTATGCCAGAATCAGTTGAAAGCTATCAAGCGTGTTCCACATCCAGCCCTTCAAGTCAAGCTGGTTCCACGTCAGTGCACATGCGTATTGTACCCCGACCTCAAGATGTGAGGGTGTTTGCGAACGTAGCTCGCGCCCCAGATTCGGCGCGGCGTCCGGCGCAACATCGGTAACGTAGCGGATGCGGTATTGATCATAGATTTCATCGATTTTCAGCCCGACGCCAGCACGGTCGGCAATGCGGATCATCTTCGCGCGGTTCGCCGTACCGAATTTCGACCGGTGAAAAATCAAGCCTGAGCGCCGCTGATCGCGCGTCCGATTCGGAAATGACGGCAGCCCGTACTCCGTCTCTAAAAACGGAATTCCCCACGTCGCCAGCGCCGGTATCCGCTGGCGCGCGATCTCCGCCGCCGCGTTCTGATATTTGTCAAGCTCCGCGCCCGCCGTGCGGAATAGATGCGGATATGCGAATCCGGGGCGGATGATGTTCGCGCGCCCGTGGGACATGGCGCGCAGTGCATTTTGCGAGAGAGTAAAATCCCCAGTGCGGCGGAACGTCAGGCCATCTGCGGATGATAGGACGGTGAACGCGCCGCGATCGAACTCCCCGACAATCAGAACGTCGTCGAGCGCGCGCTGCGTGGATCCGCTGGGCGCGCTTCCGAGACTCGACCACGCCACGCCGTCGAATAAAAGATGGCGATGGCTGAACGCTGAAAAATCGGACATGAGCCCGCCGTACAAATGAATCCCATCATCCATCGTGACGCCCCGGCTCCATAGCCACAATGCCGCTTTCGGCATAGACGGTTCGATTGTCCACGTATCGGCCACGGGATCATAAGACTCAACATCGGCGAGAACACCAGTATTGTTTGCGCCGCCGAAAAGATAAATCTTCCCGTTGAAAATAGCTGATGCGGCAAAAATACGCACGCCATCCCCTGCAAGGGGGGGCGGAGGTCTGATAGTCCAGGCATCCACCTCGGGGTCGGGATCATATTCTCCGACTTCTGAATCTGCGTTTATGAAAAACGCATAGATTTTCCCGCCGAACGTCTCCGTGCTGCCGAGGAAAAATGCGTCAAATGGACTAACGATTCCTGATGGCATATCCGCCGCGGTTGACCATGTATCAGTTTCGGGATCGTACACATCATGTGTGTATACCGGATTGCCCGGAGCCCCAAATGGCGGAGCATCCGCGCCGCCGAATATATGCAGCTTGCCGTTGACGGCGGCGACCGCCGGAGAGTAACGCGGGCGCGGCCACGGCGCGAGCGCTTCCCATACATTCGTGAACGGGTCATATCGCATGAGCGACCCGAATGTCAGCGCCACAGGATCGGATGTAAAAGAGTTCAGATCGAAATCAAGCGGATATGCACCGACCATATATAGCCGCCCGTCAATCTCCGCCAGCGGCGCGTTGAGCGGGAATTTGAGAACGGTGTCCGCTTGGCTCATACCGTGAGCGCCGTCGTGCCGAGTACCGCAATCTGATCGGAGTCAATCACGAGGTCTGCGGCCACGCCGTTGATAAGCAACGTGCCTGAGTTGATCGCACGCACACCAGCGATACCGAGAATCAGATTCCCGACACCGAAGTACCGCACGTCGTTTGCCTCTTCATCCGTGCCCGTCGGGCCGGATTCCAGCGCAATCCCTTCCAGATACGCCGTAAACGCAGCATCGAACGCGGCCTCTACGTCCGCGATGTCCGTTCCCGAAATCAGGTCGAGCGTTGCGGCGACATTTGCGGCGACTTCCTCTGGCGCGCGGCACGTGACGCGCGCGCCGATGGGCGCGAATTCGTCACCGAACTCCGTTGAGAACGTGCTGCGATAGAATACGTTGTCAATCCAAAGCGTACCATCACCGCCAGTGAGCCGCACGATCTGTAGTTCCAGAACGTCCGTTCCGTTCCAGTAGAACTCCGGGCCGTCGAGCGTGGTAAACGACGTTTCGATGTCAGCGCCATTGATTGTGACCGTCGCGTCAATGAGCCCGCCCGCGCGGGTCTTCGCAATCGCGCTCTGCGTCACGTTGTAAACCGTCACCGTCAACTGGCTCAATACACTTGCGGCGCTGAGCTTCGCGCGCACGTCCGCGCGCCAGACGCCGGGAGCCTGAAGCACAGACTCGAAACCCGTGTCATCGGCTGTGTCGGGCGGAGACGGGAATGGGTCTGATGCAATTGATGTGCCGGTATCATCTCCTAGATCGTCAGGGTAAAATCCGCTGAGCGTGAAACCCTCGGCTTCGCGGATATTCTCGAACGGCGGCGCGATGGCGTCCTGTACCGCGTCCACAATAGATTGTGACGCTGCCTGCCCGTCATCGTCCACGATCAAAATGAGTACCGTCCCCGGCCCATCCCAAACCGGGACGACGGACACTTTGCCGACGCCCGGAACCTTGAGCGCTTCCGTGCTATAGTCGCCGCGATTCCCGCTGGATGACGGGTCTTGTACGCGGACGGCGTATCGCGCTTTCAGCGAATCATCATCCTCGGTGTCCGTTCCGCCGGATGCTGCATCATCATTCGTTACCGCCGTGACGCCCGGAATAGGCGTCACGAGCCGCGTGATCGTCCCCGCGCCGATATTGCCATCCGCGCCCGCTATCGTGGCCTCGACGGGCACGGTGATTGCCCCCGCGCCCGGAATTGTCGCCGCCTCGGTCGTAAGGAACTGGACGGCGGGCGTGTTGGCCGTGGATACGGTTGACACGGCGGTTCCGAGCGGAAGCCCCGTGCCGGACGCACCGGTGAATGTAACCTCTGCCGTCGCCTTCTCCGCCGGTAGTCGCGTGATTCCGAAGTCCTGCGTTGCAAGCTCTAGAAACCGGTCGTATGACGTTTCAACAAAAGCAATTGCCATTGCGAGCCCAGTCTGATCGGGCAGCGCGGCGAACTGAATGGAGAGCGGAGCCAAAAAATCATAGGCCAGTGATCCGACGTTACGATCTATCCCATCCGGCAGCCGGGCGAGCATGGTCTCCAGAATTTCGGAATCCGTCGGCTTATTTTCAATCAGGTTGAGCACGTCAGCCAATGGGCACCTCTACATTGACCAGCAGCGGGTCGGTATCGAGTTGAGATTCAGCGAGAAAAGAAACGTCCATCGAATCCCCGACGTCCGTGAACGCGAATTGAGAAACCGACTTGCTACGCGGGTCGGACATAACCGTCTGCTCGATCTGCGCGCGAATCGTGTTCGGACGCTCGTCGCTCGGCAATTCTTTTATGCCGTCAAAGTCAAGGCCGAAGCTCTGCGGGTATGCGCGGAATTTTCCGCGCTCCGTCGTGACCGCGTTCATAACCCATTGCTCCCACGCCAAGCGCGGCGCGGCCACCTCAGCGCGTCCGTATGCGGAGACAAAATCTTTCGCGTCGAAATCCCACGCCCATGATTCACCGAAACCAATCGGCGCGACGGGCTGTACGGCGTCGGCGACGTTCACCTCGAAGTCTGGAAATAGCTGAGCCATGTTATCTTGGGCTTCTGTTCGTGGCATTCGGTATCACGCCCGACGGCGCGAGTACGCAGATAACTACGAATTCTGCCCCTGCTCTGATTATACCGACGAGTACGGTGTCACCGGGTTTCAGCGGATCAAATTGCGCGGGGCGCATGACATCGTGATTGTGGCGTGTAGCGCTCGTCGTTAGGCCGAACGCTGCGCCAGCCGCAATGGATATGGTAGGCGGTGCTGGCGGAGGCGGTGGCGGCGGGATTGGAGCAGCGGCGGGAAATGACGCAGGCCCGCTGGTAGGCGCGCCGAGCGCAATAACATCGTGAACGTGTAATACGTCCGTATGTGTATGCCCCCCCTTCGCGTCGTCCCCGCCGTCCGGCTCCGTTGCGTCCCACGTCTGCGCCATCGGATTCGGCAACGTCAACGCGCGGTTGACAAGATACTCGCCGTGTGGTATAGGCTCCGTGAACGTCGCAAGCTGAAGTGACATATCCGCTCCCACAGTTCCGATATCCAAACTCCACGCGTCACGCATCTTTTGCGCGACGCGGCGGTCAAATTCCCGGACAAGTCGGCTTGCGGCCTCAGACATTTTGCAACTCGATTTCGACCGTCGTTTTTTTGTTCAGAAGATCGTGCGTCACGCCGCGCGCGATAACTAATCCGGACGATTCGTTTGGCAATGTCAGAATCGGAGGCATATTGATCTCGACTCTGTCACCCTTGCGTAGCGCCGGTAACAATACCGTCCGCAGCGATGCGCGGAGCCGTGGCTTGCCTTTCTCTTTTATCAGGCGTTTAGCCTTCACCTTCTCATTCCCCGGGTTCTCTCTGTCCTGATACATGACTTTTTGTAGCGTGTGGGATGCCTGAAAGTCGCTCGGTATCGTTATCAACGGGAACGCGGACGCGGGCAATTCATCGGGGTCATCCGTATCTGTCTGTGCGTAAATCTTGACCTGCGTAACCACGTCATCTATGTTGCGGTCAACGCCGACAAGCTCCGCCTTCTCAATAATCACGGCCTCGGCATTGCTCCCGCATTTGCGAACGGTGATCCCGTTTTCGTAACGTGCGTACCACCATTCCTGAGATAGGGCAGGAGCCAATAACCTCGTCTCCGCGAGGCAATCGAGAATGATCTGGCCAAGCGATTTTCCGCGATACACTTTGCGCGACAGTTTGATATTCGGGCCAAGAATCTCGCCGCGTATGATCCTCCACTTGTCCGCAAGCGCCGTGATAATCTGTCCGCCGGTTCTCCGATATGCAACAAAATCGTCCTCTGACTTTTGCAGGTAAATCAGCGGGTCAAAGGCCGTGATCTCTACTGTCGCGTCCGCGCCGGAATCCTCACCGTCGCGCCGGAAAACGATGCCGAGAAACATGCGGATCGTCGCGCTATCTATGATCGCCTCGACGATGACGAGGCCATTACCAAGCGGAAACATGGACGGAATTTTCGGGCGGACATTCTCCGTCACGCGGAGTTCAATCGTGCATCGCGCGGCCACGCCATCAAGGTCTTCGGATATCGAGCACGCGCTACATAAATCCGTCACGTCAAGCGTCTGTCCACCACCGGTCACGCCATTCGTTACGGCGAGTATTCGTATCTGAATCTTGGACGGGTCGAACGGCATACTACGCCGCCGGGATATTCAGAATTTGGCCCGGAAAAATCAGGTTTGGATTGTTGCCCACAACGGTAAGATTCGCGGTGTAGATGTCATTCCAGCGCAACGCGTCGCCAAGATTCTGTTTCGCAATACCCCAAAGCGTATCTCCCTGCCGGACAATGTAACGTGACGGATGATCGGGAACTATGGCCGCGCCCGTGCCGCTCGTAAGCCGCACACTCAGGTCGCGCCATTCCGCGAATTCAATCGTGTAGCGCACGTCTCCGAATCCGCCGCCCCGGTCGGTCTCGAATTGAGAGACGAAACAATCAAGATCAATCGCCGAGCCGGTCGTCACCGTGCCGAGCGTCAGGGCATCCAGAATTCCGGGCAGCGTGTCGGAGATTTTCAGATTAATCTTCCGGCCCGTTGCAATCAGCGCGTCGAACAAAACCACAAACACGTCCGGCATCCGCCAGTCAATCGTATCGCGTAGCGGCAGCGGAGCCGTCAGGACAGCAGGCGAGGCCACATCGAATACCGCGCCGATAACCGAGCGCGCGCGCGGCTCGCCCCAAAATGTCCCAGACCACCCTACCGTGATCGCGGAGCGCCCGCGGGGTATCTTCGCTTCACCGAGTCCGATGATATCGAATGATGATACGGCGGCGCTCAACGGGCGGCGGTAGCGCTCCGGGCGCGGGAGCGTGTATCGCTGGTTTCCGTCCGTGACTACGAATTTCATGGGGTAAGCGCGTCGGCGACGACGGGGTTTCCGAACATCGTGTCAATGAGTTGCGATGCAATCTCGTCCACCATATCTTGACGGGATGAAGACGGAGATACCCTGACGGTCATGTTGTCTATCTTCACTCGCGGAACGTCGGCTGATGTGTCAAGATTCGATTGTGGCATGGGCGGAGTAGAAAACGAAGGCACGTCTCCGCCGAAATCATAGGACGGCAAACGAGGGAAGATCGCGTCGAGAGTCACGGCGTCAGCAATCGTGCGCGCGCGTTGCGCGTCAAGCGCCTCATTTGACATTCTAGCTTCCTCTACTGCGTTTCGGCCAAAGTTGGATATCGCCGATAGCGCACCGCCGGTGAGCGCAGGAAGCGCTATCGTACCTGCGATTGCACCGGGGAGTCCGCCGCGCATCCCGCCTATGGCCGCTCCAACCAATGGACGAATCCACGGATTCTCTTGGAAAAACTTCGTAAGCGTTTCCGCGATTCCCGCCGCAAGCGTTCCGCCGATAATGATTCCGAAATTCCGAAAACGCTGCGCGCCCTCAGATGCCCACCACGTTATAAACGGGTCAACGATCAATCGGCTCCATGCGATCTCCATCTTCCCGAAAAAATCAGCCTGCTGAAACGCCGGATCGTCGGCCATCATCCGCACGGCATTGATCGCAGCCTCCACGCCGGACACGAAG
>Ga0209342_10004292_pt1 | contig 14863 bp, 11 predicted proteins | sample RifCSP16_2_FD_184023 | JGI IMG/M metagenome (GOLD analysis project Ga0209342, IMG submission 184023) | Soil microbial communities from Rifle, Colorado - Rifle CSP2_sed 16_2 (SPAdes) (version 2) | ecosystem: Environmental > Terrestrial > Deep subsurface > Rock core/Sediment | place: Rifle... | reverse complement strand
ATTTCAATAGGTTCATGAACCTATTGAAATCAGGAGAAAAAGCGATAATTCAATCGTGACCCAGGCTGATCTTTTTGTTCAGGATTTATTAAAAAATAGGATATCGGCGCGGTACCCTGATATCAATTTCATACATGAGGAGAATTACTCGGGCGACTCATGCGATGTTGAAGATGAAACCATTTCGGCCGTCATCGATCCCATTGACGGCACGGCGATGTACAGCATGCACCTTCCGGTATGGAGCGTCTCTGTTGGAATTTTTAAAGGATATGCTCCCCTTTACGGCTTCGTATATGCACCCGGCTTCCACATGTTTTTTTGCAATGATGACAGCAACGCGTATTTGAATGACGGGATCATGCGCGTGAATCGGGACATAAGAATAGATACGGAAACGAACATTTTTATTGCATCAGAAGTATATAATCAATTTATCATAGATTTTCCGGGGAAGATCAGGAACCTCGGTTCCACCGCCCTTCACGCATGCCTCACCATCGATAATGCCAGAAACCGAACTCTTGCTTTTATCGGCAAATCGCGCCTCTGGGACTGGGCGGGTGCGCTGCCGATCATCATCAAGGCCGGCGGCAATGTTCGATATCTGTCCGGCAAAGAGATCGCATACCGTGACGTCATTCGCAATGAATGCCGCTTACTCGATTATGTCTTAGCGTATAATTCTGATAATTTTGAATTGGTGAGAAATATATTTAAAAAAAGATAGGGGTCGCTCGCGTACATCCCGTACTTCGTAAGATGGAGACATCCTGTCCGGCAGGGTTGAAGGGCCCGCTCAGGATATTCCCGAAATATAATTCGCCTCCGCCACGCTTGAAAATTGGAATTATTAATTATGTTGACATTAATAAACAGAGGATTGATTCTGACAACATGTTGAATTTGTTTTTTAGGAATATGATATGCCGAGGCCCAGAATTTTTGGTTTTATTGCCGTATTCGTGGCTCTGATACTGTCGGGATTATTTGTATATTCTCTTGCGGTTATAGGCGGAGAGAATTTTCGATATGACGAAGTTGATTTAAATACGCTAAGCAATTTTACATTCTACGCACTTGCCGCTCCGATCGGACTTGTTACTATGTTTGTTATTGGGACCGGATTTTGGATCGGGTGGACAATTCTTACAATTAAGGTGGTGGCTCCCATGCCTGAAATAGTTGAAAAAAAAGATTTTTCAAAAATCAAAGCATTGTTGTTATGTCTCATCACCTTGGGTCTGGGAGTTCTTTTCATCTACGGCATTTACATGAGGAATTTCTGGGCATTGGCGATTCCCGCGGCGGTAATTTCGCTTGTAATTCTGGGCGCCGTGTTCTGGGTCGGAATCGCGATCATAACGACCCGTTCGACTCTGCCTGAAGAAAAACAACAGTCATAAATACTCATGAAAGTGTTGCTGCTATGCTATCGGGGCAGCCCCTTTTGCGGCGGCCTCGGTATTTATATTTACTATCTGAGCAGGGAGCTGGCCAGGCTGGGCGTTGATGTGGACGTTGTGGCTGGGCCGCCATATCCGGATCCCCTGGACCAGTGGGCGACGCTCCATAAAATTGAGAACCTGAATATATGGATGGTGAAGACTAAAAAGTTCGGCCATTCCCGTCTGAAACGAATTTTTTCAACATGGAATTTTGTTGATTATATTCTGACCCGTTTTCATATTTTTTCCGAGATGGAAACGTTCAGCATAAGGGCATTTTTTGCCATTTATTCGCTCTTAAAGAAGAAGAGATACGATCTCATCCATGATGTGAACGGCCTTGGATGGGGTCTCTTGTTCATGAAGGGATTCGGTGTTCCGGTGATATCTACAGTACACCATCCCCTGACCAGAGACCGCGATGCAGATTTGATGATGGATCGAACATTCTGGGACAAGCTCACTACCGTGCTCTTCTATCCTTTAAATATGCAGCGTTTTGTAATCAAGCGCCTGGACAGGATCATTACTTCATCGCGGGAAGGAATTGACGAACTGAAGCGGGCATTTGGCTTATGCAGCGAAAACATTTCCGTCGTTTATAACGGAATGGACGTGGAGCAGTTCCGCAACACAGGGGAAAAACGCGACGAGCGGACGATTCTGTTTGTAGGAAACACCGAAGACCATAAAAAAGGGATCCTGTTTCTTCTTGAAGCGCTTGCCGAGCTTCCTGATGAAATACGGCTCACTATCGTCGATGAAGGCCCTCCCCTGAAAAAAAATGCGGCAGGGCTTGTTGATAAAATCGGTGTTCAGAAGCGGATAAAATTTACCGGTAAGGTGGACCAGCAGACGCTGGTGAGCCTCTACAGCAAGGCGTCTCTTCTGGTCATGTCATCGCTGTACGAAGGGTTCGGGCTTCCCGCCGCAGAGGCCATGTCATGCGAGACTCCGGTAGTGGTAACCAGGGCTGGCGCCCTGCCGGAGGTCGTTGACTCCTCTTGTGGAATTCTTGTTGAGCCGGGGAATTCCCGGGCCCTGCGGGATGCCATTATAAAATTGCTCAATGACCGTGAATCCAGATCGCGCATGGGAAAGAACGGCAGGAAAAAGGTCGAGGAAAATTTTTCATGGCCTGTAGCGGCCAGGAATACTCTTGAGGTTTACAAAGACGTAATTAAAAAATACAGGAGATTACCATGAAAGTCTGTCTGTTAAGCTACCGGGGGAATCCTTACTGCGGCGGTCAGGGTATTTACGTCATGTATATTGCTCGCGAGCTGGTGAAGCTCGGGCATGAAGTACATGTTGTGGCCGGTCCGCCGTATCCCTTTGATGAGGAAAGCGTTATCGTACACAGGGTAAGCAATCATAATTATTTCAACAAAAAGAATGATTTCATCAAGCCCCATAAGCCCTTCGCGACTTTTCAGCCGCTCAATTTTTATGAATTTATTGCGGCTAAAATGGGAATTTTTCCTGAAATTGAGACCTTTTCCGTGCGCGCATTTTTTAAATTAAAAGAACTAATGAATACGCACAAGTTTGATATTATCCACGATAATCAGTGCCTGGGCTATGGATTTTTATTGATCCAGCGGCTTGGAGTCCCGTTCATCTCGACGATCCATCATCCCCTGACTATCGACCGTTCAACCTGGTTCGAGTATCCTTCTGACTTTAACATAAAAATGCGGCGCATTTTATATTATCCCCTGCTGATGCAGAAGTTTGTTGCGAACAGGATGTATCGGATTATAACTGTTTCTCATAATGCGGCCCTGGAGATCAACAAGGCGTTCGGCGTGAACCAGAAGAAGATCAATGTAATCTATAACGGCATGGACTCGAGCCTGTTTTATCCGGTTAAAGGGATTCAGAAAAAGAAGAACAGCATCATCTTTGTCGGAAACGTTGAAGATCGGAAAAAGGGAATCATTTACCTCCTAAAAGCGATGACCCTGACAAAGCATAATGTCAACCTCACCATCGTCGATGGCGGCGCTCCCAACCGGAGCACGGTACCTCATCTCATCGACAAGCTTGGCCTCAACGGTCGGGTTACGTTTACCGGAAAGATTCCAATCGATAAGCTCATCCGTCTCTATTCGAGAAACGAAATAGCGGTTCTGCCGTCTCTCTATGAAGGGTTCGGGTTCCCGGCGGCTGAAGCAATGGCTTGCCAATTGCCGGTTCTCACTACGACCGCGGGCGCCTTGCCCGAAGTTGTGGGCGAGCACATGAAAACCGGATACCTCGTGCCGCCCCGGAACGCTGAAGCGATAGCCGAAGGAATCGATTTTCTCCTCGAGAATCCCGATATTCGTAAACAGATGGGCAAGGCGGCGCGACAACGTGTCCTGGATATTTTCACCTGGGAAAATGCCGCACGTGAGCTGGTCAAAATGTATGAAGAGGTGATTAATGCTCACCGTTGATTTTGACAGGCTTGCTGTCAAAAAAGGGGATGTAGCATTGGATGCCGGGTGCGGGTTTGGGCGCCATTCACTTGAATTTGTATCGTGTGGCGCAACCGTGTATAGCATGGATATGGACATGGAGAGCCTGCGAAAGGCCCGCTTTTCACTTACGGACATGAAGAAACATCTGAAAGGTCAGGAAGTCAGGTATTTCGTCCATTCCGGCGACGCATTAAACCTGCCGTTCAAGGATGAGTCGTTCGATCGGATCATCTGCGCAGAGGTCATGGAGCACGTGAGCGATGATGAAAAGGCGTGCAGGGAATTATCGCGGGTTCTGAAAAAAAACGGCAGGATTGCGATTACCGTACCGACGATTTTCAGCGAGCAGATATATGATGCGCTGACCTATGAATACTTCACCTCTCCGGGCGGCCATATCAGGAAATATTTTCCCGGCGAGCTTGCCGCATTGATGAGGCGCAACGGCCTGGAAATATACGGGGTCGGCTTCAAGCATGCGTTTCATACGATCTGGTGGATGATCAGAAGCGTCGTCGGCCTGCATCTGAGCGATCATCCCGTAACAAAAGCCTACCATACGTTTCTTCATCTCGGGCTCTATTCCCGGCTGATGCGAAACATTGAATCCTTCCTTAATTTTTTTTTCCCGAAAAGCATTGTTCTGTATGCTTGGAAAAAATAATATAAACCCCCCTTGTTCTCCTGAATAATCATTACCACAAGGATGTGTAAGATCAGGGGATCGGGGAGATAAAGAGGAGATATGGAGATAATATATTGTAAAATATTACTGTAATTATTTTCTTTACCCTCAATTAGATTTTGAATATTCTTTTAAATAACCTTTATTTATTTCTCCCCGATCTCTTCCATCCCCCCGATCTCCTATTCTTACACATTGAAATTGTTGCAAATGATTATTCAAGGAGACAGGGGGTTTTTTATTCAAAAAAATAACTTGATAAGTGTATCCACATCAACTATGTCTGTCATAATTTTGATATACAAATCTTCCCAGCATGGTTTTCTATGAAACGATTTCTATTAATGACACTTATTGCCTTCCTCGGAGGAACATCCGCCGGCGCTGAAGCATACCATGGCAATAAAATAAATCTGTTCGGAAATTCTGCCGAGCCCCTTGGTAGAGCGGGTACGGGGGTTGCATCTACAGGCACTGGCATATTTTATCTGAATCCCGCGGCAATAGCGGATCTTGAACGGATCGGCGTGAATCTGCAGTACGGTACACTGCCCATGCCCACGAGATTTTATGACGGAGGGATTTCGCTGGGGATTCCTACGTCATACGGGGTATTCGGTGCATCATTCAGATACCTCAATTTTCCCCGCAGCCTTGATCTATCTGAGGGGTACAGCGTGAGCCTGGGGAATGCGCGTGATATGACGAAACAACTGCTGCTCGGGTTCTCCCTGAATTTTTTTTACGGTAAGAACGGCGGCAAGTCCTATTATATCGGGGGCACACTTGGATTCATTTACAAGTTTCCAAGTACGGGCAATCGGTACGGGTTTTGTCTGTTTGAACCCAGAATAGGGCTTTCGGTGAATTTTGGTTATCCGTTCGGCAGCCACAGGAGCAATTCTGATTTAAACCAGGTGACCCTGGGCTATAATTTCAAATTTTTCAGCATTCCGCATTTCAATATAGCTTTTTATAATGATTTTACCGTGTTGAATTATAAAGAGTTTCCAGTAAAAATCGGACTTGAATCCGATATCTTTGACATGGTCGTGCTACGGGGCGGGTATGTAATTCCCCATGCTTACAATGATGGAAGTTTTACCGCGGGCCTCGGTCTAAAAATTAATGCTGAAAGCTTCAAGAGCACCCTGAACTATGCGATTAATTTTTATCCGAAAATGAAATATGTCCACTATCTCGGTATCGATGTTGAATACGGAAGACTTGACCGGGAGCCGCCTGAGACGCAAATAAAGTCCGATAAGGAATTCATCTCTCCGAACCATGACGGCGTTAAAGACTACGCGCTCTTCAGAATCAGCGTACATGACAGGAGCAGGATCAAAGGATGGAAGCTCCAGATCATGGATTCGAAAAATCAGGTCATTAAAGATTACTCGATTTCAGAACGGGGTGTACATGAAAAGCTGACGGCACAGGAGTTTTTCAGGAAAGTGTTCCTGAAACGAGAATCGATGGTGGTACCTGAGCGGATTATATGGGACGGAACCGATTCAAAGGGAAAGGCAGTTCCTGACGGCAAATTTACCTATGTGTTTACCGCATGGGATGAACGGGAAAATATTTCAGCCTCTAAATCGGGGATCATTATTGTGGATAACGTTCCTCCTGAGGTCACTCTGGACAAGGGCGACGAGCTTTTCTCTCCGAATGGAGACGGTAAAAAGGATGTATATATCATTGTCCAAAGGATAAAAACGGCTCCAGATGACGAATGGACCGCCGGTTTCAAGGATTCTATGGGAGCAGCGGTTAAAAGCTATACGTGGACAGGTAACACGGTTCCCGCCTGGGTGATGTGGGATGGAAAGGATGATTCCGGCGCGAATGCTCCCGAAGGCTTGTACAATTATTTTATCAGAGGCTCCGATAAAGCGGGAAACACCGCATTTGCAGAAATTAAGGAAATAACCCTCACCCGGAAGTATGAAATAGCCGATATCTCCGTCTCTGCAGAGTATTTTTCTTTCATCAATAATGTTTCGCTAAATCTGTTTCCGACGCTGTCCAGCACATACGGTCTGGTGACCTGGAGCGCCGTCATACAGAATTCAAAACATAAAATTCAAAAAGAAATTACCGGCACCATCACGATACCCAAAATGATTTCGTATGATTGCACGGACGAAAAAGGAAAGAAGCTTGAAGACGGTGTTTATTACGTAAAGTTTACGGCCGCGTTTAAAAGCGGAAATACGCCGGAGTCGTTTAATAAATCATTTACCATTGACAGCACGCCGCCGAAGCTGGGCGTATCGCATTCCCCCGGGCTCTTTTCGCCGGACGGTGACGGGGAAAATGACCTGTTGAAAATTTATCCCAGGGCGAAAGACGACACGGGGATAAAGAACTGGCAAATACGTATATACGCCTCGTCGGGCGACATATTCAAGACCTTCGCCGGGAGCGGCGCCGTTCCGGAAGAAATTTTATGGGACGGTCTGGGGGAAAACCTGGATATCGTTGAATCCGCGGCTGATTACAACATCGTTCTTGAAGCAACGGACCTGGCAGGGAACACGGCACGGTCTGATCCCGACAGGCTCGCGGTGGATGTCCTGGTCCTCGTCACCGAAAGGGGGTTGAAGATACGGATCAGCAACATAGAGTTCCCGTTTGGGAGCGAAGAAATAAAGCACAAGGGGAAGATGATCCTGGACCGGGTGGTCCAGATACTGCAGAAATACGAGAATTACGATGTCCTCATAGAGGGCCACACGGACGACATAGGCAAGGAAGAATACAATCTCGAGCTTTCAGAGCGAAGGGCGAAAGCCGTTAATGAATATCTCATCAGCAGGGGGATACGGGTCGACCGGCTGAGCTTTGTGGGCATGGGGGAAACGATTCCGCTCTATCCCAACGACTCGGATGAAAACAGGAGGCGGAACCGCAGGGTCGAGTTCATGTTAATGAAAAAGGAGATGGAATGAAGTATATTTTCTTTTCCGATCTGGACGGCACGCTGCTTGACCATGATACCTACAGCTATGAGCCGAGCAGGGAAGCCATGGCAATGCTCCGCGAGAAGGGGTTTCCGCTCATTCTTGTGTCCAGTAAAACCTTTGATGAGATTAAAATCCTTCATGACGAGATGGGGCTTGACACGCCTTTTGTTTTCGAAAATGGGGGCGGCATTTGCTGGCCGGACGACAACGGAATAATAGAATATTGCGGGAAGGACATATCAGTTTTACGCGAGGAAAGGCAGCTTCTGGAATCGGCGATAGGAGAACCGGTCCGGTTCATCACCGACGTCAATGCGGATGATATTGCAAAGATGACCGGGCTCTCCCACGAGCGGGCGCTGCTGTCGCAGCGCCGGACGACCTCGCTACCCTTTATCCTTCCATCGGGGAATGAATTCCGAATCGATGATCTTCGCCGAATCAATGAGCGATTGTCGGTCCGGGGTTTTCATATAACCAAGGGGGGAAGATTTTATTATTTTTTATCATTGCATTCCGACAAAGGCTCTGCAATAAGAAAAGTCATTGATTTTTATAAACAAAAATTCAATGACTCTATTTCGACCGTAGGCATCGGTGACGGTGAAAGCGACATAGCCATGTTCAAAGTGGTGGATATTCCCGTACTGGTCAGGAAACACGACGGCACGTTAATTAAAACAGGTATTGAACATATCCGTAAAACCTCAAGCATCGGGCCCAAGGGATTCAACGAGGCGGTGAAGGGCATCATAGAAAAGTCATCCGCAAACAAGTCCGGTCGAGCATAAAACCGAGCTCACGAACGAAGATTGTGGAAGCGGCAAATAAATTAAGGGAACCATCTGAATTTTATTTTTCGAAGTTCCCTTTAAATTCTAACGAGCAGGGACGATCATGAAATCTTTATTGAATCTTATACTGGACCTTATCTCCTGGATGTATAATCTGATAAAAAGGATATGCCTGCAGCTTTTTGAAAAATTTCTTGAAATCAATATTTTCGAGAAAAGCATCGTTTTCACGACCGTTCTCGCATTTGCCGCGGTGGTCGCGCCAATGGCGGGATACATGATATTCGACGCATACTTTACCATCAATAATCCAGCTGCGCACTATTTGATCGGCATTGCGCTCGCAATGCTCGTAACGGTATATTATCCCGGTTTTATCTCGATGATGATTCGCGTGGGTATCAATCTGCTTTTTCTCATTGATATTATTTATCTCCAGGCCGCTCATGAAATCAGCAAGGCACCCTATGAATTGACGGCAGGTTATTACCTTAACGTAATTTGTCCGGTAGTATATATTATTCTCGCTCTCGGGAGCAAGCTGATGCGCCGGGATTCCTAGTTTTCAATTTTATCCAGGTCAATAAGCGGGAGTATTGAGATATCCTCCTTCCTCAGCTCTTCAATCTCCTCAAGGGTTGATTCGCCGGGTGTCGCAGATCGGACACGCTATCATTTTGCTTTCGAGCTGTCGCGTATACGCATCGTGATCGCTGAAATGCCCTTCAAACCGATGCATGTTCGAGCATTCAAAGTCGATTGAGATCATAACGCCCCGTCTCGATAGAATATTTGCAGATAGGGGAGCCGTTTCCGGACTTCCGGTGATTCCATCGGACGTACGGATAATATTTTTTCCCCTTTCCGAGTGATATTAATGACATATGGTTGATTAAGAACATGTGTAATATGATAAAAAGCGACGAGTTCTGCCAGGTCCTCAGCCCAGGACAGGCTTCCATATAAAGACGCGAACGGAGAGTGTGCAAGTCCGCTGTATACTCCGGCCGATTTTGATACGTTCAACTGCGGTTTCGGGGAACCGTAAAAAAATACCTTTCCGGAAAATATATATTGTCCACGCGAGGCACCATAACCGTTCCATATTGTCTTTGTAAATTCGGTTTCAGACGTGCCGATGTGCATATAATCTTTATATTGCCTGTCCGCGTAGGGGGTTATAGCAAGTATGTAATCAACGGCATGGGTTGATTCATGCAGCAGTATATAATTAAACCCGTTGTATTTTTTTCCGCAATCTATATATATATCATATTCCGGATCATCAATCCGAAAACAGGTTTTTTCTTTTTCCGTCAACAACTCTGTCAGATTTTTGGCAAGAGCTCCGGCATTAAATACCAGTATGGTGTATACGGTTTTTTGAGGGCCAACAACCCAATCGGTAAGGCCATTTCCAAAAAAATTGCGGATGAAGTATATTCCGATAAGCCTTTTTTTCAGGATCCCTTTATGCTTTGCCGGCAATGAAGCAATTGCGTTTTCAATTATTTTCATTTCATTGCCGTCCGGCGTGTACGGTTCGTAATCAGTCCTGCTGTCCAAGTCCATTAAATAGTTAAGCACAACCTGAGGCGGAGCTGTTACCCGTGAAGCCAGTGTGGACCGTTCGTCAAACCGGTAAGACCCGAACAAATGGGCAGGATCTTGCCTGATTTTTGACGCACACCCGCCATATATCACAAATCCGATAATTATCAGGCTTGATGTTAATAGGTATTTATTTTTCACGAACACGGTCCTTTTCTTTATAGTACCTGTAATACATGCACAATACAGTAAAGTGCAACTAAATAAAGGGAACCTCGAAAAATAATATTTTGATGGTTCCCCCGGGCATTTTTTGTAACATGGCACGGTTTCTATTCTACAGAAACATCACCAGGGATTAAATAAATCCGGCTGAGTAGATATTTCTATCATTTATATCACTCTTCTTTGATTAAATATTTGTAGACCTGATAAAGCAACCGTGATTTTTTGATACTTTGAATTTTTCTTGATTTTTATTGCATATTTTTTTTATTCATCTAAAAAGATGAATAGCCAAATAAGTGCTTTTATTTTGATATGCACGTGGGCTATTTCTAAAAATCAGATCGTTAACTTAGAAGGAGGCTTGTATGGCAAAGCATCAATTCCAGACAGAAGTCAACCAGTTGTTACACCTCATTATTCATTCTTTATACTCGCACAAGGAGATATTTCTGCGGGAGCTCATATCCAACGCATCGGACGCGCTGGACCGGCTTAAATATCTCGCCCTTACGGACAAGGCATACAAAGACCTTAAATTTGATCCCCGCATTGACATATATTTTGAGGACAAAAAAGGAAAAACCCTTACGATTTCTGACTCGGGCATCGGGATGAACCAGGCGGACCTTGAGGAGAACCTCGGCACCATAGCACGCTCAGGGACCAGGGGATTCGTGGAACAGCTTACGGGGGACGCGCGGAAGGACTCCAATCTCATCGGTCAGTTCGGCGTGGGGTTCTATTCCTCGTTCATGGTTTCTGAAAAGGTCGACGTTGTCAGCAAAAAAGCCGGCGAGGACCAGGCGTATAAATGGACGAGCGACGGTAAGGGCGAGTACGAGATAGAGAACGCCGAGCGGGAGACGCAGGGTACGACCGTGACCCTGCACCTGAACAAGGAGGGAAAAGAGTACGCTGACCGGTGGCAGATCGAGTCGGTCATCAAGAAATATTCCAATCATATTCCCTTCCCCATTTATCTCCATTACGAGGGGACGCGCTACGAAGGCGAGGGGGATAAAAAGAAGGAAATTAAGGAGCCGAAGACGGAGCAGGTCAACGCAGCCTCGGCCATATGGAAGAGACCGAAAACGGAACTCACTGACAACGATTACAACGAATTCTACAAATCGATTTCGCACGACATGGAAGAACCGCTTCTGCGGATTCACACTCACGCTGAGGGCAAGCTTGACTATACCACGCTCTTCTTCATCCCCAAGCGGGCACCCTTTGACATGTTCAGGGCCGACTACCAACCGGGCATAAAGCTGTACGTGAAGAGGGTCTTCATCACGGACGACGATAAGGAACTCATGCCGGTGTATCTTCGGTTTGTCCGCGGCGTGATAGACTCCGAAGACCTTCCGCTTAACGTGAGCAGGGAAATACTGCAGCAGAACCGCGTGCTGGCCAAGATTAAGTCATCATCGGTAAAGCGCATACTTGAGGAGCTGGCAAAGCTTCAGAAAAACGAGCGCGAGAAGTACAACGAATTCTACAAGGAATTCGGGATTCCCATCAAGGAGGGCCTGTATCAGGACATGGAGAACCGGGACAAGCTGCAGGACCTGGCGATGTACAAGTCCACGAAGGTTGAGGGGTACACGACCCTGGCGGAATACAAGGAGCGGATGAAACCGGACCAGGACGCCATCTATTACATTACCGGCGCCAAGGAGGGCAACATTAGAAATTCGCCGCTCCTCGAGATGTATAAGAACAAGGACATAGAAGTGCTGGTGATGGATGACGAGATCGACGATATCATCATAACGATGACGCCCCAGTATAAAGACACGAACCTCAAGTCGGTGAACCGGAGCGACGCTGCCGATAGCCTCAAGACCGACGAGGATAAACAGAAGGAGAAAGAGGTCGAGCCGCTCATCAAGAAGATCAAGGACGTGCTGGGCGATCTGGTTAAAGACGTCAAGGCGAGCACGCGCCTCAGCGATTCGCCCTCCTGCATCGTGGCGGACGAGAACGACCCCACGGTCCAGATGCAGCACCTGTTCAAGGCAATGGGCCAGAAGAACATGCCTGATTTCAAGCCCATCCTCGAGATAAATCCGGAGCATGAAATTATCAAAAAGCTCGAGAACACGGAAGATAAAGCGGTGATTGAGGATATCAGCCATCTTCTGCTCGAACAGGCCCTGCTGATCGAGGGCGTGGAGCTGAAGAGCCCGAGCGAATTCGTGAAGCGGCTGAACCGGGTGATGGGTAAGGCGTTGTAGGGGGATGCCCCCCAAACCCCGAGGCTGTGTGATTAATAATTAATTTTTCATAAGAACAACTTCCATATGGAAGTTGTTCTTCAAATTTATTAAAAAATAAAAGCGTAATTTCATTACTCGCTATTTTTATCAAATTACCCATCAATTTGGTCTTATACAGCCTCTATTGAAGCCATTAATGTATCAAAATCAACGAGAGTAAATACTCTTCTGAGATTATATATGAATGTTATAAAGCTAAACTCTGCCGAAACCTTTTCTTTTCCTATTTGCATAAAATATCTGTAGCCCCAATTTCTCTTAATTGTCCCGAAAGGATGCTCAATAATTTCTTTCCTTTTAGCCAGTATTCTTTTCCCGAGGTCGGAGTTGCATTTTTCTCTAAACTCGTCTATCTCTTTTAAAAATTCCGTAGTTTTAACAACTCGTCCTTTCTTGTTGTGCGTGCATAATTTTCTCTTAGGGCATCCGTCACACGATCTGCAAATATATCGATATTTCCTCACTCCGTTTCCTTTCTCTCTATACCCTTTACCGTCTCGTTTTAATATTCTTCCCTCCGGACATTCGAAGGTGTCATTTTCCTTATCATATTTAAAATCATCTTTCTCATATCCTTTTGACGGTATTTTGTTCTCTTTTTCTGTTAGTTTGGTTTTTTGATTTTTGGAATCCCTCGGATGAAACACATATACCTCAAAATTATCCTTTTTATCGGCTTCTACTATCTCCTTCTCATCAAAATATCCGGCGTCCGCCATTGCTATGGTCTTCTCTTCAATTCCCAAATCAACTTTAAGCTCCGCTATAGTATTTACCATATTGTTCAGCTGGTGCAAATCGTTGCTCTCATTCGTTACATCGTTCGCAATTATCAATTTGTTTTTTTCATCAACCGCAGACTGGCAATTGTAGCCCGCATTGATCCTATTATTATCCTTCTGATATCTGCTGTCCGTATCATTCGCAAAATAAATTTCTAACTCTGGATTTCCTTCAAATATATGCTTAATCAATGTTATCTTGTCTTGGCTTTTCTTTAATTGAGCCAGCTTTGCAGGCAAATCCTTCGATAAAAATTCATAGTCGGCTTCTTCCGTCTTGTCATTCGATTCCAGCTCTTCTAAATATTTTTCTATTTTTTCCTGAACCCTCTTTTCAATCTTCTCTATCTCTTCCCTCTTGTATATGTTATCCAAACTGTTTTGGGCTCTCTCTTTTGTCCCGTCTATTGCCACGCATCGGAGTGACAACAACTCTAATTTGTGGCAGAGTTTTAAAAATTCCTTAAATATCTTCTTTATCCCATCTCTATTATCTTTTCTGAAATCCGCTATGGTTTTAAAATCAGGTGACAGCCTCCCGGTTAACCACATAAGTTCTACGTTCCTGCCGCATTCAGCTTCTAATTTCCTGCTACTCCTGATACGGTTCAGATATCCATAAATATAGATCTTGAGCAGACTTGACGGTTTATATGCCGGCCTTCCTTTTCCTTCATATAGTACTGAATTTCTAAAGCCCAATTTCTTTAAATCCAGTTTATTTACATATGCATCAATAAACCTGACATAATTATCCTCTGATATTATATCATCCAATGTCTCTTCAAACAAATTCATTTGTTCTCGGGGTGTTTCATCTATATACACAATAAATATCCTTGTGACCTTTTTTGTTGATTATTTATATCAGCCATGTATTTTTGTAAATTAATTTAATGCTTTTTGCCCCCTTTGCTGATTTTTCACACAGCCTCGGGGTTGGGGGGCCTGTGAATATATCACGCAAGCATCTCCTTCAAGGCGATACGATCTATCTTGCTGTTATGCCTTCGGTCCACGGGCATCCATTCCACCTCGCGCACTGCGATATCGGAGCAATCCTCCCCTATCAGCGCTTCGCGCACGGCATTCATCACGGCCAGGCGGTCCGCCGCCGTGTCTAATACGACAGCCAGCACCGGCCGCTTGCTGACGCCGGTCGCCACCAGGGCCGAACGGTTGACGCCCGATATGTCGTCTATCACCTTCTCAATCAGGTAGGGCTGGATGAAGCGGCCCCGGTGCTTTACGGCGTCCTTCATCCTCCCGGTGAGCCATATGCGTCCCTTCTTATCTAAGTATCCGGTGTCGCCGGTACGGTGCCAAATTGTGCCGTTGCCGCAGTGAATCATGTTCTCGCGGTCCGCCTCCGGGTTATCGATATAGCCTTTGAGCACATGTTCACCGCTCACCACGATCTCGCCGATGTCCCAGGCCGCCACGGAATAGGAATCGAGTCCATCATCTGTTATGGAATCAGGGTCCTCAGGCAGGTCGACTATCTTCACCGTGACAAAGGGATAGGGCTTCCCCACCAGGAAACCCTTCCCCTCCGACGCGAGTATATCATCGACAGCGATGCCGCTGATCGGCTCAGCTTCCGTTGAGCCATACACAACGCGCACATCCGCCTTCGGGAAGGCCTGCCGGAGGTCC
>Ga0209342_10004291_pt1 | contig 14864 bp, 10 predicted proteins | sample RifCSP16_2_FD_184023 | JGI IMG/M metagenome (GOLD analysis project Ga0209342, IMG submission 184023) | Soil microbial communities from Rifle, Colorado - Rifle CSP2_sed 16_2 (SPAdes) (version 2) | ecosystem: Environmental > Terrestrial > Deep subsurface > Rock core/Sediment | place: Rifle... | reverse complement strand
GGCGGGACTTCATCGGCGGCGCCAGCCTGGCGGCGAGACTCCTCTACCCGAAGCTAACGCCGGACCTGGACCCCCTCGGGCCGACGGCGCCGCTCCTCTTTCTCACAGGCCCGCTTACCGGATCGGCGGGTCCGGCGGTGGGCCGGTTCGTGGTCTGCGCCCGCTCGCCGGCCACCGGGCGCTGGGGTGAGTCGAACGTAGGGGGTTTCTTCGGCCCCGAGTTGCGCGAAGCGGGATGGGACGGGCTGTGGATCGAGGGTCGGGCCGAACGACCCGTGTATCTGTGGGTCCACGATGGGAAGGCTGAAGTCCGCAACGCCCAGGACCTATGGGGCCGGCTCGATACGTACGAGACGCAGGCTCAGATCCGCCGGGATGTCGGCGATCGATTGGCGCGAGTCGCCTCCATCGGTCTGGCCGGCGAGAACGGACTGCCGTTCGCCTCGATTCTGTGTGATCACGGGCGCATGGCCGGGCGCACGGGAATGGGCGCCGTCATGGGCTCGAAAAACCTCAAAGCCGTGGCTGTCCGTGGCCACGATCCGATCTTCCTTTCCGACGCCTCCCGTTTCGCCGCCACGCGCCGCCGAACCAATGTCGCCCTGGCGTCGGACACGGTGACGCGGGCCTTTCGCATCGGGGGCTCGGCCAGCGCGGCCGAAGGGATTGCCCGGTTTCGTCATCTTATCGAGAAGTATCGTCGGGCCAGCCGCGGCGGCAGCCTGTCGGAACTGGTCACCGGCCTGGTCGGCGAGATCGGCTACCAGGCCGAGTTGGCCCGGATTTATTCCAACCCGGTCGAAGCATCCGCCCGATGGACCAGCGTCGAGGAGGTGGTCAATTCGGCCGCCAATTATGCGCGGCGCGAGCAGGGAGCAAGCTTGGCCGGGTTCGTCCATGAACTGGCCCTAGGCGACCGCGACGCCGAGCCCGACAAGGAAACGAAGATGGCCCACAACGCGGTCGTCCTCATGACGTTGCACAGCGCCAAGGGGCTCGAGTTTCCGGCCGTCTACATGGTGGGGATGGAAGAGGGCCTGCTGCCGCACCGCCGGTCGATCGAAGACTCGGATTCGAGCGTGGACGAAGAACGGCGGCTCTGCTACGTCGGGCTGACCCGCGCCCAGCGTCGCCTCACGCTGACGATGGCCAACACGCGGCGCAAATGGGGCAAGTCCCGGCCGACTCAGCCCAGCCGGTTTCTTTACGAGATTAGGGGGCTGACCGAGCATTCGAACTATAAAAAAATCATCCATGCGGGCACCCGCGTGGTTCCCGCTCCCTCAGGACGGCCTGCCGACAAAACGGCGCGACCTGCCTCGCGAACTCGTCCCAAAGCCTGAGGGGGCCTGCCTCCTGCTTTTCCGGAACCGTCCCCCGCCGGTAGTGAATGACGCAAGCCCTTGTGGTATCACGTCTTATAGACGCCTTCACCATGTCGCATAAAGGCTTCCACGGCGATTTGCCGACGCCGGGAAATTGTCCCATACTTATAGAGATGGGTGGCAAGCCAGCATGTGCGGGCATTCCTTTCGGGCCGTTTCCCACGCGGAGGCGACCAGCGTCGCGGGCCAACGATCCATCCAACGACGAATGATTTTGGGGCATCCTTGGGAGGAGTTGTCGATGTCAATTCGTGGAAATGGTTCGCGGCTCGGTTCATCGCGTTATGGGCAATACGTTTCCATCGTGCTGCTGACTCTCTTGGGAGTCGCGCTAAGCGCCATGGTCTTCCTGGTCGCCCACATTTGGGAACGAAGGGCTATTTGCAGTGATTTCAAATCCCTTGCCGACAGCCGGTTCCAAGCCATCACCAACACGTCCGACCAGATCGCCAAATTGATCTCCTTCGCCGACAACGTTTTTCTGGTCGGGCCCGGGACGGATTCACCCGCGTTTCCCGGCTACGTGCGATCGCTTCGAAAATTTCTCGAAAAGGACCAAACCGAGTATTCGGCGGTCCACGCCGTGACTTGGGTTCCCCGCGTTTTTCGGTCGGAAGCCGCCGCGTACGAGCAGGCGGCGCGAACCGTTTTCGATCCCCGTTATCGGATTCACCCGTCGGAATCCTCGCCGCAAGACTGCTTCCCTTGGTATCTCAGCGTTGGCGACACGGCGGACGGCGTCCAGCCGGGCCAGGATCTGTCGCTCGACCCCGCCGCCTCGAAAGCAATGGATCAGGCGTGCCGCACCGGACTCGGCGTGGCGATTGCGCCAATGAAGCTATCGGACACCCCCCATGCTCCGCTCGGTTACCGCGTGTTTCATCCGCTCTATCGCAACGGCGATCCGGGAAACGTCGAGGCTCGCGTCCGGGACCTCGCCGGTTTCCTTTGCCTTGATCTCGACATCGGCACGTTGGTCGCCAATGCTTTCAAGGACATCAAGCCCCAGGGCATCGACGTTTGGGTGAGCGACCGTACCGGGCGCGAAAATACAACCCTGTTTCGCCACGTGACGCGATTGGGTTCGTTGGCAGTTAATCCCAAAGCGATCAACCATGCCCGCGATCAGCTCCAAACCGCTGAACCGATTAATTTCTTCGGCAGAAACGTAACGCTTCGCGCCGTCTCGACGCCGTTATTTTGGGAAATACACACTATCTGGCAGCCCTGGGCCCTGCTGATTGTCGGATTGGCCTTGACGTTTACCTTGGCCGCGCACGGAGCAAGTCAAACGGTTCGCGCCACGGCGATCGAGCAGGCAGTTTCCACCCGACTGGCCGCGTTTCGCGAGGAGATCGACCACCCCCAACCGCGACGAAAGGAACCTGCGTCGTTCCCAACCAACGGCGTAACTCGCGAATCGCTCCTGGGTGCCCCGATCGACTCGGGCCAAACGTTCACCCATCCGAACGAAAGTCCCACACCCATGTAGGGTGGGGTAACGATCGGCATTCTAACGGCCTGATCTATCTTCACGCGTTCCTGCCGATTGTCGTCGTACCATTCTACTTGCCTGCTTGGTGCGTCTAGAAGCACCCCACATGTTATTAACCCAGATAGCGTCACTCCCCCACGTTCGCATTATGGGTTTCCCCGGGCCCTCTCACGCCGCCCCCATTTTCCCTCCGCCCCAAGATTGACGTAGGCCATTTCGTCAATCTCGGATAAACTATCCTCGCCAGCTTGTTAGTGGCTATCCGAAAACGGGGACTGGCTCCCGGATATTGTGCATGGAGTGTGCCCTAACCGCTAGATATAGGGTATCTATCCCCGTTTTCGGATAGCCCTTGGCTTGGAAGGATCCCCCCTCGGGCGAAGCGGCTTACCGTAAGGAGGTTGCCATGCCGAACTGGCCATTTCGCTTTCTTCACGCCGCCGACTTCCATCTGGAAACGCCTCCGTTCGGCGTGGACGAGATTCCCGACCATCTCTGGGAGCTTTTTCTCGACGCGCCTTATCGCGCGGCCGAGCGAGTGTTCGACACCGCGCTGGCCGAAAACGTCGATTTCGTCGTTCTCTCGGGCGACCTGTTGCACAGCCAGCACGCCGGACCGCGGGGGCCGCTGTTCCTGCTTGCGCAGTTCGAACGTCTCGCCGCCCGCAATATCGCGGTCTATTGGGCCGGCGGCCGGATCGACCCGCCCGAGGCGTGGCCGCCGTCGATCGCGCTGCCCGAGAACGTCCACGTTTTTCCTCACGGCAAACCCGAGCAGATCCTCCATCGTCGGGCGGACACGCCCTTGGCCCGGCTGATCGGCGCCAGCCGCTCCCCGCGGGCCCACGTCCGTCCCGAGGGATTCGACCCGCGTGAAGCCGGACTGTTCAGCATCGCGGTGGCCCACGGCCGTGCCCCGCTCGAATCGCTACGAATGAGCCGAGTTGATTATTGGGCCCTCGGCGGTCGTCACGCCCGGCGGACGCTGTGTGAAGGCATGCCGCTGGCTCACGACCCCGGCAGCCCGCAGGGTCGTCAACCCGAGGAAACCGGCGCCCACGGTTGCACGTTGGTCGAGGTCGATGTCGAACGCAACGCCCGGTTGAGCTTCGTGGCCACGGACATCATTCGCTGGGAAACGCTCGAAATCTCGTTGGACGAGCAGACGACTCGCGAGGAACTCCAGCACGAAATGGACCGTAGGCTCGACTCACTTCGACAGAAAACTCCCCAGGCCGACTTGCTCGTTTCCTGGCAGGTCCAAGGGTCGGGCGACCTTGTGGCCCAACTGCGGCGCGGTCTGCTTGGGCCCGAGTTGCTCGGCCGGCTTCGCGAGCGGTTCGGCCAGGGATTGCCGGTCGCCTGGAGCGTGGCGATGACGGTCGAGCCGCCGGCCCGCTGGCAGGCGTCGTGGTACGAGGAAGACACGATTCGCGGCGAGTTTCTTCGCCAACTCCACCACCGCGAACAGGACGTCGGCGAACCGCTTGGGCTGGAAACGTGCCTGTCGGGAGCGACGCTCGACAACCGCTGGGGCGAATTGGTTTTGAACGTGCCGGAGGTCTCGCGCGGCGCGCTGGTGCATGAGGCGGCCATGCTCGGAGTCGATCTTCTGGCCGGAGAGGAGCGTGAATCGTGAGAATCAAAGCGCTCAAAGTCGACGGCTACGGCGTTTGGACTCGGCTCAAACTCGACGAGTTGGGCGAAGGAATCCACGTCTTCCACGGCCCCAACGAGGCCGGCAAAACGACGCTGATGCAGTTCCTCCGCGCAATGTTCTTCGGATTTTCGCCCGACCGCCGGCGTTATCTGCCGCCGGTCCACGGAGGCCGGCCGGGCGGCACGATCGATCTGGCGACGCCCGACGGTTCGTTCGTCCTCTCGCGTCACGATGACGACGAAGCGCCCGGTCCGCACGGGACCGCGGTGCTCGCCGCGCCCGACGGCACGCGCCACGGCGAATCCTACGTTCATTCGTTGCTCTCCGGCACGGACGAGGCGACGTTCAATAACGTTTTTTGCGTGGGACTGCGCGAGATTCAGGAGCTTGGCACGCTGGACAGCACGGAGGCCGCTTCGCTGCTGTTCAGCTTGACGGCCGGGCTGGATCGCGTCTCGCTGGTCGACGTGTTGCGTGAATTGGCCGCGTCGCGCCGCCGGCTGCTGGCCGACGACGGCCGATCGGGCCAGATTTTCGATCTTCTCGCCCGACGCGACGAACTCCGCCGGACGCTCAATGAACTCGATACGTTGACCTCGCAATACGGGCAGTTGGTCAGTCAATCCGCCGTGCTGGATCGCGACGCCCAGCGGCTAGACCAGAGCCGGGCCCAACTCGAACACGCGGCCCGGGTGCTCGAATCGGCCGCCTCGCTCCGCGACCGCTGGACTCGCCGCGGCCAGATCGACTCCCAATTGGCCGCTTTGCACGTTTCGACCACGGGTCTGGAAGACGCCTTCGGACAATTCGAACAAGTGGATCGCCGGTTGCGGCGTTTTCGACAACGTGCCGCTCGCGTCGATCGGGCCCGTCGAGCCACGCGCCGCCGCGCCGCCGCGGTCGAGATCAACGAGCCGCTCCACCGCCAGGCCGCCCGCATCGAGGCCTTCCGCGAACAAGAAGGCTGGATCACGTCGCTCCGCGCCAAGGTTGCTGATCTGGAAAATGAATCCCGTGAGGTGAACCGGGAGTTGGCCGACCAACGGAGCCGCCTTGGACTCGACGACGCCGGTTCCTCGAAACTGCCAGAGAAACTCCATCGAAAACACTCGGCCGAATTGCGCCGCATTGGCCGCGAATTGCGCCGCCGCCGCGAGACGATGGCCGAGGCCCAGACGCGGTTCGACCAGTGCAACGAGGCGGCCCGGTCACGGGACGTTCAAATTCAAAACGCTCTGGCCTCGCGCGGGATCGGCAACCTGAACGACGCAATCGCCGCGGCCGGCTCGCTGGTGGCCGGGCTCCGACGCCGCGTGCAGCTCGACGACCGCATTCGGCAATTGGAACGTCACCAGGTCGAGCTGGACCAACAAGGCCGCGACCTGCTCGGCCGCCAGATTCTATCGATGCCTTTGGTCGTGGGACTAGGGGCCGTCTTTGTCTTCAGCGTCATCATGATTATCGCCGGAGTTTGCATGTCGTCGAGCCTGATTGGCGCGTTGCGTTGGCCGTTGTTGATCCTGGGCATCGGCAGCGTCCTGACCACGCTCGGCATGAAAATCATGCTCGAAAGGTCCAACTCGCGAAAACTCGACACCTGCCAGCAACAAATCCACTCGCTACAGCAACAAATCGCCCAGGCCAAACAAGAACACGATCAACTCGATCGATCGCTCCCGCCGATCGGCTCGCGAGGCTCGCAGCTCGACGTCGCCGAAAACGACCTCGCCGAACTCGAGGAAATGACGCCACACGAAGCGCGCCGCCAGGCCGCCCAGCAAGAGGTCGACGCGGCGAAACTCCACCTTCAGACCGCCGAGGAAGATCTTCGCGACGCCAAACGCCGATGGACCGAGGCGCTGGACCTTGCGGGCCTGCCGAAGGGCGTCTCGCCCAAGCAGGTTCGCGGCCTCTTGACCCATCGACGGCAGTGGACGGCTCTGGCCCGGCGCGCCGATCAGACCGCTTCGGAACTTCAACAGCGACAAGCCGAACTCGACGCCGTGACCGACCGCGTCACGCAGTTGGCCACCGAGGCCGGCGTGGCCGTCGCCAGCGGCAATCCGATCGAAGTGCTCCACCTGCTGAGCGAATCACTCCGCCAGGAACAGACGAAACTGGCCCAACGCAAGGAACTCAGCCTCAAGGCACGCCGCCAGCGCCGAGTTCGGGCGAAGCTCGAAGCCAAAATACGTCCTCTGCGGCTTCGTCGCCGCCGGTGTCTTGCGCGGCTCGGCGCGCGCGACGGCGACGAGTTGCAGCGAAAACGCCAGATGCTCGATCAGGCCGCGCAACTTCAACACGATCGCCTCGCTCTGCAGGCCGAGATCGAAACCGCGCTGGTGGGCCAATGCTCCGAGACCGAACTGGCCGCCTGCATGGCCGAGGCGACGGACGACGACGTCGAGACCCGCTGGGACGCGATCGACCGGCAACTCCAGACCGTTCGTTCGCAACTGAACGAATGTCTCGAACGCCGCGGCCAGATCAAGGCCCAGTTGACCGAGTTGGCCGGAGACCGCCGCGGGGCCCGCGCGCGGCTTCAGTTGGGCACGCTGCAAAAACGGCTCGCCGCGACCGTCCGCCGCTGGCAGGTTCTGGCTCTGACCGAAAAAACCCTGACCGCCGTCAAACATTTCTACGAAACCGAGCGACAGCCCGAGACGCTCCAAGAGGCCTCCGAGTATCTCCGCCGCCTGACGGGCGGACGCTACGGTCGCGTCTGGACCCCGTTGGGCGAGGACGTGCTGCGCGTGGACGACGCCCACGGGGGAACGCTCCCCGTCGAAGTGCTCAGCGAAGGCACTCGCGAGCAGCTTTTCCTCGCCTTGCGGCTGGCGCTGGTGGCGTGTTACGGCCGTCGCGGCGTGCGGCTGCCGTTGATCCTCGACGACGTTTTGGTGAATTTCGACACGCCCCGTGCCAAGGCGGCCGCCGACGTCTTGCGCGATTTTGCCCATCGTGGACACCAACTCCTGGTGTTCACGTGCCACGACCACATTGTCAGCCTGTTCAAGTCGCTGGACGTGGACGTGCGCCGGTTGCCCAGCCACCGCGAGACGGCCGCCGGCGTCGAAACGTCCGCCCCTTCACGGCATTCGTCCCGCCGCCCAAAGAAGAGCCACAAGCGAAGGCTGAAGAAAGAAGGCAAACGCGCCGTCGACTTCCGTCTGGAAGACGAAATCTCGGCCTGGCAGGACGAGACGGAAGACCGAGTAGCGGACGACGACCAAATCGCCCCCGAGGAAGACGCCTCTGGACGGCCGCATTCCAAAGGAAGTCCCTCTTCCAACGCCCAGCGCGAATCCGACTCTCCCGTGGACCTCGACGAGGTCCAAGACGCTCGCGAGGACGACCTCGACGACGCGGCGGCGTAACAAGCCCACAGACATGGCAGCACGTCCTTCCGGTCGCAGGAGAGGTACTACCTCTTTTTCACATAACTTATGGCGTCATCGCTCGACTTGGCGCATAGCTCGACCACGTTCAGCGTTTCTGGGTGGCCTCGGGAAAAGTCGCGTTCGTCCGGCGGGATCGCCATTCGTCCACGAACTGGCTGTAGGCCTCCCAACTTTCATCGCTGCCATGCCTGCCGAGATAGCGGACTTTTCCCTGATCGCGGACGTAGGCCAGTCCGCTGGGCTTGTGCAGACAGTAGTTGGGGAGGCGCGGACGACGAGCGGGCATAGTGCGGATCTCCATGGCGTTGGTCGCGTAATTACGCGCTTTCCGCGTCACTTGGAGCCGCGCTGCCGACCGCCGGCAGGTAATCTAAATCTCGATTTCGGCGTTACTTAGGTAATCGGGGCGAGAGGATTTGAACCTCCGACTTCCTGCTCCCAAAGCAGGCGCGCTAGCCAGACTGCGCCACGCCCCGGTGGGTGGGACTCGGCCCGCCACGGGATTAAAATGAGTATAGCCGGTCGGGCGGTTCCTGTAAACGGCCGCCGGTTTGAGTTGTCGGGTGGCGTCAGGGTCGTTGACGCGCGGCGTTGCGGTTCGTCCCGAGCCCGATTTGCGGCCACGCTCGTTCCACTAACGCCAGCACGTCGTGGAACGGATTGGACCCTAAAAGGCCGAACATCGGATGGTTACGCAGCTTGGCCCGGGTCGTCGCGGGCGACGAGAGGCCGCACAGGAATCGGGCCACCTGGCGCGGCGAGGCGAGCGGCGCGTGGCCCTCGGCCAGGAGACGGCCCACCTCGGCCTCAGCGCGATCGGCCAGCGGGGCGTGACGCGCGGGAGCGAGCGGCCGGCGCGACTGGCCCTCGCATGGGCCGCAATGGCCGCACGGACTTCGCTGTTCGCCGAAATAGCCCAGCAAGTGGCACGTCAGACAGCCTTCCGCCTGTGCGTAGGCGAGCACGCGGCGGATTCGCGCGATGTCGTGCTGCTCGCGCCGTTCGAATCGACGGCCCAGTTCGTCGCACAATTGCGCAAGATCGCTCGGGCGGTTGAGCACTCGGTATCCCTGACGAACGCCGGACGCTTGAACGACAAGATCGCCCGCGTCTTCGAGGTAGCCGACGGCGGCGACCACTCGTTCGCGCGGCTGGCCCGTCGCGCGGACGACCCGGTCGAGATCCAACGAGAACCACGTCTTCCCCTTCACGGCATGGCGAAACACGTTGCGGAGAAAATCAGCCCGGTTGGCGTCGAATTGAGCGAAAATTTCCTCGGAACGCTTTTGGGGCTGGAATTTGTATTCGGAGTAGAAAGGCCCGGTCGATTGCAGGACGTCTTCCAGTTCGAGGTACGTGAAGAGCGTTTTGACGACCAGCGGCCGGACGTCATGCGTCGTCGAAAGCTCGTATTCCGACACGTCGAACCGATCGCCGCGGCCCAGCGCGTCGCCGACGAGTCCTTCGACGGCCTCGCGGGTGGGCGTGTCGCCGTAGGAGAAATTTTCGAGCGTCACGACGTCGTCCGCGCAGGCCAGCAGCTCGCAGACCGACGGCCGGCCGTCGCGGCCCGAGCGGCCGATCTCCTGCATGTAGCTTTCCAACGCCTTGGGCAGATTGTAGTGGTAGACGTAGCGGATGTCGGCCTTGTCGATGCCCATGCCGAAGGCGATCGTCGCCACGACGATCATGTGGTCGGAGGCCATGAACGCCTCCTGGACCGCGTTGCGATCGTCGGTCTCCATGCCCGCGTGATACGCCCGGGCGTCGAAGCCCGCGGCGCCGAGCAGCCGGGCGACCTCTTCCGCGGTGCGCTGCAAGGTGACATAGACGATTGTCGGGCCGGGCGGGCGCCGGCGGAGGCGAGACAGCAGCAACTCATCCTTGGCCGACGGCTCGCTGGGCGTGACCATCAACCGGAGATTGGGCCGATAAAAGCCGGTGTGAACCACGTCGGCCGCCGCGATGCCGAAGCCCTCGGCGATGTCATGGGCGACCTCGGGCGTGGCGGTGGCGGTCAGGGCCAGCACGCGCTCGACCTTCAACTGCCGCGCGAGCCGGGCGATTTTGAGATAGTCGGGCCGGAAATTGTGGCCCCATTCGCTGATGCAATGGGCCTCGTCCACCGCCAAAAGCGAAATCTTGCGACGCCCCAACGAACGCAAAAACCGCTCGTTGCCGAGCCGCTCGGGCGAGACGTACAGCAGCTTGAGCCGGCCCGAGGAGAGCGACTCGCGGACCGCGATCGCCTCGTCGCGTGTCAGGCTCGAATCGAGCCGCGCCGCCGCCACGCCACGCGACGTCAATAGGTCGAGCTGGTCCTTCATCAACGCGATCAACGGCGAGATCACCACGGTCAGCCCGTCCATCAACAACGCGGGCAACTGATAGCAAAGACTCTTTCCGCCGCCGGTCGGAAAAATGGCCAACGACGATCGGCCCGCCAGAAGACGCGAGACGACCGCTTCCTGGCCGTCGCGGAATGAGTCGAAGCCAAAAACTTCCTTCAACGTCCGCCGAGCGGACTCGGGCGGTGGCACGGCGTCGGTCGCGTCGATCGGAAGCAAGGTTTTTTTCGGCGGCGCGGCGCCGGGCATCGGCGAAGATTGCATGACGACGGGCTCCTGACGGGAAGGGGAGACGGTAGTCGGCTTCGAAGATACAACAGCGAAATGTGTACGCAAGTATAGTAATTGAGGTGAACCAATGCTAGCCCCCCTCGAGTACTTCACAGGGAAACGGCAAAGTCGTGAAAGATCAGGAGGACAGGCATTCCTGCCTGTCTTTTTCGCCCAACCCAGCCAGACAGGAATGTCTGGCCTCCTGGAACACGGGACTTTGCAGTTCTCCCGCGCGTGGTTCATGCGAAAAAAGCGATGCTCGGTTTCAGACGCAGCGACCTCGCCGCAGCATTCTCCCTAGACTGCGCAAACGCCCCACATTGAGCCTCTTCCGTGGGCCTGATCGAGACATTATAATTACACGGTTTGGCTACGCTGTGGAGAGAAGTCGGTGAAAATCGGCGTGAACTTTCCGCGGCCGGCGGTCGCCTTGCCGTCCCACGCCCGACCGAGTTCTCGCGGGCCGTGTGTCAGGTCAGGTTCCAGGCCGCCCTTGGTCAGAACACAAGCGCCCGTGGCGCAACTGGATAGCGCATCGGTCTTCGGAACCGAGGGTTACAGGTTCGAATCCTGTCGGGCGTACTTCGATTTCACCATCTGAGATGGCCGTGTCATCCGCTGCCATCTCTTCTTTTTTATTGCCAAACCTCTTCTCACGATTGGACTTCCGTCCTTTCTCTGTAACCATCCTCCGAGGCTCTTTCAAGGCCTCTTCATTGCCACCGGCGGACATCTCCCGACCATTCCGCGACACCCGTTGGGCACCATTCTGGGCACCACTGGAGCCTTCGTCGCAACATTTGACGTTGACCGGTCGGGCTGGGTTAGACCGTTCTTGATAGTAGGACGAATGGCGGGCAACAAGGCCACCGCCTCGGCCCGCTGGTCGAGCCCCACGTGCGTGTAGGTGTTCATCGTTAGATTGATCGTGCTGTGGCGGGCCAGTGCCTGGGCAAGCTTGGGGTGGACATTGACCCTCGCCAGATTGGTGATGAACGTATGTCGGTTCGCATGGAAGTCGGCAAACCGACTCTCGCTGTCACGGTACGCAAGAAAGTCAGAGGCTTCTCTTGTGGCACGGACCTCTTCCATTTTGACCTCATCAATCCAACGCTTTCGTGCCATCGCCAGGTCTGATGATCAACAACGGCATCAGTTGCCTGCCGGTGCGGATTGATTCGACGCTAGTGGGCATCCTGACAAACACCGACGTGAACGTGGTTTGTCAGTCTCTGCTTCAAACGGTACGTTGGGCATCTCCGGCAGAACCGGTTAAAACGGTCTTTGCCGGCCCGCACGACTGATCCAAACCATCCTCTCGACGCGCCGAGGGCGTCGCCTGTAACGGGCGTGGCTGTGGTAGCCGATCTTCCGGTTCTTGCGAAAAGACCCGCTGTGTCGCCGTCCCGAAAATGAGTTGGCCGTTCGTGGCCGCCCGGCCGATAGCCTGGATAGTTGATTGTCCGAACGGTTGAGAATTCCATCCCAAGGGAAGACGGAAAAAACCATGAGCAAGAAAGACACGTTTCGCGTCGTGACCCGGGGAACCGACGGCAAAATTCTCATCCGCGACTACGAGAATCAAGACGCCTTGCTGCGTCGCCACGTTCAAGTCGGGGTGGACGATTGCAGCACGGATCTCGACCTGCGGGGCCTTCCGGTCTTTCGCGGCCTGATCGGACCGATCCCCGAAGGGTCGAACGTCATCCGCTACGAATCGCCCGAGGTCTTCGAGACGCTCACCAAGGAATGGACGATCGAGAAGCCGCAGCGACGCGCCCCGCGCCCCCGCGGACGACGCCAAACGACCGCCACCAGCGCCTCGATCAGTTCGTAGGCCGCGTTCCACGGAGAGGGCAAAGAGGGATGCGTCTTGAGAGGAGACGCATCCCATTTTCTTTTTTACGGCCGACGCGTCGATCGAACCATGTGTCCGATGATTGATTAAGCGTTTTTGGCCGCCCAGACGTCGCTCTCGTCGCTCAGCGGCAAAGAGATCGGCCGGCGAAGCCGGTCCGACTGGTACATGGCCAGGGCCATCTCGAGCGTCGGCCGAACGCTCTCGCAGGGTATGGCAACCTCGCGGTCCCGTTGGATCGCGTCGACGCAATCGTCGATGACCCGTTGGTGATCCACGCTGGCCAGCGCCGTTGGGCTGCCGCCGGCCGTCGCCTGGTTGGGATCGCCTGAGCGGCGGAGGACGTCGTCCTCGGGCCGTTCGTCCTGGAATTTCCAGAGCGAGAAGGCGGCGCCTTGCATGATCGCGGCCCCTCGCTCGCCGTAGAGTTCGATGCGCACGTCGGTTCCCGGCCACAGCGCCGTGCTGGCGGCGACCGTGCCGGTCGCGCCGTTAGCGAACCACACGAGCGCGTCGAGCGTGTCTTCGAGTTCCACGTCCGGATGGGCCAGGTTTTTCATGCGGGCCTCGACGGCCGCGGCCGGGCCCAGCAGGTATTGCAGCAGGTCGATATAGTGGAAAGCGTGCTGGATGGTCACGCCCGCTCCGCTTCGCCGGTCGCTCCGCCACGCGTCGGCGTGATAGTACTCGGCCGAGCGGTGCCACTTCATCACCGCGTCGGCGCGGAGCACGCGGCCGAATCGTCCTTCGTCCAGGGCCTTTTTCATTTGCTGGATGGGCTCCCGGAGCCTGCTTTGGACAAAAATGCCGAACTTGCGGCCGGCGCGGCGACACACACGGATCATTCGATCCGTTTCGGCCAGCGACATGGCGGGCGGTTTTTCGCAGAGCACGTGCTTGCCCGCCGCGGCCGCGTTCAGGACCGCGACAGTGTGCAAATGGTTGGGCGTCACGACGTCGACCACCTCGACCCGGCCGTCGGAGAGCATGTGATCCAGTTTCGCGTAGACCCGGGCGTCCGGGGCATATTCCTTGGCGAGTTTTCGCGCGCGTGACTCGTCAAGGTCGCAGACCGCCGTCAGCGCGGCTTTCCGCGAGTTTCGCAGCGCGTCGGCGTGAAGTCCCGAGATCATGCCCGCGCCGAGAATGCCAAAGCCAACCGTCATTCGCGTCTCCTCCACCAATGCCGTGTTTCTTTATGTCTGTGTCCCAACGTTTTACGCATTCGGAGGGCTAGGGATAGAGAATCACCTTGAGAGCACGCAGGGATTCAATTTCCTCGAACGCCTTTTCCCAATCGGCCAGAGGCAGGCGATGGGTGATGATCCGTTCGGCCGGGATTTGGTTGGTGGCGATCAGGTGGATGGCTCGATCCCAACTGGTGTAGCTCGTCGAAAGGCAAAAATGGAGGTCGGCCACCTTGAACGCCGCCTTCTCCCACGGAAACTCGACCTTCCTGCCACCGGTCAGGCCGATGGCGCAGATCCGGCCTCGCTTGCGGACGAGGTCCACCGTGCCAGCGATTGCCGCCGGCGCGCCAGAGCACTCGACCACCAGATCGGCGCCCGCGCCGCCGGTACTCTCGAGTACGGCCACCAGGACGTCGTCTTGGTTGACGGTCAACACCGGGTCGAAGCCCAGTTGACGGGCCCGCTGGAGCCGCAAGCCTTCGTCGGCCGGCGTGCCGACGACCGCGACGCGTCTGGCGCCGGCCGCGCGGGCTGTCATGGCGGCCAATAAACCAATCGGTCCCGGCCCGAGAACGACAACGAAGTCGCCCGCCTTGACGCCGGCTCGTTCAAGCACGTCATGCACGGCGTTCGCCGTGGGCTCGACCACGGCGGCCGTATCAAAATCCATCCCGTTGGGAATGCGGTGCAGGAGCCGCTCGGGCATGACGAGGTATTTGGCCATCGAACCGTGGATGCCCCAACCGGGACTCCGCTTTTCGGCGCAGATCTGCACGTTTCCCGTTCGGCATAGATAGCATTGTCCACAATGCCTCGTGTGGGGTTCGCCCACGACGCGGTCGCCGGGGGCGAAGTGCATGCAATCCGGCCCAAGCTCCACGACCACGCCGGCGAACTCGTGACCGAGGATGACGGGCGGCCAGTAAGGAAACGTGTCGTTCTTGACATGCACGTCGGTGCCGCAGATGCCGGCGGCGCGGACCTCGATGAGCGTCTCACCGGCGCCGGGCCGCGGCTCGGGCATGTCCATCAGGGACAGATGTCCGACCCCTTTTTGCGTTTTGACCAGGGCTTGCATGGGGAAAGGGATTAGAGACTGGGGACTGTGGATTGGGAATCCTAGATTTCAGTAGTTACAAGTATGGGACAATCCGTAAGCCGGGTCGCGACCTTGTCTTTACCCACAAATACCCACATCTTCACAAACCAAATATCAAAAACTCTCGGGAAAACGAGCATTCCTTGAGCCCCACC
>Ga0209342_10004289_pt1 | contig 14866 bp, 15 predicted proteins | sample RifCSP16_2_FD_184023 | JGI IMG/M metagenome (GOLD analysis project Ga0209342, IMG submission 184023) | Soil microbial communities from Rifle, Colorado - Rifle CSP2_sed 16_2 (SPAdes) (version 2) | ecosystem: Environmental > Terrestrial > Deep subsurface > Rock core/Sediment | place: Rifle... | reverse complement strand
TGGCTCCCGCTTGCGCGCATTCCACCATGGCCCGGGGTCTCTCACCCCACCTGACGAGGCCGAAGATACGTTTGCAGTGCCGACCTACCCGCTGTCCCGTGCTCGCCCTCGTGCCGGTGCCCACCCTGCCTCGACGCTTCAACGAACGGAGGACCGATGAGCTGACCTCGCTTTTCGCTTGACGGAGGGGTCCAGATACATGGTTAGGCGGCGCGGGTTCCTCACGGGCATGCAGGCACCAAGAGCAGGAGCTTGATGCGCTGCTCCTGACAAACACGATCGATCTGGCGGAGTAGGCTGATCTGCTCGTCGCGGATCGGCCACTGCGAGTGCCTTAGAACAAGGGCAAGAGCCGGACGCTTGCCCGTGGCGACGCCATAGTGCGCAGCCTGGCCGATTCCCTCATGCCACTTGGCAACGAAATCGACCTCAATGGCTAGGTCGCTTGTGAGAACATCGACGCGCCCATTCGAGACCGACACCTCCGCCTGGCCTTCGGTCGCAGTGGCCAACGACGCTGTCCATGCAGCTTCCGGTTCTTCGGTTCCCAGGCAGAGTGGCACGACGGGTAGGATCACCGAGGATGGGAGGCTATGGGCTGAGAGGGGCCGATCAGGGATCGTGTTTTGATTTGGCGCTGAGACGCGGGCGCCACCCTCTCCATCTCTGGAGACGCGAACCAGAGCGGCTACGCCTACGGCGAGCGCCACGGCGAACAGAAGGAGAAGCAGGAGTCGGTTGAGGGCTGGATGGAAGGTGATGCGGGTCGTCACATGAGCTACCGCGTTAGCACTAGGAGGACGATGACGCCGATGACTATGGCAATGATGATCATGGCTGTGTTGGTGTTCCGCCGCACCTTGACTGTCGTCTGGCCGCTGGCGGTCTGGTACTGGCCATCGACCGTGTAGTCGCCACGAGTGGATTGCTCCAAGGCCCGCACCAACTCGACGTCCCTTGCCATGTCCCGTGCGCTTGCGACGAAGCGTCCTTCTGCCTCCTTCGTGCGCACGTCCAGCCTGATCTGTTCAGCCACGACTTGCTTCTGGATCTCCTTCTTCTCGGGCGGCGTGAGGCCTTCGACCGGGACGTCCAAGAGGTTGGGGCGTGTCCGCGGTGGGACGACCGATTGCCCCGCTTTGACCAGAGCCTGTTCCGTCTTGTCCTTCTCCCTCATTGGTTTCAGCTCCACAGACGCCGCAGAAACGCGCCGAGGCGATTCCCCAGCGAGTTGATCCTGTGTGCAATGGTAACGCGAATCTCGCCCTGGGGAAGGGAAATCGTGTGAGTGAGCTTCGCTCGCGATTCGGCATAGGCGACCAATAGGGCCTCGATGCGGCTGAACTCCTGAGCAAGGAACTGGGTGCGGACGCGCGCCTCTTCCTGCTCGGCCTGTGCCAGCAACTGCTGGGCGGCCCTCGCGTCGTTGTCTGTCAGCCAGGTCGCCACCGAGGTGACGTGTTCAGGCAGTCCGACGCCGCGAGACCGCGAAATGAGCTCCTCGACCGCCGGCTGCACCGCCTCACGCCAGCGTTCAGGTTCAGTCCTTACCGCAAGCGACGACCGGCGAATGCAGTGAAGCCTCAACTTACGAATGAGCTCAAAGCGTACCGTCGGTGACAGCAGCGGCGGCAAGAGATCTAGGAGTCGCATGGCTGTCTTCCCGCTAAGCATCACGGACCCGCTCTTCCACTTGCGGTAGGTGGCGCGTGCGTACGCCGCTGCGCTTTGGCCGTGACGTCGCTCGTATGCGGAGAAGAGCTGACGGAGGCGTGGGCGATCAAGACGCAGGAAAGCAGCTTCGACCTCCTGGTCGATCCCGCCGAACCGCTGGGTCACGGCGTCGCGCTTCCGGCGGTGATACTCCGCCCAGTTGGCACCCGACCAGCCCCATGAGGAGTAGGAACGGGACCTTCCGTAACCACGCCGTGGCATCGCTCCTGCGGCTCCTGTCCGCCTAACACCAAAAGCGGGGGCGGCGCTCCATCGCTTGCGCCGGCGCTGTCAGTCTGAGCTAAGCGTTAGGCTAGGCCCCCATTCTGCTCTGACTGCGCTCCAAAGTCCGGGAGGCCGACGCGGGCCAAGTACGCCGCAAAGCGCTGCGCGACGTCTTCCCGAAAGAGCGACGCCACCGAGCACACACACGCAGTTGGCTTGAGGTCTAGCAGGTAGTTCACCGTGGCAGAAAAGTAGTGCTTGAAGTCGATGACCGAAGGCACGATCGGGACGTCGTCCTCGAACTCGAGGTAGTGATAGCGCGGGCGTTCGTTGTTGCGGAGGAAGGCGCCTGCGCTGCGGTTCTTGGGGACCCGCTCCATCTGGACGCCGAGTTCGCTGAGGTGCTCGCCCTGGTAGACATGCTCCACGTTGTACAAGGGCGCCATGAGGACGGAGATTAGCCACTTGTCTTGGGTGGGGTGGGCCTCCGTTCGAAATCGGTGGTCCTGCTCCAGGTCGCAGTCCTGAGTCAAGACGATCGCGAGCGGGAACACAACCCGGGCGACCGCGATCTGGCCGGCCCCCTCAGCGACATACTCTACCCAGTGAACGTCGCGAAGGATGTCCCCCTGACAGAGCCTAGTCTTGTCTGCCTTCAGGACCTGTGTCCGCTGCAACTGTGCCCCTTACGATGATGCGGCGCGGTTTGCCGATGCCGTACTTGGCGCTTTCAACTTCGTCAGGTTCTGCGGCCTGACCGGCAGGAGGGGTTCCATTCGTCTGAGCCTCGGGAGCGTACTCGCCAAAGGGATCCTTCTCCTCAGGCGGCATTCATGATGCCCCGGAGAGTGTCCGTGATGCTCTGCTCAAAGTGACTCTGAATCGTTGCGTGAAAGTCGTCCAGCAGGGGGCCGATGTCTCTTTTGTCAACGGCCGACTGGGTATAGGCGTCAAGGTCGAGCACGAAAACTTTCTGGCGAATGCGGGCGGGATAGTCGGGGTTGTGCATTCCGAAGCGATAGCGAAGGTTGAAGGTCTCGAGCGCCAACTCCAGGTTATGGAAGACGCGAGACAGGGCTGGCCGGTCTGCCTCCGGCGGAAACTGAAATAGCGCAAGGAGCTGGGGAGCCAGGTAAGCCGACCAGTCGGCTGGGTTCGCCTCCGTCAGCTCGATCGTGTTTACGTAGCGGAGGCCTACACGCGACGGCTGAGCGCCAGGGAATAGCTCGGCGACTCGATCGAGAACCGCAAGAAACTCAGCCTTGACGAGCTCGTAGGTCTGGTAGGTCCGATGTTGGACGAGCACGACCTGCCGGCCGATGGTCAGCGTCTTCGTTCGCTCCTTGCCATGAAAGAGCCATTCCTTGAAACGCTCTTCACTTGACTGAACACCCTGCGGGCCGATTTCCACTGCACGCTGGACCGCCTCGCGTGGCTCCGGAATTGGGAAAGCGCCAACTGCGACCTCGGTAAGCCGTGGTGGAAGTGCTGCTTCTACGCCGGGCAGCGGGCTAAGGAAGTCAACTCTCGCGATGACCTCCTTGAGGAAGTTCCGTCGATAGCAGGTCCCCGCAAACGGGTCAGGCATGTTGCACCCTTTCCTCAGTCTCTCCCCTCTTTCCTCTTTCAATCAGCCCAGCAAGTGGGTAGGCCGGCCGGCCGGCTTGGTCCGCTGGTCGGCCCAGTTCCTGCTCGCTTGGGGGAGGATAGGCGCTAAGTCGCTGCGGGTCAAACGTTTTCCGCAACGCCCGAGGCGGGGTTTCGACTTGGGCCGACCACGCCGGGACGGCTGATCGCTGCCGCCCGCGCCCCCTCACGGGAACTCGAAGCGCTCCTCGACCGTGTCCCGCACCGCTGCGCCTACCAGGCCGTCGACGTCCAGGGCCTCCTCGGCTCGCAGCACCTCCTCCAGCTTGGCGGCGGTGGCCGGGCTCCTGGGCACGAAGAGCTGGCAGCAGTCCTGGTCGGGCTGGATGCTGATCTCGAAGCTCCCCAGGCGCTGGGCCTGCTCCGTGATTTCGTCCTTGTCCATGCCCACCAGGGGTCGGAGGATGGCTCCTTGCGCGGCGGCGTCGATCACGGTCATGTTGTCCAGGGTCTGCGAGGCCACCTGTCCCAGGCTCTCGCCGGTCACCAGGGCCTTGGCGTGGTAGCGCTGGGCCAGGGCTTCGGCGATGCGGATCATGAAGCGACGGTAGAGCACCACCCGGAGCGGAGCGGGGCAGGAGGCCACGATGGTCTGCTGGGCGACGCCGAAGGGCACCAGCAGCAACTGGCTCTTGAACTGGTAGCGGGTCAAGACCTTGGCCAGCTCTCTCGCCTTGTCGATGGTGGCATGGTCCTGGAGCGGGAAGGCGTGGAAGTGGGCGAAGAGGACCCGGCAGCCCCGCTTCATCAAACGGTAGGCAGCCACCGGGGAATCGATGCCTCCGGACAAGAGCGCCATGACCCGGCCCGAGCTGCCCACCGCAAAGCCGCCCGGCCCCGGCAGCTTCTCGAAGCTGAAGAAGATGCGATGGCGCAGCACCTCGACGTGGAGCGTAAGCTCCGGGTGGGTGAGGTCGACCTGGCCGCCCAACGCCGCCTTGATGGCCCCACCCACCTCGCGGTCGATCTCCATCGAGGTCTTGGGAAAGCCCTTGAAGGAGCGTTTGGTGAGAACGCGGAAAGACGCGAAGCTCCGGCCTTGCAGGCGCTCGATGGCGGCGGTCTTCAGGGCTTCGAGGTCCGGCTCGACGTCGTAGGCCGCCGAGAAGTTGGCGACGCCGAAGACGGAGCCCAGGCGCGCGCGCACCAGGGCCGGGTCGGCCGAATCGGGGACGCTAACGATCACCCGGGCCTCCCGGGGCTGCGCCGAGACGCCCTCGAGGTCGGAGAGCGCGCGGCGCAGGTTTTCGGCCAGCCGCTCGACGAAGAAGGGGCGGTTCTTCCCCTTGAGGGCGATCTCGTGATAGCGGACGATGAATCGCATAACGCGCGCACGCGCGGTCTCGGTGGCGCGCCCGCTGCGGGGTGCGTGTTCCCGGGCCGCCCTCTCTACGACTCCTTGATCGCCCCGATCAGCTCCAGCAGGGCCTTCTTCCCGTCGCCGAACATCATCAGGGTGTTGTGGGCGGCGAACAGCGGGTTGGGGATGCCGGCGAAGCCGGGGGAGAGGCTGCGCTTCACCACCACCACGGTCTTGGCCTTGTCCACGTCGAGGATGGGCATGCCGGCGATGGGGCTTCCGGGGTCGGTGCGGGCCAGGGGGTTCACCACGTCGTTGGCGCCGATCACGATGGCCACGTCGGTCTGGGGGAAGGACGAGTTGATCTCGTCCATCTCCTTCACCTGTTCGTAAGGGATGTCGGCTTCGGCGAGCAGGACGTTCATGTGGCCGGGCATGCGCCCCGCCACCGGGTGGACACCGAACTCCACCTCGATCCCCTTGGCCTCCAGCAGGCTGGTGAGGTCGCGGACCGTGTGCTGGGCCTGGGACACGGCCATGCCGTAGCCGGGCACGATCACCACCCGGCGGGCGGTGTCGAAGAGCATGGCCACCTCTTCGGGGGAGGCGGACTTGACCTTGCCCGCGTAGACCTGGTCGCTGGACTGCTGCTCGCCGCTGCCGGTCATCACGCCGAACAGGACGTTGGTGAGCGAGCGGTTCATGGCCTTGCACATGATCTGGCTGAGGATGATGCCGGAGGCGCCTACCAGTGAGCCGGCGATGATCAGCATGCTGTTGTCGAGCACGAAGCCGGTGGCGGCGGCGGCCAATCCGGAGTAGGAGTTGAGCAGGCAGATCACGACCGGCATGTCGGCGCCGCCGATAGGCATGACCGACAGCACGCCCAGGAGCGATGAAACCGCGACCAGCGCCCAGTACCAAACGGTGGCGGATGGATCGCGGACCACCTGCGCGCCGAGGCCCACGGCGATCAAGAGGAGGGCGGCGTTCAGGACCTGCTGGCCCTTGAAGCGGACGTCCTTCATGAAGGACCACTCTTCGAGCTTGGCGTAGGCGGTGAGGCTGCCCCAGAAGGTCACGGCGCCGATCAGGCCGGAGGCCACGGTGGCGACCGCCATCTGGGTCAGGCTGGCCCCGCTCATGACCTCGACTTCGATGAGCGCGGAGCCCGCGACCAGCACCGAGGCGCCGCCGCCAAAGCCGTTCAGGAGCGCGACCATCTGGGGCATGGCGGTCATCCGCACCTTGAGCGCCAACAGGGCGCCCAGCGCCGACCCCACCACCAGGCCGGCGATGATGGTCCCGAAGCTCACGATGTGCTTGTCGAACAGGGTGACCACCACCGCCAGCAACATGCCGAACGCGCCCAACTGATTCGAGCGGACGGCGGTTCGAGGGTGGGCCAGGCCCTTGAAGGTGAGGATGAAGCAGACGGCCGCGATCAGGTAGACGAGGTTGACGATCCAGGCCATGACCCTACGCCTTCCGCTTGAACATGTGGAGCATGCGGTGGGTGACCAGGAAGCCGCCCACCACGTTGATGGTGGCGACGACCACGGCCACGAAGCCGAGGATGGTGGTGAGCTGGTTCTCGGTGCCGGCCGAGACCAGGGCCCCCACCAGGGTGATGCCGGAGACGGCGTTGGAGCCCGAGGTCAGGGGCGTGTGCAGGGTGGGCGGTACCTTGCGAATGACCTCGAAGCCCACGAAGACGGCGAGCATGAAGACGGTGAGCGCGGCGACCAGGGATTCCATGCGTTCGTCTACCTCTTCTCGTTGCCGGCCTGAGCCAGGGCCTCGCGGACCCGAGGGTTCGTGATCTCGCCGGCGCGGGCGACCAGCGTCTCGCGGACGATGTCGTCGGTCTCGTTGAGCACGAAGCTCCCGTCCTTGACCAAGAGAGCCAGGAAGTTGGCCAGGTTCTTGGCGTACATCTGGCTGGCGTGGCCGGGGACCGCGGCCGCCGGGTTGAGCGGTCCCAGGATGGTGACCCCGTTGCGGGTCGACGTCTGGCCCGGCTTGGTCAGCTCGCAGTTGCCGCCCTGCTCCGCGGCCACATCCACGATCACCGAGCCCGCTTGCATGGCGTCCACCATGCCTGCGGTCACCAGCACCGGCGCCTTCTTGCCAGGAACGGCGGCGGTAGCGATGACCACGTCGCTCTCCGCCACCACCTTGGTCATCAGCTCGCGCTGGCGCCTCAGGAAGTCGTCGCCCATGGCTTTGGCGTAGCCCCCCGCGTCCTGGGCGTCCTGGGTTTCCAGGGGTAGCTCTACGAACTTGGCACCCAGGCTCTGGACCTGCTCCTTGACCGCGGGCCGGATGTCATAGGCCTGGACCACGGCGCCCAGACGGCGGGCGGTGGCGATGGCTTGCAGGCCGGCCACGCCCACGCCCATCACCAGCACCTTGGCGGGCGCCAGCGTCCCCCCGGCCGTCATCAGCATGCCGAACATGCGGGGCAGCGCGTCGGCCGCCAGCAGCACCGCTCGGTAGCCGACGATGGTGGCGGTCGAGGAGAGCGCGTCCATGACCTGGGCCCGGGTGGTGCGGGGCACCAGCTCCAGGGAGAAAGCGGTGACGCCGCGATCGGCCAAGGCCTTGGCTCCCCGGGGCGCGCCGAGAGGATCGAGGAAGCCGATGACCACCTGGTCCTTGCGCAGGCCGGAGAGGTCGGGATCGGGGGTGAAGCCGCTCGCGGCCAGAGAGCGCACGGCCAGCAAGACATCGGCCGCCAGCACGTCGCCGCGAGAGCCGAGGCGAGCCCCCTTCTCCCGGTAGGCGGAGTCGGTGAAGCCGGCGCTCACGCCGGCTCCCGTCTCCACCACCACCTCGAGGCCCAGCTTGCTGAGGGCGGGCAGGGTGGCGGGGATCATGGCCACCCGCCTCTCGCCCGGAAACGTCTCCTTCAGAACTCCAATGATCATGGTCTCTTGTCACCGAGGGCGCTTGGCCCCTTGCCGGACGGCTTGGAACAGCCCCCAAGAGTAGTCGTAACCAGGGCCGACGGCAAGGAACCACTTGCCGAAGGGCCGACCTATAATCTCCATATCCATGAGTCAGACCAGCCCGGACGAGTACCGCTTCTGCCCCCGTTGCGCGGGGGACTTGATCACGCGAACCGTGAAGCTCGGCGATCCCTCGCGCCTGGTGTGCGCGGACTGCGGTCTCGTGTTCTATCTCGATCCCAAGGTGGCCGCCTGCGCCATCTTTATGTATGACGGCGGCATCGTGCTGCTGAAGCGCGCCATCGAGCCCGAGATGGGCAAGTGGGTGTTCCCGGGCGGCTTCGTGGACCGGGGCGAGACGGTGACCGACGCGGCGGTGCGGGAGACCCTGGAGGAGGTGAACCTCAAGGTGAGCCTCACCGGGATCCTGGACGCCTACTCGTTCCCGGGGCAGCCCATCGTCGTGATCGTCTACGCCGCCGACGTGGTGGGCGGCGAGTTCAAGGCCGGCGACGAGTGCCAGGAGGTGCGGGCCTTCCCGCCGGAGGCCATCCCCTGGGACGAGTTGGCTTTCGACAGCACGCGGGAGGCGTTACGCGACTACGTCAGGCGTTTCTTCCCTCGCGTGCGCACACCCCGATGAGGCCGCAACCCGCCGCCGTCGACCTGGATCGGGCCCTGGCCCTCAGGGTCATGGGGCGGGACCAGGAGGCCATGGGGCTGGTCGCGGCGGCCTTGGCGGCGGACCCGGACGATCTGGAGGCGCTGCTGCTGGCGGCGACCCTTCGGCTCGACGCCCGCGATGATGAGGCGGCCTTGGATCTTCACCAGCGGGCGGTTCGGGCCTGGCCCGGCTCGGCGGCGGCACAGAACGGGTTGGCGCGCTGTCTTCACTCGCTGGGACGCAATGCCGAGGCGCTGGAGGTCGCCCGCTCCGCCCGGCGGCTGCTGACCGAGGGCGAAAACTGCCGGCACACCGCCTCCGTCTACCTGACGCTGGTCTGGTGCCTGCGCGACCTTCGCCGCTACCACGAGGCCCTCGATCTGGCGGAGGAGGGGCTTGCCAAGATGCCCGACGCCGTCCTCGCCGAATGGGCGACCACCCTGGAGCGGGAACTGGCCGAGGCGCAGAAGGAGCGCTGCTGATGGCAGGCCTCTTCCGGTTTCGTTTCCCCATCGAGGTTCGCTTCCGGGATCTGGACGCGCTGGGACACGTCAACAACGCCGCCTACCTCACCTACCTGGAGTCGGCGCGCCTCGCCTACTGGCAGCAGGCGACCGGCCGCTCCGGTCTGCCGGCTTTCGACATGATGCTGGCGCGGGCGGAGATCGACTATCGGGCACCGATTTCTCTCGGCGACCCTCTGGAGGTGGGGGTGCGCTGCGCCTCCATGCGCCGGTCGTCGTTCGTGCTCGAGTTCGAGGTCGTGCACCGGACCAGCGGCCGGCTGCTGGCGGAGGCGCGCAAGGTGCTGGTCCACTACGACCACCAGGCCGGCCGCTCGAAGGAACTGCCGCTGGACCTCAGAGAGCGCATCTTGGCCCAGGACCCGGAAGCCACGCAGGAATCATGAAGGGCTTGGTCCTCCTGGTGGAGGACGACGACGGGATCGCCGAGCTCTTGGAGCTGAACCTGGGTCGCGAGGGGCTCGAGGTCCGGCGCCAGCGTGACGCCGAGTCGGCGCTCTTGTTCCTGAAGCGCCGGGAACCCGACCTCATCCTGTTGGACTTGGGACTGCCCGGCATGGACGGCCTGGAGTTCTGCCGGATGGTGCGGGCGGAGCGGCGCACCCCGATCCTGATCGTGACCTCGCGGCGCGAGGAAGTGGACAAGGTGCTGGGCCTCGAACTGGGGGCCGACGACTACGTCACTAAGCCGTTCGGCGTGCGCGAGCTGCTGGCCCGGGTCAAGGCCCTGTTGCGGCGCGCCGAACCGGTCGCCGAACGCGTGAGGCGAGTCGGCGACTTCGCGCTGGACCCCGACGCCAAGAGCGTCACTCGATCCGGCCGGCCGGTGGATCTCACCGCCATGGAGTACCGAATCCTGGAGATCCTGGTGAACGCGCCGCGACGGGTCTTCTCGCGGGAGGAGATCCTGGCCCGGCTCCCGGAGTCCGGCGTGGGCTACGAGCGCACCATCGACAGCCATCTGGCCCGGCTGCGCCGGAAACTCGAAGACGATCCCAAGACCCCCCGCTACCTGGAGACGGTCCGCGGCCTCGGGTACCGGTTCAGCGGAGGGTCGTAAGCACCCTGCGGTGGAGGGGCTCCTCGTCGGCTTAGTGTGTATGGTACACTAATAAGAACGAGGGGAGAGACCATGCCCATCCTGCAAGGAATCCGAGACGGCGTCGCCGAGGTCAGCCGGCGAGCCCGCTTTGTGCGCATCAACCGGGAGTTCCTTCCCGAGTATGCGGCGTCGCTTCCCCTGGAGAAGGCGAAGGCGCCGGCCCTCGACCCATCCCGCCACTTCCTGGAGGGGGAGGCGGGAACGCTCGCCTACCTGGTCACCCTGGACGCCGTCAACTTCGGGTCCGGGTACTTCCCGCACCTCCAGAAGCGGCCCGGGATGTCGGGCTACTTCACGGTGGCGGCCTCCCTTGCCGACCACTTCCGCGCCCGGGGCCCGCTATCGGCCGAGGCTCTGGCCCGACTCGACAAGGGGGATTGCACTCGGATCTTCGGACAGGAGCCGGCGTCTGCGCCTATCGAAGAGCTGATGGGCCTCTTCGCCGACGCCCTCAATCGGTTGGGGCGCTTCCTGCTGGGCGAGTATCGCGGCAGCTTCCGGGCTCTGGTCGAGTCGGCCGGCGGTTCTGCCGAGCGCCTGGCCGAGACCCTGGGGCAGATGCTGCCGTTCCACGACGTGCAGGGCTATCAGGAGCTGGTGGTGCCGTTCTTCAAGCGGGCTCAGCTCACCGCGGCCGATCTGGCAGTGGCCTTTCGGGGCGAGGGGCCGGGCCGCTTCCGGGATCTCGAACGCCTCACCATCTTCGCCGACAACCTGGTGCCTCACGTGCTGCGGGTGGACGGCCTGCTGATCTACGACGAGGACCTGGCGGCTCGCATCGATCGCGGAGAGTTGATTCCCGCCGGCTCGGCGGAGGAGGTGGAGATCCGTGCCGCCGCCGTGCACGCGGTCGAGCTGCTGGTGGCTGCGCTCAACGGCTCGGGCCGGCCGGCGACGGCCATGGGCCTCGACTACCTGTTCTGGAATCGCGGCCAGGAGCCCCACTACAAGCAGGTGAAGCCGCGGCATCGGACCCGCACCGTGTTCTATTGAACCGGTAGGGGCGGGTTTGAAACCCGCCCCTACTCGGCGGGCGTCAGGTAGGTGTAGCCCTCCAGGGCTTCCTCGTAGCGCTTCATGAAGCGGCCCGACTCCGCAATGGTCAGGCGCTTCTCGCGCAGAGCAACCTCGGCCGCTCGGCGCACGCGGGAGACCAGGTCCTCCTTGTTGTACTGCACGTAGGAGAGGACCTCGGCCACCGAGTCACCCTCCACCACATGCTCGACCGTGTAGCTGTCGCCGGCGATCCTCACGTGGACGGCGTCGGTGTCGCCGAAGAGGTTGTGGAGGTCGCCCAGGATCTCCTGGTAGGCGCCCACCAGGAAGCTCGCGATCAGGTAGGGCTCGCCGTTCACCGGGTGCAGTTCCAGGAAGTGCTTGACGTCCCGGAGGTCGATGAACTCGTCCATCTTGCCGTCGCTGTCGCAGGTGAGGTCGGCCAAGACCGCCCGGCGCGAGGGAGCCTTGTTCAGCCGGTGGATGGGCAGGGTGGGGAAGAGCTGGCGCACCGCCCAGTGGTCGGGAAGGGACTGGAACAGCGAGAAGTTGCAGTAGTAGGTGTCGCTGAGCTGCTTCTCCAGGCCCTCCAGCTCGTCCGGGACGTAGGCCAGGTCGCGGACGATCTTCAGGATGCGCTCGCAGGTGGCCCAGAACAGCTCCTCGACCCGGGCCCGGGCCTTGAGGTCGAGCACGCCCAGGTTGAAGGCGGTGATCGCCTCCTCCTTGAACTGCAGCGCGTCGTGGTAGGCCTCCTGGAAGTTCTTCCGGGAGACGCCGGCGTAGGTCTCGTAGAGCTGCTGGATCACCGGGTGCTCGTCCTTGGCCAGAGAGTCCGGGATCTGGCCCATCAGCATCTCGTTGCTGCCCAGGACGTTGAAGACCAGGACCGAGTGATGGGCGACCAGCGCCCGGCCCGACTCGGTGACGATGTCGGGGTGCGGCACCCCGCGGGGATTGCAGGCCTGGGCCACCTGGCTCACGATGTCGGCCGCGTACTCCGCCAGCGTGTAGTTGACCGAGGAGTGGAAGTTGGTCTGGCTGCCGTCGTAGTCGACGCCTAACCCGCCACCGCAGTCCAGGTAGCGCATCTGGGCGCCCAGCTCGTGGAGCTCCACGTAGATGCGGCTGGCCTCTCGGAGCGCGTCCTTGATGGCCCGGATGTTGGTGATCTGGGAGCCGATGTGGAAGTGCAGGAGCTGCAGGCAGTCCAGCATGCCCTCGGCCCGGAGCCGCTCCACGGTGGCCACGATCTCCGCCGTGTTGAGGCCGAACTTGGAGCGATCGCCGGTCGACTCCACCCACTTGCCGGCGCCCCGGGTGGTCAGCCGGGCCCGAATGCCGATGGTGGGCCGGATGTCCAGCTCGCGGGCCGCGGTCAGGATGGTGTCCAGCTCGCCCAGGCGGTCCATGGTGATCACCACCTGGCGGTTCAGCTTGCGGGCGAGCAGGGCGGTTTCGATGAAGGCCTTGTCCTTGTAGCCGTTGCAGAGGATCAGGGCTTCCGGGTTCTCCTGGAGCGCCAGCGCCACCAGAAGCTCGGGTTTGGATCCGGCCTCGATCCCCAGGTTGAAGGGGCGGCCGTACTCCATCAGCTCCTCGACCACGTGCCGCTGCTGGTTGACCTTGATGGGGTAGACGCCGCGGTAGACGCCCTTGTAGTCGTTGTCCAGGATGGCCTGCTGGAAGGCTCCCGAGAGCTGCTCGACCCGAGCCTTCAGGATGTCGGAGAAGCGGATCAGGAGCGGCAGGTTCAGGCCCCGGTTACGGAGGTCGTCGACCAGCTCCTTGAGGTCGATGCGGGTCGAACCGGGCCCGGCGGGTGTCACCTCGACGTGGCCGAGGTCGTTGATGCTGAAGAAGTCTCGTCCCCACCCGTTGACGTTGTACAGCTCGAGAGAGTCCTTGATGGTCCAGGCCCTGAGCTCAGTCTGCAACTTGCCCCTGCACCTCCTTCGCGCATCCGCGCGAAAGGGGATTGTAGCGTCTCGCCTGAGCCAGGGGAAGAGAAATCTCCGCGCCCGCTCAGGGCGCGGCGGAAAGCTCGGCTTCGATGGCGGCGCGGAAGTCCTCGATCGGCCGCACGCCCACCAACCGGCGCCCGTTGATGAAGAAGGTCGGGGTGCCGGTGATGCCCAACTGCAGACCGTAGTCCATGGTTTCCTGGACCTCGCGGGCGTAGCGGTCGGAGGCCAGGCAGCTCCCGAACTTGGCGGTCTCCAGGCGGAGCGAGGCGGCCCGGGTCTTCAGGTCCTGATCGCTCATGTCGCCCGGCACCGTGAGCAAGTTCTTGTGGTAGTCCCAGAAACGGTCCTGCTCACCCGCGCAGTGGGCGGCCCGGGAGGCCACCGCGGCCTGCGGGTGCATGTCTAACGGGAAATCGCGGTGCACGAAGCGAACCTTGCCCGCGTAGCGGCCCACGATCTCGTCCACCACCCCCTGCACCCGGTGGCAGTAGGGGCACTGGTAGTCGAGGAACTCCACCACCGTCACCTTGGCGTCCTTGGGGCCCAGGCTGGGGGCGTCGGCCGGGATGTTCACCGCGGTTCGGGGCTGGGGCAGGCTGACCTGCACGGCGGCTTTGGTCTTGAGATCGCTGTGGAATGCGGCCCGGCGCTCGGCAAGCCGCTGGGCCAGCATCTGCCGCTCGATCTGGGGGGCCACTTCGGCGAGCGAGCGCCCACCCACCCGGTCCTTGTTGATCGTGTAGAGGGTCTCGATTTCCGTCTTCTCCGGCTTCTTGACCTTGTCGTCGACCTCCGCCTTGAGGAGGGCCTCGCTGGTCATGCCCCGAGCCGCCGCCTCCTTGGCGACCAGCTTCTCGGCCACCAGCTCGTCGAGGGCCTGCTTGCGGGCCTCGTACTCTTCGTCGCGGACGCGGGCCAGGCGGCCGGCCGCCTTCCTGTCCACCTCGGCGAGCGTGATCTTGCCCCCCGCCACCTCCGCGACCACATCCTCCGCGGATGCGGTGGGAACGGCGACGGAGGCGGCCGCCGCGCCCGGAGGCGCCGCCGCCGAGGCCGCCTGGCCTCCCTGGCTGCAAGCGAGAGAGGCCGAACCGACGAGGAGGAAGGCGAGCGCTTGTTTCCGCATCCCTCCAGCGTAGCGGTCCCAAGGCCTCGGGTCAATCAGCCTCTCCCGCCTCACGTCCCCGGCCCACGCTGGCATCGCGGTACCGCTCCGCGCTCCGACGCTCGGCCATTGTCATTTGGATTACGATCTGGGCCTCGCGAGTCGCGCGTCGGGTACCGCGATGCGGCTGGGGCGGGCCAATCCTGATTGCGGTCCTGGCCGCGCTAGGTCTTTGGGGTGTTCTGTTCCTCGGCTCAGCCGGCCGGCACCGTCAACACCGCCAGGCACCCGCCCCCCGGCCGGTCGCCGACCGTGAGCGTGCCCCCATGCTGCTCGACCAGGTGGCGGGCGATGGCGAGACCCAGGCCGCTGCCACCCACCTCACCGTCGCCGCGGTGGAAGGGCTCGAAGAGCCGGGCCCGGGCCTGGGCCGAGAGGCCGGGCCCCTGGTCGCTCACCGCGACCCGGAAGCCCGCGTCCCCGGCCTCGAGGGAGATGGCGACCTGCTGGCCACGGCCCTCCGGGAGGCGGAGGAGGAGATCGGGCTCCGGCGAGCCGACGTGGAGGTCCTGGGGGTCCTGAGCGATACCGTCACCGCCACCTCCCGGTTCTGCATCCGTCCCTTCGTCGCGTGGGTCCCCCCTGGCACCGCCTTCGCGCCGGATCCAGCCG
>Ga0209342_10004288_pt1 | contig 14869 bp, 12 predicted proteins | sample RifCSP16_2_FD_184023 | JGI IMG/M metagenome (GOLD analysis project Ga0209342, IMG submission 184023) | Soil microbial communities from Rifle, Colorado - Rifle CSP2_sed 16_2 (SPAdes) (version 2) | ecosystem: Environmental > Terrestrial > Deep subsurface > Rock core/Sediment | place: Rifle... | reverse complement strand
GTCCGCGTCGACGCGGACGGCCAGCACGAGGTCGAGGACATCCCCCGCGTGCTCGAGCCGGTCCTCCGGGGCCAGGCCGACGCCGCCATCGGGTCCCGGTTCCTGGGCGGCAACGAATATAAGGTCTCCATCCCGCGCATCTTCGGCATCCGGTTTTTCCGGTGGCTCGTCCGCTGGAACACCGGCTACCGGGTGACGGATCCGACGTCGGGGTTTTTTGCCGTGAACCGCCGGATGATCGAGTTCTACTCCCGCAACTACCCATCGGACTATCCGGAGGTGGACGCCTACATCCTCATGCATCGTCTCCGGGCGAGAACAACGGAGGTCCCCGTCCGGATGTACGAGCGCGCGGAGGGGAAATCCTCCATCACCACGTTTCGGGCGATGTATTATATGGTGAAGGTGACGCTTTCGTTTCTCATCAACCGCATCCGGAGGTTCGGATGAGCAGGATTTCCGTCATCGCCGTTCTGGCTTCCGCGATGCTCCTCCTCTATATCCTGGAAATGGTGCGCCGTCGAAGACTCCGTGAGGAATATTCCATCCTCTGGCTGGCCGGCGGCGTGATCATGCTCGTTTTCTCGCTGAAGAGGGATTGGCTGGAATGGGTTGCGGACGCGGCGGGGATCTACTATCCCCCCTCCTTCCTGTTCCTCATCGGCATGCTCTTCATCCTGCTCATCCTCATCCACTTCTCGATCACGATCTCCCGGCTCTACCATATGAACAAGAAGATGGCGCAGGAGATCGCGCTGATGAAGGGGAAAGCAGAACCGGAGTAAAGCGAACATCCCCGACCGTATCAACTATATTTCGTAGTTAGTTTTTTTATCGTCGCTCCAATAGATCCACCGGTTTTGCACCGGCATTCGGATATGGATTTCACGTGGAGATCTTCTCGATGAAGCCTCGCCTTCTTTCCCTTATCCTTTGTCCGAAATGCAAGAGTTCACTGGACCTGGAAATCTCGCATGAGGAAAAGGGGGAAATCCTGGAGGGGGGGCTTTTCTGCCGCCCCTGTGGGTCGAATTTTCTCATCCGGAGGGGGATACCCCGTTTCGTTGAACTGGACGATTACGTGAGTACATTCAGTTTCGAATGGAACAAATTCCATGACGTTCAGATCGACATCCTCAATGCCACCAACGAGTCGGAAAAAACCTTTCAAGGAAAAACCGGGTGGACGCCGGGCGACTTGAAGGGGAAACTGGTGCTCGACGTGGGAGTTGGAGCGGGTCGTTTCGCGGAAGTCGTTTCCCGCTGGGGTGCGGAGGTCATCGGGACGGACCTGAGCTTTGCCGTTGATGCCGCCTATGAAAATGTAAGGAAACGCGAGAACGTCCACATCCTCCAGGCGGACCTTTTTCAATTGCCCTTCCGGGGAGCCGTTTTCGACGCGATTTATTCCATCGGCGTGCTCCACCACACTCCGGCCACGAAGAAGGCCTTCGATGCTGTTGTGACTTATCTAAAACCCGGCGGGGAGTTCGCCGTGTTCCTTTATGCCCATGGTCATTACTCGTATTTCAGCGACATTTGGAGAAAATTCACGACCCATGTGCCGCATCGGATTCTTTACTACCTCTCCGCCCTTTCGATACCGCTCTATTACCTCTACAAACTCCCCTTTTTGGGATTGGGACTCCGGTTCCTGTTCCCGATGAGCCAGCATCCTAACCCCCGATGGAGGTGGCTGGACACCTTCGACTGGTATACCCCGAAATACCAGCACAAGCATACGTGGCCGGAGGTTTATGGCTGGTTTCTCGAAAACGACTTCGAACATATCCGCTTATTGGAAGAGTCGAGAGACTTTTCCCTGTTGCATATCAATATGCGAGGCAAACTCCCGACGGGAAACAATCCGTAGCATAAACATGGTTCAATATCTTCTCCGGTAGACATACTCGTCGTTTCCGCTGCCGAAGAATCCCAGTTTCAATGGGATACTATCTTCCAGAAGAAATCTTCGCTCAAGCGCGAAACCAAGGCTTTCCATCAAACGATCAACCTCATTCGGTGCTATGGATTCGTATGGGTAGCCGCCCATCCAATCGTGCACGTCGTGAAAGAAATCCATTCCGCGGTTTTTTTTATACTCCTGCAAATACGATGGGAAGCTTTTCCTGCTGAGAAACATGTTTCCTTTGAACAAGCACAAGTATAATGACCGTGCGAATTTTTGCATTCCTGGAGATGTCTTCGAATACCACCGTTTTTCCCATCCCCAAAAACGGCACATAAGCGTTTTCCGATAAAGCGCAAACACGAACAGACCCCCGGGCTTCACGAGTCTCGATGCCAGCGAAATGGCCTCATTCATCGATCCCGTGTGGTGAAGAACTCCCCAAGAATAGACCACCTCGAAATGCCCGTGAATTTCGGGACGAAGGTCAAACACACTGGCTCCCAGAACGGTGGAATCGGTTTCCTGTGCGTACCGGTTGAGGATCTTCTCCGTCGTTTCAACGGACTTCGGATCGAGATCTACCGCCAAAATACGTGAGGTTCCCATTTGCGCCGCCGCGAGAGAATGAAGACCGGAGCCACAACCGATATCGAGAAACGATTTCCCGCACAATTCCTCTTTGGGAACCAGCTTGGCGAGACCAACACCGGCTTCCCGGATCCTTTCATCATTGATCAAAACGGAATACCGTTCCCAGTTCTCCCCGAATTCAAAATGAGCTTCTAATTCTTTCCGTTCTTGTTTATTCATTTCTCCATCCGTTTTGTACATGGAGCATTTTCCATAATGCGCCCTCATATTCCCTTACTATCCTTTGAATCGCAAAACTATGAGCCCGCATCATGCCTTCCCTCGCAATTTTCTTTCTTCTTTGATCATCCTCCAACAAATCCCGGATTGCGTCGGCCAATTCCTTTTCATTTCCCGGATTCACCAACACCCCGTTTTCCCCGTCCACGATTATTTCTTCGGGACCCGTTGGACATCTCGTCGATATCACCGGTATGCCAAGGATCATCGCCTCCACCAAGGCATTCGGGAACCCTTCATATAAAGATGAGAGCACGAATATGTCTGAACGACTTAAATATTTATATGGATTCCTTTTGAATCCAAGAAATTCGACTCTGTCCTGGATTCCCAACTCCAAGGTCAACTTCTTTAAATTTTCTTTCTCTTGTCCATCTCCCAAAATACATAACTTGCATCGGATAGAATAAGTATCCAGAATATAAATGGCTTTTATCAGGTAAGAAAACCCCTTTTGAGGAGTTACTCTTCCCATTCCCATGATAACGGGGATCTCATTATTGACTGCCTCACCGTCATTCTCTTTGGATAAGTTCATTATCGAATCGATATCTACAGGATTATATATAACTAGTATTTTCCTTTGGGGGATGTTATACATATCATTTAATTGTGATTTCATTTCTTCTGAATTAACAATGATTAAATCGGCATATTTGTAAAAATACTTTATTATCACTCTTCTGATATATTCCTCAATGAGTCCTTCATTTGATTTGGACAGCGAATATCTTTCGCTGATCGCAATTGGCACCTTAATGCCACTTATCCACCGGGAAACCAACGCAATGAAATTGGTATACCACATAAAGCTCAGAATGATATCGGGGCGTTCTTCCACCATCAGTTTCGACAATTTCTTTGCTAATCTTATAAAAACAGTACCAAAAATTTTCCACTTCACATCAATGCCCTTCAGGCTGAATATATGGATGTCATCCGGAACCAGGTCCAAATATTCGCCTTTCTTTTCAAAAAGCACTAATGTGGGATTGAACTTCTTTCGGTCAATATTTTTTAAAATGTTCAGAAATACCCGCTCGGCACCTCCCCCACCCATCGTTGGAATCACGAAAAATATTTTCATCTATTTTCTCGCGTGGGCCACCATAAAATTATAATTTCCCATTTCCTTAATATATATATGCAGCACCCTCAACCAGAGTTCCAAGAAAGAGTACTGTTGATGTTTGCAGTATTTCAACGCCTCGATTTTCTTTAAATAGAAATAATCTTTCCAAACGGAAATTTTTGTATCTGAATACGAGTGAAGACCAAGCAAGTGCTTCAATGACTTCGGAGAATAAAAAAATGGATGGTGGATGGAATACAAGGAGAAGTTGATGGGTTCGGCTATTTCTATAAATTTACATAATCTTTCATATATGGTCCCGAACTGATAAGGAATTTCTACAATCAGGTAACCGCCCCTCTTGAGGGATAAATGTATTTTTTTCAATAAGTTATGCGGATCGACAATATGCTCCAACACGTGGTTCATGTAGACCACGTCATATTTCTCCCTTCCGATGTCCATCTCCAATGCATCCCCGCCAGCCAATTCGATCCCGTATTTTTCCCTCGCCTTTCTGCGCGCGAATTCGGACGGCTCGATCCCCTCGGCCACCATCCCGGCCTTTATCGCCTCGTTCACGAATTCCCCTGTGGCAGCACCGATATCCAGTATCACGATGCCAGTGGATTTCATCAGTTCTGATATTTTTTTGATTCTTCTTTTAAAATAGGGAATTCTTTCCCTCGCGAGTTCCTCATAATTTTCCGGGATATTTTCGAAATACTCTTTTTCATATATCGATCGGTAACGATCGACCGAATTTATGGGAAAGAGCCATCTTAATAAACATTCCCTACATTTCATGATACTTAACGATTCTGGGAGTCCAAGGTAACTCATTGAATGATTATCGATTACGATTTTAGAAGAGCCGCAGATGACACAGTTTTCCATGTGAAATATATTATCGAACGGAGGTTTTCATATATATATTATATATATTGCATTGATAATGTTTTACGCCGGTTTATCCTTGAACCGTAAATTATCGACTATTATTTGAAATTCCATGGACTTTTCTTTCCAGGATACTATCAGGTATAGCGATAATCCTATCATTGCGGAGAATAGGGCTGCGAATATTCTTGATTGGATAAAACTCAACAGAAACAACACTATATAATTAACAATCCCGGATAGGCTTGCCCAATAAAGAATCTTCTTCAATGGAATTAACAATTCTTCCAATTGCATATCCCCTATTATTTTATAAATGGAAACCATGATCAATATAGAAGATACAAGATAACTGATGGAAGTAGATAGAGCAATCCCAACATGTCCATAAAACTTCATCAAAACCCAATTAAGAGTAACGTTCATGAATATATTGAAGAACGATATATAAGCCAGGACTTTTGTCATCTGCAACGCAGTAAGGATCCGCACACCGAGTATCCCGACGCCCATCGCAATCATCCCCAAAGAAAAAGCCTTCCAAGCGTTTGAAACAAACAGGGTCGAATAATTATCGAAAACTCCCCGTTGAAACACGAGTTCGACAACAGGTTCCCCTACAATTAATATAATTATCGTGATGGGCAACAATATGTAGAAAACCACCCGGATCCCTAGTTTAAACGTGTTCTTCATTTCGACCAAATTCCCCTTGGCAACATAATGGGACAGAAACGGTAATACTGCGGAGCCAATGCTGTAAATAAAGACTTGGTGGAAGATATTATTCATGTTGCTGGCATAATTCAATGCCGAGACACTCCCCGCCGGGAGAACCGAGGCCATGATCTGGTCGACCGCCAAATTCACGTTTGTGAAAAGAATGCTGAGAAACATCGGGACCAGATTATGGAATACCAGTGGAAATCCAACATTGGCAAACCGGTATGTGAGTGCCACACCCATTCTCTCCCGGTATGCTCCCCACAATGAAATTCCGCACTGGGCGCAACTTCCCAGGACCATCCCGAATGCCAAAGCATGAATCCCTTGGTATAAAAAGATCAACAAATATAAAAAAGACAATGAGATATTTACCAGGCCACCGAAAATCGGCAACCCGAATTTTCTTTTCGAATGGAACAGGCTATTGATGATTTCCGAGGCCCCGGAGATAACGATCGCCGGAGAAATAATCCTCAGGATCTTCCCGGCAAGTCGCGTTTTTTCCGTTCCGAACCCGGGGGCCAACAGGCCAACGATGGATTCGGAAAATAAAAACATCAACACACCCAGGGATAGAAAAATGATCACGGAAAGGGTGAAAAACGAATTAAACAATAGGATACCCATTCTTTCCTCTCCCTTTTCGGAGAGATCAACAATAACCGGAATGATGCTGTATTGCATGGAGGAAACCAGGATCCCGTTCAAGATCAAGAAGGGAATATAGGCGATAAAGAAGGAATCCAGCTCGTTGCCCGTCCCGAAATATTTCGCGACCACGATGGATTTTCCCGCACTGACGAGAAAATTGGCGAAATTGCCAAGAGAGATGATGATCGAGGCTCTTGCTAACGTCGTCATAGGGCGGCCATGTTTCCAATCAGAAGCAATTTGTTGGGAACCAATTGGGTATGGAAGAAACCGAGGTCAAAATCAACTCAATAATCTTCGATAGAGTGCCATATATTTGGGAAATATTGCCTCCAAGGTAAACCGCTCCTGAATCGCCCGGAGCGCCCCCCTCCCCGTTGTTTCCCGGAGTGATTCATCCGACAGGAGTTTCATGAGGCCCTCTGCCAGGGACTCCGGATCCCCCGGATCGACGAGAACGCCGGAGATCGAATCCTCGACCAGGTCCAGGACCCCTCCAATCCGGGTCGCCACCGACGGCAACCCACATGCCATTGCCTCCAAAAGGGAATTGGGGAGTCCTTCCTGGAGGGACGGCAATACAAAAAGGTCGCTGGCCCGCAGATAATCTGGCACATTGGCTACCCTCCCTCCAAAACGCACGGAATCGCCAAGTGACAATTTCCCCGCCATCTTTTTTAACGTATCTTCCAAGGGACCTTCGCCAAGGATCAGCAGAAATGCGCTGGGAAATCTTTTTTGAACCTCTTTCCAAGCCTGCAATAAATATTCGATCCCTTTCCTCTCCACAAACCTTCCCGCGGAACAAACCATCGGGCCCGGGGGAAGCGCAAGCAATTCCTTCCTTCGATTCCGGTCGTCCACACCGGGGGGGAAAAACTGGCCCGCATCGACAAAGTTTCTGATGGAGGTAACCCTTCCCTCGGGGATTCCGTCCCTGATAAGGTCTTGTCGGATCTCCTTGCTGATGGCGATAAAAGAATCCACCTGTTTCATTTGTAAAGCAAGAAGATTACCCAGCAACCCATACCGTCCCCGCAACGATCCCGCCTCGGTACCGAGTTTGGCGGCTGCAACCTTGGCCACGACTTTCTTCTCCATGAACTTGAGGAAGGGGAGGCAGACAAACAAGGGGATGCTCGCACCATGGAAATGCACTATGTCGTAATCATTCCTTCGTCGGAGCAACACGACTAGACAACCAACGGAAAATAGAAGTGAAATCAAAATGTTTTGAAGACTAACCTCCTCGAGGATATGTTTTTTCGGGGATAGAGAGGGTACCCGGATTACCTCTACCCCGGGAGAGAAAGTGGCGACTTCCGCAAACCCCATTTTTCTTGCGATCACGAATAGATCTACCCCTTCCTGTTTGAGCCGTTCAGAAAGAAGCTGCGCCTGCCGGCCCAGTCCCCCCAGGTTCGGATGGTAGAGGGAGGACACTATGCAGACCTTGAGGCTCACCGATCGAGGAACCTCCTGTGCCATAACTCCAGCATCAGGAGATTGTATATATGGTATTGCCAGAACCATTCCCTTTTTGCATGCTCATCGAGAATCCGACGGACTTTTTCCGGACGAAAATATCCGCGCTGCATCGCCACGGATGATAATAGGATATCGTATACGAAGTCCTTCTTCTCTTCCCGAAACCATTTGTCCAGCGGGACACCAAACCCCATTTTCGGCCTGTACAACAGTTTTCTTGGCAAGAAGCGCTCAAAGATTTTCTTCAACACATACTTGTTCTTCAACCCGCGCATCTTCAGGTTCACCGGGAGCCTTGCCGCATACTCCATCACTTCATGATCAAGGAGCGGAGACCTCATTTCCAGGGAATTCGCCATGGAGGCCACGTCCACTTTCGGAAGAAGAGTGTCGGACAGGTAAGTATGGATGTCCGCATACAAAATCGCATCCAGAAGGGTATCGGCATCGGACTCCCGAAAATATCGAAGGACGATATCTTCCGAACGAATCCCCGCAACCGTATCCATAAACCCGGGCGTGTAGAGTTCCTCCTTCATCTCCTCACTGAAATGACCGAAAAAACGAAGGTTTCTAATGGGAGGATCAAGCGACACCGTTTGGAAGAAACGTTTGGCGATCCAGATGGGACTTCGGGACGTTTTGGGTGCAGCTTTTGATGGCATTCGGCGGACAATCACCCCTGATAATGTTTTCGGTAACCATTCCAGGCTTCCCCAGAGAACGTTCAGTTTGTGCCTGGGATATCCCGCAAAGTTCTCATCCCCGCCATCCCCGCAGAGTGCCACCGTCACATGTCCCCGCGCCATTTGGGTAATGTAGTAAAGAGGTAATGCGGCGGGATCCGCAAACGGCTCCCCGAAATGCTCCACCAGCAACGGGAGAGCCGACATCATGTCTGCCCGAAGAACGAATTCCGTATGCTCGGTCTGATAACGGCCCGATACCTGCCGGGCATATTCGATCTCATCGTACTCCTTCTCCTCGAATCCCACGGAGAATGTCTTCACCCGAGACCCTATCGTTTCACCAGCCATCAGCGCGACGATGCCACTCGAATCCACACCTCCTGAAAGGAGGGCCCCCAGGGGCACATCAGAGATCAGCCGGATCCTGACAGCTTCCCGGATCTTTTCCAACAGCCCTTCTTCGAGGTCCGTAATATCGGACTGTTTTTTCACCGAAAATTTCGGAGTGAACGACAACTTCCAATAACGTCTCACTTCCTCGTGCCCGTTCCGGATAACCATCCAATGGGCCGGGGGAAGTTTCCGGATTCCCCGGAAAGCCGAGAAAGGTGCCGGAACACTCTGAAAGGTGAGGTAGTGGTGGATTGCCACCGGGTTTGCCTCTATCGGAATCTCGGGATCGGAAACGAGTGGGCCCAGTTCCGAGCAGAAAGAGATGAATTCTTTCCCGCGGAAATAAAAGAGGGGTTTTTTACCCACCCTGTCCCTGGCGAGAAAAAGCGATCGATCCTTCTCGTTCCAAATCGCGATGGCGAACATCCCGCGAAGGCGCTCGACGCAGGAGGGGCCCTCCTGCTCATAAAGATGCAGGATCACCTCGGTATCGGTCCTGGAGCGGAATATGTGCCCCTTTGCCTCCAGTTCGGACCTTATAGGAAGAAAATTGTAGATTTCGCCGTTGAAGACGATCCAAAGAGATCCATCCTCGTTCGTCATCGGCTGGTGCCCGAGAGGGGAGAGATCGATGATGCTCAAACGGGTATGACCGAGGCACGCCCCCCCTTTGGCATAGATCCCTCGATCGTCCGGTCCCCGGTGGCGCAGCAGATCACAAGCCCGTACTGCGTCCTCCGGGCTTGCCGGGCGGCCGTGAAATTGAATCTTTCCGTAGATACCGCACATCAGGGAAAAACATCCCGCAGTGGTCTTACGAATATTCGGCAGACTTCGGGCGCAAAGAAATCATTGACCCGTTGGGGGGCGCATTTCTTACGGCACAGGAAGCACAATATCCGGAAAAGAACATGTTCCCACCTCTCCGAAAAAAAATGCAGGATGGGGAACACGCCTATGCGTCTCATCATCAGGCCCCGCATAATGAAAAATTATGAAATCCAACGCCAATATAAGGGTTCGAAAAAACGGTCAATCCTTCAAGGTCGCTTCCCGGACGTCCAATGGGAAAAGGCGCAGCAGGTTGCGGAACCCCGCCGTGGGTATCCTTCGCATCGACCGGGATCCCCTCCTGTTGGCAAGAATCCGGGGAATTCCCGCAATAGCAGCAGTCTCTGCCTTCAAAGTCGTCATCAAAAGATGACCGATGGAATATTCCCTAGAGAACCTGCCCGAGGCTCCCCGGCCGGAAAGGGCTCCCACCAGGTGCATCCCATATCGGTATCCCGTCCAGAATGGGGACAGTACGATCTCCCGGACAGGAAAGTTTTTCAGCAGGATCCACAGCCGGTTCCGCTCCACCAGGTACGCTTTCCGGGGAGAGTAGGTCCCCGTCGTCGCGGAATACTTATGGTACACGACGGCATCCGGCACGTAGTAGCAGTCCCATCCCGCCCAGCGGGCGCGCAATCCCAGGTCCACGTCCTCCCCGTATGCAAAAAATGTCTCGTCGAGCAGGCCGATCTCCTCCAGCATCTCTTTCCGGTACACCCCCGCGCAGCCGCTCGGCCAGAGAGTCTCCCCCTCCTCGTCGAAGCGTCCGTCGTCCTTCTCCAGCCGGTGGCGCCCCCGTGCCAGCCCGTCCGGGTAGATGAGATGCCCCGTGTTGTCGATCACGTCGCGGCGGTAATAGTTGAGGATCTTCGGCGTGAACATCCCGGCATCGGGGTGGCGCAGAGCGGCTCCGTGCAACGCGGAGAGCCATCCGAGATCGACCGCGGTGTCGTTGTTCAGGAGGATGACGTATTTCCCCCGGGCGGCCCGGATGCCGGCGTTGTTTCCGCCGGCGAACCCCTGGTTGGAGGGAAGAAGGATGGCCCGGATCTTCTCCCCCCATCTCTCTTTCACCAAGTCGGCGGAACCATCCGTCGACCCGTTGTCCACGACGATCGTCTCGAAATCCGGATATGCCTGGGAGAGGACCGATTCCAGGCACTCTTCCAGGAGATGCCGGCCGTTCCAATTGAGGACGATGACGGAGAAAAAGGGTGTGCCGGGAGGAGAGCCGCCCAACGCGGTCCTACTTCCCCGGCCCGCCGCCGCGCGGAATCCGATTGCCGCCCGTCTCGAACTGCATCAGCCTGCTCCTGAGAAACGGCTCCTCGCGAATCGAAAGGGCCTCCCGCAAGGCGTCGATCGCCGCCTGCCGGTTCCCCATGACTTCGTGCATGGAGGCGATGGTCTGGTAGGCAACCAGGGGAGATACCCCGAGATACCGGTAATGATAAGACTCCGCGATGATCTGCCGGGGGAGGATATTCTTCGAAAGGTTATGTTTCGCGATGTACTCCCGGTTTTCCGGCGAGTTCCGGACGAAGATGACAAAGAGGCCATCCGCGAACACGAGCGACCAATCGGGGTTGTTCGAAAGAGCGATGATGACGGGGAGAATCATGCCGGACGAGTCGACCGACTTCAACACGATGTAGGTAACATCGTATTTCCGCAGAATATCCTCCCACCCGGGCATCGCACCGGTTACCGACTGATGTTCCATGAAGACTTCCTGGTTGTAGGTTCTCCCATCGATGAAGGTGAGCGCCTGCGGGTAGATCTGCCAGTCCAGAAAGCCCCCGATGTCGAAGAAGTTGAACATCTTTCCCGGGATCGGGTTTTTCCTCATGAATTCCGCTGCCGCAAAGGAGAACTTGTGCCCGGTGATCCCGACTCCGTACTCCAGCTGGGAAAAGGAGAACGACAGCGTGACGGTCCCGAAAACGGATAGCGCAACGATGACCAGGCCCGTCATCGCGACTTGTCCCAGGCTCAGGCGTGACCGGGGCGGTTCTTCCATGACCGGTTTTCCCGCCTGTTCCTTCTTCCCCTTTTTCTTTCCCGTCCCCTTGCCCGGATCCTTCCGTTTCCGGGACAGGTCCGGCGTGAACCATCCCCCGGCCCTGGTGAAAAACCCGGTCAGGTGGAGCGAGGCCCCCGGGGAGAGGAAAAGACCCATCATCGAGACGGCCCGGGCGGAATCCCAGGCTCCCTTGAAGGCGATGGCAAAGAGAAAAAGGTCCAGGAGATAGATGCGCCGGCCGAGCACCCCGAGCAAGAGCGAGACGGCGGCGAACCAGGCGGCGGCCTGGTAATATGCAAAGAGCGCGGTCCCCTTCACCGGCGTGAGCTCCGAGATGAACATCAGCATGGAGGCTCCCCCGCTTCCGCCGCTGCCTCCCCTCGAAATCAGGTGGAGGGGGGTGAGGAGGGCATCGTAGCCGTGCGGATTGAGCCCGCACAGGAAAAGACCCAGGACCCCGACCGCCACGGGGGGGAAGACCCACCCTCTCATGGTCTCCCACCGGAACTCCTTCCTCCAGGCCGCCCGGGCCAGCCCATCGGCGAAGAAGGCCCCGCACAACAGGAAGGCCATCAGATACGTGGGGTGCATGTTCGCCCACAAGAGGACCATCGGTGGAAACAGGGAGATGAGCTTTTTCCGTTTCCCGAAGTAATACTCGCTTAGGAGAAATATGGTCAGCGCGATGAACAGGTAGGTGAAGATCTCCGGCCGGGGCTGGATCCGGATCCGTAAGAATCCGGAAAAGGCAAAGATCGCGAAGACCGCCAGGAACGGGTTGGCTCCTCGAAGGGTCATCGACCGGTGCAGCATAAGGTAGATCCCGAAAACCACCGCCCAGCAGAGAAAAGAGACGCCGTATGCGCCCCCCACGGCAAACACGAGGTAGAGGAGGGTCTGAAACCCCCACTCTCCGTTGGGATTGTGCATCCCCAGGGAAGGGTAATTCAGGAATTCCCTGTCCGTCACATGGAAGGTCTTTACAATTTCCCGCCCGATCGCGATGTGCGTCCCGAAGTCGCTCGTGAAGTTTTTCGTGAGCATGGGGATCGTGGCCAGAAAAAGAAGGGCCACGGCCAGGAGGCCTTTTTTCTGCGCAAGAAAGTCCCACCAGCGAGGGGCGCTATTTCGGGCGGGAAGCGGTTCGGCCATTTCCCTTCTTCATCTCCCTTATCCGGGGTTCGTACCCATCTGCGTCCGGCGCAACCATTCGGGCCTGGAATCTCATCCGGCGGGAGTCCCCGGGAGGATCTCCGCGCCCCGCCCCTCCGCCATTCCCGGGAGGCCGAAGGGGTTCCGGTTAAGGACCGTTGTCATTTTCAGGCTCGGGCATCGCGTGCAGTCCCAGCAGCGCAGGCATTCGGGGTTCGCCTGGTGGTAGTCGGGCCGGATGTCGACCGGGCAGATCTTCCGGCATTTCCCGCACCGGGTGCAGGTGTCGGGGTTCCACGCCAGCTGCAGGAAGCTCGACCGGTTGAACAGCGAAAAGATCGCCCCGAGGGGGCAGGCCGCTCGGCAAAAAGGGCGCTTGACCAGAACCGACGAGGTGACGAAAAGAAGCAGGATCCCGATCTTGACCCAGAAGAGGGAGCCGATCATGGCCCGGACGCTTCCGCTCATCGCCACCCACGGCAGACCGGCGCCCAGGGTCCCCATGGGGCAGAGCCTCGAGAACCAGTGTACATGGGTCACGGCCGGGATCAGGAAGACGAGAACGGCCAGAGCGGCGTAGCGCAGCCAGGACGCCCATCCGGGAAGCGGTCCCTTCCAGGTTCTGATCTTGTAGAGGATGTCCTGGAGGAACCCGAACGGGCAAAGCGTCCCGCATGTCATCCGGCCCACCGACGCCCCGACGACCGCCATCGTCCCGGCGGCGTAGAACGGGACTTTCCCCGTCGCCGCGAAATGCTGGATCGTCCCGATCGGGCAGGAAAAGAGGGCGGAGGGACAGGCATAGCAGTTGAATAGCGGGGTGCAGACCCCTTTGAGCGGTCCCTGGTAGAGGGAGGCCGTCAGGAACCCCTGCACGTAGGAGTTGGGCAGAACGATCCCCAGCGCCTGGTAGATCCTTCGTCTCAGGAATGCCACGGGATCACCCGACCCCGATGCAGTGAAGTCAAAGAAGCGCGCCGTTGAAGAGAACCTTGGTGATCTCCCCGCGGAACAACCCGTACGCCAGAAGGGAGGCCGACGCTGCGGCCGTCACGAGGAAGGCGAGGATTTTGAACTTCATCGGGCCCCTGCGGGTCTCCCCCGGAAAGATTCCCCCTTGGGGTATTACGCGCCGCCGTAGGAGTGCAGCCCGGACAGGACCAGGTTCACCCCCAGGTAGCAGAAGATGGTGGCCACGAATCCGACGATCGAAAGGATCGCCGCGCGACGGCCGTGCCATCCCCGCGTGACCCGGGCGTGAAGGAACGCCGCGTACACGAGCCACACGATGAGCGACCACGTCTCCTTGGGGTCCCAGGACCAGTAGGTGCCCCAGGCGTAATTCGCCCAGGCCGCCCCGGTGATGATCCCGGCGGTCAGGAACGGGAATCCCCAGATGATCGCCCTGTAGACCAGCTCGTCCAGGACCTTCGTCGAGGGGAACCGTTGAACCACCCCGCCGGTCACCTTCCTCTCCTCCCGCTTCGCCTTCATGAGATACATGACCGCCACCCCGGCGGATACGGCGAATCCCGCATACCCCACGAAGCAGGTGATGACGTGCGCGTGGAGCCAGTAGGACTGCAGGGCGGGAACCAGAGGCTGGATGCTGCTTTCGTTCGTGAAGGCGAACAGCATGGTGCCGAAGGCGATCGGCATCACGAACGCCCCGAAGGCCCGGCTCCTGTATTTCCACTCCACCGCCAGGTAGAACAGGTTGACCGACCAGGCGAAGAAGACGAGGGACTCGTAGAGGTTGGTCACGGGAATGCGGCCGATCCCCATCTTGTACGACTCGGCCCAGCGGACGCCGAGAGCGGCGGTCGACACCACGGCGGCGGCGACGCATATCCAGGTCCCGATGCGGGCCAGTGTCTCTTTCTTCCCGTACAGAGCCACGACGTAGTTGACGGAGGCCACGCCGAAAAGCAGGGTGGTGATATCAAACAGGCGGACGTTCCACATGGCAAGTCATCTCCCGGATGCATCCTCGACACGGGGCACGGTCAGGCCTCGACCGCCCTCATATCGGCTTGTATTTTCTCAAATTTCTTCTCGAAGGCAAGCCTGTTCCTGTGCGTGGAGCCGGCGAGGACGACTTCCACGCGACCGTCCCCTCCGCGGGAGAGCCGGACCCAGAGCCGCTGGAACAGGCTTGC
>Ga0209342_10004287_pt1 | contig 14869 bp, 15 predicted proteins | sample RifCSP16_2_FD_184023 | JGI IMG/M metagenome (GOLD analysis project Ga0209342, IMG submission 184023) | Soil microbial communities from Rifle, Colorado - Rifle CSP2_sed 16_2 (SPAdes) (version 2) | ecosystem: Environmental > Terrestrial > Deep subsurface > Rock core/Sediment | place: Rifle... | reverse complement strand
GCGAGGCGCACGGGCCGCGAACTCCCGGGGGCGATAAGAACCTGCTCAGAGGTACTTCGACTCGGTGCGGCAGTACCAGCGAGAGTACTGCGCGATCCACTCCAGCTCCTTGCCGCAGCTCGGGCAGGGGTTCTTCACCGCCGCGGCGGCGGCCGGTGCCGCCGCCCGGGCAGGCTCCGCGTACTTCGACTCGGTGCGGCAGTACCACCGTGAGTACTGCGCGATCCATTCCAGCTCCCGACCACAGGTGGGACAGGGGTTCTTCGCCGCCGCCACCGGTGCTGGAGCGGGGGCCGCGGCCGGAGCGGGAACCGGCGCGACGGCGACCACGGTGGCCACTCTCTGTCCCGGAGGCGGGAAGTTCACCGCCGGTGCGATCCGGTCGTGCTCACAATAGTAATGGGAAACCGTCCAGACGAGCTCCCGCCCGCAGGTCGGGCAGGGGTGCTGGACGGCCGCGACGGGCTGCGCCGCGACGATCGTCGGTGCGGGCGCGGCGGTCGGTAGCGGCGCCGAAGGCGCGGCGGCGACATCCGGGTAGATCTTGTCGTTGTAGCAGTACCAGCGGTTGTAGTCCGCGATGAAGCTCAGCGCGCCGCCGCACTTCGGGCAGGTCTTCGAGTCGGCGGCCGGTGCCGGGGCCGCGGGTTTCGCCGGCTCCGTGTACTTCGATTCAGTCCGGCAGTACCATCGCGAGTACTGCGCGATCCACTCCAGCTCTTTGCCGCACGTGGGGCACGCGTTCTTCGCCGGAGCGGCGGCGGGAGCCGGAGCCAGTGCCGCGCGGGCCCCAGGACCCGGGTCCCGGTAGGCCTTGCAGCTGTAGCAGTAGTGGCGCTTGTACTGTTGAATGTAGTTGAGTTCGCTTCCACAGACCGGACAGGCGGCCATGCTTCTCTCCCCGCGGGGAGATTCCCGGATGCGGCTTATATAGGTTCGGGTGGATGAAAACGGCGGGCCCGGGGGTACGCTTTTACCCGCCCGCGGCCTCCCCCGGAGGGCGCGCCACCATAGCTCAGGGGTAGAGCGGGTGCCTTGTAAGCACCAGGTCGGGAGTTCAAATCTCCCTGGTGGCTCTGCCCCGCCGGAAGCTTCATGGGGAGGTCGAGCCCTGTCTCTCATGGTCCAGTGGACCAGGAGGCCCCCGGCATGAGGTCGATATCCGTGTTCTTGGAAGCGCCGGGCGCCTGTTGAGCCCGGCGTTCTCCGCGTGGGCCCGCCGCGTGAACGAGCCTGATCAAATCCTCAGCGAATGCCGAACAGTCCCATCCTGGACAAGTCTGTCCAGTGGCGGATCAACACGGGACGGATCGAATCCCAGGAGCCGCGCCACGCCGACGTCGTCGAGGCCATCCTCTCCTCCGGTCTGGCGACGGAGGTGGTGCGACTCCTCAGCGGAGGCAAGGAGGCGGACGTCTACCTGGCGCGGTACGGGAGTGGGCCCCTGGTCGTCAAAGTCTACCGCCTCTACCGCACCTCCCACCGCGGCGGGAGGCCGGTGAGAGCGGACGTGCTGGGTTGGAGGGCGGCGCACGAGTACGAGATGCTCCACCAGGCCTGGAAGGGCGGGATCCGAGTCCCCACCCCGGCGCGCCGCGAGGAGCAGATGCTCTCCATGCGGTACCTCGGCACCGAGGAGGGACCGGCGCCGCGCCTGCACGATGTCGTCCTCGAGGAGCCCGCGGCCCTGCTGGAGGAGATCCTCACCGCCACGGAGGCGATGGCGCGGGCGGGAGTGGTCCACGGGGACTTCAGCGCTTACAACATCCTCCTCCACGAGGGCCACCCCTGGTTCATCGACTTCTCCGAGGCCTTCCGCGTCGACCGGAACCGCGGGGCCCCGCGCCAGCGCCTAGACGAGGCTTCGGCGTTCCTCACTCACGGCCTCGAGGCCCTAGGCCGGTACTTCCGCCGCTACGGGCTGACGATCGACGTGGAGCCGTTCGTCGAGCGCGTGGTCCACGCCCTGGACCGCTTCGGGCTGCTAGAGTGACTTCTCGTTCCAGCATGCGTAGAAGGCCTCGCGCCTCTTTGCGGAGGCATCCGCTTGCTCTCCACCCTCCAGGCGGCGGGTCGCCTCGATCCGCATTCCCCCCGAGCCCCCGCAGTGCTACCGCTCGTCTGACGGTCGCCTTCACTCGGTGCGAGGGGGCTCGCCCTTCAATTCCGCCTCGCGCGGTTCCCGTCGCCGCTTTCGCAACGCACGGGTAACGAGGATCACGACGGTGAGGACTGCAACGAGGAGGAGGACTATGCCGACGAAGGCTGGGTCCGCAGGGGCCGGCTCGATGAGGAAGGTGACCTCGGCTGAGCTGCCACGCGGGACGACGACCACGACGTCCATCATGGCCCCGTCGTACCGGCGTGCTGAGCCGGTGCCCACGGGCAGAAGGTACTGGTCGAAGTACGAGACCTCGACATCCCCCTCCACGCGGACGAGGGTGGGCCGGTCGACCGAAAACGTCCACAAGGCGAACGCGGTGGGCTCGCGGATTGTCATCGTGGGGCAGACCCGGGGGTCGAGGTCCTTCGTGGTGGCCTGCCATCCGCAGATCCCCGGGAGGTAGTACGCCACGGCGATTCTCCCACTTGTCTCGAAGCTCAGATTGTACTGCGACGGATTGAGAAGGCCGATGCCGGCGATGTTAGACTCCTTCCGGCGGGTCGTCCCGTTGTCAATCCAGTATTGTAGTCGAGGGGCGCCGGGGTCTTCCCCGGGGTCTGCGGCGGCATACAAGTACCGAACGCGCGACTCGTTGACCCAGAAACTAATGTTTGTGCCAGGTCCGACGGCCACCGGGAAAGCCAGTTCCGAGAGCGGGCGAAGGTCCGCCGGCGCCGTCGGCGCCAGGAAGAGGAATAGCGCCAGGCACCAACACAGCGCCAGGCTAGAAGATCTGGTAGTACACGCCCCTTGTGTACGCATAGGGATTCCCAGTACATCCGAACAAAGCCGTCAAACGAACCCAGTAGTAGACGTTGAAGTGGAAGAAGTACCCCGCGGGCGGAGGCGTGCCCGTGTAGGTCACTCCCTGGCGCATCTCCTTGTTGCCGAACCAGGGGGCCCAGCAGTTGGGGTCGGTGACGAAGACCTTCTGCACGGCGGTCTGATCCTGTCCAGTGACCTGCCAGGTGGCGGGCACGGCCGTCTTGGGAAGCTCCACCCAGGTCGAGCCCAGTCCCCACCCCAGACGGTCGCGACCCGTGTCTTGGTCCCAGGAGTTGTATTCCCACCACTGTCCATTCCGGGGGAGGTAGCTGTAGGGGTCGGTTGCGAACTGGGAGCCGGATCCCGGCGCCAGGCCCCCGCTCCCCATCTCCACTTGGATGATGCTGGAGTGGTAGTCCAGGGCATTCTTCTTCCAGATTGACAAGGTTTCTCCTACCCAGTTGTTGTTAGAGTCATGCTTCCACACGCAGAAGTACGCATCCACGTCCGGCCAGGACCCAATGGTACCGCAGAAGAGGAGGTCCATGTCTGGCGCCTTCCCAGGGGGCCAGATCGCTTCCACGTTCGACGTGAACACCGGATACATGCCCATCCATAAAAGGGTCACCGCCACGACGACCACGCTGCTTGCCCGCCGCCGACCCCGCGAACCTTCACCCCGACTCCGAAGACGCATGGTATCCCCCACGGCGATGCCGGGGGGGGGGGGGGGGGGGATAAACCTATTGGTGACTTGGTGATTTGTAGTATCCCGAAACAACTTCCTTGGAGGAGACCGAGTTGCCCTTATGCGGAAGCTCCGGAGAGCGGAGGTGACCGCGATTGTCACCCGCCTCGACGCGGGCCACACCAGCGTGTGCGGGATCGCGCGGGCCTACGGAGTGAGCGACCGGTGGGTGCGGGAGATCCGGCGGCGGTGGGAGCGGGGCGAGGCGCTTCCCGTTCGGGCCCCGGGGCGGAAGCCCCGACCGGTCCCGGAGGAGGAGCGGGCTTCATCCTCCGCTGCGAGGACGAGGAGCACCTGATCCCCGTGGCGCTCGAGACGGCGATTCGGCGGGCTGACGATCGACGTGGAGCCGTTCGTCGAGCGCGTGGTCCACGCCCTGGACCGCTTCGGCCTGCTGTCCTGAGCGCTTCTAGTCGTTCCAGCGCACGTAGAAGTCCTCGCGGCCCTTCTCGTACGTGCGGAAGGACCAGGTGACGTTCAGATCCTGCAGGGCCTTGTGCGCCTTGTTGATGTGCGTCCAGAAGGCCTTGTTCCCGCCGTTCTTCTTCGGGGCGGCCTTCTTTCCGCCGTACTTTCCGCCGTACTTTCCGCCGTTCCCGTCCCAGTTCCAGGGGTTCTCCCAGGTGTACGCGAAGTCGTACTGTCCGTAGACCGCATTCCAGCCGAGTCGCTTCAGGCTGTTCACGATCTTCGACGGCGCGGCGCTGTTCGGGTTCAGGCTCACCTCGAGGTAGGTCACGTACGTGGGCATGAAGGCCGCCAACCCTCCGGACGACCATAATCCCGGCACCTCCCTTTCTCCGGACGCAGAATCACCGCTGAGAACACCCCGTACCTGTACGCCCCTCTTCGGAAGAACCGCCGCGTCCCTCCCCTCGAAGTAGGGATGACCATGCGGAAACCCCAGGGTTTGCGGAGACTGCGGACGGACCGGTTCGGCGGCATCGAGGGCATGCCCCTCCAGCTGCTCATCATGGTGATCGTGGCGGGCGTCGCCCTCGCGATCATCCTGGGATGGGTGGTGAGCCTGCCGGCGCCGGCGGTGATCAAGACGGTGAGCCTGAGCCACTCGAGCGTCGCCATCGCGAACGCCCCGATTGACAGCGTCGCCACGAGGAGCTACACGTTCACGGTGACCGCCCTCGACGCGAAGAACGAGCCGATCCCGAACATCCTCGTGACGCTGGAGGGCTCGATTACCGCGGGGCGCATCGCCAAGGCGGACGGGGACGACAACACCGTGGACGGCACCGCCTCCTTCGGCTCGATCCAGTTCCGGCTCCCCGCCGGCGTGGCCTCGGGGTCCGTGCGGGTCACGGTGCAGAAGTCCGGGTTCACCTCGCCCTCTCCTCTCGAGGTCCTCGTCTACCGACAATGAGGCGGGATACGCGTGGCGTGGAGGGGCTCCCCCTCCGCCTCCTGATCACGGCGGCGGTCCTCGCCCTGACCCTGCCGGCGGTCGCCTCGGCCCTGGTGACGCACGACCTGCACCGGACGGAGGAGCGGATCCGGGGCGAGGCGCTGCGGGTCCTCGACGGGGCCTCGCGCCTCGCGCTGGCGGGAGGGGGCCGGATCCATCTCACCCTCGATGTCCGGAGCGGCGCGCTGACGGGTGTCGAGTGGGTGCGGTTCCGGGCGCTGGGAGGGACCGGAGTCGCCGAGTACCAACTCGTCGGGCAGTCGCCCCGGCCGGTCACCCTGAACGGGGTGCCCGCGCTCCAGTTCGCGTCGGCGGACGGTCTCACCCTCGGCCCCGGGATCCACACGCTGCGTCTCGAGTTCTTGGGAGGCGCGGGCGTCGTGGCGGTGTCGCCGTGATCGAGCACGTGACCGTCAAGTTCGCCGCCGCCCTCGCGGCGTTGGCGGTGTTGGCGGCGGGTACGGTGGCGCTCCAGGCCCACTCGGACCGCACTGCGAACGAGGGCTTGCGGCGCCTCGTCACGGCCCTCGCCTCGGCAGTCGACGGTCTCTCGCGCCAAGAGACGGCGGGGAGCGTCCTGCTCACGGGGGACGACGGCGTGCTCCCGCACACGTTCCGCGGACGGCCCTACGTAATCACGTTCAGCACGATTTCGGTGGAACTCCTCTGGGAGGGCCGGTCAGTCCGTGCGGGGCTGTCCTCCGCGATCGACCCGGCGGTCGGCTTGCGCGGTCGGGACGCCACACTGGGGAGCGAGCTCGATATCTGGGCTCTGCGACTTCGGGCACCAGGGATCCTCACCACGGTGGAGGTACGGTGAAACCCTCCCAGGGGCGGCTATGGGCACGAAGAATTGTATATTATATAGAGCGTATAACCAAGCCGTGGGGGTGACGAACGCGCGCGTCCGGCGATGGGGGTCCTCCCTCGGTGTCGTCCTCCCGAAGGAGGTCGTCCGAACGGAGGGGCTGCGAGAAGGCGACGAGGTGGCCCTCCAGGTGAAGAAGGCCCTGACCGTCCAGGAAGCCTTCGGGACTCTGCGTGGATGGCGCGTCAACGCCCAGAAGCTGAAGGACGAGTTGCGGGAGGGATGGTGACCACGGCCCGGTTCTTCCTCGACACCTACGCGATGATTGAGATCATGCGCGGCAATCCAGGATACCGGAAGTACGTCGGCGCCGAGTTCCAGACCCTCTACACGAACCTGCTCGATCTGTACTACGCTGTCCTTCGGGACTTCGACCATGAGACGGCAAAGAAGTACCTCGCGGTGTTCCGCCCCAAAGCGGTCCCGCTCGACCTCGAGTGGATTCCGGACGCGGCGACCGTGAAGCTCGCTCGGAAAGTCGCGTATGCCGACGCCTTGGGCTACGGGGCCGCACGCGCCGCGGGCGTCCCATTCCTGACGGGGGACGATGCGTTCAAGGGAGAGCCTGGCGTCGAGTTCGTCAAGTGACGGACCGGGGCTTGCCGCCACCCAAACCTTCATGGCCTCGTCGCCCCCTGGATGGCGTGGAGGCAACAAACTATGACGTCGGACCCTGTCCGCGACGACAGGGACTGGCTTTGCTGACCTGCCGCGGTCAGCGCAGCGCCTCCATCTTCTCCTGACGTCCGGGCCCCTCACCCACCGCGAGCTCGTCCAGCGGTCCGCGCTCCCGCCGCGCACGGTGCGATACGCCCTGACGCGACTCCGCCGTGCCGAGCTCATCCTCTCGCGAGGGAGCCTGCAAGACGCCCGGCAGCGCCTCTGGTTCCTCCTTCCCAGCCCAGGGAACGGGACGCCTTTATACGCCCCGAATGTCTTTGGAAACGTCGAGACTCTCCATGCTTCAGCCCCAGGAGGTCGTCGTCGCGAAGCTCCTTCCGACGCTCCGCGCACGGGTGGCCCAGATCCTCCTGCAGGACTACGCCCTGAAGCAGGTCCAGGTCGCGAAGCTCCTCGGGATCACCCAGGCGGCGGTGAGCCACTACAACACGAAGTCCCGCGGCATCGACCGCGAGATCCTGCGCCTCTTCCCGGAGATTGAGGGGCACGCCCAGCTGCTCGCGCTCCGGATCCGTGGCGGGCTGTCGAAGTCGGACCAGATCGGGGCGCTCAACGCGATCTGCGACCACGTCCTCCGGACGGAGCGCTTCTGCAACTACCACAAGCGGGTCGCCGACCTCGACCCGACGTGCGACATCTGCTTCCCGGGGCCCGGGATGCCCACTAAGTGAGCGACCAGTGCAGGTAGTACACCTGCGCATACCCGTCGTCGAACACCTTCTGGAACGGCGGTGACGAGAACTTCCCGACTTCCCCGGCGGTGAGGGGCGGGGCGGGCTCCCAGGGGAGGAGCATCGCGCCCGCCACGATGTCCGCGTTAAGCAGCACGAAACGGACCGGGGCCACGCCGGCGGGGTACGGGGCGGCGGCGAAGTCCGCGCGGGCCTCGACGAAGGAGTCCGAGTGCAGGGTCCCCGGCGCGTAGTCCCAGACGGCGTCCCGACCGCCGAAGCCGAACGCCGCCATGGAGCCCATGTGGTCGCTCGCCAGGAGCCCCCATGTCCCGTCCGACACCCAGACGGCGGCGTTCAAGGCACGCGGCGGGAGGCCTTCCTCGTGCCCCGCCATCACGGCGCGCGGCGGGAACGTGGCGGGAATGGCGGCAACGATCAGGGCCGCCACGATGGCCACCGCCACCGAGCGCCTCCGGGCGGTCATCCGCGGGACGTCGAAGACCGCGCGCATCCCGAGGGCGGCGAACACCGCCACGGGCCACATGAGGTACTGCATGTGGCGGTAGGGGACGAGCACCGTGCTCGCGATCAGGGTCCCCGCCAGGGCGGAGAGCCCGAACCCCAGGAACCATCCGCTGACGTCGATCCCGCCGCGCGCGAAGTCCGCCGGGCGCCGCCCCGCGGCGCTGAAGGCGAACAGGACGAGCACCGGAGCCAGGAGCACGAGGGCCTCGGGCGGGAGAAGCAGCGTGGTCCCGGGAATGCCGAGGAGGATCACCGCCGTCAGGAACCCAAACACGCCCACACATCCCAGGAGGAAGAGGCGCGTCGAGCGCTCCCGACCGGAGTAGCCGAGCGTATACCGCCTCGAGGAACGAAGACGGAGGCGCCGGAGGGCGTGGAGCAGCGGCACCGCAAGGAGGAAGGCGCCGAGCAGCGCCCACCACGGGACGAATCGAACCTGGGGGAAGATCTGCCTTTGGAACGGCGTCGCGTAGAGGATCCAGTAGGAGAAGGCGGCGGTGAGGAGGAACGCGAGGTACACTGCCTCGCGCCTCCAAGACGCCTCGGGCTGCTGGGCCCGCACCCCGATGCGGACGAGCACCGCGAAGAACGCCGCCACGATGAGGAAGTAGGTGGTGAAGTGGTGCGTGACGATCAGCGCGGCGGTGATGGGGACGAGGAAGAGGAGCCACCGGCGGTCGTCCCTCATGCGCAACAGTCCGAGCAGGGCGGCGGCGAACAGGGGGTCGGCGAGCGCCCCCGGGATCGCGTGGGCCGTCGGATAGACGTGGGGCATCACCACCGCCAGGAACGCAGCGGCGGCGAGCCCGACGCGGTCGTCCCGCGTCAATCGGACCGCGAGGAGGAAGGCGAAAAGGATCGAGACGGAGGCGAGCGCCGGGACGAGGAGGACCTCCGCCGCGAGGGGCGAGGCCCCGGCGAAGACCCCCATCGCCTGGATCACGTGCATCCCCGGGAAGTACGGATACGCGGAGCCCCAGCCTCGGTAGTCCAGCGAGATCTGGCCCTCGGCGAGGAGCCCCTGCGTGATGCGATGGTACTCCCCGAAATCCGCGCCCCAGTACAGGGACCGCGCCGCCGGGAGCAGGCGAAGGAGGAGCCCGAGGAAGACCAGCCCCGCCAGCGCGGCGGCGGTGGAGCGGCGCATCGCCCGGCGAACCGGGTTCGCGCTTTAGCCTTGGCGGTCCCGTGCTACCCGGCCACGGTCCAGACCGTGTCGTTGGGGACGTAGACCCAGTAGCCCTCGCCCGCCCGCAGGGTGTAGGTGGGCGGCAGGACCCGCAGGTAGTACGGTCCGGCCGTGGCGTCGTAGCCCTCGACGCGCGTCGCGCCGGTGACCGTCTTCAGGTTCTGGACCGTGTACCCGGGGGTCAGGGAGGGATAGCCGACGAGGTTCCAGCCCCGGTGGAGGGCGATGTCAGTGCTCGGGTCCTCCGCGCCGAGGATGGACACCGTGACGGTTCCGCTGGACTCCACCCAGAAGCCCATCGTGTTGTCGATCGCGGTGAGGTCGCCGCCCGCGCTGGGGGTCCAGGTCTTCCAGGGGTTCAGGGCGTCCGTCGGGTCGTACCAGCGGACCCTCGTCACCTCGCCCAAGGCGTCGGCGAAGAGCGTGGCCGGGTCGCTGTAGAGCAGGTCCACGCGGAAGGACGCGAGGCGCCCCAGCCCGATCGTGGGGGTGAGCGGGAGGTCGTGGACGTCCGCGATCGTGATGTCCGGGGCGCCCAAGGCCGGGATCGAGATTGTGGTCGGGCAGCCGTCGTCCGCGGTGATGCGGAACCGCACGGCGTCCGAGAGGACTGCGGGGGCCGTCCACGTGTAGACGCCGTCATTCGGCTGCCCGGAGGCGATGGATGTCCACACGGGACTGGCGGAGTTCGTCGTGTACTCGATGGAAACGCCCCATGGCGGGACGTACACGTCCACGGAGTTCCAAGTGATAGGCACGGCCTCCCCTGGCGCGAATACCGTTCCCGGAGAAGGCCCGGTCACGGTGGTGGCGGGGCTTGCGGCACAGTCGAGCCATTCCAGGATCCGCTGCATGACGATCTCCTTGTCGGCGTCACCACCCTCGAAGAAGTTGTGGGCCATGTAGACGACCCGCGAGTTCGTATCGTGCTGCGCCCGAATGGCGGCTTGGGCCGTGCCTCCGCCGTAGTTGAACGCTACAGAGCTGATCGGCTGCTGCGACACGGGGATGAGCAGTCGATCATGAGAGGTGCCCACGATGGAGAGGGAGTCCGGGGCCTTGAACTGATCACTGATTGGGTCCGAGGCGACGCCTACGATGGTCGTCTGGGCGTAGTTCCCGAGGCGCTCGGTGTGGAGGTAGTTGCGGTACCAAACTGGGTCCTGACCCGCGCCCGTGCCGTAGACCTCCTCGCCGATGTTCTCCCCCGTGACGAGCAGACTCCGCGCCCCATTGTCCAGGTAGCCCGCGATGAGCGAGCGCTCCGCCGCATTCAAGGTGTTCGTGGTTTCCGATCCCGTGCTCCAGATCACAGCGCCGTGCGCTGCCAAGTCCGGCGCGGTCGGGGTGGCCTTGAGGTCGTTGGCGCCGACATCCCCTGCCTCGAGGGTGTTGTACATATGGTAGTTGTAGCCGGTCTGGCTCAGATCGGCGTCGAAGAACTCCTCGTAGTCCGCCGGGTTCTGGTCGTCGTCCCGGACCACCAGGACGGAGGGCTCGACGAACCGCAAGCCCGCGGCTTGCAGGATCTCGCCGTTGTAGTTGCCCCAGCTGTTCACAACCGTGTTATCCGTCTGGACGAAGGCGACGACCCCGAGCGCGTTCAGGTCCCACGAGGGACCAAGGGCGAAAGTGTGCGTTCGGATGTCGGTGGTTCCCATGGAGAGGCTGATCGGCTCGTCGGCGATGACGTCCCTAACTACCCTCGTCTGTACCTGGATGCCGTTCGAGCCCAGGAAGTAGATATCGTCCTCGTAGACGACCAGCCGGTAGTGCAAGTTCGTCTGGGTCACCGGATCGACGGCGGTGATCGTGGCCCTCACCGTGGCGTCCGCGGACCGCAGGTCGCCGGTCAGGGCGATGGAAACCGTTGTCGTATCGGCGACCTGCTGGACGGCCTTGGCCTTGTAATCGTCATAGATGAACGGAATGTCGATGCCTGTGCCTGTGTACCCCCAGAGGCCGACCCCACTCCCCGGCCCTCCACCGTCGAAGATGAGGCTGGGCGCGCCGTTGACAGCGTAGTATCCTACGCGCTCATCAATTACCGAGAAAGGGCCAGGGACGAGGGTGTGTATACCATAGTAGTAGGGATCTGCCGCTGGAGTCTGTCCCGGCCACCAGACATGCCAGGCCAGGGACACCAAGGGCCTGTTATCGAACTCCTGAAGAATGCGCACCCATGCCGGATCCGAGAACTGGCAATAGTAGCATCCCGCTTGCGTGAACATCTCAACGAGGGTCGTCCTCGGGACCGAGCCCGCCTGTGGTTCAGGTCCGGGCTGATCCCCCGGGGCCGGCCCTACGTTCCCCGCCAACGCGGGGAGAACCCCCAAGAGAAGAAGTGCCACCGCCGCCAAGACACTCGCACGTGCCCACGTGGTCACGGGATTGACCCCCTCAACCCCTAAGGGTTGACGGAAGGGAGAGACATTAGGGGGGTATAATGTTATTGTTTCCGTCTCCGAAGGAACAGCGCCCCCGCCAGGAGGGCTACGGCGGCGATCCCCACCCCAGCGCCGATGAGCAGGTAGGGCGGTTCGGCCTTCCCGAGGGGGACCGACTCGACATTGTTGGGGCTGTTCGTGTCCCCCGGCGCGCTGACGCTGAGACGGACCGTGTGGGCGCCTCCTGTCATGACCCACGTGGCCGTGACCTCGTGCTCCTCCCCTGGATCCAGGGTGACCGTTTCGGTCTTGAGGCTCTGCCCGTCCACCGCCAAGGTGACGGTCCCGGTCCCCGCCAGGTTCCCGGTGTTTTTGACGAGTGCGGTGAGGCTGACGGTGTCCCCCGGCTTCGGCTGCGTGGGGGTGAGCGCCACAGACGTCGCCTCGAAGTCGGGCTGCGGGGTGGACACGACGAGAAGACCCGCGTTGTACGAGCCCGTGATTGAGCGGTTGGTCCCGGTGATGCGGACGGCGTGGTCGCCCAGGTCGGTCGGGGCGGCCCACGAGTAGGAGAACGTGCCGTCGTGATTCGTCGTCCCGGCCCACGCGGAGGTGCCATCCACCGACACCGTGACGGTGGAGTACCTCGCAGGCGCGTCCTCGTCGTTGTTGTAGAGGAGGGTGCCGGAGGCCGTTACGGTCCCCTCCGGGAGTGCCGTCGCAGGCTCCACGGTCGCCCGGACGCTCATGGAGTTGGCGTAGTGGATGGACATGTTCAGCCCCGTGGTCGCCACGGTGCCGTCGTAGGCGAAGGCGAGGAACTTGGCCCCGACCGCGCCCTCGTACATGGGGACGGTGACGTTCCACACGTCCCCCCCTGCATTGGACATGGTGTGGAAGGTGCACACTCCCACGGGGACGGTGCAGTACGTGCCCTCCACCGACACGATGGGGTTCACGCCATCGGACTGGACCAGGGCCATGAGGGTGAGCCGCTCCGGGGTCTGCGGGAACTCGGGATCCCAGTAGCTCACCACGATGATCGGTCCGACGGCCCGGGCGGGTTGCGGGAGCAGGGGGAGGAAGCCCGTGGCCACGAGCACCGCCAACAGGAGCGCGAGTCGCATCGAGGCGCAATCCCCGCCAAGCGATTTAAGGATTGTGTGGCTCCCGCGGAAGGCCCCCGCGGAACACCCTACGAAGGCGGGACCTCCCTGGGGTCGCTAGGTTGTTATACGGCCGCGTGGATGGGGACCCCCGTGCACCCGCTGAGGAGGGGCCTGGTGCTCTCGGGCATCCTCGTCATCGCCTTGGCGGCGGTGGCCCCCCCGACGGTCCTCGCAGCGTCCCTCGCCCCGGACTTCACGATCCGGCTCTCGGACCGCGCGAATTTCACGCTCTCCCAGCACCGCGACAAGGTCGTCGTGTTGGACTTCATGTACTTGGGCTGCCCTTCATGCAAGCTCGCGGAAACGGCGCTGAAGTCCGTCTATTGGAAGTACCGCAACGATACAGCCACCGCCGGGCAGTACGAGACAGTCTCCATCGGGATTCTCCCTGAATACATCGACACGCTCGAGGAGTTTGCGAGCTACAAGCAGTCCCGCGGCCTCCCGTGGCCCATGGGCCCGGCGGGGGCGGCCGAGGGCAACGCGGTGCAGCTGTACGGGGTGAGTGAGGTCGTCCATCTCTTCGTGATTAACAAGGAGGGGTACGTAACCTGGAGCTACGTCGCGCGTGTTGGCCTGGACCCCTGCGCCCTGACGAGGGACTTGGACGCAGCGGTGGCGGCAGCGTTCAGTGGCCAGGCGCAGACGATCGAGGTGGGGAACGCGGGCGTCTTCGCCTTGATCGCCGTCGCGGCCCTCGCATCGTTCCTCTCGCCCTGCTCCTTCCCGCTCCTGCCGGGCTACATGACGCACTACCTCACGAGGCACGCGCAGCGGGGCGGAACGAAGGCCCAGGGTGCGCTCGGCGGTTTCGCCGCCGGGCTCGGAATCATCGTCGTCTACGGGGTGATCGGGCTGATTGTCGTGGCAGCCGGGGCCGCCGCTGCCGCGGTGGTGCCCATCCTCCAACCCATCGTGGGAGGCGTCCTGATTGCCCTCGGCTTGTTGACTCTGACCTCGAGGCAGTTCTACTTCCTCTCGGAGGCCGTGGAGAAGCTCCGCGCGCGCCTCTTCGGGGACAAGGAGCAGTCGGAGCGGTTCTACCTCAGCCTCTTCTCTTACGGGGCCGGGTACGGCGCGGCGGGGTTCGGGTGCGTCGCGGCGCCCTTCATTGCCGCCGTCCTCTTCGCCACGGCGATGGGCGGGGCCGCCATGGGCGCTCTCGCCTTCCTGGTCTACGCTGTGATTGTGATCGCCCTGATGGTCGCCTTGACGGTCGCGCTCTCCGTTGTCGGCGAGACCGCGGTGAAGAAGCTGAACAAGTACACCGAGGTGATCAAGAAGATCAGCGCCGTGGTCCTCATCTTGGCGGGGATCTACCTCATCTACTTCTTCTGGTCGACCACGACGGCGGTGAGCTGCGAGGGGCAGCCGTTCCCCTGGTGGATCGTGTTCCTGGTCATCGGCGTTTTCGCCGCGGCTGTTGCGGCCTACTATCTCTTGAGGCGCCGTCGGATGAAGGCCGAGACGGCAACGCCGCCAGCAACCCCTCCCCCGGGGGAGTCCTGAAACGACCCAAAGTCACGCGAGATGGCTGGCGACCTCGCCCACGATCTCCATCGCCCGCTTGATGTTCTCCTGGGAATTCGCGTAGGAGAACCGGAGGTGCCCCTCGCCCGCCTCGCCGAAGGCGCTCCCCGGCGTGCAGATCACGCCGGCCTTGAGGATCTCCAGGGCGAGCTCCTCGGACTTCATCCCGAAGTCGACGGAGGGGAAGGCGTAGAAGGCGCCCTTCGGCTTCAGGCACTTGAAGCCGGGGATCTTGCTCAGGAGGCGCACGATGAGGTCGCGCCGCGTCTTGAACTCCGCCACCATCTCCTCCAGGTAGGTCTTCGGGCCTCGGAGCCCCTCGAGGACGGCGTACTGCGCCGGGGTCGACGGGCACGCGACCATGTAGTAGTGGATCTTCGCCATCTGCTTGATCATCTCCGGCGGGGCGCTGAGGTACCCGAGCCGCCACCCCGTCATCGCGAAGCTCTTCGAGAACGAGTTCACGTACACGACCTTGTCGTACTCGCCGAGGAAGGTCTCGTGCTTCCCGTCATACACGATGGCGTCGTAGACCTCGTCCGCGATTACGATGAGCCGGTGCTCCTCCGCGAACGCCACGAGGTCCTGGATCGTGCGGCGGTCCATCACGGTCCCCGTGGGGTTCGACGGCGTGTTCACGATGATCGCCTTCGTGTGCGGCGTGACGAGGCGCTCGAGCTCGCCCACGTCCGGCATGAACCGCTTCTCCTGCCGGAGGGAGTAGAAGACCGGCGCGCCCCCCGCCAGGG
>Ga0209342_10004286_pt1 | contig 14870 bp, 19 predicted proteins | sample RifCSP16_2_FD_184023 | JGI IMG/M metagenome (GOLD analysis project Ga0209342, IMG submission 184023) | Soil microbial communities from Rifle, Colorado - Rifle CSP2_sed 16_2 (SPAdes) (version 2) | ecosystem: Environmental > Terrestrial > Deep subsurface > Rock core/Sediment | place: Rifle... | reverse complement strand
AACGCCCCGCAATGGATCGGGCCGTAACCCTTCAAGGCGAATTCATGCCAAGAGACGACACGAAGAAGGTTTGAGTCGGTCGGCGGAGCCACAACCACCGCATCTCTCGATCAAGCCGCCGCCAGCTCGATAGGCCCCTGTGCTTCCCTCCGGTCTCTACGCCCTTCGCCCTCTACGCCCTTCGCCCTCTACCCTCTTCAGGGCACCCGAAGGGGTGCAGGGCGCCACGCCCTTCGGCGCACCGAAGCGGTGCAGGGCGCCACGCCCTTCGCCCTCTACGCCCCTTCGGGCGGCCCCAGGGGGCAGGGCGCCAAGGGCGGCGCACACCCAGGGGTGCATCCGAAGGGGTGCCCGAAGGGGTGAGGGCGGCGCACACCCAGGGTGCACCCGAAGGGGTGCCCGAAGGGGTGAGGGCGGCGCACACCCAGGGTGCACCCGAAGGGGTGAGGGCGAGGATCTTTCGACCGACCCGGACAGCCAAGCGTCTGGCATCGGCGCGATACAATCCATGCCTGGTCGGTCAGCCGACACGCTCCGCCGCTCACGTGAATCCTTAGGACAGCAATGGTCTCGCTACGCCGTATGACCCAAGGCGAGTTCCAGGCGTTCTTGGCCGAGAGCATCCCTGAATACGCTTCTGAGAAGGTTAAGGCGGGCAATTGGACGGCCGAAGAAGCCTTGGAGAGGTCGCGAGAAGCCCACGCCAAGCTGCTCCCGCAAGGACTAGACTCACCCAACCAGCACCTCTACGCTATTGAACACGAAGCAACGCACGTTGGCCGCCTTTGGCTCTCCGTCGATCCACAGACAGCCGGCGGCGCGGGCTTCATCTATGATCTCTTTGTGGATGAGCCTTTTCGGCGCCAAGGCATCGCTGGAGAGGCAATGCGGCTTCTTGAGAAAGAAGCTCTCCGCCTTGGCGTCAACAGCCTAGCCTTGCATGTCTTCGGATACAACCTGGCCGCAAGGGCGCTCTATCAGAAACTTGGTTACGAGATCACAAACATCAACATGTCGAAGGCCCTTGCCTCCGAGCCTGAGTGATGAGGACCGCTGCCCAATAACTCGGCGACCCGAATCCGATACACGGATGCTTGCGGTAGGCGCATTCGGACTCCTATTCAAGCCGGGAAGGCGCGATGGACGCAGGTCGGATGATAGCCCCATGCTTGTGGTTTGCGTATCAGGCCGAGGAGGCCGTCGACTTCTACACGTCGATATTCAAGAACTCAAGGATCATCCGTGTGATCCGATACGGCGAGGCGGGTCATGATATCCATGGAAGATCAGCCGGGACGGTCATGACCGTGGCCTTTGAACTTGATGGGCAGCCATTCACCGCGCTCAATGGCGGCCCCGTCTTCAAGTTCAACGAGGCCATCTCCCTCCAGGTTTACTGCGACACACAGGAAGAAGTGGTAGAGAGGGTCCATCAAGTTCGTTGAAACCCCCAGACGGTGGCGCAACGACTCGATCGCGCCCCCTCCGCTTCGCTTCGCGAAGCACCCTGAAAGGGCCGGGGATCTTCGACCGACCCGGCACGCCGGACGCTCTGTCCGGCGCGATACGGACCCTGACTGGTGGGACGGCTCATCACAAATCCGTTGGGTGAGCATCCATCCTCGGAGGGAAGTCGATGGCGGAATATAGTCAGATCACGGATCCTCCCCTGCAGACGAGAATTCGAGCTCGCTACGCGACCGATATCGACTTACTCCATCCGTTGGGGTTCCGCCTGCTAGCGTTCACCCTCGAGGCTTTGGCCCCCTACTCTGCGGTCCTTCAGCTGCCGGTCCTGCTCCTCGCACTTTCAAGGAGAGAGGTGCTCATCTTCCCCCGCCCCTTCCGCCTAGCCGTAGCCAACGTACTTCTGGGCCACTCCGACCCTCCGACGATCGCTTTGTGCATGGGCCTGGGCGTCAAACTCTACACCGCCTTCACGAACAACACGCAATTGATTTCGTCCACATTCCAGAGCCAAGCCGTTCCGGGTCCAACCTCCTCCATCACGAGGATCCATCCTTTCCCATCTCTGGAGCTTGCTTGGACCGGCCACAAGGAACGTGTCCGTGAATTGCTCGGCCAGAGCCGAGTCCCTCACCCCGGCGTCTCGTTCGAAACCTATGTCGCCATGTCGCGACGCGAAGAGGATCTCTCCCAATACCAATGACGCTGCGGCCTGACAGTTCGATGCAGCCGCGGCAGCCGGCGGCGCGAGGGCTCCATTGCAGGATGCCTTCCCTCGAGTTCCCGGGCGTTCAACACGAGAGCGTTAGACCGCCGGCCAAATGGTTCAAGCCGTGGGGCTGGATCTACAGGTCCATCTCGTGGCGAGGCATCCTTGTGTCCCTCGTCGCCCTCGCGTCTTCTGTTCAGGTCCTTCTTGCGGTCGATCGTAGGTCCCACTCTGTCAGCGACACACTCTACGGCGTATTTCCCTATGTCGTCCCCTGTTGGACGCTCGCTTACTGGATCGCCACGAAGACCTGTCGCACGGAGCGCTGAATTCAATGTGGCCCTACAAACCGGAGCGCGTTGGACTCGGTCGGCTCCAGCCGCGCGAGACGATCGTCAGCAGGCCGGGCGGGACTTCTCCAGATCGCAAAGCGTCGCATGGCCAGGCCAACCTCGCGCCTCCATATCTCCTTTCCCGATGAACCCCTACCTTGGGAGGTCCCCCGGTGAAGATCCCTAACGACGTCAGAAACCTCATCGAATCAGGCTGCCACGCCCACCTGGTCACCCTCAATCCCGACGGGAGCCCTCAAGTCACTCTCGTCTGGATCGGTCTGGAAGGGGACGAGGTGGTCGCCGGTCACCTCCCCAGGAATCGCAAAGTCAGGAACATAGAACGAGATCCTCGAGTTGCAGTGTCCCTCGAGGCGGGCACAAAGAGCTCCATGGGCCTTACTGAGTACGCCGTTCTCTACGGCGACGCTCGTATCCAAGCGGGTGGCGCCCCCGAGCTCCTCCAGCGGTTGGCCGAGGTTTACATCGGGCCTGGCGTCAAGTTCCCACCTATGCCGAACCCACCACCCGGATACGTCACGCGAATTCGAGTTGACCGGATCGATGGTGTTGGCCCGTGGACAGGTCGCCTCGTCTGAGTTCCGAAGCCGGCTCGACACCTCGATGGAGTCCCTTCGCTTCGCGCCCTCACCCCTTGGGTGTGCCGAAGGGCGTGGCGCCCTGCACCGCTTCGGTGCGCCGCCCTCACCCCTTCGGGTGCGCCGAAGGGCGTGGCGCCCTGCCCCCTGGGGGCGGCCGAAGGGGCGTAGAGGGCGAAGGGCGTAGAGGGCGAAGCACCCTGAAGGGCCGGGATCTTCGACCGTCTCGGCCAGGCGGGCGGAGAATTCAGCGCGATACTACTTGGGCAGTCGGGCGGCTAGCCCCGCAAGGTTCGGGGCCATACGCCGCCGGGTGGTGGCGAACAATGAAAAAATCTATCCGCCTGTTGACTCTCGCTACCGTAGTCTTCCCGACTCTTGCGTGCACTCTCTTCAACCCCGCCGCCCGTTCGCAGGAGTCAGTCCTCGAAGTTGCCTTGGACGAGTCTCCCGTCCCCGACAGTTTCACCCTGGTGGTTGAACATCCTTCGCATGGCGACCTCGCCGCCCTCCTTGCCGTTCATGCCCTGCGCGCCGCTGAGCTAGAGCGCAGACCCTTCGTAGAGTTCTCGGCAGACTGGTGTCCTCCCTGCATTGCCCTTGCGAACAGCCTCACCGATCATCGCATGGTCGAGGCCTTTCGAGGAACTTATGTCATCCGGCTGGACATCGACGAGTGGAAAGGCCGATCGGCGTCCACGGGGTTTGTCGTCATCGGCGTGCCCACGTTCTTTGAGCTGGCCGGCGACGGCCTGCCTACAGGAAGAATGCTAACCGGCGCTGCCTGGGGGAGGGACCTACCCGAGAATATGGCTCGTCCTTTGAAGGAGTTCTTCGAAGGCCCCTCCGAACCGTGAAGCCCTTCTCATCAGTGGCACCGCTTAACAACTCGCCGGGTCCCCCGCCGCCAGCACAGGTCGGATCCATTTGCGCGAGCCTAAAGGTCGGCCGGCCGGGCAGCTCATCTAGATGGTATTAGGCCGGCGTGGGACGGTCGAGATGGAAGCGTTCGGCGGCGGAGCCAGGTTCCCGTTTGTGCGCAAACAATGAAGATCCATCTGGTAGACGGAACCTACGAGCTATTCCGCAATTACTACGGCGCTCCTCCCAGGCGGGACCGCGCAGGTCGAGAGGTCGGCGCCACACTTGGCCTTTTGAGGAGTCTCCTCTTGCTCGTCTCGTCGCCAGGCACAACGCACGTCGCCTGCGCTTTCGACCACGTCATCGAATCCTTCCGCAACGAACTCTTCCCCGGATACAAGACCGGCGAGGGCATCGAGACCGAACTGCTGACGCAGTTCGCACTGGCTGAAGCGGCCGTGTCCGCGCTCGGCATCGTCGTCTGGTCGATGGTCGAGTTCGAAGCCGATGATGCACTGGCCACCGGCGCCTTTCGGTTCCAGAACGAGCCGGGCGTCGAGCAAGTTGTGATCTGCTCGCCGGACAAGGACCTTGCCCAGTTGGTTTCGGACGGGAAGGTCATTTGTTGGGATCGCCGCCGCGACATCTTCCTGGACGAGGAGGGTGTGTTACGGAAGTTCGGGGTCCACCCCAAGTCCATTCCCGATTGGCTGGCGTTGGTGGGCGACGCCGCCGATGGCTATCCCGGTATTCCGGGATGGGGAGCCAAATCGGCTGCAACCGTCCTCCTGCAATTCGATCATCTCGAGTCAGTTCCGCAAGACCCTCGGGAATTGGGCCTTCCCCATGGCCGCGCCTCCCGCCTCCTGGAAACCCTGGCCGCCCACCGCGAAGAGGCTTACCTCTATCGACGCCTGGCAACGCTCCGCCACGACGTACCGATGAAGGAATCCCTCTCCGATCTCGCTTGGCGCGGCGCTCTGGCCGAGCTCAAGGAGTTCTGTCACGACTTGGGTGAGGACGACTTTCCGAAGCGCATCACGAGATGGGACGAGCCCTGAGGTCTGAAAACGCAGAACCCATGCCCACCCGACGACCCGATGGAAGCGGCCCGGTGCCGGGCCGCCTTCCAATTCGCGGGACGAAGTCTCGACCGGTCGGGGGTCTCACTTCCTGTCCCCGCGGCGCCGCCCACCCCACTGCGGTAACATTCACACCGAGGCGATAGCCCATGGCGTTCCCCTTCACCGAAGAGAACAGGGCATCTAGGGTCAGGCTCCGCAGTCTCGTCGGCAGACTATCCGCCGAAGACCTCGCCCTGACGACCGGACTACGGATGGACTCTCTCCGCCCTCTTCGCCCACCTAGCCTGGTGGGACCAACGCGTCCTCATCCTCCTCCGAAGATGGAAAGAAACAGGTGTTGACGAGTCTCCCGTCGACTCACAGGCCGTCAACGATGCTCTACGCCCCCTTTGTCTCGCCCTCGAGCCCCGCAAGGCCATCGAGCTCTGCCTCTCCTCGGCCGAGGCGGCCGACGCCGAACTCGAGACGATCACCACCGACCTGATGGACCGGATCGCAGCTACTTCGAATCAATTTCGCTTCAACCGCGCCCTCCACCGCAATGGCCATCTCGACGATATCGAGCTGACTCTTCGCCGCCAACATGGTCCTAGCGGCGCCTGACAACTCGATCCAGCCGGGCCGGCCACCCGGATCGGTCGAAGATCCCGCCCTCACCCCTTCGGGTCCACCTTGGGTGTGCGCCGCCCTCGGCGCCCTGCACCGCTTCGGTGCGCCGCCCTCACCCCTTCGGGTGCGGCGAAGGGCGTGGAGCCCTGTCCCCTTGGGACACCCGAAGGGGTGTAGAGGGCGAAGGGCGTAGATGGCGAAGGCCGTACAGGGCGGAGCGATGCGGAGGGGCTGCATTCGCGCGCGACGAAACGGCGCCCGGCCGGGCGGCTCCGCCGTCAAGGCCGCCAGCACGCCGGCGATCTCAATCCTTGACTCTGGATAACACATGCGACAGACAATGATGCACGTGGCGCTTGTCGTCCGAGATTACGATGAAGCCATCGCCTTCTATTGCAACAAGCTCCACTTCGTGCTCGTCGAGGACACCCACCAGCCAGAGCAGGACAAGCGCTGGGTCCTTGTGGCTCCCCCCGGCTCAGCCGGCACCTCCCTGTTGCTGGCGCGCGCTTCGACTTCCAGGCAAGAGGACTATATTGGGAACCAGACCGGCGGGCGGGTGTTCCTCTTTCTTGGCACCGACGACTTCTGGCGCGACTACGATGAGATGCTGGCGGCCGGAATCCACTTCGTCAGGGAACCAAAGAACGCCCCCTACGGGACGGTAGCCGTCTTCGAAGATCTGTACGGGAATCTATGGGACCTTGTCGGACCCAACAACGAAGGGGCCGATTGACGATCAGCGGTGGGACCCGACAACTCGATCGAGCCCTTGGCCCGCCGTATGCATCATGGCGCGGCCGTCACGCGGTGCTGGCCAGGGACTTGGTTACTGCAAGAGCCCAGAACCGTCGCCCACCGAAGTAGCGGCCGCATGAGCCTTCCCCCAGACGCCTCCTATGAGTGACGCTCACCGCCGCCGAAGTCAGATCGTTACGCATCTCGGCGCTCTGGTAGCGTTCCTTCTCTTGGCTATCCTCGTCACCTGGCCTTTGATCATCCACATGCGCGACAGCCTGCCAGGCTGGTACATAGCCGACAACTACGAGTACCTATGGAAGATGTGGTGGTTCAAACACGCCATACTGGATCTTCACAGGAGCCCCCTTCTCGTTCCGACGATCCTTTTCCCGGACGGATTCCCTTTGGCGTATGCGGAAATCACGCCGCTCCACACTCTGATCGGTCTCCCTTTGACTCTCATCCTCGGCGAGGCGGCGACCTACAATCTGTTTGCCTTGGCCTCCTTCGTCCTTGCTGGATGGGCCGTGTATCTACTCGTGTTCAGGTGGACCGGCAGTATCTGGGCCGGATTGTTCGCCGGCATGCTATTCGCCCTCAACCCGTACCATGTTGTGCGGTATGGCGGAATCCTCCCGTTGATGGCCATCGAAGGCTTGCCGATCTTCCTGCTCGGCGTGGAGGGGTGGGTCGCCTCTCGAAGGCCCGTCTGGATCGCCGTAGCCGGCCTGGGATACTTCCTGGCCGCATGGGCATCCATCTACTACGCGTTCGGCCTCTTGATTCTCGGCCCTGTCTATCTTGTCGCCAGGCTCGCCAATTCTCAGCCACACGCCGTCAACCGCAAGACGATCGGCCATGGGGCGATCCTACTCCTGCTCGTCCTTGCGATCACGGTTCCCCTGGCGCTGCCCTACATGGCTCTACGATCTTCCAGCGATCTCACGATCCCGCTTCAGGACACCGACTTCTGGTCCGCCAGCCCGACGGACTACGTCGTGCCTCCTGGGCTTCACCCCTTATGGGGATCTTGGGTAATGAAGAACGCGCTCGGGGTTCCGCCTGACTACCCCCAGATCGCATTCGAGTTTGTATTGGCTGGGGGCTATGTGGCCCTGCTGTTCGCGGCCTACGGAGCCTTTAGGAGTCGAGCCCCGCAGAAGAAGGCCCTGGTCGCGATGACTGCCGTGGCTTTCGTTTTGAGCCTTGGGACCACGCTTCACATCGCGCGGCATCCACTTGTGCTGCCGGCACCGCCGGGAATCGTGGATGCATTCAATCGCATCATGGAAAGTGCCGGCGCCTGGCTACCTGCCCATGAGTCTTATGCGCCTCTTGCCACCGACGGCCTGACCGTACCGCTCCCTGCTCTGCTTCTCCGTTGGATGGTCCCGATGCTCACGGGCATGCGGGCTTGGAATCGTTTTGCCGCCTTTACCAGCCTTGGCCTTTCCCTGCTCGCGGGTGTAGGCTTCGCTTTGTGGCTCGATGCAGAAGTCAAGCCCAAGAATTCCCGCCTCAAGACCGGACTCGCTGCACTGGGTTTCGTGGCGCTCGCCCTGTTCGAACTCTGGCCAAGGCCCATACCCCTCCAAGCGATTGGTCCCCGCCCAGTCGATCTTTGGCTCGCGGCTCAGCCCGAACAGGGCAGCCTCATGGAACTTCCCTTGACAAGTGCACTCAGCGCTCCCCAGATGCTCTTCACCCGTTACCACGGCAAGCCCATCTCCTTCGCCTATGGAACCTTCCTCCCCTACTGGTATCGCCAGCATTACCCCGAACTTGAACGCTGCCCCGAGGCGGATTGCCTGGCTAGGCTCAGGAGCTGGGGAGTGAGTTTCATTCTGTTGAACCTGAAAGATACCTCAGGAGGTCCCTCCCTTGAAGCACAGCTGGATCTCTCACCAAGCCTTGACCGAGTGACGACGGTCGGCGATCATGTGGTCTACCGATTGATGTACTGAATGGAGCATCCCGAACTCACCGCTGCTTCTGTTTCCCTGGCCGGCTCACCCTCGTCGAAGCCGGACTCCATTCGCCAGGCCCGGCGGCCCAGTTCGAGGCGGTTGGGCCGCGTATCGCATGAGGGGAACCATGCCGCCTGAAACGACGCCCGAGCAAGAGTGGCACCGGTTTCTCAACGAAGGTGAGGCAGTGAGCCGGTCCTCGCGGCGTTTCCAGGCATGGCTCCCGTCGAGCCCGCGTTGCAAGCTTTGCGCGGCCCCATTCAAGGGTTGGGGCGGGGCCGTGATGCACATGATGGGGAGGGACCAATCGCGATATAACCCCCGCTTCTGCGCCAAGTGCGATCAGTTCGAGCACCCGGGCGGGGCGGAGGTTGTCCTGACGATGCTCTTCGCAGACGTGCGCGGTTCAACTTCGCTGGCTGAGAGGATGAACTCGATCGATTTCAGCCGACTGATCAACCGCTTCTACGTCGTCGCCACGGATGTGCTCGTCCGGACGGACGCCCTCGTGGACCGCTTGATCGGAGACGAGGTGATCGGCCTTTACATTCCGGGCTTCGCCGGACCGGATCACGCCCGGCGCGCCATCGGAGCCGGGAGCGCCCTTCTGGAGGCCACCGGCCACCGGAGTTCGGACGGACCGTGGCTGCCGGTGGGAATCGGGATCCATACGGGCCGCGCCTTTGTCGGGGTTGTGGGAGGCGGAGAGGGGACGCCACGGGATTTCACAGCCCTCGGCGACAATGTGAACATAACCGCGCGCCTGGCTTCCCATGCCAATCCAGGAGAGGTTCTCATCAGCGAGGCCGCCTTCACGGCCGCGGGGCTTGATCTTGCGCATCTGGAATACCGGGAACTCGAGCTGAAGGGCAGAGGAGTCCCGACGGGTGTCCGTGTGCTGCGCGCCTGATAAATCGAAGGAGCCCCCCGCTTTGCTCCGCCCTTTACGCCCTTCGCCCTCTACGCCCCCCCACGGCACGCCCGGTGACGGCCTTTATGCGGTACGACCCGTCGGCTCGCAGGCAGGCACCATCTAACGGCATGGGCAAGTAGCCCTGCGCCGGCCGCGACTCGGAGGCCCCATTGACGACCCCCCGCTCCTATCGACCCGTCTCCCTTGTCACAGGCGCATCGTCAAGCCTCGGGCCTCTTTCGCTGCGCGCCTTGCACGCGACCACCACGACCTGATCCTGGTCGCGCGCCGCCGAGACCGGCTCGAGGACCTCGCGCGTCATTATCAAGGCCGAGCACCCCATCGAAGTTGAAATCATCCCGGCCGATCTCACGATGGATGACCAAATGCGCCGGGTGGAGAAGCGCATTGCCGAAGGGCCGGCTCTCACCCTTCTCATCAACAACGCAGGTTTCGGCGGTTACATGCCTTTCATCGACCTCGACATCGATCGCGCCGAGGAACTCATAAGCCTCCAAGTGCTCGCGGTCACACGACTGACGCGAGCCGCCCTTCCGCTCATGATCGCCGCCGGCAGCGGCTCCATTATCAACGTCTCCTCCAGGCTCGCCTTCTCCGGAGCTCTCCCCTCGCCTCCTTTGCCTAAGCGAGCCACCTACGCCGCCTCGAAGGCCTACGTGAACATGTTCACCCCACTTCTCGCCAATGAACTAGAAGGCACAGGTGTGCGAGTGCAAGCCCTCTGTCCCGGCGTGGTCAGAACCGAGTTCCACCAGGTGGTCGGAATTGACCAGAGTTCTTATCCGTCGCATATCGTGATGTCCCCGGAGGACGTTGTCACCGCTTCGATGGCAGGACTCGAGCGCGGCGAGGTGATCTGCGTGCCCGCGCTAGAAGAGGCCGGCCTCCTGACTCGAATAGAAGACGCCCAGCGGCAATTCTTCGAGCAGACCAGGACCGGGACGCTGGCGCAGCGGTACAGGGCATGACCCTGCGGGCGGCGGAGGATCATCTCAGGCCGGTCGACAACTCGACACGGAGCCCGGCCCGCCAAGCTTGGCCAGCGACTCTCGTGCCGCCTCAGACAATTCGCAGGCGGCCGCCCACGCAGCCGGCGGCTGACATTTGCGCGATACTGGAATCGGCTGGCCGCGCGCGAGAGCACGAGACCACCTGGGGGCTAGCCTCCCATTCCGAGAGTTGAGGAACATGACTGGCCATCCTCAGGTCTGGCACTACGGCCTTGTAGCTCGCTGGTGGGCTGAGTTCAACACGGACGGTCCGGAGATCGAGTACTTCAAGGGACTCGTCGAACGCTTTGGACAACCGGTTCTCGACGTCGCGTGCGGTACAGGGCGGCTTCTTCTCCCCTTCCTTCGCGCGGGATTGGACGTCGACGGCGCCGACATCTCACCGGATATGCTGGCCCTCTGCTCGGAGAAGGCTCAGAGGGAAGGCCTCCGGCCGAGCCTCTACCTCCAGGCGATGCACGAGCTTGATATCCCTCGCAGCTACAGTGCGATCGTGGTCTGCGGGGGATTCGCATTGGGCGGCTCGCGTTCGCAGGATCAAGAGGCCCTGATCCGCTTCTTCCGTCACTTACAGCCCGGCGGAGCCCTTCTCCTGGATAACTACCTCCCCTACAAGGACGCGGACGAGTGGCGTTACTGGGTCAAGGAACAGAGACAGGGGCTGCCTGAACCGTGGCCACCGGTCGGCAGGCGAAAACGTGCCGAGAACGGCGATGAGATCGAGCTCCGAAGTCGCTTGGCGGCTTTTGACCCCCTTGACCAGGTCGCAACCCGCCAGATCCGTGCGTTGCTCTGGAGAGACGGGGAGATCCTCCAGCAAGAGGAACACGTCCTTCTCGAGAGGCTGTATTTCCGAAACGAGCTCCTGGCGATGCTCGACGTCGCGGGCTTCCTCGACGTCCAGGTATTCGGTGACTACACCGAAAAGGACGCCTCCGCAGATAGCGGCATCCTCATCTACGTCGCCAAGAAGGAAGTGCCGTCGGCCACGGGACCCATCGAATAGCCCGAGTCCTCGTTGTCGCCGCCGGGTCATCCGCAGGTTAAGCTGATCCTGATCATGGATGGGCCAGGCCGGGCGGTCATCTTCAGCCCGCTAGGCCGCCTTTGAAGGACCGGGCTCGCCTGAACCCGTCGATGTCGAACTTTCCCAAGGTCGCTTCAGATCGGCGAACTTGCTCTGCAACGACGTTGTAGCCGCCATCCTGAGGATCGGGCCTGTGCGACACTTGGTTGGGCGGCCCGCTCAGGCGACGCCGATGCCCTCGGCAGGCTGCATCCAAGTACGCCGCTAAGAAGCTGGACTCCCCGGGAGGCATGACTTATGGATTTCGTTGAACGCTATCGCACCGGAGAGCATCAGCAGGTCTGGAACGACCTCCAGGCCCTCGGCCCCGCCGTCCGCCGCGAGCCGAACTACGCGCAGGCGCGGGAGGTAGCCGCCGAGACGATGCGCCGCGTGCGCCGGAATTGCGAGCGCCTCGTCTCTCGCCTCGGAGACTTGGGCTACGTCTTCGGCACTTTCCCGGACGGTTCCCGCCGCTCCTTCAAAGCAGAACCGCTCACCGCTCCGTCCGACCGGATACGCGCCGATTCCACCGAACTGGAGACTCAGGCCGGCCTGCTCCCTATCTCGCTCGTGGCCTTCTGGCAGGAGGTCGGTGCGGTCGATCTCGTCGGCATGCACCGCGGGTGGCCGGATGGGCTCGACCCGCTCGTCGTCGACCCGCCGGAAGGAGCCCTTTCCTTCCTCTTTGATATGGAAGATGACGAGGGAGAAACCGAAGGCCCGGGTGGTTTGCCGGCCTGGCGCCCGACGACCTGCATAAAGACAACGTCAGCGGAGGCGACCCGTACGGTGTGCGCCTGCCAAACCCTGCGGCCGACTTCACGCTGTTGTATGAGCGGCACAACCTGCTCTTCGTTCCATACCTGAGGCTGGCGATCCTACACTGGGGCGGCCTCCCCGGCCTCGATGGGAGGGGGATTCCGTTTGAGCCTCTCGGCGGTCTGGTCGCGGACCTGGAACCGTTTTGATGGCTGCGACCGTCATCCTGTTCTCCCTTCTCTGGTGCCTTGCCGTTCACCGGCTAATCCACTGCCTGGCAGGACGCGGACCGACGCTTCCAGGACCGGTCATGGCCTCCCGGGGCACAATTCCCTTCTCGATCTTCCCGCTCGCCCCCGGGGGGAATCTGCGCACGTGGTTCCGGACGATCAGAGAGGAGCCTTCGTCATGTCACCCAAGCGCAAGTTCACCGATGAAGGTGCAAGACGGATAGGTGATTCCCTTGGCATCCCATGGGGAAAAGTAAGCATCGAAGAATTCCGCGCGGGACTGGCCGTCGAATTAGAGCACGGGGCACACGACCCCGAGACCAACGTGACCAACGATGATGAGCTCATGACGGGCAAGATCGCGCTTGCCAACCTCAAGGAGTTCCCCGACGACTACACTCGGCTTGCCCAACTCGCGAAAGACGCGGAAGAATTCTGATCCGAGAGGGCCGACCATCCTGGACGGCGCCTGACAGCTCGAGGCAGCCCGTTGGGCCGGGCCAAGTAGGGTCGGTCCAGCACCGGCCTGGCATTCGGGACGCCTAGGCCGGTCGGGCGGGTCCCTTCAGAGCCGCCCAGCAACTCTGCGCTCTCCTGCGCGTGAGGTGCTCATGAGCCTTTATCTCCTCCTTCGCTTTCTTCACATCTCTGCCGCGATCATCTTCGTGGGAGGGCTGTTCGCGCGCCAGGCCGTCAGGTCCCTACCGTCGAGCGCATCAGACGTCGGCGCGATCGTCACCCTGACGCGGGCCGCCGGCAGAGTCGAACGCCTGATGGTGATCCCGGGCAACATCCTGGCTATCGTGTTCGGCGTGGTCTTGGCATTTCTTACTCGCGCCCCCCTCCTCGGTTCCATTTTGGAGGACTCCCGGAATTGGCTGCTGGCGTCGACCGTGATCCTTATCCTCCTCTTTCCCCTTGTACCCATCGTCTTCGTTCCCCGGGGGAAGCACTTCGAAGCTGCGCTTCGAGAAGCTACGGTTGCGGGCCACATCACCCCCGAACTCCGGCAACAGATGGACGATCCGGTTGTCCGGCGGGCCCATTGGGCAGAATTGATCGGGGTCGGCCTGATCGTTGTCCTCATGGTCTTCAAGCCCATCTAGAGTCGTCTGCCAACTCGACGGAGGTCTGGCCGGCCATCCCAAGGTTGAACCTCGCGCGCGATAATCACACGCCGGGCCCCCACCTTGGGCCCGTTAGGCGCCGCTGGTCTTGCCCCAGTGCGGAAGTTCAATGCTTCCTTCCAGCTCCAAGGATCCGTCTCAGATTGTCACGGAAGGCTACAACCGCGCCGCTGCAAGGTACCTTTCCGCCCGGGCCCGCGGTTCCGCCGATCTTCCCCTCGCGGCTGACTTCTCCCGGCTCCTCCCGAGGGACGCCCTCGTACTCGATGCCGGTTGCGGCGCCGGCGTCCCGGTGACTCGCTTCTTCACCCACACCCATCGCGTCGTGGGGGTCGACTTCTCCCTCGCCCAACTTCGGATGGGCCACCAGCTTGTCCCTCCCGCCCACTTCACATGCCAGGACATAGTGCAGTTGGCCTTCTCTCCAGACACTTTCGATGGCGTGTGTTCGTTCTACGCCATCCTTCATATCCCCCGCGTCTAGCATGAACTCGTCTTGCTGGATTTCCACCGCCTCCTCAAGTCTCCCGGGGTTGCCCTTCTCTGCCTTGGTGCGGAGGACATCGAGGCCGATTACGCCCCCTACCTCGGCGTGCCGATGTTCTGGAGTCATTTCGACGCCGATACCTACCTTCGGATGCTAGCCCGACTCGACTTCCACCTCATGACTTCCCAGATCGTTCCAGATCCGATCGGTCCCAACGGCTCCCATCTCTTCACCCTTGTCCGGAAGGGCGGCGCGTAGAGAACCCAATGGTGCCCGCTCCGCCTCGCTTCGCGCCCCCACCCCCGCGGTGGTGCGCCGCCCTCACCCCTTCGGGTGCGCCGAAGGGCGTGGCGCCCTGCCCCCTGGGGGCGCCCGAAGGGGCGTAGAGGGCGAAGGGCGTAGAGGCCCAAGCACGCCGAAAGAGCCGGGGGATCTTCCGCCGACACCTCCAGCCGGAACTGAGCTTGGTGCGATACTGACTTTCGCCCGGCCGCGCAACTCCGCGCCTAGGAGGCAATCGTGCCTCACATCACAACCTCCATGTTCTCAGACCGCGTTGTCACCCTGATCTTGGGAGCACGAGATCTCCCCAGGAAGCCGGTTGATTACCATATCCTCCTCATCAGCTCGATCCTCGGCCTGCAGCCCGAAAAGGAATATCGCGAAAGCGATCTGAATGACAAACTCCAGAGATGGGTGCTAGAGCTCGGCTCCGACTTCGGGCTTGACCACGTCACACCCGGCAGACGACCCGTCGGTATTCCGTCCCGCACAGGTGCGGATCCGGTCCCACTCCCTGTGGTACCATTCAGGTGTCAGACGGCATTTCTCCATCTGATCGGCTCCCGGAGGAGTCGGGGGAGCCTCCCCACATTCCGCTCCAC
>Ga0209342_10004284_pt1 | contig 14872 bp, 16 predicted proteins | sample RifCSP16_2_FD_184023 | JGI IMG/M metagenome (GOLD analysis project Ga0209342, IMG submission 184023) | Soil microbial communities from Rifle, Colorado - Rifle CSP2_sed 16_2 (SPAdes) (version 2) | ecosystem: Environmental > Terrestrial > Deep subsurface > Rock core/Sediment | place: Rifle... | reverse complement strand
CGGCCAGCGCCGCCTCTCACCCGACGAGGTCGCCCGCTACCTCTTTCGGCGCGTCGTGTCCTGGGGCCGATCCTCGAACGTGTTCCTCGAGAACGGTGCCCGCCTCTACCTCGATGTCGGCAGCCACCCCGAGTACGCCACCCCGGAATGCGACGCCCTCTACGACCTCGTGGCCCACGACAAGGCGGGAGAGCGCGTCCTCGAAGGCCTCCTCCATTCGGCAGAACAGCGCCTCGAAGAGGAGGGAATTCGAGGCCAGGTGTTTCTCTTCAAGAACAACACCGATTCCGCAGGCAACTCTTACGGGTGCCACGAGAACTACCTGGTGAGCCGGCAGACCGATTTCCAGCGGATGATCGACACCCTGATCCCGTTCTTGGTGACTCGCCAGATATTCGCCGGGGCGGGGAAGCTCCTCCAGACGGCACGGGGCACCGTGTTCTCGATCGCCCAACGGGCCGAGCACATTTGGGAGGGCGTGTCGTCGGCCACGACCCGAAGCCGCCCCATCATCAACACCCGCGACGAGCCACACGCCGACGCCGAGCGCTATCGCCGGCTCCACGTCATCGCCGGCGATTCCAACATGTCCGAATACATCAGTTACGTCAAGGTGGGGACCACCGTCGCATTGCTGCAGATGCTCGAGGACGACGTGACCTTCCGGGACATGTCGCTGGAGAATCCGATCCGCGCGATCCGCGAGATCAGCCACGACATCACGTGTCGGCGCAAGGTACGGCTCGCCAACGGCCGCGAACTGTCGGCGCTCGACATGCAGTGGGAGTACCTCGATCGGGTGCTCCGTTACGCACGCTCACCAGGGTTTCCACCGTCGGTCCAAAGTGCCATCGAGATGTGGGAGCACCTCTTGACCGGGCTGGAGAAGGATCCCATGAACCTGCGCCGCGAGTGCGACTGGGTCGCCAAGTACCACCTCATCGAGGAGTACTCCTCACGGCGGGGGGTTCCTCTCAGCGACCCGAAGCTGGCCATGCTCGACCTGGCCTATCACGACGTCACCAAGGACCGCGGGCTGTATTACCTCCTCGAGCGCCGGGGCCTCATGGAACGTGTGGTCACCGACGAGGACATCACCAGAGCTCTCACCCAACCCCCGCAGACGACACGGGCGCGTCTCCGCGGCGACTTCATCAAGGCCGCGAAGGCCAAGAACCGCGACTTCACCGTCGACTGGGTGCACCTGAAGCTCAACGACCAGGCCCAACGGACGGTGCTCTGCAAGGACCCCTTCCGCGCCGTGGACGAGCGGGTGGACAAACTGATCGCTTCTCTCTGAGGCCACAAGCGTTGGAAGGATCGGGCATGGGGTGCGCGTCGGTGGGTCGCAGGTCCCATCCCGGGGCGAGCCCATCGATGCGGGCTCTGCGGGCCACAGACCGAGTTCTTTCTCATGCCCAACGCCCGGCTGCCCTCTCCCGTTGGCAGGTCCCGGCCGATACGCTGGCCCTCCAATGCAGCGTGTCATCGAGCGCGTCCTCAATCTGCTGGCATTTCTGCTGACCGTCGGGCGGCCGGTGACCGCGGACCAGATCCGCAACACGGTCGCCGGGTACGACCAGGACAGCGATGCCGCCTTCCGCAGGACGTTCGAACGCGACAAGGACCTCCTCAAGTCGCTCGGCGTGCCCATCCACCTCGAGCCCACCGACGGGTGGGAGGTGGAACACGGCTACGTGATCTCGCCCGAGGAGTACGCCCTGGAGGATCCCGGGCTCACCGATGAGGAGCGGGCTGCCCTGTACCTGGCCAGCCGCATGGTCCACCTCGGCGGCCAGGCTCCGGGCGAAGGGGCGTTCTTGAAGCTCGGAGGTGCACCGATGGCGGGCCTGGGCGATCCGATGGCCGCCGACCTCGCCGCCGACCCGGCCGTGATCGCCGACTCATTCACCGCGGTCATCGACCGGAGAAGGCTCGCCTTCGAGTACCGCGGATCCAAGCGACGCCTGGATCCGTACGGATTGGTGCATCGAATGGGGCATTGGTATCTCGTGGGATCGGTCGGTGGGGAGCGACGCACCTTCCGTGTCGACCGGATGGTTGGTGTATCGCTGGGAACCAAGGCGGGCGCCTTCGACCGCCCGACCGACTTCGATGTGCGAGCCGGATTCCCCGGCGCCCCCTGGGAGGCCGGAGACGCCCGCACTTCGGCGTCCGTGCGCTTCGACCCCGGCGTCGCCTGGTGGGCGCGACGCCAACTTGCTCCGGGTACGGCTGTCACCGAGTCGATGGATGGCGGGATCACCGTGGTGCTCGAGGTCGGCTCGCCCGACGCGCTGATCGGCTGGCTGATCGGTTTCGAGGATGCTGCTGAGATCGTCGGCCCTGCGGAGTTGCGTGCTCGTTTCGTCGAGCACGTCAGGAGCGGTGCATGAGCAGCGCACGGACCGCAGAGCGGCTCAACCGAATCCTCGCGATGCTCCCGTGGGTCATCGCCAACCCCGGGGCCACGGTCGACGAGGTGTGCACCCGTTTCGGCTACCAACGGTCCGACCTGGTGCGAGACCTCGACATCGTCTTCGTCTGTGGACTCCCCGGATACGGTCCCGGGGATCTCATGGACGCCTACATCGACGAGGACGAGGTCGTGGTCGACGCCGCCGAGTATTTCTCGCGGCCCCTCCGCCTCACCGCAGCCGAGGCTCTGATGCTGTTGGCCTCGGGGCTGGCAGTCGAGGCCTCTGAAGCCGCCACGCCGGCCCTGGCGTCGGCGGTGGCCAAGCTGCGGGGTGCCCTCATCCCGGACCCAGGTTCCATCGACGTGGACCTGGCCCCCGAACCGGAGGCGCTCTCCATCCTTCGGAATGCAGCACGCGACGGACGGGTCGTCGAGATCACCCACACGGCCATGGCGTCGGGACGCACGACGGTGCGGAGGATCGAGCCGTGGGTCGTGTTCACCGCGCTCGGCAATTGGTACGTGTCGGGCCACTGCCGACGTGCGGGCGCCGAGCGTGTCTTTCGCGTCGATCGCGTCAGATCCATCGAAGAGACCGACGAGCACTTCGAACCGCCCGCCGCGCCGCCCACCCCTCGGGTTCGGTACACACCGGGTCCCGACGACGTCACCGCACGCATCCGGCTCGGCCCACGCGCAGCGTGGGTGGCCGACTACTACCCGGTGTCAGAGGTCGATGACGCCGCCGAAGGGCGAACGATCGACTTCTCGGCAGCGGATCCCGCGGTTGCCGCTCGACTCCTGGTCCGCCTCGGAGGCGACGCGGAGCTGGTTTCGGGCAGCGATGTCTCCGATGCCGTCGACGACCTCCGCAGACGCATTCTGAGTCGGTACGGTGACTAGCCGAAGAATGGTCATTCAGGGGTGCGGACAGCTCTCCGATATCCGGTGAGACGACACAGTCCACACCGCCTGGAGACCCCACCGATGACCATGATTCGGACGACCTGCACCCTCTGCGGAGAGGTCGAATTGATCCCCGGCGAGCTTCGGCTCGAGTTGACGGCGCTCAACGGAACCGGTTCGTACCTGTTCGCCTGCCCGGGGTGCGGAGATCGACAGCGCCGTCCCGCCAACCATCGAGTGGTGAGCATCCTCCTTGCCACCGGCGTCGCCTACGAGGTCGTGGACGATTCCAACCCGATCACCGAGTCCGAGATCGCCCGCTTCACCTCAGCTCTCGACACCGGTGAGTGGGCGGATCAGCTCACATAGGCTCGCGTCGCTCGCCCCAAGAGGGCGACCACGAACAAGCGACCAGCCGGCGGAACTCCGCTCGTCCGTCGTCTCCGATCCCTTCCCGTAGACCCGTTTGCACCGCGCAGGCTGCAGGCCTGCAACCTCCTCACCGCACGCCGCCGGCCCGCGGACGCGATGACCCTCCCACCGCGCGCTTGTACCATTCCCGCCGTGTTCAGCGTCAGCCCCGCCGAGATACTCACGATCGCGCTCGTCGCCCTCATCGTGTTCGGTCCGAAGCGCCTTCCCGAGATCTCTCGCCAAGCGGGCAAGGTGCTTCGGGAGCTCAAGCAGACCGCCGGGGAGCTGAAGGCAGGGCTCGAAGCCGAATACGACGATTCGGTGGGTGGTCTCGACGAGATCAAAGGGGCCCTCGGAGACGTCCGCCGGGAGATGCGCTCGACGCTCGATGCGGTCGGCGGCCTGGTTCAGCCGGACGGGCCGCGCACGCCGCGTAACCGCCCGGCGCTCTCCAAGGAGACACCGCCAGAGCCCGCGGCCGAAGACCCGTCGGCGACCGGCGAATGAGGGGCCGCCAGCCGCAGCCGTTGATGGCGCACCTCGAGGAGCTGCGCAACCGCCTCATCAAGGCGGCCCTCGCCATCGTCCTCGGCGCCGTGGTGGCCTTCGTGTTTCGCAACTGGATCTTCGACGTCCTGGTCAGGCCGTACGAGCGCGTGGCGGCGGGACACGACTTGGCCTTCTTCCGTCCTACGGAAGCCTTCACGGTCTTCATGCGGCTCTCGCTGTTCGGGGGTTTCGTGCTTGCCAGCCCCGTCGTCATCTGGCAGCTCTGGGCGTTCATAGCGCCGGCGCTGACCGTCCGCGAACGACGGGTCGTCATACCGATCGTCGCCACCCTGGTCATCCTGTTCCTGGGGGGCATCGCATTCGGGTACTGGTCCCTCGATCGAGGGTTGTCGTTCCTGCTCGGGTTCGGGGGTGACAAGCTCGACCCGGTGATCGGCGGGAACGACTATCTGTCGTTCGCGATTCGCTTCCTCCTCGTATTCGGTCTGAGTTTCGAGTTTCCGGTATTCGTCTACGCCGCCGCAGCAATGGGCCTCGTTGGTTGGCGCAAACTGGCGTCGGGCCGGCGGTGGGCGGTGCTGGCGATCGTGACGATCGGGGCCGTGATCACGCCGAGTGGTGACCCCTTGACGCTCCTGTTGCTGTCGGTGCCGCTGTACCTTCTCTACGAGGCGACGATCTGGCTCGTCCGCTTCACCCTGCATCGGTGACCGCCACCGGCTACCTGGCCCGCCTCCCGTTTTCGGCCGACCGTTTTCAGGTGGAGGCCGCTGCCGCCATCGATCGGGGAGCCTCCGTGGTGGTGACGGCTCCGACGGGAGCCGGCAAGACGGTCGTGGCGGAGTCGGCGATCGCTCGGGCGCTCGAGATGGGACGACGCGCCGTCTACACCACACCGTTGAAGGCGCTCTCCAACCAGAAGTTCGGCGACTTCCGGGCGTCACACGGCGACGATCGGGTGGGCCTCCTCACCGGCGACAACTCGATCAACGCAGCGGCGCCCATCGTCGTGATGACCACCGAGGTGCTCCGCAACATGATGTATGCAGGCAGTTCCGACCTCGACGAGATCGGTGTGGTGATCCTCGACGAAGTCCACTATCTGCAGGACAGGGCGCGTGGGGGTGTCTGGGAGGAGATCATCGTCCACCTCGATCGCCGGATACCGCTCGTGGCGTTGTCGGCGACCATCGCCAACCCCGAGGAGTTCGCCGGTTGGCTCCGGGATCGGCGGGGCGACACCGAGCTGATCGTCGAGCGAGAGCGCCCGGTGCCGCTCGAGTCGGAGTACTTGATGCGGGACCGGTGGGAGGGCGGGGGCTTGCGCATGCTTCCGGTGTTCAACGGGCACCGCCCCAATGAGAGGATCGTCAGGATGCTGCGGGGAACCGCGGGGACTCGCCGCTATGCCGCCCCCCGCCGCCACGAGACGTGCGAGCTCCTCCGATCGCAGCGCCTCCTGCCTGCCATCTACTTCATCTTCTCCCGCAGGGGGTGTGACGCGGCTGCGACCACCGTCGTCGACCGGGGCCTCCGGCTCACCACTCCGGCCGCGGCCGACGAGATCACCCGCATCGCCGAAGCGGCCACCGCCCACCTTCGACCCGACGACCTCGCCGTCCTCGGTTACGGGCGATGGATCCACGCGTTGCGGGCCGGCGTCGCCTCGCACCACGCCGGACTCGTCCCTGCCATGAAGGAGACCGTCGAGCACCTCTTCGCCAACGGGCTGGTGACCCTCGTGTTCGCCACCGAGACGCTGGCACTCGGGATCAACATGCCGGCGAGAACGGTCGTGATCGAGAGCCTGTCCAAGTTCACCGGCGAGGGTCACGAACTGATGCAGGCAGGGGACTACACGCAGCTCACCGGACGCGCCGGCCGGCGGGGGATCGACACCGATGGAACCGCGGTCATCATGCACTCTCCGTACGTGCCGTTCGAGCGGGTTGCCGGCATCGCCGCTCGCGGCAGCCACCCGCTTCGGTCGAGCTTCCGCCCCACCTACAACATGGCGGTGAATCTCGTCGCCCGCTACGACCGCGAACGAGCAGAGGCGCTGCTGTCATCGTCGTTCGCCACCTACGCGGAGACGAGGCGCCGCAGCGACATCGCCGACGAGCTCGCCGCGGATGAGGCGCAACTCGCGGAGTTGAAGAACCAGGCGTTTCACCCCGACGTCGACGTCTGGGCTCTGGCGACCGCGATGCCCGCTTCGCGCGACAAGGCGCTTGCCGCGTTCGCCGCCCAGACGTCGCCCGGTGACGTCCTCGAGTGGGAGGAGCACGGTGCCCTCGTCCGCCATGCGGTGATCGCCAGGGGGACGGGAAAGCGCCCTCGTCTCCTCACCGTGTCCGAAGCCGCCGAGGTGCGGCGCATCGCTCCCGAACGCATGTCCGACACCGTGGCGAGGACCGGCCGGGTACAGCTTCCCCGTCCGTTCCGCCCCCGGGAACTGCCCTACCGTCGCACGGTCGCACATCTCCTCGGCACGTTCACACCCGGCTCGCGGGAAGTGGTCTCCTTCGGCGACGCATTGCCGGACGTTCCCGGCATCGCCGCCCACATCGAGGCGGCGCGAGCGGCCAATCGTCTCGCCGACCGTATCGAGGCTCGGCGACGCCATGCTGCCGCCCTCGGACCCGGGGTCGTCCCCGGCTTTCGTGCGCTGCTCGCCTTGCTCGAGCGGCGCGGATACGTCGCGGGCTGGGCGCTCACTCCAAAGGGAGAGCGTCTCCGGCGCCTCTACAACGAGATGGATCTCGTCCTCGGGGAGACCCTGGCCGAGGGTCTCCTCGACGGGCTCGATGGCCCCGACACTGCGGCGCTCGTCACGGCCTTCACGTTCGAGCCCCGTCGCGAGCCCGCCGAGGCGGAGTGGCCCGATGCGATTGCGGCACGCGCCGCGCGCATCGAGGAGTTGTGGACCGCCATCGCCGCCGAGGAGGGGCGTGCCGGACTTCCTCCGACCCGCGCCCCGGACCCCGGGTTCGCCTCCACCGCCGCGCGATGGGTGCGCGGCGACGAGCTCTCCGACCTCTTCGGAGACGAGGAAGAGGTGGGCGACTTCGTCCGCAATTGCCGCCAGCTGGTCGACTTGCTGCGCCAGATAGCCGACGTCGAACGGCCGGAGCCGTCCGGGGTGCGGGCGGCGATCAGGGGCCTCGATCGGGGCGTCGTCGCTGCCGCCGGTGCATTGTGACCTGGCGGGTTTTCCTCGGACGCGGAGCAGATCGGAGTCGCATCGCCAGTGAGCTGATCGACCAACAGGTGTCGTACCGCTTCGGCGGCGAGCCGGGCGACGACCTGGCGGCCGCAGTCGGTCGCGAGATCTCCGACGGCTTCACCCGGTTCGCCGTCGCCGGCCAAGACGCCGACGTGGCGATGGTCGTCGACAGCGCCCTCAGCGCCGGCATGGCCGGTCGGGTCGATCTCGCCTTGCTCCCCGGTGGCTCCCGATCGGACCTGGCCCGCACCTTTGCTCTCGACCAGAGCCTCCCTGCCGCCGTCGCCCGCATGGCCCACGGGACGCCGTACCTGATCGACATCGGTGTCGTCAGCGGAGGGTTCGGGCGCGCTGCCTTCCTCAACTCCGTCGCCACGGGACTGCTCGCCGGCGGGCCCGCGTGGTTTCCCATGTGGCCGCGCCCCCTGCGGGTTGCCGGTCCGGTGATCGTGCGTGCAGGCGCCAACCCGGTCGAGACGATGGCCTCAGGAGTTCTCGTCCTCAACGGACAGTTCTGGGGTGAATGGGTCGGTGCTCCACGCTCGACACTCGTCGATGGCGTGGTCGACCTCCAGCTGTTCACCGGTCGCCGACGGGTGCTCGCCCGCCTCCGACCTGCCCTGCGTACCGGCATGCATGTGAGATCGAACATGGTGCGGCGCCTCCCGGTGGCTCACGCCGAAGTGGATCAGCCACCTTCGTGGATGGTGTCGGTGGATGGAGTACGGATCGGTCGTGGGCCGTTCACGTTGGCCGTCGTGGCCGGCGCAGTTCGCTTGGCCATATGAGCCGGTCGACCGGGGATATACTCCGGCCGCTTCCAGACCGCGAGGGACCCATGCCGCCCAAAGCCGACGATCTTGACGAGCCCGACGAGGACTGGGTCGACGACGACACCGAGGACGTCGAAGACATCGCCGACGTCGAGGAGGTCGAAGATCTCGAAGATCTCGAAGAAGCCGAGGTCGCCGTCGCCGACATCGACGGCGACCTCGAAGTGGAGGTCGACGACGACGAAGAAGAAGACGAGGCTCTCGACGAACTGGAGGCGGAGGAGCTCGACATGCTCACCGCCGACGAGGAGGCCGAGACCCTCCCGGTCGACGAGGCCGAGGAGATCCGCAAGCTGCGCCGGGAGGCGATCGAACTCGACGTCACCGCCGAGACTGCGGGCGAGGGCGAATTCGTCTGCCAGTCGTGTTTTCTCGTGAAGCGCGTCAGCCAACTCGCCGACAAGCGCAGGAAGCTCTGCAGAGACTGCGCCTGAGCGTCCCATGGTCTCGTACCCTGGGACCGTGCTGACAGACGCCCGACCCGCCTCCCCGGCCGACTCCGCCGTGATCACCGGGCTGTACCGCTCGCTCTCACATGAGATGGATGCCCTCCGCCCGTTGTGGTCCGACGCCGAGGGACTCGCCGAGCCCCTCGAGGCGACGCTCGCAGAGGCCCTGTCCGGCCCCCCATGGTTCGGCTACGTCGGAACGCTCGACGGGGTGCCGCTCGGGTTTCTGCTCGGCCGCGACGAGCCGCTGCTTCCGCAGGGCCAGGGACGTGTCGTGGCGGCGATCCGGTTCATCTACACGGCCACCGACGCCCGCCAGGTTGGAGTCGGGGAGGCGATGATGGGGCTCTTCATGAGCGACGCGCGGTCGCGGGGCATCGCCCTCTTCGACGCCCATGTGTCCCCAGGCCACCGCGATGCGAAGAACTTCTTCGAGTCGAACGGCTTCTCGGCGCGGTCGATCACCATGCACCGGAGCGATGCCTGATGGCCCTCGACCATGAGCCGCCGTTCGTCAAAGGCGAGTGCCACACGACGAATTCCTCCGACGGCTCCGGGCGCGCCCGCTTGCGGACCCCGGAAGAAGCCCTGCTCGCAGATCGGAGGGTTTCATGACGATTCCTGGAGCCGAGGTCGGCGAACTGCTCGTTGCACTGATCCGCAACGTCTGCGTGAACGACGGCACGCCCGAGTCGGGCCACGAGCATCGATCGGTGGCCACCATCGCCGCCTACCTGGGAGCAGACGGGCAGGCGTTCGAACCGCTTCCGGGCCGGAGGAGCGCCGTCTACCGCGTTCCCGGAACGACCCCGGGGTCGCCGACGCTCATGTTGATGGCCCACGTCGACGTGGTTCCGGCGAACCCGGAGGGATGGTCGGTCGACCCGTTCGCAGGTGAGCGCTCCGACGGCTTCATCTGGGGGCGTGGCGCCGTCGACATGCTGAACCAGACCGCGGCGATGGCCGCGGTGTTCCGACGCCATCTCACCGGCGACGCCCCGCGGCTGGCCGGCGACCTGGTGTTCCTTGCCGTCGCCGATGAAGAGGCAGGCGGGCGGTACGGAGCGAGATGGCTCGTGGACAACGAGTGGAACGCGGTGGCGTGCGACTATCAGCTCACGGAGATCGGCACGCCCATGCTGTGGGGGAGGACCGGGGCCGGCCTGCCGGTCACCGTCGCCGAGAAGGGCCCCCATTGGCGGCGGTTTCGCACCCTCGGAGAGCCTGCCCACGGCAGCCAGCCATACGCGACCAGCAACGCCCTGATTCCGCTCGCCGAGGCCGTCGCCGGCCTCGCCGAGCATCCGACGGCTGCGGTGATCACGCCGGAGTGGCGCCGCTTCGTCGAGGGTTGGGCGCCCGCAGCCGACCTGGCCCGAGATCTCGTCGACCTCGATCGCGTCGACGAGGCGATCGAACGACTCGCCACCGATGACATCGGCCTCGCCCGGTGGGTCCATGCCTGCACCCATCTCACGATCAGCGCCAACACGCTGCGGGCCGGCGTCAAGGCAAACGTCGTGCCCGACGCCGCCGTCGCCGAGATCGACGTGCGCACCCTCCCCGGCCAGGACCGGGGCGATGTCGATGACCACTTCCGCAAGGCCATCGGACCTGCCTTCGACGACATCGCCGTGGAGGAGATGGAGAACACCCCGGCATCGGGATCCCATCCCGTTGGCCCTCTCTGGAGCGCCCTCGACCGAGCGCGGGCCGACATCGCGCCCGCTGCACACCTCATCCCGGCAATGATCCCGGTCGGCACCGACGCTCGATTCTTCCGCCCGAAGGGCACCATCTCGTACGGAGTGGGCCTGTTCGACGACCGGATCGGGTTCGGCGACTTCCTCAGGATGTTTCACGGTCACGATGAGCGTGTGAGCGAAGAGTCACTCGAGCTCACCACCCGCTTGATCGAGGCCACGGTCGACCACTTTGGGGCGGAGAGTCGGTCCTGGAAGGATGGGTGAATGGATCGCTGGTCCCACGGCGATCCCATGCCTGCATGCTTTCAGGGCGCCGCCCGCATCACCAGACCCCGAACCGGCTTGGGACGAAATCGGCTCGACTTGGGAGGAAGCGGCTCGCCGGCGCGGGCGGCACCGATCACGGCGAAGACGTCGATCGGTGGCAACAGCAGCACCCGTTCACCAGCCACGAGGTCGGCGAGGGCGATCTCCTGTGTGCCGGCCCACACGGCGTCCTCGTCGGTCACCCCGACCAGGGGGTAGAGCAGCGCCGAGGCGACCGCCGCCGGGGCGGCGCGGTGTGCGACGGGCATCGTGGCGAGTGCCTCAGGGCGGGGAGTCAGGCGAAACGCCCTCCCCGACGATCCGTCCACCCACACGATCGACCCTGCAACGGAGGCGGGAGTCGCCATCGGTTCGATGTCGAAGCGGGTGCCCGCGGCTGCCGGCAGCGGACCTGCCGACGCGAATCTCCGATGGAAGCTGCCCGTCTCCAGCCCGGCACCGTTCGACCCGATCACCAGGGTGAGTATCCGGCACCGGTCTCCCCAGGTGGCGAGTGCGGCGCGACGGCGGTGATGGCCGTCGGCCAGCACGTAGGGCCCCCGAGGCAGGGAGCCCTCCAGGGCGACCGCGCCGGCGGCGTGCTCGCGACCGGCGCCGTCGATCACGATGCTCGAGACACCGGTGGCTCGCCACGATGGCAGCGGCTCCTCGGTGATGGCGACGACGGGCCGAATCTCCACTGATGGCGACGGTGAGTGAGGAGCGGTGGCGACGGTCTCCTCATGGGGCAGCAGGTCGGCAGCCGACGTGGCGCCCACCAGTCCGCTCAGGACTTCCGCTCCACCCTCGGTGATCGTGTATCGGTAGACCGACGGAACGGAAGATCCGGCGGCTCGTCCCTCGGCCACCGCCCGGTCCAGGAACATCTCCGACTGGTACCGTCGAGCGTCCTCTCGGATCCCCCGAGCGGATTGCGCCGCATCGATGGCGGTGAGAGGACCGGGACCGGCCGGGAAGTACGCGCGGAACGGGGAGAGCATGGCTCACCGAGTATTAGCCGGGACCCCGGGTCCGGGCAACGTCATCCTCGACCTCGACGGCTGCCTCTATGTCGACGACGAGGCGGTACCCGGTGCGCGCCGGGCTCTCGAGGTCTTGATGGGCGCCGGACTCCGACTCGTGTTCGCCACCAACAATTCGACGAAGACCGCCACCGTCGTAGCCGAGCGTGTCGAACAGATCGTCGGGATACCAGTGGATCCAGCAGCGGTCGTGACCTCGGCGATGGCAGCGGCATCGATGCTCACCGACCACGACCGGCCCGTCCTCGCGATCGGGGAACGTGGTCTCGCCGACACCATCAGCGCGGCAGGTCTGGCACTGACGGACGATCCGGCGGCGGCTCGGGCCGTCGTGGTCGGCCTCGACCGGGGGATCTCATACGAACGGCTGCAGAGGGCGAGTCATGCGGTGCTCCTCGGGGCACGATTCATCGGGACGAACCCCGATGCCACATTTCCCACGAGGGGAGTGCCCGACCCCGGTGCCGGCTCGATCATTGCCGCCGTCGAGCGCGCCGGGGGTCGGGCACCCGAGTACGCCGGCAAGCCCCACGACCCCATGCGCCGCTGTGTCGAGGCACTGCTCGGCTCGGGGCCGACGTGGGTGGTCGGAGATCGGGCCGAAACCGATCTCGCCTTCGGAGGGACGGGGGGGTGGACGACGGTGCTCGTCATGACCGGGGTGACACGCGACGCATCAGCCGCCGATCCGCAGCCGAACCACGTGCTCGACTCTGTGGCCGGACTTGCCTCGTTGATCCTTCGGGACTGAGAGGCACCCTCTGAGCGCCATCTCAGGTGCGGCCCGGTGCCCCGTCCATCGTCCGCGAGAGGAGGGTCCTGCGGAAGATCAGGGCGACGACTGCCCCAAAGACGAAACCACCGACGTGCGCCTCCCACGCGACACCCGATTCCGACCCGAACAACAGGAACTGGCTCAGGAACCAGAACCCGAGGAAGCCGACCGCAGGCATCGCCACCACCCGGAAAAACAAGAAGGTCATCACCTGATGCCGGGGAAACAGCACCAGGTAGGCCCCCATCACACCGGCGATCGCCCCCGAGGCACCCACGAGCGGGACGGTGAGTCCTGGATTCATCAGGACGAATCCCGCAGTCGCCGCCACCCCGGCCGCCACATAGAAGACGAGGTACAGGACCGATCCGAACGCCTCCTCGACGTTGTTCCCGAAGATCCACAGGCTCCACATGTTGAACAGGATGTGGGCGAGACCGGCGTGCAGGAACATCGACACGAGCACCGACAGCCAGATCTGCTTGTCGGGATATGCGGCGCTTGCAGCGTTGCCGTCGATGCACACCCCCGCGTTGGCTTCGAGGGCCGTCACCGGTTCACCGGTGGTGATCTCACAGGCGATGGCGGCGTGCCCGTAGGCGAATTCGTCCGATTGCGGGGGGGTCTGTGGCGTCAGGAAGAAGACGGCGGCGTTGGCGGCGATGATCGCCCACGTCATGAGAGGCCGGATGCGCGTGGGATTGACGTCTCGAACGGGCAGCAATGCGCACTTCCTGTCGGCCGGTGCGGGGATAATGCCCCTCATGGATGATACGCCCGTCGATGCCCTGATCTCTGAACTCGAGTCGGCCGACCCCGCCGACGCCCCCGGACTGGCCGACGCGGTCGCCGAAACGCTGGCGGCCGCCCTCGAACCCGACGGCGAAGGGACAGGCCCTGCGCCGACGCCTTGACGCCGAGTTGGTGCGGCGCGGTCTCGCCGACACTCGCAGTGCCGCCCACGACGCGATCGTGGACGGACGGGTCGTCGTTGCCGGACGGCCTACTGCCAAGCCCGCCACGATGGTGGCACCCGACGAACCGATCGAGTTCGCGGCCGACGGCCCGGGCTGGGCCAGCCGCGCCGGCGCCAAACTCGACGCGGCCTTGGATCGATTCGATCTCGACGTCGCCGGCTCCATTGCGCTCGACGTGGGGGCATCGACCGGCGGCTTCACCGACGTGCTGCTGCGCCGGGATGCGGCGCGGGTGGTCGCCGTCGACGTCGGCTACGGCCAACTCGTGTGGCGACTGCAGACGGATCACCGGGTGGTGGTCGTCGATCGCACCAACTTCCGGACCGCCGATCCGACACGGCTCGGGGCGCCCTTCGACGTCGTCGTGATGGACGTCTCGTTCATCACGGCCTCCCTCCTTGCTCCTGCTCTGGCTGCCGCCGGGAGAACCGGCACGGACTACGTTGTCCTGGTGAAGCCGCAGTTCGAAGTGGGCAAGGACCGGGTGGGTTCTGGTGGCATCGTCCGCGACCCGAACGCCCACCGGGATGCGGTGCAAGCCGTGACGACGGCTCTGCGCGACGCCGGCATCGGCGTCCTCGCGGCGATGGCGAGCCCCATCACCGGTGCCAAAGGGAACCGGGAGTTCCTGGTGCACGGGCGGCTCGGAGCCGACGGGATCGATTCCGCTCGCGCCGCCGGCGAGGCCGTCTCGTGAACCTCGCCCTCGTGCTCCACCCCTCGCGGCCTTCCGCGGCCCAGACGGCCGTGAGACTGGTCGAGGAGGCCGCCACTCGGGGGATCATCGTGTCGGGCTCCCCGGCCGACGCAGCACGCGTCAACGGCCTCAAGCCCCGCGAACCGGGTACGCCCGTCTCCGGCGACGTGGTGGTCGCCGTCGGTGGTGACGGGACCGTCCTCGAGGCGGCCCGAGTGGCACGCGCCGCCGGCCTGCCCGTGCTGGGCATCAACGCCGGGACCCTCGGCTTCCTCGCCGAGGTCGAACCGGCACGCATCGGGGCGGCGCTCGACGCACTCGTAGCTTCGCGTTACGTCGTGTCGGACCGCATGACGCTCGAGGTCACGTTGCCGGACGGCACCATCGTCGACGGCCTCAACGACGTCGTCGTCGAAAAGGCGATCAGCCGTCAGGTGGTGGCGGTGGCGGTGTCGATCGGCGGAGAGCACCTCGTCGGGTACCGCGCCGACGCGGTGATCGTCGCCACGCCGACCGGTTCGACCGCCTACACCTTCTCGGCCGGCGGTCCTCTCGTGGATCCCGACATCGAGGCGCTCCTGCTGACCCCGGTGGCCCCTCACACCACGTTC